>Ga0335085_10004925_pt1 | contig 21826 bp, 15 predicted proteins | sample Lox_Sample_45_FD_206712 | JGI IMG/M metagenome (GOLD analysis project Ga0335085, IMG submission 206712) | Soil microbial communities from Loxahatchee National Wildlife Refuge, Florida, United States - Lox_Sample_4.5 | ecosystem: Environmental > Terrestrial > Soil > Wetlands | place: USA...
TACGTCGGGGGGAGCTGCCAGTCGGCGTCCGGCTTGTCCCACATGCCGTCGAACCAGATGCCGCCGATCGGCCCGTAGCGCGTCAACAGTTCGGTGAGCTGCTGATCCATGAACGCGAGATAGCGATTCCAGTCGCCGCTCATGGGCCGACCGGAGTAGGTGCCGGTGGTGCCGCGGGGAAAGTAGTCCGTGTTGTGCCAATCGAGCTGCGAGTAGTAGAAAAAGAGTCGGATTCCCTGCCGACGGCATTCGTCGGCCAGTTCCTTGAGCGGGTCGCGCTTGAACGGAGTCCAATCGACGATGTTATACGGCGTCGCCCGCGTCGCGAACATGGAAAACCCGTCGTGATGGCGGGCCGTGATCGTGATGTACCGGACGCCCGCCGCCTTGGCGAGCGCGACCCATTGACGGGCGTCGAATTTGACCGGATCGAACGTGGACGCGAGCCATTCGTAGCTCTCGACCGACAGTTTCTGGTTCTGCATCACCCACTCGCCTTGGCCGAGCAGCGAGTAGACACCCCAGTGGATGAACAATCCAAACTTGGCGTCGCGGAACCATTGGCGCGCGGCGAGTCGCTCGGGCGGTACCGAATCCGATGCCTGAGCTTGTAGCCGGTCGGGCAGCTCGGTCGCGAGCGCCGCGATCACCAGGAGCCCGCTGGTGAGCCGAGTGGAACGCATGGGCCTGAACGTGCGAGCCGGCGGGAAAATCGCAAGGCGCAGGAGGAAATCCCGCGGGATTGGGCGACGGTCCGCGGTTTATACTTCGGATGGGACCTGGTGAAGAGGGCTCATGAATATCGCCGCAAAGCGGGACGACCCCGTCGTCGAGCAGCTCGCGCGATCGATCTATACACTGTTTCCCCGGTGCCTGCTCTGTGGCGGGCCGATCGCCCGTTTCGAGGACGCGGATGTCCGCATTCTGACGAACCGTGTGGTCCACAAGGGACCCTGCCCCGCGCCCGGGACCAAGGATGTCCCGCTCGGAAACGGCTAGCGCGACGCCACACGGAATGGCGGTGCGCCGCGGCCTCCGTCAGCGGCGCGTTCACCAGCGCCGCCAGCAGCCTGACCGCTGGACCACCGCCCTCGAGATGCAACCGCGCCCGGGCGACGGCCCTCGCCGGAGGGCGCCACGGTGGGTATCGTTGGATCGGACCCCAGTCGGATCGGCCGCCGGCGAGCCGGCCGGTTTGCCCTTGACCCTGCACCGGAACGGCACCCATGCGGACATCGATCGTATTGCAAGGATTCACCGTCGCGACGGTCCTGGGGGCCTCGTTCCCCGTCGCGGCGCAGACGGGCGGCGGCCGCGGACGGGGTGGCGGTGGCCCGCCCGTGGTGATGGACAGCGTCCGCGCGCGCCGCCTCTACGTGAGCAACAAGAAAGAGGACTTCGGGCTCACGCCCGCCGCGTATGCGGCGCAAGAGGTGGCGCAGGCTCGGATCGACAGCACGTTCGCCGCGCGCAGCGTGGGCGTCATGGATTTCCAGAAGGTGACCTACAAGAGCTCCATCGACGGATTGGAGATTCCGGCGTACGTGTTCGCGCCGCTGGTCAAGCGGGGGGCCAAGGGGCACGCCGCAATGGTCTGGGTCCACGACGGGATCCACGGATCGTTTCGCCCCATCATGTACCTCCCGTTTGTCATCGAGGCCGTGCAGCGGGGATACGTGGTGGTCGCGCCGGAGTATCGCGGGAGCGTGGGTTTCGGTAAGGAGCTGTATGACGCGTTCGACTACGGTGGCAAGGAGGTGGACGACGCCATTGCCGCGTACGATTACCTCAAGACGCTGTCGTTTGTCGATCCGGATCGCGTCGGCATCATGGGATGGAGCCATGGCGGGTTGATCGCGGCGAGCGCCCTGTTCCGGGACGGGCAGCCGTTCAAGGCGGGGGCAGCGATCGTGCCCGTCACGAATCTCTTCACCCGTCTCGCGCGGAGCGGCCCCAGCTACGAGCGGGACTTCTCGGAGACGATTGGCGGCATGCCCAACGAGAAAGTCGACGAATACATCAAGCGTTCGCCAGTCTATCAGGCCGGCAATCTGAAGGTCCCGATCCTGGTCCACGTGGCGACCAACGACTGCGACGTCTACTTCACCGAAGACCAGCAGATGGTCTACACGCTGCAGGCCCTCAAACCGACGCTGGCCGAGACCAAGGTCTACGTCGATCCACCACCTGGCCCCGAGGGATGCGGGCACACGTTCAGCCGCCGCGTCGACCCGGTTACCCTCCAGCGCGATGACACCCCGGAGCAGATCGACTCGTGGAACCGGACCTGGACGTTCTTCGACTGGAATCTGCGCCCCTACTTCGATCCTTCGAAATCCAAGAAATGAGGGGCGACGCGCCACGCGATGAAACCAAATCGGCCTCACCAGGGTCGAACTCAGTGCGCACCATCGTCGTCTGAAGTGGAACGGACCGCATGCACACCGCCCTGATGCCCATGATGCCCGATCGTTCGTTGCTGAATCGCCGCTGGCACCGCGCCGCGCGTCGGTACGCTTGCTTCGGTCTGGTCGCCGCGCTCGCTGGAGGGCTCGGGCATCCCAGCCCCGCGTCGGCGCAGCTCCGACGGGAAGCACCCACGTCGCTCACCGACGCCGAATTCTGGGACTTCTTCGCTTCGAAGTCGGAGCCGGATGGCTCGTTCCTGTCGGAGAATTTCGTCTCGAACGAGACGTCGTTTCAGAACGTCATTCCGACGCTTCAGGGTTCGTTGACGCCCGGCGGCGTCTACATGGGAGTGGGGCCCGAGCAGAACTTCACGTACATCGCGAATCTGAAACCCAGGATGGCGATCATTGTCGACATCCGGCGCCAGAACGCGATGGAACACTTGATGTACAAGGCCCTGTTCGAGCTATCGCCGACCCGGGTATCGTTCGTGGAGCACCTCTTTTCGCGCCCGATGGCGCGGCCCATCGCGGCGACCGCGCCGGTCGCCGATCTCTTCGACGCAGCCGACACCACCGCGCCGAGCGACTCTGCGTTTCGCGCGAACGGCGCGGCGATCATCCGCACGCTCACGACGAAGCATCATTTTGCTCTTTCGCAGACGGACATCGCGTCGATCGAGCACGTGTACCGCGTGTTTTACGAGGCGGGACCCAGCGTCAACTACGGGTATCGGGCAGGGGCCACCGGAATCATTCGAACGAGCTATCCGACGTTCAGCATGCTGCAGTCGGCCACCAATGCCGACAGTCTGCCGATGGCATTCCTCGCGAGCGAAGCCAATTATCAATCGGTGCGAGACCTCGAGGGCCGCAATCTTGTGATCCCGGTGGTCGGTGATTTCGCGGGGCCGAAGGCAGTGCAGTCCGTCGGCGCCTACCTCACGGATCGCGGCATGACGGTCACCGCATTTTACCTGTCGAACGTCGAGCAGTATCTGTTTCAACAGAACGCCGCCGATCGATTCTATCGCAACGTGGCGGCGCTCCCGATCGACAGCACGAGCACGTTCATTCGCTCGGTCCCTCGAATCGGCGGGATGTTCGGGGGACCCGGGGGGTTCTTCAACCTCGGCGGCTTCGGCAATCTGACCATTGGCGGCGGAGCCGCCGTCACCTCGTATAGCCTGAGCATCGTCGACAGCGGGGGCGTGCGAGTCGTGCGGACGATGCAGGACAGCGCCGGTACAATGGTCGTGCACGTGATGCGCGACAGCGGCGGCAAGATGGTTGCGGATTCCACGCGGGGGACGGCAAGCGCCTCGACCGACAGCCTCTTCGCGAATCGCCTGAGGGGCCTCGGCATTGCCATCGACAGTACGCCGCCGGCGGCGCCCGGTGCCGGCACGCCGCGCCTTCCCACCTCATCGATTGCCATGGGCGGCGAGCTCACGTCCGGCATTGCCCCGATCCGGACGACGCTCGGCGACTTCGCCAACCACCGGCTGATGACTTACCAGGACGTCATCGCGATGACCAAGACGACCGGTTGGAAATAGTCGTGTGTGAGCGGCGGGCGCGGGTGTAGGTGCCCCGCGATCGTCGCCGCCGCGACACTGTGCCCGAAGGGTCGCCCCGCCGTGACGGTGGCGTCGCCCGATCGTTGCGACCCGGGCTGTCGATGCGTCCCCCTGACGCGCGATCGACGAAAGGTGCAAAGATCACACAAGAAATGCGCGCTTCGTCTGTTAACGTCTGCGCACGATCGATCGTCTGAATTGGTAGAGACGGACCGGCCGCGGACGCTCGCGTCGGACGCCCTCCGTGCTGGAGGCGTACAACTTGCTGAAGTCCCCCGTGGCGCACCGTGTCTCTCGCGTGCACGCCAGACACTTGTGGAGGTACTCATGAACGGTACGACCCGCATCAGCCTGCTCGCGTTCGGCGCGAGCCTCGTCGCCCTCGCGGCCTGCTCCGACGCGACATCCCCCACCCTCGGCGTCTCGGACGCCGTCATTTCCGCCGACGTGGCGTCGGACGCCGGCGACGCGGCGGCGAGCACGCTCGACGCCATGGTCTCGAGTGAAGCGCTCTACAACGGCGACAAGGCGAGCGGCGCCTGGATTCCGACGATCGGCGGCGAGGATCAGGGCAACGCGCCCGTGGTCGCGCAGAGCGTGCTGGGCGGCGCCAACACGACGTGTAGCGGCCCGGACGCCTCCGGCTGGTTCATGTGCACGGCCGATAAGGAAAACGGGCTGACCGTCACGCGCTCGATTCGCTTCTGGGACGGCACGAGCTTCGGTCTCAAGTTCGACGGGTCGACGGACTCGGTCAACCATATCTTGGGCGGGGCGGGAACGCTGACGCCGAGCGCGGCCAAGACCCGCTGGGTCAATCGCACCGATACCCTCACGATGGTCGTGACGCGCGCCGCAGGAAACATCGTGGCGGCTCGCACCTGGAATGGCCACGGAACGCGGAGCGACAGCTCGCTCGTCACGGATTCCCTCGCGACACGGGTCTACCACTACACGGCTTTCGATACGGTCTCGGCCATTGTCTACTTCATCCCCCGCTCCGCCAATCCGTACCCACAGAGCGGCACGTGGTCGAACTCGGTCACGGCTGTCCTGCGAATCACCCGCGGGACCGAAACCTCGACGAGGACGGTCACGCGCAATGTCGCGGTGACGTTCAACGGAACGGCGAACGTCACGCTCACGGTGGGTGGCTTGACCTGCGCGCTGAACCTTGCCACGCACGCCGTCACGAACTGTCAGTAGGCTCGTGGGCTGGGCGCGGCTCAGCTGAGCCGCGCGTCATCAGGGTTGTCAACGGAGCATCGCGTCCCACGGGCGCGGTGCTCCGTTGGCTTCGAGGGGTGGCGGACCCGTCCGATCGAACGGGCGCGGACCGACGATCCCCGACAGGAGGGCTGCCGAAGCTGGTCAGGGCTCCCCCGCGGCCAGACCGGCGGCGCGTTGGAAGATCGCGGTGAGCATTTCCCTGGTCAGCCTCCCGGTATTGGTATTCTGATTGGAGGGGTGATACGACGCGAGCAGGATGCTGCCGTCGGGCATCGCGAAGTGTGCGCCGTGGGCAAAGCGGTAATCGCGCTTCGCGACAATCACGCCGCGCCGCTTCAGGTGGTTCAGGTAGGCATCGAAGGCGATGCGTCCGAGCGCTACCGTGACGGCCACGTGACCCAACTCGGCGAGTTCGCGATCGAGAAACGCGGAGCAGTTGGCGATCTCGTGGGGAGACGGCTTGTTGTGGGGCGGGGCGCACCGCACGGCGGCCGTGATGTACGCGCCCGTCAGGATGAGCCCGTCGTCGCGCGCCGTGGCGGTGGGCTGCGACGCGAACCCCGTGTCGAACAGGACCGGGTACAGGAAGTTGCCGGACGAGTCACCCGTAAAGGGGCGGCCCGTGCGATTCGAGCCGTGCGCACCCGGCGCCAGCCCGATGATGAGGACACGCGCGCGCGGGTCTCCAAATCCAGGTACGCCGCGACCCCAATAGTCGCACGCGCGGTACGCGCGGCGCTTTTCGGACGCGATTCGCTCCCGATAGGCCACTAATCGGGGACACCGCCCGCAGTCGCAGACCTCCGCATTGATGGCGGCGAGCGCCGGCGGAAGGGACGAGGGCGAGGGCCGCCGAGTGGTTCCGCCGGCGGCGGGGACGTTGCCGCGCGTTCCTGGCCGCATTGTCGGCGACGGACCTACGCCGCGAGACGCAGCGTTCGCCGGCGCGAGACCACGTACGATCCGAGCACCAAGCTCCCCGCGACGGCCTGCGCGCCCAGTGTCTCGACGCTGGGAAAGATCGAGAACCAGAGACCCATCCAGGCGGGAAGCGCCCCTCTGAGCCATCCCAGGTTCGTGGTCGGGATCCATCCGGCCTGCTGCATCTCCTGCGCTTGTTCGCCGACCATCACCAGCAAGACGATCCCGAGCATCCACCCGGTAAGCACGAGCATCTTCTTATAGGGCAGACGACGCTGCGCCACGAAGGCCAGCGCCGCCACGATGGCGGACAGGGTCACGCCGACGAGCACGCCGCCCGCCACGGGCCCGCGTCCCCATTGCAGCACGTAGGGCTGTAGGAACAGCACGACTTCGAACCCTTCGCGATACACGGCGCTGAATCCGAGCGCGGCGAGACCAAGAAGCACCCGGCGCCGGGCGCGCGCTGCCGTATCGCCCGAGGCCCCGGACGATTCCTCCGCCACGTCCAGGAGGCTTCGTTTGCGCTTCGTATGCAACGCGATCCAGCCGGTCCAATAGACCTTGTGAAAGAACCAGTTCATCACGACAAGGAGGACAATGATCGCCACGAGGCCCGTCGCCGCCTGCAAGTCGAGCAGGGACACGCGCGACTTGAGGGTATCGATGAGCCAGATCACGAGAAACCACGTGATCACGGTGGCCGCGAGGGCGCTGGCGGCGCCAGTCGCGATCGGGCGCCGATAGAGCTGCTCCTCCCCCGTCATACTCGCCGTGATCGCGGCGAGGACGAGCACGCATTCGAGTCCCTCTCGAAAGACGAGCAGCCCGATGTCGAACATCGCCGCCATCGGGCTCGTGTGGGGCGCCAGCGGATCGGGAGTGCCCCGCGCCGTGACCCCCTGCCAAACAAGTGCGCCGGCTACGAGCAGCACGGCGCACACCAGCAATATCGCGAGCCCGGTCTTCGGGCGGGTGGATCGAGTGGAAGGGGTCATCAAGGCTGGCCGATCGCGGCGAATCGGACCTCGGAAATATGCCGCCTGTCGTCGGCCGGTTGTAGTACTCGCCGGGAAGTCTCGGAGCGGCTCGTGCCTGCTCAACGGTACCCTGCCGCTTGCATCTGGAAGAGTTCCGCGTACAACCCCCTCCCCCGTTCGAGCTCCGCGTGGGTGCCCTCCTCCACGACTTGCCCGTCTCGGAGCACGATGATCCGGTCCGCCATGCGCACGGTCGAAAAGCGATGCGAGATCACGATTGCCATCCGGCCCGCCATGAGCTCGTTGAATCTGAGGAAGACCTCATATTCCGCCCGTGCGTCGAGGGCCGCGGTCGGCTCGTCGAGAATCAGGAGTTGTGCGTCGCGCATATAGGCGCGGGCGAGCGCCACCTTCTGCCACTCTCCGCCGGACAGGTCGACCCCGTCGTCGAAACGGCGGCCCAGCATCTGGCGGTATCCCGCGATCATCCGCGGCAGGAGCGATGCCGCGAGCGACTGCTCGGCGGCGGCCATGAGGGCCGTGGGGGCTGACGGCTCGACCCGAGACTCGGTCGGCGTCGCAACGCCGGGCTTCGGCGAGTCCCCGTTCACCCCCGCGTGGGCGCGATCCAGATCGCTCGCGGCGCGCTGCTCGAGGTAGTCCCGCACGGATTCGATTTCCCCGACCCCCACGTTCTCGTCGAATCGCATGTCGTACCGTACAAAATCCTGGAAAATGACGCCGATCGCCTGGCGCACGCTCGCCAGATCGTAGTCTCGCAGGTCGACGCCGTCGAGGAGAATCCGGCCTTCGGTCGGGTCGTACAATCGGGCGATGAGCTTCGTGATCGTCGTCTTCCCCGCTCCGTTCTCCCCGACCAACGCGACCCGTTCGCCGGGTCGAATCGTGAAGCTCGCGTGGCGCACCGCCCACCGCTCGCTCCCGGGGTAACGAAAGCCCACATCCTCGAACACGAACCCAACGCGAATGGGCCGGGGGACGGCCGCCGCGCCGGGCTTGGAATGGATGGTGGGCTCGGTCTCAAAAAAGACGAACAGATCGCCCAAGTACAGGCTCTGCTCGATGATGTCACTGGCCGACATGAGCAGGCGCTGAATGATGCTTTGCCCCTGCTGGAAGGAGCCGATCAAGAACGTCAGCGTCCCGATCGAAATCAGCCCACGCGCGGCGCGAAGCAGGACGACGATCGCGGCGACGTAGTACCCCGCGGTGCCGACCAGCGACAACCCCGCGCCGACGACTCCACGGCGGACGACCAGCCGTTTGTTCTCATCATAGAATCGATCGGCCAGAATCCGGTATCGCTCGATCAGCCACGGGGCGAGGCCGAACATCTGCACCTCTTTCGCCGTCTCATTGCTCGCCCCGACGTATCGGACGTAGTCGAGCTGGCGGCGCTCGGGGGTAAAGCGAAACAAGAGCGAGTACGACAGCGCCGCATAATGCGTCTCCCCCAGAAAACTCGGCAGCACGGCCACGACCAGCAGGACCAAGAGCCACACGCTTTGGGCGACGAGCACGACGATCAGGGTCGTCAGCGTCAAGGCGTCCTGGGCCATGCCCACCAACTGCGTCAGCAACCCGATGCGCCCCGTCGTGCCGCGGCGCGCGCGCTCGAGATGATCGTAGAACTCCGGGTCTTCGAACTGGGGCAGATCGAGCGTCGCCGAGTGTTCCATCAACCGGACGCTGATCCGGTTGGTGAAGAGATCCCCCAGCAGGCTCTCCACGAGACTCGACGCGCGCGCCAGCAGGTCGCCGACCACGACGACGCCGGCCTGCAACGCGACGAGCGGCCAGAGCTGACCGACACTGCCGTTGTGCGCCACGATGCGTACGACGGCGTCGATGATCAGCTTCCACGCCCACAACTGCGTGACGGGCACGAAGGCGCGCGCGAGGCGCAGAACGACCATCGTCGCGGCATACCCGCGATGCGTCTCCCAGACCAGGCGAATCAGTTTCGGAACGTACCGGAGCGCGGCGATTCGCTCGCGAAACGGCGGAAGCGGCTCACCCCGGCGTCGTGACCGCCCGGCTGCACGCGCGATCGGCGGATGCGTCACGGCCCCCCGATGCTGCCGTTGACCACATACGCATACAGCAGTTGGGTCCGCAGGTCGTCGGTCGACCGTGCCGACCATCTCGCCAATCCGTCGAACAACGTCCGGGCGGCCGCCGCGTCACCGACTTCCAGCTTGGCGATCACCGCGCCGTCCCGGAGCAGGTCGACGCTGATCCACGGGTCGCCGCGCCTTGTCGCGGCCACCAGCACGTCCGACGCGTCGTCAACGGCGCGAAAGTTCCATGAGGCGAGGCCATACAGGAACGCGACCATCGCCGTGGCCTCGGGCGGTGCGTGTTGTTGATGCGCGTAGCGCATCGCACCCAAGAAAAACGCCGAATCCGCGACCCCGCTCATCCCGCCTTCGCGGGCGCTACTGATTTGCGCCAGCGTCCGCGCCCAGATGTGCCACTCGGCCGGCGGCCGCCCGGATGCGCACTGTGCTTCGAACGTCTGGTACTGATCCGCGGCGTCCCGCGCGTCCTGTCCCGCTCGCGGATCGCCGGACCGCATGCCGGCGCCGATCGCCATCGACTGGAGTCCGGCCACGCCCGCGATGATCGCGTAGGATTCGCCGACGCCGCTGCGCCGACCCACCGCGATCGCGGGGAGGTCGACCGGCCCGCCATTCAGTGCCGCGAACCCGCTCGCCTCCGACCCGAGAAATCGCGTACGTTCCGCGTTGAGGTCGAGCGTCGGGTAGTAGTCCGAGTTCGGAACGCTTGCCAGGCGCAACAGCGGCGCGAGCGCCACGTTGTCGGCGATCCAGAGCTGGTCGAGTGTGCGAGGCGTGATCGGCCACACCCGGTGCAACTCCGCGGCAATCAGCGGTTGCCGGAACACCGCCCACTCCGGCAGGGGCAACACGCCCCGTTTCGACGCGACGATGAGAATATCCTTGTCGGAGACCGCGTAGATCGCGTAGGCCGGGAAATGCTGCGCGATGGCGGCAACCACGCCGAGCACGAGGGCGTCATCGATTTCGTAGAGATGGAGCCACTGGGCGAAGATGCCGTCCGCGGACAGGTGCTGCGCGACCCGCGCGTAGAACTCGGTGGTGAACAAACCGGAGACACCGGAAACCCAGGGATTGGACGGCTCGGAAATGATCAGGTCGAAGTTTGTCCGTTGTGTCGCGAAGTACGCGCGCGCGTCGTCAATGACGAACGTCGACCGGGGGTCATCGAACGTCCGTTGGTTGGCCGGCAGGAACAGCCGGGACGCGCGAATGATGTCGGGCTCGATTTCGATCGTCACCACGCGGCGGATCGCCGGACTGGCCAGGAGCGTGCTGGCCGTCATTCCCGACCCGTGTCCGATCACGGCCGCGCTCGCGGCATCGGGCACGTGGGCGAGCGCGACGAGGGGCACCAGCAGCTGAGACGGTGCATCCTCCGCGAACGGGCCCGGGGTCACGTCCCCCGCTGGAGTCATCCACTCGGGGCCGAGCGACGCGTCCGGCTTGCCGTTGGTGGCGAGGGTGAGTGCGCCCGTCCCCGGGGCGCGTCGCATGCTGACCGTCGCGGTTCGTCCGTCCTCGTAGTACAGGATGTCGGCGGGTGCGCCGAGCGAAACGACGCCGGAACGATAGACCCCGCTGGTCAGGAGCGCCGGATCGAAGCGCGACAGCAGAACCAGCGTCGCCAGGGCCGCCACTCCCGCAGCCCCCAGTCCGAATTGGCGGGCGCCGACCCGCGTCCCGACCCGTCGTCGCTCGAGCGCGAGGATCAGGGCGCCCAGCGCCAGATCGACCGTGGCGCCCGACACCAGCAGCCATTTCACGCCGACCAGCGGCAGCAGAACCAGTCCGGCCAACGCCGCGCCGAGGATCGAGCCGAGGGTGTTGACCCCGTACACCTGGCCGATGGCCCGCTCGCCGGTCGCGGTGCTCACCAGCAGGCGCGTGATCAACGGAAGGGTCATGCCGGCGCACAGGGTCGCCGGCAACATGACCGCCAAACAGATGACGTACCGGCCCACGCTGAAGGCCAGGTAGCCGTCGCTGGTGCGGGCAAAGGCGGACATGAAGCCGGCCATCCACGTAAATGAGGATATATAGATCGGCAACGTGGCGATCGCGAGCGTGCCCATCGCGAGCTGCACGAGTCCGAGCACCCGGAGGGACCCCGCGGCCCCGTCCGCCCAGCGGCGGATCCAGAAGGCGCCCAGCGCCAGCCCGAGGATGAACGCGGAGAGCATCAATTCGAACGAATGGGTGGCGCTCCCGAGCACGAGCGACAGCATTCGGATCCAGCCGATCTCATAAATGAAGCTCGAGAGGGCGGTGCCGAAGCTCACGGCGAGGAGCAGCCGCGACAGCGATTGCGGGGGGATTCCGGTGACCGCGCGGCTCACCCGCGCCGGCTCGGTGGACGCCGACGGGTCAGACTCGTTGTCAGGAAGCCGAAGCGCGGCGAACACCGCCGCGCCGACGATCAGGTTGAGGATCGCGGCCGTCCGCAGCGTGCCCGGCAGGCCGGCGAGCTGAACGAGATAGAACCCGGCGACGAGCACGCCGGCGGCCGCGCCGATGCTGTTGGAGAAGTACAACATCGAGAGGGCTCGGCCGGCGGAGCGCGGCGTGCGGCGAATCACGCCGGCGCTCATGAGCGGAAATGTCGTTCCCAGCAGAATGGATTGCGGCAGGATGAGCGCGCCGGCCACGCCCCATTTGACGAGCGTCTGCGCGAGTCCCAGGCCGAGCGCCGGAAAGACGCGCGCGTACACGAGCGAGGTGGTCACGACGTACACGCTGTGAAAGCAGAGTCCGATCACGCCCGTCGCCAGCTCGATCGCCACGTACCAGAGCAGCGGGCGCCGGACCCGTTCCGACCGGTGGCCGATCGCCAGGGCGCCGATCGACATTCCGCCCAGAAAGATCACGAGGACGATGACCTGCGCGTACGCGCTGTGCCCCACGAACAGGGCGAGGTACCGGGTCCAGATTGATTCGTAGATCAGCCCCGCCGCGCCCGACAGCACGAACGCGACGTACAGCAGTGTGACCATCAGTCCTCATCAACGCGACGCGTCACGGGCGGCGGCACCGTACCGGCGCGAGGCCGATCGATCGCCCGTCCGCCACAACGATACGCCGTGGCGCGCCGACCCGCAGGACGGTTGCTCGGTATTCCGCTCGGGGCTACATTCCGTGCTCGGTGGAATTCCGGCCTCGAGGGTTGTCCGGGGGGCGTTTGAAACCGACCTGGGAGGGGTGGCCGAGAGGCTGAAGGCGGCGGTTTGCTAAACCGTTATACGGGTTAAAGCCTGTATCGAGGGTTCGAATCCCTCCTCCTCCGTAATCGGGGGTCGGTGGTCGAGCGGCGTTCACCGGCCCCCCGTCTCCGAACCCCTGGCCCATGCGCCTGCGTTTTGCCCCGTCTCCCACCGGGTCGCTCCATGTCGGCAGTGCCCGGACGGCGCTGTTCAATTGGCTCTATGCCAAGCATTATGGAGGCGAGTTCCTCCTCCGCATCGAGGACACCGATCGGGCCCGGAGTACGGAGGACAGCACGCGCGCGATTTTCCTCGCGTTCGAGTGGCTCGGCTTGACGTGGGACGGCGACGTGGTGTACCAGGGCGCCAACTTGCTGCGGCATCAGGCCGATGTCGGGCGTCTCCTGGACCATGATAAAGCCTACCGCTGCTTCTGCACCGCGACGGAACTCGAGGCCCGACGCCAGGAAGCGCTCGGACGAAATGAGACCTTCCGCTACGACGGACGGTGCGACCGCCTGGCAAAGGACGACGTCGCGCGACGCCTCGCGAGCGGTGCGCCATTTTCGGTTCGCTGCCGCCTGCCCGCGGGAGAGACCTCATGGGTCGACCTCGTCCACGGGCTCATCACGTTTCCGAATGCGGATATCGGCGAGGGCGACTTCATCATTCTCCGTTCGGACGGTACGCCCGTGTACAATATGGCCGTGGTCTCGGACGACATCGCGATGGGCATCACGCTCGTGATGCGCGGCGACGACCACATCTCGAACACCCCCAAGCACATCATCCTGTTCGAGGCGCTGGGCGCGACGGTCCCGGAGTTCGCCCACTTGCCGATGATTCATGGACCCGACGGAAAGAAGCTCAGCAAACGGCACGGAGCGACCGCCGTCGCCGACTATCAGCACCTGGGCATTCTCCCCGAGGCGATGCTCAACTTCCTCGCCTTGCTGGGGTGGTCCCCGGGGCACGATCTCGAAATCATGACGGTCCCGCAACTCATCGAGCGATTCGCCGTCGAGGGGTTGTCGAAGAAGGCCGCGGTGTTCGATACCCAAAAGCTCGAGTGGATGAACGGCCAGCACCTGGCGCTCCGGTCGAGCGCGGATCTCGCCCCGATGATCACCGCGGCGCTCGTCGCGGCGGGCGCGACCTCGGAGGCCCTGCTCGCGTCGCGTCGCGACTGGTACCTGGGGCTGATCGAGCTCTTCAAGATTCGGTCGCGGACGGTGGACGAGATCGTCCAGCAGATGCGAGCCTATTTTCATGACGAGGTGGAGTACGACCCGGCGGCGGTCGCCGCTCAGTGGAGCGATCGTGCCAAGGCGATCGGCCTCCTGTCGGCCACGCGCGTGGCGCTCGCGGAGCTCGACGCCTGGACGCCGGCGGCGCTCGAAACCAGACTGCGCGCCCTCGCGCAGACGCTGGACATTGGCGCTGGGAAGCTGTTTCAGCCGGTGCGGGTGGCGCTCACCGGACTGACCGCCAGCCCCGGCCTGTTCGATGTGCTCATGGTGCTCGGACGCGAGCGCGCGTTGATTCGGCTCGACGCCGCCCTGACCTTCCTCGGGTCATCGCCTCCAAGCTGACGCGCTGGACGGGGATTCACCACGAGGCTTTGGTCCAGATCTGCATGAACCCGCAGATCGGGGCCGGGGCGTCGGCGGTCGGTAGCGCCCCAAAGCCGGGGTGGCCCGGCGGGGGCGGGTACACGGTATCCTGGCGGATCTGCAACGGCGTCAGGGGCTTCGTCGTTCCAATGGTGTAGCGGTCGGACCCCGTGTACGTGAATGTGAGTGTGTAGGATCGTGACGCGATTTCCGTCATCGCGACGTCCGTCGCCCATTCCGGCGGGACCTCCGCCGGCGTGCGGTAGACCTCGACCGCCATGATGTTCTTGGGGGACAGCACCTGGTCGAGAGTCGCGGCCTGGTCCTGAATCAGCAGAAAGAGGACCGGCCAATGGTCGACCCTGGCGTACAAGCACTGCGAGCCCTGGTTCGACGTCAAGAACTCACCGTTGTCAGCGGGAATCAGCGGAACGCCGGGTTGCTTGACCCCCGAGAGTCGGACCCCGGGCTCGCGGGCGAGGTAATCGCTCAGGGACAACCCGGATTTCTCGAGTTGGTATCCGGACACGATGATCCCCTTGCCCGCTTTGTAGTGGGCGGCCACGACGACGTGTCCCGGAGCGACCTTGGTGAGCAGGGTACTGTCCGGGCGACTCTTCGTATAAACGGTGTCGAGTCGCACCGGCGCGGCAGCCAATTCGAGGATGATGGTGACGGTGTCGCCCGGGGCGAGAGCGGACGCCGTCGTCGTAACCTCGGTGTACCCCAGTCGACGGGCGTCGATCGCGTAGACTCCGGCCCCATTCATCGTCAGGCTGAATCGGCCGCTGTCGGTCGTCACCGCCACCTTCAACGTCGAATCCTTCACATCGAGAATTGAGACGGTCGCCCCGGCAAGCGGCTGGTGGCTTGCCTCGGCACGGATCGTCCCGCGGATGACCTGCGCTTGCCCCACAATTGGGAGCGCGACAAGTCCGACCAACGTGAAGGTGGGAAGAATCCTCATCCCGAAACGGCGACCAACGCGGCCCCTAGCGCGTGCAGCAGGTCTTCGTCGTGTCTCTGCCGTGACCGATCGACCGCTGCTGATCTTGGAGGCGCTGCTGGTCCGAATTGGCACGAATCCGCTGCTGCAGGGCCTTGAAGTCCTCATCGTCCATTCCCTGGACGCCTTGTTGGTGGGCCTGCAGGTCTTGCGTGATCCACGCCTGGCGTTCACGGTCATTCACCGCGTTCATCCCCTCCCCGGTCAACGGAATGTTCGCCTTGATAATCGCGAGCACCGCGTTCGGGATGACGAGCGGTCCCAGATGAATCCCTTGCGGGTCCCAGCCAACCTTCTGGCCCCCGACGTCCGTCGTCCAGTCGCCGGGTTGCCGCTTTGGATGAGCCAACGCATTCCGGATCGAATCCACATATTGCGTGTACGCCGCGTGAAACGCGCTATCGATGGCCCGGTTCATGGATCGCGGAACTTTGCTGAGCGGCGGCGCTGTCAGCGGGACGCGTTTGTCCGGGAGGGTCGGCTCCACGCCAGTCGCGATTCCGGCCGTTCGACCGCCGGTGCCGCCGGGCACGCCAGAAATGGCCCCCGCCGACGCCGGATTGTGTTCGAGCGGCGGCAGCCCCGTCGGAACCCCCATTGGGGCAACCAGGGGGGCCGGAGGAGGAATCGGGCCCTTGGGCGGCGGTGCCGGTTTGGCCTCGGATCCGTTTCCGATCGCGGGGGCTGGCGGTGGCGGGGAAATATAGGTGACGCGCTCAGGGATCAGTGTCGCGTGGCGCGCCACCTGCGTCACCTCATAGTGAAACGTGACGGTGGCGAGGAGGGCGATCAGGACCGCGTGGATCGCGACCGAAATCGCGATCGACTTCGGTGAGCGGCGCCCGCCGGCCCGCTCCGCCATCCGGTCTTCGATCAAGAAGTTGCGTTTCACGCGACTCCCGCGGAGAGTTGGTTGAGCACCCGCCCCGCTCGTTGCGCCGCATCGGCAAATCGCGCCGGCGACGTAATGAACGAGACGCGGAAGAACCCTTCACCACCAGCCCCAAAACCCGAACCCGGCATCACGATCACTCCCTCTTCCTCCAAGAGTCGGTCGGCAAAAACCGCGCTCGGCACCTCATCCGGGAGCTTGACCCAAAGGTACATCGTGGCCCGGGGCACGTCGACCTCGAACCCGGCCTGACGAAAAGCCACCACAGCCGCGTCCCGCCGTTCCCGGAACGTCGCCACATTGCCGGGAACAAATTCGTCGTAGCTGCGCAGTGCGGCGACCGCGGCGGCTTGCACGGCCATGAACTGGCCCGTGTCGGTGAACGACTTCACCTTGGTGAGCACGCGCGCCACCTCGGGCCGGGCGACCGCCCACCCACAACGCCACCCCGTCATGTTGTACGTTTTCGACATCGAGTGAAATTCGATCGCCACCTCGCGCGCGCCGTCGATCTCGAAGATGCTCGGCGGAACATACCCGTCGAAGGCGAGTTCGGAATAGGCGTTGTCGTAAATCAGCAGGATGTCCAGTTCCCGGCACCGCTCGACGACACGCTGCAGGTAGTCGCGAGGAGCGATCGCGGCGGTGGGATTGTTTGGATAGTTGAGGTACAGCAGTCGAGTCCGCCGGAGCACCGCGGCCGGGATCTCGTCCAGCTCGATCAGAAAATTCGTGCGAGGTCGGAGGGCGTAGCGATACGGCTCACCCGAGGCAAGGATCGTTCCGCCCTGATACGCATTGTAGCCCGGTTCAGGGATGATGCCGACGGCACCGGGTTCGAGGTAGGCGAGGGCGAGATGCGAGATGCCCTCCTTGGAACCGATCAAGGGAACCACCTCGCGGAGCGGATCGACGGGATACCCGAAGCGGCGCTCCATCCACTCCGACACCGCCTCGCGAAAGGACACCAGGCCAAGCCCAAACCCGTACCGGTTCATGGCCGGTGTGCGAACGGCGCTCGCGATCGCATCGAGCGCTTGCGGTGGCGGCGCGAGATCGGCATCGCCGGCGCCCAGGTCAATTACGTCGACCCCGCGATCCAGGAGCTCTCGCTTCTTCTGCGGGATGGCAGCCAACGGGTACTCGGGAAGCGACGCGAACCTCGATGTCAGGTTGGGCAAGACGATGACGTGTCAGGGTAAACGGTGCTACGGACTCGCGAGCGGCGGTCCGGTGAACCTCCGACGCGAGGCCGCATCACGCCGGTCGGTTTCTCACGGGGTTTCGTACACGACTGTAGCCCACGATCTCCACCTCTACCTCGTCACCGTCCAAAATGGTCCCCACCCCGGCCGGGGTGCCGGTCAGAACTACGTCATTGGGCTCCAGCGTCATCACGCGCGAGATATAGGACAAAAGGTCCGGAATCCCGAAGACCATTTCGCGAGCGGTGGCGCGCTGCCTTTCCACGCCGTTGACTCGCGTGACCACCGTTAGACCTTCGAGACCGACCGCCGGGTTGCCGCCGGGCTCGCCGAGCGGGCAAAACGAATCGAAGCCCTTCGCCCTCGTCCACTGGGAGTCCTTCTTCTGGAGGTCGCGGGCGGTCACGTCGTTGGCGGCGATGACCGCTCCGATGGCGGCGAGCGCCGCTGTCGGGCCGGCGTGGGAGAGACGGGACCCGATGACCACGCCGATCTCTCCTTCGAATTCCACTCGGACCGATTGCGCCGGCAAGACAATCGGGTCGCCGTCCCGCACGATGGCGGAGGGCGGTTTGAGAAAGAGGAGCGGTTCCGCGGGAACGTCATTCCCGAGTTCTTTGGCGTGTTCGCGAAAGTTGCGGCCGACGCAGACGATTTTCGATGGGCGTACAAGCATGGCGAAAGATAGAAGGTTCGATTCCTACCTGCCGTAGAACGATCGGATTTCGGGCAACACGGCTTGCCAGGCTCCGGTTACCCGCCTGGCGGGCGGCAGGGCGTCGAGCAGCCCCTTTCCGTATCGCTTTGCCACGAGGCGCGAATCCGCGACCACGACCACCCCCCGATCGGTCGCGCTGCGGATCAAACGACCAAATCCCTGTTTGAGGCGCAGGGACGCGTGGGGCAGCATGTAACTCGCGAAGGGGTCGCCGCCAGCCGCCTGAATCGCCTCGCAATGGGCCGCGGTGATCGGCTCGGTGGGCACTCGAAACGGCAGCTTGGCAATCAGCAGCGCGTGGAGCGCGGTGCCCGGCACGTCGACGCCCTCCCAGAACGACGCGGTTCCCAAGAGGATGGCACGACCGGACTCGCGAAACCGCGTGAGCAGCGCGTCACGAGGCTCCTCCCCTTGTACCAAGAGCAGGCGTTTGCGTCCGACAAATTGATTCCGCAGTCTCGCCGCCATCGCCTGAACGTCCCGATGGCTGGTGAACAGCATGAACATGCCGCCATCAGCAACGGCAGCCAGGTCCAGCGCGATGGCCGCGACGCCCGTCGCGTGACCGGCCGGATCAACATTGGGCGGCGCGAGATCCGTGGGGACGACGAGCAACGCCTGTCGAGCAAACGCGAAGGGCGACGGGTAGATCTCGGTGTAGGGTTCGAGCGCCGAAGTGTCGAGTCCGAGCCTGGCCGTTACAAATGCGAAGCGCGGATCCGTCGCGAGCGTCGCGCTCGTCACGATCGTCGTCTTCGCTCGCGCGAAGAGGTCTTCTCGCAGGATCGGCGCCAGGTCAAGCGGGACCGACGACACCGCGACGGCTTTGTCCCGGCCGCGTGCCTCCATCCATCGGATCGTTCGAGACCCTGGTGGCGCATCGAGCCCATGCGTCAGCGCGTCGCCGGCCGCCGCGAGGCGGCGTCCGACCGCCCGGACCTCGTTCCACAGCGACGACATGCTTTCGTCCTGGTCATCGGCGCGTTCCATTCGCTCGTGAATCAATCGAAGGCCCTCGTGGAGCTGCTCGAGTTCGTCGGTGGTTCCCTCGAGCGCGCGGCGGAGCCCCGCGGACCAGATCGGCGCCATCGCGAACTCCTCCGTGAGCCGGAGGACGCTCTCACCCTGCGAGGCGAGATAGGTCGCGAGGAGGTCGAACAGGAGCGCGCCTTGGGTCCGGGCGCGCTCGACCGCCGGAGCGAGCTGCCGCTGGGCGATGTCCCGACTGGCGACGCTGAGGAGATCGCGTTTGGCGTTCAGCCGGCCGATGAGCGCGTGCAGGAGCCCCTTTCCGTGGCGATCGAGGCGATTGAACAGTCGCTGCAGCCCGCGACCGGACACGCTCATGCCGAGGTGCGAGGCGGCGGCGTCTTCGATGTGGTGTCCCTCGTCGATGATCAGGCGTGAATACGCCGGGAGCACGGCCACGTCATCCCAATTGTTGGACGCGCGCCGCACGGCCACGTCGGCCATGAGGAGGTGATGGTTCACCACGATGACATCGGCCTGCGCGGCCGCGCGACGCGCTTTGAACACGAAACACCGGTCGTACATCGGGCAGGCGGTCCGTTGACAGAGGTCCGGTTCGGCGACGACTTCATCCCACACCTCGTGGCGCGGCGCGATCGGCAGGTCGGCCAGCGAACCGTCGGACGTCCGATCGGCCCATGTCGCCAACGCGTCGAGCTCTCGGGTCATTCCTTCATCGAAGAGCGACGTGCCGGACGCCCTGGCGTGATCGAGTCGCTGCAGGCAGACGTAGTTGCTCCATCCCTTCAGCAGGGCGTATCGAACTGCCTGGTCCGAGAGCGCCCGTTCCAGGAACGGCAGATCCTGGCCGACCAGTTGTTCCTGGAGGTTGATCGTATTGGTCGAGACGATCGTGCGTTCACCGTTCAGGGCCGACCATCGAAGCGCGGGGATCAGATACGCGAGCGACTTCCCGACTCCCGTTCCGGCCTCGAGCAGCCCGACACCGCCGTCGTTATACAGTCTCGCGATGCGCGCGGCCATGGCCCGCTGACTTGGCCGATCCTCATAGGTCACGTGCGCGCCCGCGACGGCACCCACGGGCCCGAGGTCTCGATCGATCACCGCGGGGGAGATCGAGTGATATTCCGGCCGCCGCGGGACCTCGATGACCACGTACAGCGACGCGGCCGCGTTGTCGATAATGCCGAAGCCTATTCCCCCGTCATGGAACCGCGCGGCAATCGCGAGATCCGCGCTCGAGGGCTCGAGGACCCCGGATGGATGGTTGTGCACGACCATTTCTCCGCGCTCCGCGATTCCCGGAAGCGCCAAGACCTGTCGGGGATCTCCTCGGGCGACGACCCGCGAGGTTTGGATCACACCTTCGTGGTCGACGGTGCAGACAAAGCAGACCTCACGGCCGCCCGCCATCCGAATGGCTCCACGCATGGCCGCGGCGGCTGATGTCGCGAGTCGTGAGGCCGGCATGCTGAAAGATACCGGAACGGCGCGGGCCGGACGGCCCGCGTCCCTGGATCGCGGTGTTCGCTCAGGGCTCCGGCGACATCTGATGCGTCTTCAGCGGCTTCTTCTTCGCCGCCGGGAAGAGGACGTTATTCAGGATCAGCCGGTACCCGGGCGAGTTCTTGTGCAGCGAGAGATCGGTCGGTGGATTACCGATCGAATGCTGCGGGTCCTCCGGGTCGTGCCCGCCGTAGTACGTCCAGGTCCCCTTGCCATAGTCGCCGTGGATGTACTTGACCCAAGGAGCGCCTTCCTCATACGCCAGGACCGTCACGCCGGGTTTGAGAACCCGCTTGTTGAAACTCGTGGTCACGCCGTAGAAGTCGGGAATCACGGTCCGATGATCCTGCACGAGCATCGACGCCACGGGATCGAACTTGGCCGAGAAATTAAATAGGGTGAAGGATCCCAGCGGTTGGCGGCGCCCCGGCACGTTGACTTGGTGGCCGTCGATGTCGCTCATGGCGCTGATCACCGGCGAGGGCTCGATGTGGACATCCCGAAACGCGAACGTTCGCTTCCAGTCAAGCTTCGCATCGGCATCCGGATCAATCGGCGTCCCATCGGCGAACGGCTGCGCGATATCGACATCGTGCGCCGCGATCGCCAGCTCCAGGGTCTCGGTGGCCCCGCACATCGCGAAGAGGAAGCCGCCGCGATCCACAAACTGCCGGATGCGCTCCGCGACGTCCTTCTTGAGCGCCGGCACGTTCGCGAACCCATGCCGTCTGGCGGCCGCGAGGTCGGTCGCGCCCATCTGGAGATACCACGGGGCGGAGGCATACGAAATATTGAACTTGTTGAACTGCCCGGTGAAGTCCTCGTGATGCAGGTGCAGCCAGTCGTATTTCGTCAGGTCCCCCGCCTCGACCTGATCATCGTAGACGGGGGTGTAGGGAATGCCCGCGTATCGCAGCGCCAACGTCACGGCGTCGTCCCAGGGCAGCGCGTCGGGGGGCGTGTAGACGGCGATCTTCGGCGCCCGCTCGAGCGGAATCTCATCCATATTGGCTTCAAGAATTTCGGACCGAATCGTCACCAGCTCGGTGGTGCTCACGGCTTCGACGGTCACACCGGCCAATGCCGCCCGCTTCCGCAACTCCGGGGTGTCGGGCAGCAGGAACGACCCGCCGCGATAATTCAGCAGCCACGACGCCGTAAGCCCGTCCTTGAGGGCGTTGAACGTCAGGCCGTACGCTTTGAGGTGGTCCTGCTGATCGTCGTCCATGGGGACGAGGAGCTTCTGCGCGGCAAGGCCGCGCGCGCCAAGCACAAGGCCCAGTGCGCAAATCAGCGCTCGGAGGCGCGCGCGAGCTCCGAGCCTCATGCGGTCCGCGCCGGCGGGATCATGCGCCTCGCGATGTCGTACTCTCTCCGCGCCTGCGGCACGAGGGCGCTCGCCGGGTAGGTCAGGATCAGGTGTTCGAAGCGCGCGGCTGCCCCGGCCGCGTCTCCCCGCCGCATCAACGCCCGCG
>Ga0335085_10004926_pt1 | contig 21821 bp, 27 predicted proteins | sample Lox_Sample_45_FD_206712 | JGI IMG/M metagenome (GOLD analysis project Ga0335085, IMG submission 206712) | Soil microbial communities from Loxahatchee National Wildlife Refuge, Florida, United States - Lox_Sample_4.5 | ecosystem: Environmental > Terrestrial > Soil > Wetlands | place: USA...
TCGTTCATCGCGAAATGTTGGGCGTAGTTCCAGAGCGCGGTGACGGTGTTGCCATCGTAGTAGCCCATGACCAGGGCCGGGGTGGCGAACGACCCGACGCCTCCGGTCATGCCGCTTCCGGTATATCGGGGAAACAGGTCGGCCGCGCCGTTGTCGTACGCGAGTTGCTCGAGCGAATAGTCGTGTGACTGGCTCGAGGTGGCCTGGACCCGATCGAGACGGAACGGGGTGCCGGCGACGGGGTTCGCGGGGTTGCTGGCGTTGGGGTTGTGCTGCAACAGGGCCGGGGTCAGCCCGTTCACCGCCGGCGTGCCTGGCGCCGCGACGAATCGCGGCTCACCGGGAAGGTTTGCCGCGACGGGATAGGTGCCGAAGTAGTGGTCAAAGGATACGTTTTCGTCGAAAATGACCACGAGGTGCTTGATCGGGGTCGCCGTTTGCAACGCCTCGGGCACGGTGGTGCGCGTGCCACATCCGCCGACGACGAGGGCGGCTCCCACGGCGAAAGCGGTCGAGCGATTCAGATGGGTCACGGGGGTGGGTGCGTCAAGCGGTGAGGTTCGGCGCGTCGCCACGAGGCGCGGGATCGTCACACAACGAAACGATGCTTCGCGCGGCTAGGGCCGCAAGCCGGTAACACTTCGGCAACATTGCTCCGTTCGATGGAACACCGACAGTTGACAAGTGGCGCGGGGGCAATAATTTCAAGGGCTCGGGGTAATTGGATTTTGAGCCTGACCCAACGGCCTCGGGAATCGAATCGCCAGGCGAGCTGCGCGCCGGCACTTATGGGCCCGTCTCGGGACGGGGGGTTGCTCCGGATCTGGCGCTCCTGGTGGATCGTCCGGTCTCCCGACAAGCAACGCAGGACAATTCAACGTCGTCTCCGCCCCGCGCTCGCGCGAGGCGCTACGACGCGCCTTGGGTCCCCCTCGCGCGGCAGCGGCGAGTGCACCCGGCGGTGGCGGATGGATACCGGCCCAGGTATTGGGCGTCCCGGTCCACCCGCGTTTTTGCTGGTGACAGTTGGTGGCCCTGAGTTCAGCGCAAGTAGACGAGAGATACCGGTTTATCATGGCACGCGTGACCCCGCTCGATCATTATCGGAACATCGGCATCATGGCCCACATTGATGCCGGGAAGACGACGACGACCGAGCGCATCCTCTATTACACGGGGAAGGCCCACAAAATCGGCGAGGTGCACGAAGGAACCGCCACGATGGACTGGATGGAGCAGGAGCAGGAGCGAGGGATCACGATCACCTCGGCCGCCACCACGGCGTTCTGGAAGCGGCACGACATCACGTACCGCATCAACATCATCGACACGCCGGGCCACGTCGACTTCACGGTCGAGGTGGAGCGGTCGCTCCGCGTCCTCGACGGTGCGGTCACGTTGCTCGATTCGGTCGCCGGTGTCGAACCGCAAACGGAGACGGTCTGGCGCCAGGCCGACCGCTACCGGGTTCCGCGCCTGATCTTCGCCAACAAGATGGACCGGGTGGGCGCCGATTTCGACCGATGTCTGGCGATGATTCGTGACCGCCTGACCAAGGATGCCTATCCGCTCCAGCTCCCGGTCGGGTCGGGCGAGCTGTTCACCGGCCACATCGATGTCATCGAGCGCAAGCAATACATTTTCGACGACGAGACGCTTGGCAAGACGTTCACGGTGTTGGATGTCCCGGCGGATCAGGTCGACCGCGTCGAGCACGAGCGCCACGAGCTGATCGAACACGCGGTGACGCACGACGAAGCGCTCATGGAGAAATACTTGGCGTCGCACGAGCTGTCGGCGGACGAGATTCGCCAGGCCGTCCGGAAGGCGACGGTGGCCGGCGCCATGGTCCCCGTGTTGTGCGGCGCCTCGTTCAAGAACAAGGGCGTGCAGGCCCTGCTCGACGCGGTCATCGACTTCCTGCCGGCCCCCGTCGACGTGCACGCGATCAAGGGCCATCTTCCCCATCACGACGAGCATTTCGACGAGCGACCCGTCTCGGACGAGGCTCCCTTCGCCGCGCTGGCGTTCAAGATCGCGACGGATCCGTTCGTCGGAAAGTTGACGTTTTTCCGGGTGTACTCCGGCGTGCTGAGTTCGGGGTCGTACGTGTACAACTCGACCAAGGATCGCCGCGAGCGCGTCGGACGCTTGCTCCAGATGCACGCCAATAAGCGCGAAGAGATCGAGGAGGTTCGTGCCGGCGATATCGCGGCGGCCATCGGGCTCCGCGACACGCGCACGGGCGACACCCTCTGCGATGACGACGCCCCGATCATTCTCGAGGCGATGAAGTTCCCCAACCCCGTCATCGACGTGGCGATCGAGCCCAAGACCAAGGCCGACCAGGACAAGTTGTCGATCGCGCTCGCGAAGCTCTCCGAGGAAGATCCGACGTTCCGCGTCCATTCCGATCAGGAGACCGGGCAGACGATCATCTCCGGCATGGGCGAACTGCACCTGGAAATCATCGTCGATCGGATGATGCGCGAGTTCAAGGTCGACGCGAACATCGGGCGGCCGCAGGTGGCCTATCGCGAAACGATTCGCAAGCGCACGGAGAAGGTCGAAGGAAAGTTCATTCGGCAGTCCGGCGGCAAGGGCCAGTACGGGCACGTCGTGATCAACATGGAACCGGCGCCGCCCGGGGCCGGATTCGTCTTCGAGGACAAAGTGGTCGGCGGTGTGATCCCGCGCGAGTACATTGCGCCGGTCGAGCAGGGGATCAAAGAGGCGCTCGAGAACGGAATCTTGGCCGGCTATCCGATGGTCGATGTAAAAGTCGAGCTCGTGTATGGCTCGTACCACGATGTGGATTCCAGCGAGATGGCGTTCAAGATTGCCGGCTCGATGGCGTTCAAGGAGGCGGCGAAACGGGCGCACCCGGTGCTGCTCGAACCGCTCATGAATGTCGAGGTCGTCGTTCCCGAGGCCTACATGGGAGACGTCCTTGGCGATCTGGCGGCGCGCCGTGGAAAGATCGGTGGGATGACACAACGTGGGGAGGCGCAGGTCATCGCCTCGACGGTGCCCCTCGCCGAGATGTTCGGGTATTCCACGAAACTGCGCTCGATGTCGCAGGGGCGTGCGGTGTACTCGATGGAGTTCGCGCACTACCACGAGGTGCCGAAGTCGCAAGCGGAGGAAATCGTCGCGAAGGTCAAGTCGTAGCGGAGCAACTGGACTCAACCACACGGGATTCGTACCATGGCAAAGGCAAAGTTTGAGCGAACCAAGCCCCACGTTAACGTCGGGACGATCGGCCACGTCGATCACGGGAAGACGACGCTCACGGCGGCGCTCACCAAGGTGTCAGCCGACAAAGGGTACGGCACCAAGTATGTGCCGTACGATCAAGTCGCGAAGGCGTCGGAGTCGCAGGGCCGGCGCGATCCGACCAAGATCCTGACCATCGCGACGAGTCACGTCGAGTATGAGACGCCGAACCGGCACTACGCCCACGTCGACTGCCCCGGGCACGCCGACTACGTCAAGAACATGATCACGGGGGCCGCGCAGATGGACGGCGCGATCCTCGTCGTCAGCGCGGTCGACGGTCCGATGCCCCAGACGCGCGAGCATATCCTGCTCGCCCGTCAGGTGAACGTCCCGCAGATCGTCGTCTTTCTGAACAAGTGCGATCTCGTCGAGGATGCCGAGCTGCTCGATCTCGTCGAGCTCGAGGTGCGCGAGCTGCTCAGCAAGTACAACTATCCCGGCGATGACCTGCCGGTGGTTCGCGGCTCCGCGATGAAGGCCATCGAGGGGGACAAGGCCTGGATCGAGAAGATCGAGGAGCTGTATGCGGCGATCGACACGCAGATTCCGCAACCCGTTCGGGAAATCGATAAGCCGTTCCTGCTTCCGGTCGAGGATGTCTTCTCGATCACGGGGCGGGGCACCGTGGCGACGGGTCGTATTGATCGCGGCGTGATCAAGGTCGGCGAGGAAGTGTCGCTCATCGGGTTCGGCTCCGACAAGAAATCGGTCGTGACCGGCGTCGAGATGTTCCGCAAGCTGCTCGACCAGGGGCAGGCCGGTGACAACGTCGGCCTCCTGCTGCGCGGCATCGACAAGAACGACATCGAGCGCGGCATGGTGCTCGCCAAGACCGGGTCGATCACGCCGCATACGAAGTTCGAAGCCGAGGTCTACGTCTTGACCAAGGACGAGGGCGGGCGGCACACGCCGTTTTTCAAGGGCTATCGGCCGCAGTTCTACTTCCGGACGACCGACGTCACGGGCAATGTGGAACTTCCCGAGGGCACCGAGATGGTCATGCCGGGCGACAACATCCAGATGACGATCGAGCTCATCACGCCGATCGCGATGGAGGAGCAGTTGCGGTTCGCCATTCGTGAGGGTGGTCGGACGGTGGGAGCCGGAGTGGTGACCAAGATCCTGGCGTGAACGCGTGGTGGCGCGGACTCGGTCATTCGACTGAGAACCGGCGCACCGGTCTATAAGAACAGGTGGACGGCTAATGGCTGGTAGAATTCGCATCCGACTCAAGGCGTTCGACCACGCGGTCATCGATCAAGCCGCGGCGGATATCGTCCGAACGGCGGAAAAGACGGGCGCGCAGGTGTCCGGTCCGATTCCGCTGCCGACGAAGACCCAGCGGTGGACGGTGCTCCGGTCTCCTCATATCGACAAGAAGTCGCGGGAACAATTCGAGTTGAAGACGCACAAGCGGGTGATCGACATTCTCGATTCCCGCGCCCAAACGGTTGACGCCTTGACCAAACTCGATCTGCCGGCCGGGGTCGACGTCGAGCTCAAGGTGGAGTGATCCCATGATTGGCATGATTGGCAAGAAGCTGGGGATGACCCAGATCTTCAACGAACAGGGGCAGCAGATCCCGGTGACGGTCGTCGAAGCGCCGCCGAATCCGGTGCTCGCGGTGACGGTGAAGACCGCGACCGGTATCGCGGCCGTGCAGCTGGGCTTCGGTGCGCAACGCCTCGCGCGCGACTCGAAGAAAGGCGAGCGCACGCCCCGCGGCCGGCGCGCCAACCGGGCGGAGCTGGGTCACGCGAAGAAGGCGGGGCTCGAGGCGCCTCCGCGCGTGCTCCGGAGCTTCCGGCTCGACAGCAAAGGCAACGCGAAGGCGGAGATTCCGACGTACGCCGTTGGCGATGTGATCAACGTCGGCGTCTTCGAACCTGGCGAGCTCGTCAAAGTGACCGGCACGACGAAGGGCCACGGGTTCCAGGGCGTCGTCAAGCGCCACGGCATCGGCGGAGGTCCGAATACGCACGGCAACACGAAGCACCGGCGGCCGGGGTCAGTCGGCCCCGGCACCGATCCGTCGCGCGTGATCAAGGGAAAGAAGATGCCCGGCCATTATGGCGCGGAGCGTCATACGCAGATCAGCGGGCGGGTGGAGCGGGTGGATGCCGAGCGAAACCTGATTTACATCCGTGGGTCGGTTGCGGGTCCCGCGAACGGGATCGTGCTCGTCCAGAAGCAGGGGCACCATGAGTAACGAACCGGGGCGGCAGGCGGCCGCGTTTACGGGACACGGAACGGCTCGCGAGGCCGTCGCGTTGCCGATCGAGCTGTTCGACGGAACGGTGAACGTCCCCGTCATGCATCAAGTCGTGACGGCGCACCTCGCGAACCAGCGGCAAGGGACCGCAAAGACCAAGATTCGGAAGCACGTCGTCGGCGGCAATCAGAAGCCATGGCGGCAGAAGGGGACGGGACGCGCTCGGCAGGGCTCCACGCGCGCGCCGCATTGGGTCGGCGGCGGCACGGTGTTCGGCCCGATTCCGCGGAGTTATCGCCAGGAGCTCCCGAAGCAGGTGCGCGCACTGGGCCGAAAGAGCGCGTTCAATGCGCGGGCGCGAGAGAATGCCCTCGTGGTCATCGATGAGTTCAATTACGACGCCCCCAAGACGAGTCGGCTGCTGTCGCTGGTCGACCGAGTGGGCGCGGCTGACCGCCAGGTCCTGATCCTGACGAACGGCCTCAAGCCGAACGTGTTCCTGAGCGGACGCAACCTTCCGAACGTGCATGTGATGCCGTTCGGCGATGTGTCGACCTACCACCTGTTGTGGTCCGAGGTGGTGTTGATTGAATCCGGCGCGTTGGGCGTCGTTCTCCCCCCGGTCGCCGAGGATGTCGTCGTGGCCAAGCCAGCCGCGAAACGGCCGGCGAACGCGAAGGCGAAAGCCAAAGCGGATGCCGAGGAACCGGTGAAGGCCGCGCCGAAAAAGGGCGGCCTCCGCTCCCTTGTTCCGAAGAAGGCGGCGGCCAAGAGCGCAGCGAAGCCGTCGGCCGAGAAGCCGGCCAAGTCCAAGCCGGCGGCGAAGTCGTCGCCCAAGAAGAAGGGAGGGAAGTAAGCCATGCCGTCGCTGCATCGCACGATCGTCCGGCCGATCATCACGGAGAAGAGTTCGGCCGCCTATCAGGACCGAGCCGAGTACACGTTCGAAGTGCACCCCGACGCGACGAAGCCGCAGATTCGTCAGGCGATCGACACGTTATTCGGCGTGCACGTGACGGGCGTCTGGACGGCCAATCAACGCGGGAAACTCAAGCGAGTCGGGAAGACCGAAGGCCGGCGCGCGAACTGGAAGAAGGCGATCGTCACGCTGCGTGAAGGCGAGACGATCGAGATCTTCGAAGGCTGAGCGAGGGATCATGGGGATTCGTCAATTCAAACCGGTTACCGCGTCGTCGCGGTTTCGCAGCGTCTCGGATTTCACCGAGATCACGCGGACCACGCCGGAGAAGTCGCTCCTCGAGCCGCTCAAGAAGTCCGGCGGGCGCGACAATCACGGGCATATCGCGATGCGCCGACGCGGCGGGGGGCACAAGCGCCAGTATCGGGTGATCGATTTCAAGCGCGGCAAGTTCGGGATTGCCGGCGTCGTGAAGGAGATCGAATACGACCCCAACCGGTCGGCACGCATCGCGTTGGTGGAGTACGCCGATGGGGAGCGGCGCTACATTCTGCATCCCAAAGGCGTGAACGTCGGCGACGCGATCATGTCGGGTTCAGGATCCGATATCCGAACGGGCAACGCGCTTCCGCTCGGCGAGATGCCGTTGGGGACGGCGGTCCACAACATCGAGCTCAAGGTCGGGAAGGGCGGGCAGCTATGCCGGTCGGCTGGGATGAGCGCCCAGGTCGTGGCGAAGGAGGGCGAGTACGTCACGGTGCGCATGCCCTCGACGGAGATGCGCATGATTCACATGCGCTGCCTGGCGACGATCGGCGTGGTCGGCAACGAGGAGCACGAGCTGCAGTCGTGGGGCAAAGCGGGGAAGCTGCGGTGGAAGGGCCGTCGCCCCAAAGTGCGCGGCGAAGTCATGAACCCGGTGGATCACCCGCACGGCGGCCGCACCCGCGGCGGCCGGAACGTGGTCTCTCCGTGGGGGAAGAAGGAAGGCGTCAAGACCCGCAACAAGAAGAAGGCGTCGCAACGGTTGATCGTGCGCGGTCGGCGTCGCGGCAAGGCCACGCAGTAACCGTCGTCCACGCGTACTGATCTCTTTCAGGAATCCCCATGGGACGTAGCGTCAAGAAGGGTCCATTCGTTCAAGAGGCGTTGCTCAAGAAGGTCGAGGCGATGAGCACCGGCAACCAGAAGCGGGTGATCAAGACGTGGTCGCGCGCGAGCACGGTGTTGCCCGAGTTCGTCGGCCACACCTTCGCCGTGCATAACGGAAACAAGTTTGTTCCGGTGTACGTCACGGAGAACATGGTCGGACACAAGCTCGGCGAGTTCTCGCCCACGCGGCTGTTCCGCGGCCACACCGGCAACCGGCAGGTCGACAAGAAGGCGCCAGCGCCTGGGGCCGGTCCGGCCGGACCAAGTGCGGCGCCAGCCGCGGCCCCCGCTGCGCCGGCGGCTCCACCACCCAAGGGGGCGAGGTAGCCATGGCGGCGCACACTCCGGTGGCGGCGGGACACGGCGCCCGCGCGACGCAGCGGTCCGCACGACAATCGCCCTACAAGATGCGGCTCGTGATGGACGAGATCCGGGGCAAGAGCGTGAACGACGCGCTCGCGTATCTCGCCTTCTCGAAGAAGCACGCGGCGAAGCAAATCGAAAAGACGTTGCGCTCGGCGGTCTCGAACGCGGAGAACGCGGCTCGACGCGCGAACGATTCCCTCGACGTGGACGAGCTGGTGATTACCCGCGCGGTCATCAACGAGGGGCCGAAGCTCAAACGATTCACCCCGGCCGCGATGGGGCGGGCGACGCCGATCCAGAAGCGAACCAGTCACGTCGAGATCGAGGTGGCGGAACGACCCGCCAAACGCTCGCCGCGCGCGAGGAGACCCTAATGGGACAGAAGACACATCCGATCGGATTTCGACTCGGGATTTCCAAGGATTGGAAGTCGCGGTACTACGCGGGGCGCGAGCTCCCGGCGCTGCTCAAGGAAGACGAACTGCTCCGGAAATACCTCAAGGCGCGATTGGGCCACGCGGCCATCGCGGACATCATTGTCGAGCGAAAGCCGGGCAAAGTCGTCGTCACCTTGCACACGGGGCGTCCCGGCGTGGTGATTGGAAAGAAGGGCGCTGAAGTCGACAAGCTCCGCGACGAGCTGGCGCATCTCACCGGGAAAGAGGTCGGTATCAACGTCGAGGAAATCAAGCGCCCGGAGCTCGAGGCCCAACTGGTGGCGGACAATATTTCGAGCCAGCTCGCCCAACGCATTTCGTTCCGCCGTGCCATGAAACGCGCGGTGCAGAGCGCGATGCGGATGGGGGCGCAGGGCATCAAGATCAAATGTGGCGGGCGACTGGGCGGCGCGGAGATCGCGCGGGTCGAAGGGTACCACGAAGGCCGGGTGCCGCTGCACACCCTTCGGGCCGATATCGATTACGCGACCTCGACCGCCAAGACGACGTTTGGCACGATTGGCGTGAAGGTGTGGATCTTCAAGGGCGAGAAGGTCGACGAGCGCCGCGGCACGACCTACTCCACGGCCATCTGAGGATTTGACCGATGCTGAGTCCAAAGCGCGTCAAGTTCCGCAAGATGTTCAAGGGGCGGATGAGAGGGACCGCGACACGAGGGAGCACGATCGCGTTCGGCACCTACGGGTTGCAGACGCTCGAGCCGGGATGGATCACCGCGCGCCAGATCGAAGCGGCCCGTGTGGCGCTGACCCGGCACATCAAGCGTGGCGGCAAGGTGTGGATTCGCCTGTTCCCCGACAAGCCGATCACGAAGAAGCCGGCCGAAACGCGCATGGGCAAAGGAAAGGGATCGCCGGAAATGTGGGTGGCGGTCGTCAAGCCGGGCCGAGTGCTGTTCGAATTGGAGGGGGTCACGCGGGAGATCGCCGAGAAGGCGATGGCGCTCGCGGCGGCCAAGATGCCGGTCCGAACCAAGTTTGTCGCGCGCGAAGATCTGGGAGGACAGGGCAATGCAGGCTGACGAAATTCGCGAACTCTCGACGGAAGACATCGGCATTCGCGTCCACGAACTCGAGGAAGAGCGATTCCGGCTGCGGTTTCGCAGTGCGACCGAGCCGCTCGAGGATCCGTTGCGCCTCCGCGTCATCCGCAAGGATATCGCGCGGCTCAAGACGATTTTGCGCGAGCGCCAGATCGACGGCGGGCCGAAGGGCACCGCGACCACCGCGGCGCGATGAGACCGGAGCGAGTGACCAATGGCTGAGATGACCAATACACCGAATGGCCCGATGGCGCATCGGCGCCCGACGCGCAAGACGCGGGTCGGCCTCGTCGTGAGCGACAAGATGGAAAAGACCGTCGTGGTCGCGATCGAGCGTCGCGTGCCGCATCCGGTCTACAGCAAGATGGTGACACGCACCAAGCGGCTCAAAGCGCACGACGAGCAGAACTCCGCCAAGTCGGGCGATACCGTCCGCATCATGGAGACCCGGCCGTTGTCGAAGGACAAGCGGTGGCGCGTGGTGGAAATTGTCGAGCGCGCACGCTAATCGGAGAGCCGATCAATGATCCAGCAGGAATCCATGGTGAAGGTCGCGGACAACTCGGGCGCGAAGACCGCGCTCGTGATCCGGGTCCTGGGCGGCACGCGGCGGCGCTACGCCGGCCTCGGCGACGTCGTGATCGTGGCCGTCAAGAACGCGCTCCCGAACGGCACGGTCAAGAAGTCGGATGTCGCCCGCGCGGTGGTCGTCCGCACGGCGAAGGAGACACGCCGGAAGGACGGCAGCTATATCCGGTTCGACGAGAACGCCGTGGTCATCATCACGGAGGACGGAGAGCCGCGCGCGACGCGCATCTTCGGGCCGGTCGCCCGGGAGCTTCGAGAGAAGCGCTATATGAAGATCGTGTCCTTGGCGCCTGAGGTCATCTGATATGCGAATTCTGAGACATCGGCGCGCCGACCGCCCCCGCGTGGCGAACAGCGCGCGCCACGCGATGAATGCCGAACGCGTGAAGATGGCCATCACCAAAGGCGACGTCGTGCGGGTGGTGCGCGGGGATGACCGAGGCAAGGAGGGCAAGGTGATCCGCGTCCTGTTGAAGAAGGGGCGGGTCGTCGTGGAGGGTGTCAATATCGTGAAGCGCCATCGCCGCGCGCGGCAGGCGGAGGAACAGAGCGCGATCGTCGACATGCCGGCGCCCATTCACGTGTCGAACGTGATGCTGATCGATCCGAAGTCCGGCGCGCCGACGCGCATCCGGCGGCGAATCGATGAAGACGGCACGAAGGAACGAATCAGTGTGAAGAGCGGCGACGCGATTCCGCGAGCGGCCAAGTAAGCGAGCGCAGGGGCGATTTCATGGCAACGGAACAGGAAAAGAAGAGCGGCGGGAAGGGCGACGGCCCAAAGGGCGGCGCGCAGAAGTCTCGCGGCGGAAAGAAGGAAGGCGGGCAGCGGCAACGGGGGCCGCATGCCGGCGCCGGGCTTCCGGTCCCGCCGCCGCGGCTCCGCGTCCGGTACGAAGAGACGATTCGGCAGCGTCTGATGGCGCAGTTCGGCCTCGGCAATCGGCACGAGGTGCCGACGCTGGAAAAGATTGTCATCAACGTGGGCATGGGCGAAGCCATCAAGCAGCCGAAGATTCTCGACACGGTCGCGGACGAATTGGCGACGATTACCGGCCAGCTCCCGGTGCGGAAGAAAGCCAAGAAGTCCATCGCGAATTACGGACTGCGGCAGGGTCAGGAGATCGGCGTTGCCGTGACGTTGCGAGGCGCGCGGATGTGGGAGTTCTTCGACCGCTTCATCGCGGTCGCGGTACCGCGGATTCGCGACTTTCGAGGGTTGAGCACGCGCTCGTTCGACGGGCGGGGCAACTACTCACTCGGCCTCAAGGAGCAGATGATCTTTCCGGAGATCAACTACGATGAGGTGGAACAGATTCACGGAATGGACATCACGTTCGTCACCAGTGTCACCCGCGACGACCTCGCGCACGCGCTGCTGAAGGAACTGGGGATGCCGTTCCGGACGGATGAAAAGAAAGGCCGAGGCGCCGCGTAGTGCCGGCGGGCCGCCGCAGTCCCCTGTGGGTTCAGTCACTCATCATTTCTTCGGAGTTCCCCAATGGCTCGTAAGGCCATGATCGAAAAAAGCAAACGCAAGCCGAAGTTCGCCGTCCGCGTGCACCACCGCTGCGGTCGGTGCGGACGATCGCGTGCGTTTCTCCGGCGGTTCGGACTCTGCCGGATCTGTTTCCGGCAACTCGCGCTCGAAGGAATGATTCCGGGCGTCCGGAAGGCGAGCTGGTAGAATGGCACGATCCACGCGACCAACCGTTTCTGTTTCCTCCACGTCCAAGGATACGAGAGGATGTTGACTCCATGAGTATGACCGACCCGATTGGCGACATGTTGACCCGGATCCGGAACGCGTGCGGGGCGAAGCACCGTCGCGTGGACATGCCGTGCTCCAAGATGAAGATCGAGATCGCGAGGATCCTGAAAGAGAATCATCTCGTACAGGATTATCTGACGGTCGACGGTGAGGGCGGGAGAAAGCTGTTGCGGGTCCGCCTCAAGTACGCCGGCGGTCAGTCCGTGATCCGGGAGTTGCAGCGCGTCTCCACGCCGGGGCTCCGGCGGTATGTGGGCGTCGCCGAGATTCCGCGCGTCCGGAACGGCCTCGGCATCGCCATTCTGAGCACGTCGCGCGGGCTGATGTCGGACCGCGAGGCGCGGCAGACCCAAACTGGCGGCGAGCTCGTCGCCGTCGTCTGGTAGGGAGCTGATCCATGTCACGAATCGGACGGATGCCGATCGCGGTCCCGAAAGGGGTGACCGTTGCGATCGCGGGCAACAGGGTGACGGTGAAGGGGCCGCGGGGAGAGTTGGAACGCAGCTTCGCGAATGGCATCAGCGTTTCCCAGGCCGGAGACACGCTGACGGTGACGCGGGTCTCGGACGAGGAGAACTACAAAGCGTTGCACGGGCTGTCGCGCTCGCTGCTCGCGAACATGATCGAAGGTGTGACGAAGGGCTACAAGAAGTCGCTCGAGATCACGGGCGTCGGGTACAAAGCGGAGGTGCGCCCGTTCGGGTTGCAGCTGGCGCTGGGATTCTCGCACGCCATCGAGTACCGGGCGCCGGCCGGCGTGAAGCTCTCCGCTCCGGTGCCGACGCAAATCCTGATCGATGGCGCGGATAAAGAGAAAGTCGGCCAGGTGGCGGCCGAGCTCCGGAATCTTCGTCCGCCGGAGCCGTATAAGGGCAAGGGGATTCGATACACGGGTGAAGTCGTCCGGCGAAAGGCCGGCAAGGCGGGAGGCAAGTAATGGCTGTCATGCGACCGCCGAAGAGCGGCGAAGAAAAGCGATATCGGCGTCATTTGCGCGTGCGGAAGAAGGTCCATGGCACGGCGGCGCGCCCCCGGCTCGTGGTCTTTCGATCGTCGAAGCACATCTACGCGCAGCTGGTGATCGACGGCGCGGGCAAGACGGTGCTCACCGTGACGGACCACGACATCGCCGAAGGGAAGAAGACCGAACGGGCGCTCGAGGTCGGCAAACGCGTTGCCGCGCGCGCCAAGGACGCGGGGATTACCCAGGTCGTGTTCGATCGCGCGGGTTACAAATACCATGGCCGGGTCAAGGCCGTGGCTGACGGCGCCCGAGAGGGCGGCCTGGAGTTCTAACAATGGCAGAAACTCAAAATCCGACCGGGCCCTCCGGCGGTGCGGGAGGTGCGTCGGGCTCGCCGCCGGCGGGCCGCGGCGGCGCGCGCGGCGGACGCGGCGGGGCCGGTGGCGGGGGTGGTCGCGGCGGCGGGCGCGCGGGTGGAGGCGGTCGTGGTGGAGGAGCCGGGCGCGGCGGTGGTCCAGGCGCTGGTGGCGGCGGCCGGAGCGGCGGTGACCGGGGAGGCGGCGATCGCGGTGGACGCGGCGGTCGGGATGGACGTGGCGGTGACGAACGCGGACGCGATGGCAGTGAGCTCATCGAAAACGTGGTCGCCATCAATCGCGTGGCGAAGGTCGTGAAGGGCGGACGGCGCTTCTCGTTCAACGCGCTTGTCGCGGTCGGGGACGGGCGCGGGCGCGTGGGCTTCGCATCCGGCAAGGCCAACGAAGTCTCGGAGGCGGTGCGGAAGGCGGTGGAAGCGGCGCGGCGAAAGATGGTGAGTGTGCCGCTCACCGGCGGAACGATCCCCCACGAGGTGATCGGCGATCATGGCGCCGGACGCGTCCTGATGAAGCCTGCGGCCCCGGGCGCCGGCGTCATTGCGGGTGGCGCGATTCGGGCGATCATGGAATGTGCGGGGATCAACGACATTTTGACGAAGAGTCTTGGCTCGACGAATCCACACAACATGGTTCGTGCCGCCATGAACGGGCTCCAACTGCTGACGACGGTCGAACAGGTCGCCCGCGAGCGGGGGATCGAGACAACGGCGCTCGAGTATCGATCGCGGGCGAAGAGCCGTGCGGCGCATCGCGCCCCGGAGCCGGCGCACGCAGCGCTGGTCCTTGACGGCGGGGAGTCGGTCTAATGCCGCGCACATTCGTCTGGCACCCGAGCAAGGGGCCCAAGAAGACCAAGGCGATCACGATCGCGGACGGCGCCACGGTTCGCATCACGCAAGTGCGGAGCGGCATCGGGCACTCGTGGCGGATGCGGGCCACACTCGAGGCCATCGGGTTGAAGCACCACCAGGACGTGGTTGAAAAAACGCTCGACGCGGCGCTCCGCGGCCAACTCAAGCAGGTGCGACATCTCGTCTCGGTGTCGGCCGCGGGACAGGAGTAAGCGATGCCACAGCGACCAAAGGCAACGAAGGCGGCGAAATCGGACGACACCGGCGCGGCGGGCCAGGCGACAGCCGGCGGCGGCGCGCGGGGCGAACGGCTCGGCCTTCACAATCTGACCCCGGCGCCGGGATCGCACCGGAACCGGAAGCGATTGGGGCGCGGCCCCGGGTCCGGGACCGGAAAGACATCCGGCAAGGGCACCAAGGGCAGCAAAGCGCGAGCCGGACATCACGGCCCGGGCGGCGGGAAACCGCAGTTCGAAGGCGGCCAGATGCCGCTGACCCGGCGCGTACCCAAGCGCGGGTTCACGAACCCGTTCCGGCAGGATGTCCAAGTCGTGCGGCTGGGCGACCTTGGCCGGGTATCCGGCGAGGTGACGCCGGAGTCGTTGGCGGCCGCCGGCCTGATCCAGGCGAAACGCCCGTTCAAGGTCTTGGCGAACGGGACGGTCACCGAGGCGTTGACGGTGCGTGGGATCCGCCTCTCCGCCGGCGCCCGGGCCCAGATCGTCGCGGCCGGCGGTCGCGTCGAGGAGTAGATAGGCCTCATGGCAGAATCGAGAGCGGCGACTGCCGTTCAGAACATCATCCAGACCCCGGAGCTCAAGGACAAGATCCTCTTTACGCTCCTCTGCCTGTTGATCTACCGCATGGGAGCCGCGGTCACGGTCCCGGGCGTCAACCCGGCTGGCCTGGTCGCCTACTTCCAGCAGCAAAGTCAGAACGGCGGCGCGCTCGGATTGTTCAATCTGTTCACCGGCGGACAGTTGGGTCGCGCGACGGTGTTCGCCCTCGGCATCATGCCGTACATCTCGGCGAGTATCTTCGCGCAGATCGCGGCCGCGGTCCTCCCGCAGGTCGAGAAGATGCAGAAGGAGGAAGAGGGTCGGAAACGCATCAACCAGTGGACGCGCTATGCCACGGTCGGGCTGGCCGTCGTGCAAGCGTGGGGATACGCCCTGTTCGTCCAGTCCTTGACAGGCGTGGTCGAGTATCCGGGGAAGGCCTTCAGCCTCGAGATGACGTTCTTCCTGACGACCGGCGCCATCTTCGTCATGTGGTTGGGCGAACAGATCACGGAGCGAGGCGTCGGGAACGGCGCCAGCCTGATGATCTTTTTCTCGATCATCGACCGCATCTGGCCTGGGATCGGGACGGCGTTCACGTACATCAGCAGCGGGGTCATCGGGTCGTTCTCGCTGCTGATCCTGATTGTCTTGATGGTGGCCGTGGTCGCGGCCGTCGTGGCTGTGACGCTGGCGGCTCGGCGCGTTCTCATCCAGATCCCGCAGCGGACCATGGCCAAGGGACGCATGCGAGAGGCGTCGCGCAATCACATCCCGCTCCGGATCAATTCGGCGGGGGTGATGCCCATTGTGTTCGCGCAGTCGGTCATCGTCGTCCCGCAGGCCGTCGCCCAGTTCCTGGGCCCGACCTATCCCCGTCTGGCGCAGATCTCCGATTACTTCAACGCGGGCGGGACCCTGTATTATGTCTCGCTCGCCGGCCTGATCCTGTTCTTCACCTACTTCTACACGTCGATCATTTTCAATCCGGTGGACATCGCCGAGAATCTGAAAAAGCAGGGCGGGTTCATCCCGGGCGTCAAACCTGGAGCGAAGACCGCCGAATACATCGACGACGTCGTCTCGAAGATTACACTCCCGGGGGCGATCTTCCTGACGATCATCGCGCTCCTGCCGATCTGGATCGCGCAGATCATCAACACGCCGTTCCGGTTCGGCGGGACGTCCCTGCTGATCGTGGTCGGCGTGGCGCTCGATACGCTGACGAACATGCAGCAGCATTTGCTCCTGCGGAAATACGACGGCTTCATGAAGAAGGGCCGGGTGCGGTTCCGCGGGAGACAGCCGGGGACGATCTAGCCGCGCTCCGGCTCGCCAGCGGAGAACACCATGGTAATCGTGCTGTTCGGGAAACCGGGGGCGGGGAAGGGAACGCAAGCTCCCCGGTTGGCGGAAGCGCTTGGCGTGCCCATTCTCGCGACCGGCGATGTGCTCCGCGCCGCGGTGCGGGCCGGCACGACCCTCGGGCTCGAAGCCAAAGGGTTCATGGATCGTGGGGACCTCGTTCCCGACGGGGTGATCCTCGGGATCGTGCGTGACGCCCTGGCGCAGCCGAAGTTCTCCCCCGGCGCGATTCTCGACGGCGTCGTGCGAACGGTTCCCCAGGCGGAGGGCATGCGCGACGTACTCCGCGGCCTCGGCCGCCGGGTCGACATCGTGCTGGCGCTCGATGTCCCCGACGAGGAGATCGTCCGCCGCATGAGCTCCCGGACCGTCTGCGGCTCCTGCCAGACGCCCTACATGAACAAAGCCCCCGGCGATCGATGTGACGCGTGCGGCGGTGCGGTCGTTCGCCGAAGCGACGATGAGCCCGAGGCCGTCCGGAATCGACTCGCGGTGTACGCGAAGCAGACGTTGCCGGTGTTCGACTGGTATCGGGCGGCGGGCGTGCCGGTGGCCACCGTCGACGCGACCGGCACGGTTGAGGAGGTCACCCGGCGCGCCCTCGCCGTCTTGCCGTGATCCAGCTCAAGTCGTCGCGCGAAATCGAGGTCATGGCGACCGGGGGTCAGATTCTGGCCGCCGCCGTCGAAACCCTTCGCGCGGCGGTCCGGCCGGGAATCTCGACGATCGATCTCGACCGCATCGCCGAGGAGTTCATTCGGAGCCATCAGGGCGCTGTGCCGGCGTTCAAAGGGCTGTACGGGTTTCCGGGCAGCATCTGCACCTCGATCAACCAGGAAATCGTGCACGGCATTCCCTCCCGAAAGCGTGTGCTCCGGGAGGGCGACATCATCTCGATCGACGTCGGGGTGGGGTACGGCGGCCTGTTCACGGACAGCGCGACCACGGTGCCCGTCGGTCCGGTGGATCCGCTGACGGCGCGGCTGCTGGCGACGACCGAGCGTGCGCTCCACGCGGGCATCGACGCCGCGATCCTGGGAAACCACATCGGCGACATCGGGTCGGCGGTCCAAGGGGTGGTCGAAGGGGCCGGCTTCAGCGTGGTCAAAGATCTGGTCGGCCACGGGATCGGCACGGCGTTTCACGAAGATCCGCAAGTGCCCAACTTCGGCAAGCCAAAGCGGAAGGAGAAACTCGTCCCGGGCCTCACGATCGCGATCGAACCGATGGTCAACGTCGGCGGACCCGCGACCAAGACGCTGGATGACAAATGGACGATCGTAACCATGGACGGATCGCGATCGGCGCACTTTGAGCACACCGTCGCCATCACGGAGAATGGCCCGCGGGTGTTGACCCGCGTGAACGGGTCGGCCTCGCGCGAGGCGGGCTCGGCCCATGTGGGCGGGCGGTGACCAAGTCGGCGCGCGGTGGCCGGCCCCTTCTGCCTCAGCGTTCCGAGGGCTATTCTATGCCTGCTCAGGGATCCGGTCGACGCGTCTTTCCCGCCGGAGTGCACTGATCTGCCCACCTGTTTGGAGGAACCGATGTTGACCCGACTGCGCTCCGCGCGCGCCGCCATGCTCACCCTGGCGGCCTTCGCGGGATTCGCATTACCGCTTGGCGCCCAAGCGACGAAGACGCCTCCCGCGGCGGCTTCCAAGCCCGCGTTGACCGCGAACACGATCACGAGTCCCAAGCAGCAGTTTGGCCACAATATCGGTGACGATTACTGGCTTCCCAACTACACGCAGTTCGAGGCGTACTGGCAGAAGCTCGCGAAAGAGTCGCCGCGGATGCGCTTGATCAATATGGGAAAGACGGCGGAAGGCCGCACGGAATGGGCGGCCACCATCACCGCGCCGGAGAATTACGCGAACCTGGCGCGCTACAAGCAGATCGCGCAACAGCTCGCGCACGCGCAGGGCCTGACGGAGGCGCAGGCCCATGCGTTGGCGAAAGAAGGGAAGGCCGTCGTGTGGATCGACGGCGGGCTTCACGCGAGCGAGGTGCTTGGCGCCAGTCAGTTGATCGAGACCGTCTACCAGCTCGTGAGCAAGACCGACGACGAAACCAACCGGATTCTCAAGGACGTGATCGTGATCGCCGTCCACGCGAACCCGGACGGAATGGAGCTGGTCTCCAACTGGTACATGCGCAATCCCGTGGACTCGTTGCGCCGCGACGGCGGTGAGCCGTACCTCTGGAACCATTATGCGGGCCACGACGACAACCGCGATTTCTTCATGTCGAATCTGCCGGAAACCCAGAACATGAACAAATTGATGTACTGGGATTGGCTGCCGCAGATCATGTATAACCACCATCAGACCGGCCCGGCGGGGACGGTGATGTTCTCGCCGCCGTTCCGCGATCCGTACAATTACAACTTCGATCCGCTCGTGGTGATGGGGATCGACATGGTCGGCGCCGTGATCCATTCGCGTTTGCTGGAGCACGGCATGACCGGATTCACGATGCGCTCGGGCCAGACGTACTCCACGTGGTGGAACGGCGGCCTCCGGACGACGGCCTACTTCCACAACATGATCGGCATTCTCACGGAGACGATCGGGAACCCGACGCCCGAACGGATTCCGTTGATTCCGAAGACGCAGCTCCCGTCGGCGGACTACCCCGCGCCGATCGAGCCCCAGCTGTGGCACTTCCGGCAGTCGGTCGACTATTCGGTGCAGGCCAACTACGCGATCCTCGACTATGCGTCGCGCTATCGCGAGGAAGTGCTGTACAATATGTACATCATGGGTACGAATCAGATCAAGAACGGCAGCGAGGACCACTGGACGACGACGTCCAAGATCGTGGCCGAGGCCGAGAACGGCGGCGGGGGCGGTGGGCGCGGCGCGGGGCGCGGCGGCGGTGGTGGGGGACGTGGTGGTGGCCGCGGCGGAGTCGATTCGACGTTCGAGAAGATCTTCCGCAACCCGGCCCATATCGATGCCCGCGCCTACATCGTACCCTCGGACCAGCCCGATTTCCCGACGGCGACCAAATTCATCAACACCCTGCGATATTCCGGTGTCGATGTGATGCGGGCAACCGCCGCGTTTACCGTGGACGGAAAGTCCTATCCTGCCGGTTCGTATGTCGTGCCGTCGAACCAGGCGTTCCGACCGATGGTGCTCGACATGTTCGAGCCGCAGGACTATCCCAACGACTTCGCGTACCCGGGCGCGCCGCCGACCCGCCCCTATGACGACGCGGGCTACACGCTCGCCTTCCAGATGGACGTGCACTTCGATCGGATCACCGACAAGAATCCGACGGGACCGTTCGTCAAGATCGACAGTCTGGCGAAACCGATGCCGGGCGTGATTGGAAACACCGCGTCGCCCGCGGGCTACCTCATGTCGCACGAGGTGAACGACGCGTTCACGGTGATCAACCGGGTCTTCAAGGCCAATGGCACCGTGTATTGGTTGAAATCCCCGGTGACGGCAGGCGGCAAGACCTACCCGGCCGGGACGTTCTACATCGTGGCCAGTCCCGCGGCCACCGCCGTCATCCAGAAATCGGCCGTCAACCTTGGCGTGAGCTTCATGGGAACGACGGAGCAGCCGGGAAGCGACGCGATGAAGCTGGAACCGAAGCGCGTCGGCTTGATGGATCGGTTTGGCGGCTCGATGCCGTCCGGGTGGACGCGCCTCGAACTCGAGCGCTTCGAGATCCCGTTCAAGCTCGTATATCCACAGGATCTCGACGCCGGAAACATCAAGAGCAGATTTGACGTCATCATCATGCCGTCGGACGTCGGGGTCACCGGCGGCGGCGGCGGCCGCGGGGGTGGTCGCGGCGGCGGCGGCCGGGCAGGTGCCCCTCCGGGCGATTCCGGCGCGGCCGCCGCTGCCGGGGCACTGGCCGGACGCGGGGGCCGTGGCGCCGCCGGTGGACGGGGTGCCGGGGGTGCCGGCGCCGGCGGGGGTGGTGGCCGCGGGGCCGCCAATGCGGATGCTGGGCTCCCGCCGCTTCCCGATTCGATCCTACATATGGAAGGGGGGTATTCCGGCGCGGTCACGCTTCCGGCCCTCAAACAGTTTCTCGAAGATGGCGGCACCATCATCAGCTTCGGCGGCGCCTCCGAGTTCGGGACCGCCCTTGGGTTGCCGATCACCGACCACATGATCGACAAGAGCACGGGATCCCACCTCAACCCGAATCAGTTCTACGCCCCAGGGTCGGTCCTTCGCGTCGCCGTCGACAATACGCTGCCGATCGCGACCGGCCTGCCGAAGCAGTTGGACGTGTTCTACAACAACAGCCCGGTGTACGATCTGGGACCGGACGCGGCCGCCAAGGGGCTCAAGCCAATCGCCTGGTACGACACGGATTCACCGCTTCGGAGCGGATGGGCCTGGGGCGGTGCCGCCCTCAAGGACGGAGTCGAAGGCATCCAGGCGACCGTCGGAAAGGGCAATCTGTATCTGTTCGGAATGGAGATCATGTGGCGGGGCGAGCCGCACGGAACGTTCAAGTTCCTCTTCAACGGCATCTACGCGACGAACTGAGCGGCCTTCCCGCTTCTGCGTCGTCATCCGTGATTGGACCGGCCCGGCAGCAACCCGCTGCCGGGCCGGTCGTTGAAGCGGCCTAGGCGTTCACGCGAGGACCTGCTCGATGCGGGCGGCCACGTCCCTGGCCAGTTGCTCCGTCCGCGCGACGTACCGCGCCGCATCCCGCACGAGGCCCGCGCCCTCGGATCGATCGGCGAGCGATGATACGTTGATCCGAACGTTGTAGTTCGCGCCCTTGCAGGCGGCGTCCGCCAGCAGCACGGCCACCGCCGCGTCGGACACCGCGTTCGTATTGCCTTTGGCCGCGACGAGCGCCGCGAGTTCGGCGACTTCGACGCATTCCCTCGCTGTATCGAGAGGGACCTGCGCGGCGTCGAGGAGGGCATCGCGGATAGCGCTTCGCCGCGCGGCGGCAGCGGTCTCGGGCTCCGACGGCAGTCGGTAGGCGGCCGTCACGGCGCCGTAGGCCGTCGCGTCGCGTTCCCCAAGTGCGCTCAATCGCATGACCAGCGCCGCGCCGCGAAGGGCCGCCTCCCGCATTTCGGCGTCGACCGCGGCGTATTTCTTCTTCCCGACCGTGAGGCCCGCCACCATCTGAGCCAGCGCCGCGCCAAGCGCGCCGGCGTGGGCCGCGACGGTGCCGCCTCCCGGGGCGGGTGTCGGCGCCGCGACGCTCGCCACGAAGCCGCTGAGCGACTGACCGCCCTGCACCGCTTGCCGAACCCGATGCTCGACCACCATCTCCGGCGAAAACCCCCGGAGCTGCACGTGCCGAGCCGCCGTCTCGAACAACGCCCGTTCCGGCACGAGACCCACGATCTCGCTCCACGTCGGCGTGACGCCGTGCGCGGCGGCTTCCATTCGCACCATCTCGAATGCCCGAGACAGCGTCGTGCGTTCCGTGTCCACGAGATTCATCGACACCTGCGCCTGTCCGTCGACCTCGAGGCCGAGCGCCTTCACATAGCGGAGCCCGCCGGTCGAATGGCGGACGGCTTTGGCGACCTCCTTCGCGACCGGCACGTTCGACGCGGGGCCAAGGTAGACGTTGAACGCAACCAGAAACGGCCGCGCGCCGACCGCCACGGCGCCGGCAGTCGGGTGAACGCGATTGGGACCGAAGTCGGGAACCCGATTGGCCAACGTGCCCATTTCCGCGCGGATG
>Ga0335085_10004928_pt1 | contig 21818 bp, 7 predicted proteins | sample Lox_Sample_45_FD_206712 | JGI IMG/M metagenome (GOLD analysis project Ga0335085, IMG submission 206712) | Soil microbial communities from Loxahatchee National Wildlife Refuge, Florida, United States - Lox_Sample_4.5 | ecosystem: Environmental > Terrestrial > Soil > Wetlands | place: USA: Florida...
GCTCACCGGCGAGCGATTCACGCAGCGGCCGCATCAACGGGATGCCGCCCGCGACCGACGCCTCGAAGAGCAGGTCGACACCCGACTTCTCGGCCGCCCCGAAGAGCTCCTCGCCGAAGTTCGCGAGCAGCTCCTTGTTCGCGGTGACGACCGGCTTGCCCGCCTCGAGTGCGGTGAGGATCAGGCGACGGGCCGGCTCGACGCCGCCGATGACCTCGACGACCACGTCGACGGCCGGGTCGCGCACCACGGCATCGGCATCGTTGGTGAGTACCTCCGGCCGCAGCTCGACGTCGCGCTCTTTGGCGATGTTGTGCACGGCGACTCGGACGACCTCGAGCTTCACTCCGGATCGCTGCCTGATCAGGTCCGCGTTGGATTCGAGCAGGCGCACGAGGGCCGCGCCCACGTTCCCACACCCGAGGAGTCCTACTCGTACGACGTCGGTCACCCGGCCATTCTTGCTGACGCGCCCCAGCGCCCCGAACCGATAGCTCGCAACAGGGCGCGCAGGCGGGCTACGCCCGGCCGTCCTGCCGACCCGATCTCGGCGAGGCGGCGCTCGACGACGCCCGGCCCGACCAGCTGCAGGCCGAAGGCGTGCGAGAGCGCCCGTTCGAGGTCGCGATCGGGGAGCACCGCCGCGAGGTCGATCAGGGTCCGCGCCGGTGCGGTCACTGCGAGGCCGCGCACCCGCACCACGTCGGCGGCATCGACGCGCGCGACGCGATGCACCACGACCGAACCGGCGCGGGGGGATCGCGCGACCGGGACGATCAGCTCGGTCCGATCGAACCGCGCCCCGGGCAGCCGCCACAGAGCCGCCGCGCTCGTATGCGACAAGGCGGAAGCGGATCCGGCCCAGCGCACGGCGGCCGAGAACAACAGCAGGCGTGACGGCGGCGTCGCGGCGTGCCGGTAGACGCGTGGCAGGACGCGCACCCACGCACCCGCCCGCACTCGCCGCTCGATGCCGGGCCCGTTGAATCCGGCGGCGCGCGCTTGGTCTCGTGTGAACACGCCGTGCTGTTCGACGGCGGCGCGCGCCAGGCACGCCTCTGCAGCCAGCGTCGACGACATCGGTCTCCCCGATCGTCTCGCACCGATCAGGGGAAGCTGCGGAGAAGTTTCGGAGTGACGCCGCGCGCGGACGGCGCATCGAGACTACGTCTCGGTATCGAGCCGGATCAGATCCGCGTCGGTTTCGCGCCGGACGACCAGGCGCGCCCGCCCGTCGCGCACGAAAACGACCGCGGGCCGCGTGACCTTGTTGTAGTTCGAGGCCATCGAATGACAGTACGCACCGGTGACCGGGGTTGCGAGGATGTCGCCGATCCCGAAGTCGGCCGGCAGACTCGTGTCGCGCACGATCACGTCGCCCTGCTCGCAATGCTTCCCGGCGATCGTGACGACCGCGGGCCGTTCGGCCGTGGCGCGCGCGGGCAGGAATGTCTCGTAGCGGGCGCCGTATGTGACCGGGCGGAGGTTGTCGCTCATCCCGCCGTCGACGGCAACATAAACACGCACGCCGTCGATCGGCTTGATCGTTCCGATCGTGTAGAGCGTGATGCCGGCGGGTGCGACGATGGAACGTCCGGGCTCCGTGAGCAGCACCGGGCGAGAGCGCACACCGGCGTCGGCCAAGGCCTTGCCCACGGATTCGCGCAGGAGCGTCGCATACTGCTCGATGGTCGGCGGCGCATCGGTTGGGAGGTATCGCACGCCGAGACCACCGCCGAGGTTGAGCTCGCCGACCACCTCCCCCGTCTCGACCTCGATCGCGCGCAGTAACCCGACCATCTTCTGCACGGCGCGTTCGAAGGAGTCGAGCCGGAACACCTGCGAACCGATGTGGCAGTGCACGCCGGCGAAGCGCAGGAGGCCGCGGTCGTGCACGCGCTTCACCGCGGCGAGGGCCTGGCCACTGTCGAGGCCGAATCCGAACTTCGAGTCTTCGGTTCCCGTTTCGATGTACTCGTGGGTGTGAGCCTCGACGCCGGGCGTGACCCGGATGTGCACACGCGGCGCCGGCAGGCCGCCCTCGACGAGCGACTCGAGGCGCGCGATCTCGTCGGTGGAGTCGACGGCAATCCGCCCGATGCCCGCCTCGAGTGCAACCCGCAGCTCCTCGGTGGACTTGTTGTTGCCGTGGAACACGATGCGCTCCGGCGGAAACCCGGCAGCCCGCGCGACGTGCAGCTCGCCACCGGTCGCGACGTCGAGGTGGAGGCCTTCCTCGTTCACGAGTCGCGCCATCGCCACGCAGAGGAACGCCTTGCTTGCGTACGCGACACCCTCGCCGAACGCGCCGCGGTACGCACGGCAACGGGCGCGGATGTCGTCCTCGTCGTACACGTACACCGGTGTGCCGAAACGCTCCGCGATGGCGACGAGATCGACGCCCGCAATCGCGACCCGGCCATCCGAGTCGATCGCGGCCGACGACGGGAGCAGGGTGGCGTCGAAGACGCTCACGCCCCGATCTCCTCGTCGTCGCGGTCGAGGCGGCGCATCTCGTCCGGCGCGTTCACGCCGAGCACCGTGAGTGCGTTGGCGAGGCCGATGCGGCACGCCTCCGTCAGCCAGAGTCGCGCCTGCGTGAGATTTGCGTCGTCCGAGAGCACCTTGCAGTCGCGATAGAACCCGTGGAACTCCGAAGCGAAGTCGCGCACCCACGTGCTCACCTTCTGCGGTGCGCGCGTTTCGGCCGCTTCGCGCAGCGCGTCGGGGTAGTTCGCGAGGATTCGCAGCAGGCCCTCCTCACGCTCGTGGTCGAGCCGGGCCAGGTCGACGTCGACCAGCGGTGCACGAAGGACGCCCGCGAGCTGGGCCTTGCGTCCGATGGACGCGATGCGCGCGTGCGCGTACTGCACGTAGTACACGGGGTTCTCGCGCGACTGCTCGGTGACAACGTCGAGGTCGAATGTCTGCGCGGTGTCGATGCTCTGCAGCAGGAACGTCATACGCGCGACATCCGGATCGACCTCGTCGAGGATGTCCGACAGCGTGACGATGTTGCCGGTCCGCTTCGACATCTGTACTTCGCGGCCGTCCTTCACCACCTTCACGAACTGGCCGAGAATGATCTCGGGCTCTCCGGGCGCGAAACCGAGTGCCTCCATGCCGGCCTGCAGGGACACGACCTGACCGTGATGGTCGGCACCCCAGATGTCGATCAGGTGGGTGAAGCCGCGCCCGAACTTGTCGCGGTGATACGCGAGATCGTTGCAGAGATAGGTGGTGCTGCCGTCGCTTCGAACCAGTACCCGATCGCGTTGATCGCCGAAGTCGGTGGCGCGGAACCAGCGCGCGCCTTCGTTCTCGTAGACGTAGCCGCCAACGGTCAGGCGATCGAGGATGTCGGCGACATCGCCGCGCTCGTGCAGTGTGCGCTCCGAGAACCAGGTGTCGAAATGCACCCCCACGCGGGCAAGGTCATCGTGCAGTCCCTGCACGACGCGGCGGTAGCCCCATTCGCACGCTTCGTCGGGCGCGACTGCGTCGCCGCGCTCCGCGTGCAGCTCCGCGGCCATCTCGACGAGGTACTCGCCCTGATACCCGTCCTCCGGCGGCGGCTCGCCCCGGTAGCGCGCGTAGAGCGAGTCGCGGAACCGGTCGAGCTGCGCCCCCGCGTCGTTCAGGTAGTACTCCCGGTGGACCGCGGCGCCTTGGGTGGCCAGCAGGTTCGCGATCGCGTCGCCGACCGCGACCCACCGTCCGCCCCCCGCGTGCAGCGGACCGGTGGGGTTCGCCGAGACGAACTCGAGGTTGATGCGGCGGCCCGCGAGCACGGTCGAGTGACCGTACGTGTCGCCCGCGTCCACGACCGTTCGCAGCACTTCCTGCAGCCACGAGGGCGCGAGAAAGAAGTTGAGGAAACCAGGTCCGGCGATCTCGATCCGGGCGAGGTGAGCAACGTCGTCGGCCTCGAGGGACTCCCTCAGTTGTTGCGCAAGTTGCTGCGGTCTGCTCCCGGCGACTTTTGACAACTTCAGCGCGACGTTCGATGCCCAGTCGCCGTGCTCCCGACTCCGGGCCGGGTCGAGACCGATACCCTCGGCCGGCTCGGGGAGTCCGGCTCGTGAAAGTGCGCGAGCGATCGCGGCGCAGAGGTCGTCTCGAATCATGGGAACGAGATCACGTTGGCCGGCTCGCGCTTCGCTCGGGGTGTGTGATCGTACATTCCCCTTCGTTCTCCGGCTCGCTCCATTTCACGCCCGGCGCGCAGCTCACTATGCTGCGTGTGCACGGGAACAAGGGCTTCAGAAGGGGGCGGCGGGCCAAGGCCTTGGGGAGCCGTTGCGATGGGCCAGGGAGGGCACGCGTGTCGCAACAGACGGGTACCCCTCGTGGGCTCGGAGCGCTCATTCCGGGCCCGGCCGAGCAACGCGCGACCGGTTCGGCGACGTCCGGTTGCGACGCCCCCACCGGGGTAATGCGGATGAATGCGCTCGGCGAAGGGTTCGCCTCATCGGTAGCTACGAGTGAGTCCGGGATCGCGCTCATCTACAAGGCGCTCGACGCGCTCGTCGACGAGTTCGAGCTCGACGACGCCGCGGTGGTGATCGAGGAGGCGACCGTCGGCCGCCAGGTGTTTCGCGCCCGGCGCCGCCCGCTCGCTCGAGAGGACGAAGAGCTCCTCGTGTCGGGACCGGGTCTCTACACGCGGCCGGCGCTCGACGATGTCGGCTTCGATCGCTCGCTGCTACTGAGCTTGTGCGTTCTGGCCCTTCGCCTCGACGTGCAGCGGTACGACGCGTGGCACGACGCGTTGACGGGCCTGTACGACCGGCGGAGCTTCGATCGCCTGCTCGACATGGCGATCGCGCGCAGTACGAGGTACGGGTGGCCGTTCACCCTCGTGCTGCTCGATCTCGATCACTTCAAGAGCATCAACGACGAGCTCGGCCACCCGGCCGGCGACGCGGTGCTGCGCGATCTCGGCGAGCGTTTCCGGCGCGCGTTGCGTTTCGGCGACAACGCGGGACGAATCGGCGGGGACGAGTTCGCGATGATCCTGCCGAACACCGAGGCCGACCTCGTTCCCGCGCTCCTCGGGCGAGTCCGGCGCGCCGAAGGTGTCGAGAGTGCATGTCCGGCTTTCTCCTTCGGTGTCGCGCAGTGTCCCGACGAGGCAACCGAGTTCGACAAGCTCGTCGGGCTCGCCGACGCGCGCCTTCTCGAAGCGAAGCAGGCGAAGCGATGACGCAGATCAACCGCAGCGACGCTTGGTCGATTGACGATCTCGAGCTCGAGTTGCGAATGCTCCCGGGAGTCTGCGCGGCAGGCTTCGACGAGCACGACGACATGCTGTTGGTTCAGCTGCACGTCGCCGAGAAATCCGACCGGGCCGATCGCACCGAACGCATCGATCAACCGGTCCCCGTCTCCGCGTCACGCATCGCCGCTCGCCATTCCGACCGGCCCGTTGCGGTCGAAGTGATCCGATGGCGGGCGGGCTTGCCGATCGCACCCGTCGCGCCGGCGCCGGCGCCGGCGATGGAGCGCGTTACCCCGAATCCGCCGGCGACCGGTGTCGAGGAGTCGGCCGAGACGAACCGCGCCCGCCTGCTCGCGGTACTGGCGTTCCCGGACACCGACGAGCTCGAAGTGCACCTCGTCTTCGACGGCAAGCGGACGATCGGACGCGCGCCGGCGCGACACGGCGTCGACGGCGCGGTCGAGGCAACGATCGAAGCGGTACGCGAGCTCGGAATCGGCATCTCGGCCCGCAAGGTTTGGGCACGTGTCGTAGACGACGCCGGCGACGATGAGCAGGTGGTCGTCGCGGTCGCGCTCGACGGCGTCGACGACCGCCCCGGTCAACATCTCGGACTCGCCGGCGGAGCGAGCGCGATCGACGCTGCATCCCGCGCGACGCTCGATGCACTGAATCGCCGCTTCAGCCGCAGGTAACGACGAACTCCAGAAGGGCCCGCGGCGCGCCCGCTACGATCGGATGCCCTTGCCCTCGTAGCTCAGGGGATAGAGCATCGGCCTCCGGAGCCGTGTGCGCAGGTTCGAATCCTGCCGAGGGCGCGTTGTCACGATCACAACGTTCTCGCTGGTCAAGGCGGATCGGCGCACCTATCGCTCGAAACACCCAGCAGTTCGCTTTCGAACCTACTCGGTCTTTGGATCAGCCAGCAGGTGTGATCGGGGACGCCGGGATCGGCATCCCGAGGCTTTCGGCCAGCGCGCGGCCCGTGCGTTCGAGCGTTGCGGCGCGCCGCACGTCGCCGCGTTCCGCGAGGAGCACCGCGCAGGCAAGGCGATCGCGCGCGAGGAAGGGCCGCGCGCCGAGGCGCTCGTGTACGGCCATTGCGTGTTCGAAGTGATCGAGCGCGGCGTCGTCCTTCCCGAGCGCGTGGGCGAGCGGCCCGAGAATGCGGCTCATCGCCCCCCAACACACGACGCCGTCGGTGAGCACGATGACGTCGCTGCGGCGCGGGAGCAACATGTCGTAGAGCTCGGCGCACAGATCGCGGTTGCCGAGCCGAGGCGCAGCGTCGGCGAGCGCCGCGAGCGCCGCCGCACGCAGCCCGTCGTGCGGGACCGCGTTCAAGCCGGATCGCAGGAGCGGTGCAAGCGCGGCGCGTGCGGCGTCGAACTCGCCCAGATCGGTGAGCAACATGATGTACGAGGTGTCCCACGCGGCACGGGGGTCGGCGCGCCTCCACTCCTCGACGGCCGGCCGGATCTCGGACAGCCGGCCTTGCTCCTTGCGGATCGCGAACAGCTGCACGGCGTAGCCCTCGAGGTAGTCGGAGAGCGGCTGTATATCCACCGCCGCCTGCGCGTGCGCCTCGGCGTCGGCGAAGCGCCCCTCGAGGAGTGCTCGCATCGCGCGCCGTTGCTGCACCCCCGCGAGGTAGCGGGGGATCCGGAGCTCCTCGACGTAGCGCTCGTACTCCTCGCCGACGGCGTCGGACGCGGCGAGATCGCCCGCCTCGAGGTGCGCGAAGCGCAAACCCGACATGCACGACACGACCAGTTCGGCGTCGCCACTGCGCCGAGCGGCATCGACGAGGTCGCGTCGGCGCTCGACGCGCTGAGCGGGCGTCTCGTCGGGGTGGGTGATCTCCCACACCTCCTGCGCGATCTCCTCTCGTTGCTCGTTCGCGCCGTCGGGTACCGCGGCGATCGCCGCGCGCGCGTAGTCGCGGGCTCGATCCTGGTCGCGGACGTGGACATACTGGGCGAGCACGGCGAGCAGCACGGCCTTGTCGTACGCCCGCGCGGTGCCGAACTGCTCGACGGCGCGGCGCGCGTAGTCCTCCCATCCCGGCGGCGACTGGCTATGCCAACGCACTGCGGAGATCAGCGCGGCCGCCGCGGCGGACGTGTCGTCGGCATCGAGCGCCGTGACGACATGGAGCACCCAGTGCTGCCAGGCGCGCGGCACGTCACCGCTGCGGGCCATCGCGTCGGCCAGCTCGAGACCGACAGCGCGCTCCAGCGTCGAATCGGCCGCCAACGCGTACGCGGCCTCGAGCAGCTCGACGGCTTGCTCGTACGCGAGCTGCGTGATCGAGCGACGCGCGGCGCGCCGGCAGTAGTCGATCGCGCGCCGGCGACCTTCGTCGTCGCGCGCGGCCTCCACGAAGTGCATCGCCAGCTCCGGAAGCCGCGCCTCGATGTCGGCCGCGCCGGCGTCGATCGCCTCACCCACACGGCGGTGCAGATCCGACCGCCGCGCGGGCCCGAGCGCGTCGTACAGCACGTGCCGGAGCAGCGCGTGCCGGAACCGACTCGTCCCGACTGCGTTCGGGCGGTCGACGACGACGCGCGCCTCGCGTGCGGGGTCGAGCGCGGCGTCGATCGCCGTCAGCGACCGGCCGGCGGCCGCGGCAACGAGCGCGACCTCGAACTCCATCCCGACGACGGCCGCGATGCCGAGCGCCCGGCGCGTCGCGTCGGGCAGGCGCAGGAGGCGGCGTCCGATCGTGTCTCGCACCGTGTCGGGAAGCTCGCCGCGTTCAAGCGCGGCCCCGCCCCCTTGTTCCGCGACGTAGCGCACGAGCTCCTCGACGAAGAACGGGTTGCCGTCCGTGGTGCGGTGGAGCTTGGGAACGAGCAAGGGGTCTCCCTGCCGATCCGCCACGAGGCGCTCGACTTCGGCTACGCCGAGCCCGTCGAGTGGCACGACACTTGCGACTCGGCGCGCGCTCCACGCCGCGAGTGCCTGCGCAAGCGCGGGGTTCGAGTCCGTTCCGCGCGTGGTTGCGATCACGAGCAGCGATTCGATCGTGTCGCTGTCGAGCACGTGACCGAGCAGGTGCACGGTTGCCGGTGTCGCCCAGTGCGCGTCGTCGACGACGAGCACGAGCGGCGCGCCGGCGGCCGCCACCGCGAACGTGCGGGCGAGCGTGCGGAAGAGGATGTAGCGCGCGGCGTCGGGGTCGGGCGCCGCGCGCTGGTCGAGCGTGGGGACGCGCAAGTGCAGATCGGGAAGGAGCGCCGCGAGCGCACCGGCGCCCGCGCCGACGCGCTCCAGCAGCGCATCGCCGTCCGCGTCGAGCAGGCGATCGAGCATCTCCGCGAACGGCTGGTACGGCAGCAGCGGCTCCTCATGGCAACGTCCGGCCAGCACGACGGCCCCGCGCTCGCCCGTCGTTGCCACCGCTTCGCGCACGAGCCGCGTCTTTCCGATGCCCGGCTCGCCGTCGACGACGACGAGACACCTCCCGTTGTCGGCGCGCGCGATGGCCTGCTCCAGTTGCGCCAGCTCGGCCTCACGACCGACGAACGCGCCACTCGCCGAGGTCACCCACGACGGCAACCGGACGGGGTGGGCGCGGATCGCGCCGGCCGCCGGCGCGACCGGCGCGTGGACGGGATCGAGATCGGGGTCCTGGCGGAGGATCGCGCCTTCGAGCGCCCGTAGCGGCGGTCCGGGGTCGATGCCCAACTCCTCGGCGAGCAGCGCTCGCGCATCCTGGTACCGCCGCAGGGCGTCGGCCTGGCGCCCGCAGCGGTACAGGGCGATCATCAGCTGCGCCCAGGCGCGCTCGCGCAACGGATGCGACTCGACGTGCCGCTCGATCTCGGGAAGCACGTCGACGTGCTCCCCGATGGCGAGGCGCGCGTCGAACCAATCCTCGCTCCCCGCGATCCGCTGCTCGTCGAGATGGCGTGCGGTCGAGTCGAAGTACGGGTCGTCGCGCAGGTCGGCGAGCGCCTCGCCCTGCCACAGGGCCCGTGCTTCGCCCAGACGGGCGGCGGCGGTGCGCGGGTCGCGCCGCGCAAGCGCGGCGCGACCCACGGCAAGCAGCGCGCCGAACCGTGCGGCGTCGAGGGCGTCGGGATCGAGCGCCAGCGAGTAGCCGCGGTCGTCTCGCTGGAGCTTCCCGCCGGAACCGGCCTTTTCGAGGGCGGCGCGCAACCGCGACACGTGGCTGTAGAGCGCCGTCGGCCATTTGGCGGGTGGTCCGCTCGGCCACAACACCTCGGCGAGACGCGCCGGGGGAAGTGGTCCGTCGGCGAGCGCGAGCGCGGCGAGCAGGGCGCGCTGCTTGCGGGCGCCGATGTCGATGGTCGCTCCGTGCTTTCGCGCGATCACGGGCCCGAGAACCCGAACCTCCATGGAGACCCCCGTCCGTGATCCGCAAGCGTACGGGTTCGCGCGCCAGCGGGTCTACCGGATCCGGCGTCGCGCGCGCCGATCACGCATCGCGCGGCGCCGGCGCATGATCCTCGGCGCGGTCGATATCGACCGTTCCATCGGCGCCAGTGGTCACTTGGGGTGCGCGTTCCCCTGCAAGGTCGTCGGAGGCCGCCGGAGGCGTCGGATCGGCATCTCCGTCGTAGAGATGCCGCAGCGACTCGGGGAGATCGCGCTCGGCAGGTACCCCTCGGGACGGCGAGCCGGCATCCATCGCACTCACACCCGGATGCGCCGGCGCGCCGCGAGCACGCATACCAGGCCGAGCAAGAGGAGCGCCAGGCCGAACGGACCCGTTCGATCGGTGTTCGCACCGGTGAACGGGATGGACCCAACGCCAGAACCGTCGTGGAACGACGCGGTCGGGCGGCCCTCGTGGTCGACCTCGCCCCCCGCGTGGCCGCCGCCGAGGATCGTGAAGTCGTAGACCGTCAGGTGCGGATCGCCGTCGGGTTGGATCCCCGCGAGCTGTACGTGGTGCGCGCCCGGCGGCACACCGTGGGGCACGACGAACTTCCAGTGCACGGTACCGGTCGAGTCCGCCGTCGTGGTGCCGAGACGGACCGCGCGGGAAAAAAGCGTCGCGGTCACGCCACTCGACGGCGCGAAGCCGGTGCCGGTGATGCCGACGACCGTCCCGATCGTGCCGCTCGGCAGGCTCAACACGAGCGTCGGGTCGTTGATGACGTGCATGACGAACGAACGCGTCGACGTGTTGTTGACGTTGTCTTTGGCGGTACACGTCACGGTGGTGTTGCCGGCGACGAAGACCGAGCCGCTCGCGGGCGAGCACGTGACGGTCGGCGACGTGTCGGTGTCGTCGGTCGCCACGGGCAACGGGTAGTTGACGGCGATGCCGTTGCTCACGCCGAGGGCAGCCGTCACGGTGATGTCGGAGATCGGCGCGATCTGCGGTGGGGTCGTATCCGGTGGGACGACGGCCGCGTCGAAGACCTTGAAGTCGAACGCCACGCCGAGGATCGATCCTTTCACGTGGCCGGCGCTGTTCACCGTCAACGATGCGAACGTCGCGCAGCCCACGACGATGCATATTGATCCGGTGAAGGTTCCGGTCAGCCCGGTGTTGTTCATGTGCACCGTGGTGCTCCCGACCGGTCCGATCCCGAGCACGCGCAGGTCGACGGTCGCGGTGCCGTCGAACTGGAACCGGCCGTCGCCCTGCACCAACCCGCTCACGCTGCCGGTCACCGGTCCGAGCCCGACGCCGAGCGCGTGGTTCGACGGGATGCTGAACCGCGCGACGGTTCCCGACTGCGTCACGGCAAACGTGCCTTGGGCCAGCGTGAACCCGAGCAGATCGAGCGTGCCCGTCACGGTTCCCGTGAACGCGGGCGTCGAGTCGATGTGAAGGTTCGTGAGCGTCATCGAGCCGCCGATCGTCGCGATCGTCTCGCTGCCGCTGAGGTCGGCCGAGATGGTCCCGCTGTTCACGCCGAACAGGAGCGTCGCACTGCCCGTGGTCCTGAAGAGTGGACCGAGGTTCAGCGACGGCACCGACACCGGGATCGGCGGCGAGATGTTGCCGCTGCCGTTCAAGTCGAACGCGCCGAGCGACACTGGGTTCCCGACGGGCAGGAACAACTTGCCGCCGGTCACATGAAGCGAGAACGTCGACAGTGACGCCCCGGTCTTGCGCAGATGGATCGCAGCATCGCGGATCGAGAGACCGTCGGGCCCGAGCCGGTCGGCGTGAAGTGCGGCGTCGAACGTTCCGCCGGTCGCGATCACGAAGTTGTCGATGTCGATTGCACCGAAGCCCGGGACGTTCACGTGGGCGGGTGTCGAGCCGACGGCCTGCACCTCGAACTCGAACACTCCGCCGACACGGGCGAACACGAGTGTGGCATCGAGGTCGAAGCCGAGGAAGTCGATGTCGGTCGTATTCAGTTCCTCGCTGAAGTTGCCAGTGGTGTCGATGTCGAAGGCCGGCACCGTGTAGGTGCGCGACGATGCACCGGTCGTCGACGTGACCCCGGCGAGCGTAAGCGTGGTCGCGCCGACGTGCAGCTTCACGGCGAGCGCGCCGGCGTCGGCGTGCAGGTGCAGGCCACCGAACGTCATGGTGAACGTGCCGACGGTGAACGTGTTGTTGGTCAGGTCGACGTCGATCACGCCGTTGCTAGCGATCGAGAACGTCGGGACCGTCAAGCTCCCGACGCCGCTCCATGCGAGCGCGACGTTCGTCGCGGTGAACGTGACGGTGCCGCTGCTCGCGCGGCTCAACGTGAAGGTGCCGCCGAAGGTGAACGCGGACGTGCTGCCGCCGAGCCGGGTGCCGGCGGGAATGGACGCGGTCGCGAATCCGACGAACGACGAATTGAGCGACCCGCTGATCGCAAGGTTTGTCACGACGCCCGGGACGTCGATCAACGAGTTGATCTGCATCGATCCGCTCGTACCCGAGAACTGCAGCGAGACGCCGCCCTTCAGCACGAATCCTCCGAGCGAGACGTTGCCCGACACGGCGAGCGTTCCGTCGATCGAGGTGGGACTGATCGTGAGCGTGCCCTGCTGCAAGGTGAGCGACGTGCCGAGGAACGAGAGCTTGCCGGCTGCCGTAAACGAGAGCGTCGTCGCGTTCTTGGTCGCGGTGAACGTGGCGTTGGTAATCGTGAAGCCGCGAATCGACAGCGACGTGGCCGAGAGCGTCAGGTTGCCGTTGCCGGCCGCGTCGAGGTTGCCGGTAACGGAGAGGCCGTTGGCAACGCCGGGGATGTCGAGCGTGCCGCTCACCGCAACGCTCGCAGCCGTCCCCAAGAAGGCGATCGTCAACGCTCCCTTCAGCTTCGCGCCGCCGAAGTCGAGCCCGGACGCCGCCACGCCCGTGAGCGTGAGATTGCCCGCGATCGTCGTGGGCGAGATCGTGAGCGTGCCCTGCTGCACCGTGAGCGACGCACCGAGGAACGAGAGGGTGCCGACGGCGCCGAAGGAGAGGCTCGCGCCGTTCTTGGCGGCCGTGAAGATCGCGTTGGTGATCGTGAAGCCGCGAATCGACAGCGACGTGACCGTGAGCGTCAGGTCGCCGTTGCCGGCCGCGTCGAGGTTGCCGGTAACCGCGAGGCCGTTGGCAACACCGGGGATGTCGAGCGTGCCGTTCACCCTCATGCGGGCGCCGGTTGCGTCGAACGCGAGCCGCAGGGTTCCCTTGAGGCGGGCCGAGCCGAAGCCGAGCCCGCCGCTCGGCACGGCCGAGACGATCAACGTGCCCGACGGCCCGGACGCGTCGAGCACGAGCGCGCCGTCGACCGTCACGTTGTTCCCCAAGAACGTCACGGCCGCGTGCACGGTGAGCTGCGTCGTGGCCGCCGAGCGGACCAGCGTGAACGTGCCGTTGGTCAGACCGAACCCACCGATCGAGAGATTGCGGGTCGCGACGGTGAGGGTCCCGGTGAGGTCCGGGTTGAGCACACCGCGCACCCGGGTCGTCGCCCCGAGAATTGTCGCGGTGCCGTCGACCGTCACCGTCAGCGCCCCGCCGACCCGGTTGACGTCGACGGTCGCGTTCGTGATCGAGACGCCGGCGAAGCCGAGCTGGGCCACCGACGCATGCGCGTTGAAATCACCGTTGGGCGAGAGCGAGAACGTGAAGTTCGCGTCGTCGATCCCCAGCGCGGCGATCTGCATGTGGGCCGACACCTGCAGGCCACCGGTTCGCTCGAACGGATCGGCCGACGCGGGTGCATAACCCGGTGACAGCAGTCGAACGCGCCCGGTCGCTGCGTTCCCCGCGGGGGTGAAGAGGTTCGGCAGCCCGAACGTCGTGAGGAGCTGCGCGATGCGGGCGGCGTCGACCGAGAAGTCGGCCGCTGCGCGCGGCATCGCGACGGATTCGCCGTTTGCACCCGTGACCGTGGTCTTGTCGAGCAGGAACGACGCGTCGATGCCGAGCAGCGGAATCGTCCCCGAGATCGATACGCCGTTCGTGCTGGCCGACACCGACGCGTTGACGGTGGGGATCGACAGGATCGTCCCGTCGACCGTTCCTTGCAGGTACGCGGACTGGAAGATCGCGTTCGTCTTGTCGGCGAGCGACTGGCCGCTGTCGTTGAAGCCGACGCGGTGGCTCTCGTCGGGGGCGTCGAAGTTCGTGCTCAGGATGGAACTGAAGCCGGGGATGAAGATCTGGACGGAGGCCGGCGAATCGGTCTCGCTCAGATGTGTGCCGATGCTGCTGATCCAGCCCGGCATGTCGAGCGCGTTCGCGGGAACCGGCAGGTTCAGGCTCGACAGGAGACCCACAGGGTCGGTGACGAGCTTCGGCGCGAGGATCCGGCCGGTCAGCAGAATCCCGCCGTACTGCACGATGTCGTTGTAGTGCTGCTGCGACTGGATCGGGATCCGCGACGGGTCGAGCGGAACGTCGTGGTTCGGGAAGAGTTTCTGGACGTGCGCGTCGAGGAACGTCTGGTTGCCGGGCGAGATCACGAGCCCCGTCATCTGGCCGATGTCGAGGTCGAGGAACTTCAGTCCGCCGCGCAGCTCGATGGCCCAGTCTCCGTGGAGCGGATCGATGGTCGGGAGTCCTGACCCGCTGAACAGCGAGTCGACGACGCCCGCGATCGGTAGCTCGATCGTCATGCCGAGCGAGTCCTCGAAGCCGAGGCTCATCAGGCTCACCGCGGCGCCACCGAGCGCCGGCGCCATGTGGTCGGCGAGCTGCTGGGCGATGTCGACGACGCTGGTGTCGAAGCCGAAGCCGAGGCCGTTCTTGTCGATGATCAGCTCGACGTCGTGCTTGGGTGCGCCGAACGGGATCCCTAGGATGACCGGCTGGATCTTGCCGACGAGGTGGAACGACGGATCGAACACGTCGAGGAATGCCTGGCCGGCGTCGAGTGCCGCCGCGTGGATTTCGCCCGCGAGCGAGTTCAGGAGCTCGAGCGCGTGTTGCGGCGTCGCGGTGACGCCCGCGAGCAGCTCGGTCGCAAGGGCCGAGGCGATCTGCGCTTCTCGCGGCGCGTCGACGGGTAGCCCGTTGGCGCCGAGGGCGAGGAGCGCGAGCGAGCGGTCGACGAGGAACTGCCGGGTGACGACCTGCGCGTTCTCCTGCGCCGAGACGATGCCGTTGCCGTCGGTGTCGAGCAGGTATTGACCGAGCGGGAGCGTGTGATCGGCCTCCAGGCGCGCCGCGGTGGCATCGAGCGCGGCCGCGAATTCCGCCTGGCCGACCTGGAGGCCGCCGTTCACGACGTGCTGCAGGAACACGCGCATGCCGAGGCCGAGACCGGCGACGGCGCCTTTCGTGTCGAGGCTCGCGGCGAACGTCGCCTGCGCGGGGAGCAGGAACCCGAGCGGGCTTCCGATCTGGGGGGTTGCGAAGGCGAAGTCGAACTGCGGCGCGAGCGGATCGTGGAGGTCGATGAGCAATGCCGCCGACGCGAACGGCATGCCGAACGCGTCGAGGTCGCCCTTGCCGACGATCTTGAGCCCCTGCTGGCCCGGAACGAGCCCGACGTTGAACCCGACCGTGACGTTGCCGGTGACGACGCCGGGCGCGAGCGCGTACGTGAGCGTGCCGGTGAGCGCGACCGTGAAGCCGCGGTCCCACGTGAGCTGCTGGGCCTGCACCGCTGGTTCGACGTGAGAGCGGATGGTGTCGGTATTGATCGGGAAGTCGGTCTGGAACCGCGGGTCGCTCAGGATGTCGAGCGGCGACTGCGGGTCGGGGAACGCGTCGCCTCCGAAGGTGACGCCGCCGGTCGCGCTTGCAAGCAGGATGCCGCCCAGCGCGCCGCCGTCGAGCGGGATGCCGAGCGGCGCAGTGATCTGCGCCAGCACCGGCCCGTACTGCGACACGACGAGATCGATGCCGGCACCGATTCCTTCGTACTCGAAGTCGCCGAACACGCGCCCGTAGAACACGGTGACCATGTGCACGCCGGGGCCCGGATCGGCGTCGACGTCGATCGTGCCGAGTGCGAGGGCTCCGCCAATCTTGAATCCGGGGAACAGCTCGAACGGCTCGACGCCCATGCTGAAGCCGTCCAGGTTCGTGATCGGGAACTCGCCCCGCACGAGCTTGCCGAGGTCGAACTCGAGCCCGTCCACGGTCGCGCTGATCGGCCACTCGTCATTGGCCTCGATGCCGCCGCTGATCCGCAGCGCGAAGTCGGCGAGGTCGGTGAGCTCGATGCCCCCGGGCGGGAGGTGGGCGAGGTCGATGTTGGGGAAGCGGATGCCGATCTCGTCGATGCGCAGCGGCAGGAAGTCGGGGAGCCCGAGCTTCTCGGAGCTCGGCACGGTGACGTCGACGAGGAAGCCGGGCAGCAGCACCGGCAGGAAGTTGCGGTCGACGGCGAAGTTCCCGGCCGTGCCGCCCCAGCCGGCGAGCGCAGCGAGTCCCGATTGGAACTCGACGGCGGCGCCAGCCTCGCCGACGCTGAGCAGCGGGTCGCTGCCGTGCGGCGCGAGGTCGACGGTCACGTCGCGCGCCGTCAGTCGCATCAGGTCGCCGAGCAGCACGGACACCGCACCGATGTGCGCGCCCTTCAGCGTCGGGCCGGTGATCGTGAGGTGCGACGCGGTGTCGACCGTGATGCCGAGGTCGAACGCGAGGTCGGCGTTGTCGAGCTCGAACCCGCTGCCGATCTTCAGCGACACGCCGAAGGTCGCGGCGATGTCGAGCGTCGTCTGCGTCGCGCCGACGTCGAGGTGGCCGCCGACCGACGCAGTCAGCGCGCCCTGCACGTTGCTGAAGTCGCCCGCGATCGAGAGGTTCCCGCCGAAGGTGTCCTGGAAGACGCCGTTCTGGTAGCCGCCGAGGCTGAGGTCGGCCGACACGGTGATGCCGCCGAGCGCCAGGTCGTCGAACCCGAGGCCGATCGGGCCGAAGTCGAGCGGCCGGACGCGCGCCTCGCTCAGCGAGTCGACCGCGATCGAGAACGTGAACTGGTTCTCGGCGGCCGGGGTGCTCGGTGTGATGAACGTGCTCGTGCCGAGCTTGATCCGGGGGGTGAACGGCAGTGACGCGAGCGGCGCGAAGTCGAAGCGCCCCGTGACCGTGACGTCGAACTGGTCGAGGTCGTCGTGGTTCGGGAACGTCGCGCTCGCGGTCGTGACGTCGAACGGAAGCAGGCCGGCGAGATCGAGCGTCTGCAGGAAGCCGGTCGACCCCACGGTCACCTGCGACGCGCCGAACTTGTGGTCGGCGCCGAGGTGGAGGCCGTCGAGGGCGATCGAGAGGTTCGCGAGCGCCGGGACCTGCGCGGTCACGTGCGCGACGGCGAACAGCGGATCGGTCGGGCCGCCGCCGAGCGTCACCGACGCGCCCGCGACGGTGAACGTGACCGCGCCGTTCGCGAACGTGCCGTCGACCGAGCCCGCGGCCAGGTCGGCGCGGCCCGTCGGTGACAAGGACCCGGTGAGGTCGTGGCCGGTGATCGGTCCCGCGGGGACGCCGTTCACGATCGTCGCCGTCGGGAACAGCACCGCGACACCGGCATCGAACGACACCGAGCCCGTCATCGTCCCGCCGACGGCCGCGTCGAACGCCGCGGTCACGGTGGTCTGGTCGAGGTACACGACCGTCCCGATCGTGGTGTGATCGATCGTGGCCTGGCCGCCCGCGTGGACGTGCGAGTGGTCGAACGCGAAGGTGAGCGCGACGTCGACGGAGTCGCCGGGGTCGACGAGCGTGCTGGTCAGCGTGGCGGTGCCCGTGCCGTCGAACGCGGTGGGGCTCAGCGTCGCCCCGAAGTCGGCCGTGTCGAGGCGGAACCCGAGCATCTCGAGGCCGGTGCACGCGTCGGCGTTGCCGGCGAGCGACCACGTGCCCGCGGCGAACGCGCCGTGCATCACGACGGCGCACGGACCGTTGTCGCCGGCGAGCCCCGGCAGCGACATCGTCGCGTCGAGCGTGGCCGACTCGTCGACGTGGATCGCGCCGCCCGCGTCGGTGTGCGCCTGGAAATCGCCGTGCCACTGCGTGGTGACGGGGTCGAGCGCGAGGCCGAGATCGAGGCCGGCGGTGCCGTCGACGCGCGGCCGCAGGAACGCGAGCGCGCTGCCCGCGAGCGCAGCGGCGCGCAAGCGGGCGCCCGCGCCGGTCGCACCCAGAGCGACGGTGAGGTTGGCGGCACCGGTGCCGGCGATCGCGAGCCCCGCCGCGCCGCCGGCGGCGCCGGTGCCGCCGATCGATCCCTGCGCGGTGACGTCGAGCGACAGGCCGCTCTCGCTGCCGACGTAGAAGCCGGACGTGTCGACGCCCATCACGAGCGTGATGCGCAGGTTCCCCGCGAGGTCGAGTTGACCGTCGAGTCCGAGCGACTGCGCGACGCCGTCGAGCACGCCCTGCATCGCGTCGTCGAAGGTGTCGCCCGAGTACCCGGCGGCCTTCGTCAGGTTCGCGAGCCTCGTCGTCCATCGGACCTGCAGCAGGTCGGCCGGCGACGGCGGCGTGGGGCGGCCACCGACCCCGCCGCGCACCCAGTCGACCGTGAGGCCCGCGGCCTCGAGCGTGCTCAGCGCCTGGTCGGTGGAGCCGTCGAGCGTGCCGAACGGCGCGGGCACGTTCTGCACCGCGTTGTGCAGGGCGAACGCGCTCGCGAGGTTGTCGGTGACGGTCGGCAGGTGGAACGGGGTCACGCCCGCGACGCCGGCGAACTGACCGACGTCGAACGCGTCGCTCCACCCCGCGAGCGACCCGAAAGCGAGCGGCGCGCCCTGTTGCAGCTGCTGGATCGCCGGGTCCTGTGCGCCGTCGTCGTCGATGATCGTGCCGGTGGCGGTCGCGGTGCCGAGGTTCGCGTGTGCCGGGTTCGAGAGCGTCACCGTGAACTGCTCGTCGCCTTCCGGCAGCGTGTCGCCGATGACCGGCACGTCGACGGTCTGCACCTGCGAACCGGGCGGGAAGGTCACGTCGGCGTCGACTGCCTGATAGTCGCTGCCCGCGAGCGCGGTGCCATCCGCCGTCTGCGCGTGCACCTGCACCGGGAACGCCGACGGACGGTCGAGCGTGACCGCGAACGACGCGTTCGTGGTACCGCTGTTGCCCTCGATCGTGCTCGTGTCGGCGATCGATACGACCGGCGGCGGGTCGTTGTCGGTGATCGTGATCGTGCGCGTGTCGAGCGGGTCGCCCTCGCTGAAGAGCAGCGTCAGCGTGAGCGTCTCGTCGGGCTCGTCGATGTTGTCGTCGACGGGCACGAACGTGAGGTCCTGCTCGATCGACCCGGCGGGGAAGAACAACGTCGTCGGCGAGAGGACGAAGTCGCTGTTGTCGGCGCTGCCGAGTCCCGAGCCGAGCGTCGTGATCGCGAGCGCGGTGACGTCACGCGGGCTCGGCTGCAGCAGCCGGACGGGGATCGTCACCGCGCCGCCGCCCTCGGATGCGCTGATCGGCCCGCCGGGCACGATGGCGGGGAAGTCGTCGTCGAGGATGGTGCCGGTCGCGGCGGGAGTGCCGATCGTGAGGCCGGTCGGGTTCGACAGCCCGAGCGCGAAGGTCTCGTTCGTCTCGACGAGCGTGTCCTGGATGGTCGGGACGTCGACGGTCGCTTCCGTCACGCCGGGTGCGAAGCCGACGATCTCGTCGACCGCGGTGTAGTCGGATCCGGCGTTCGCGGTGCCGTCGGTCGTGCTCACCTCGACGGCTGCCGGCTCGGCCGACGGCGCCGAGAGCTGCAGGGTGAAGGTGACGGTTCCACCCTCGCCCGCGCTCGAGTCGGCGACGGTGACGCTCGGCACCGGGTCGTTGTCGATGATCGTCGCGGTCCCCGCGCCGATCGCGATCGCGTCGCCGCCGGTGACCTCCAGGGTGAACGTCTCGTCGGGCTCATGGACCGTGTCGTCGACGGTGGGCACGTCGAAGGTCTTGGTGTCCTCGCCCGTCGCGAACGTGACCGACCCGATCGTCGTCTCGTAGTCGTCGGGACTCGTCGCGGTGCCGTCGGCCGTGCGCACGAACACCTGGGTGGGCTGCGTTGCCGCCTGGTCGAGCGTGAGCGTGAAGTGGGCGGTATCGCCCTCGGTGACGGTCGTGTCGTGCACGGTGACGACGGGCGTGAGGCCCACGACCAGGCGCACGGTGCCCAGCGCGTCGTCGTACTCGACCGCGTAGTGGGAGCCGTTGCCGATGTCGGTGCCGTCGACGGTGCTGAACCGGCCCGACGACGATCCCGCGTCGACGATCGTGAACTGCCCCGACGTCGGTTGCACGCCGGCGTCGTCGTGGATCGCGAGGCGGCCCGCGAGCGTGGCGCTCCCCGTCGCGTGGATGACGGCGTTGGAGAGGTCACCGACGTCGGTTTGCAGCTCGCCGCCGAGGTCGGGCGCCGTGCCCGCGGCGCGCTGGGTGTAATTGCCGTTCACGGTCAGGATCGAGGCGGCGCTCAGCGCGAGGCGGCCGTTGTTCGTGAAGTCGCCGGGAACGGTGAGGTTCGCGCCCTCGGCGAGGGAGAGCCCGCCGTCGTTGACGGCGAGGTTCGCGAGCGCGCTGGTCGTGGCCTGGCTCTGCAGGATCGCGTCGGGACCGTCGAGCAACAGCTCGGCGTCGTTCGTCACGATGTCGGCGTCGAGGAGCCGCAACGTCGCGTCGAAGCCGACACCCCACGTGCCGCCGGTGAGCGTCGTGCCGTTCAGGTTGACGAGGGTGCCGCCGTCGATGCCGAGGATGCCCTGGTCGACCAGCACCGAGCCCTGGTTCTCGAACCGCAGGCCAGTGAACGTCGCCTCGCCGGCACCCTGCTTGGACACGGTTGCGCCGGCCTCGTTGGTGAAGCGGCCCGTGCCGCAGCACACGCCGAACTGGTTCGCGGTGGCGACCACGAAGTCGCCGAAGTTGTCGACGTTGCCCTCACCCCCGAGATCGGAACGCGCGCGGATCGCACCGTCGTTCCAGGTGACCGCGCCGCGGTTCTCGATGCGCCGCGAAAGATCGTGCAACCCGGCACCGTCGATCGAGGTGACGCTGCCCGGTTCGAGTGAGAGCGTGCCCGCGCCCTGGATCGTTCCGCCGCTCCATGCGAACGTGCCGGTGACGGCGAGGGCGCCGTCGCCGTCGAGCGTGCCGCCGGTGACCGACAGGTCGACGGTCTCGTTGCGCGCCGCGGGAGTGCTGTCGAGGTCGAGCGCTCCGCTTGCCACCTCGGTGTCGAGCGCCGCCCATCGGGCCGTGCCGACGAGGTGGACGGTCGCGCCCGCGACGTGCAGCGTGCCGTTCTCCGACGATGTGCCGCTCAGGGTGAAGTGACCCTCGGTGAAGTCGATCTCCCCGGCGCCGGCCTCGTAGCTGCCGATGCCGTCGGACGCGCTGCCGCCGCCGACGCGCAGCACTCCCGCGTCGACGGCGACGATGCCGTTGTTGTGGATGTCGTTGCCGTTCTGGCCGAGGGTGGCGGTGCCGGTGCCGGACTTGGTGATGGTGCCGGTGGTCTCGTTGAGTACCGACGGGACGGTGGCACCGAAGCAGCAGCTCGACAGGGCGCCGGTGCCGGTGATGTCGAACGTGTTCGCGTTGTCGAGTTGACCGACACCGCCCAGGTTGGAGACCAGGCGGATGTCACCCGACGACCACGTCAACGTGCCCGCGTTCCGCAACCGCTTCGACAGGTCGTGCGTACCCGCCGTGTCGATCGTGTTCGTGGTGTCGGCGTCGAGGGTCAGGGTGCCGTCGCCGATCATGGTGCCGCCGTGCCATTGCAGCGCGTCGGCGAGTTCCACGTCGGCGGAGCCGCCGAAGGTGCCGCCGGTCATGAACAGGTCGAGGACCTGGTTCGACAGGCCGGCGGGGGGAGTGTTGTCGACGTTGAGGCTGCCCGATTGCAGGTCGATGATGCCGAGTCCGCCGAGACGGGTAACGCCGGTGAACTCGACGTTCGCGCCCGACACCGCCATCGTGCCGGCCCCGAAGACGTTGCCGCCGAGCGCGGGACCGGCGCCGGTGATCGTGATGTTGCCCTGGGTGAACTCGATCGTCGAGTTCAGTTCGACGTCGTAGGTCCCGGTGCCGTCGGACGCGCTGCCGCCGCCGATCTTCAACGTGCCGCCATTGTCGGGCAGCACGATCGCGCCGTTGTTGTGGATGTCGTTGCCGTTCTGGCCGAGGGTGGCGGTGCCGGTGCCGGACTTGGTGATGGTGCCGGTGGTCTCGTTGAGTACCGACGGGACGGTGGCACCGAAGCAGCAGCTCGACAGG
>Ga0335085_10004931_pt1 | contig 21814 bp, 17 predicted proteins | sample Lox_Sample_45_FD_206712 | JGI IMG/M metagenome (GOLD analysis project Ga0335085, IMG submission 206712) | Soil microbial communities from Loxahatchee National Wildlife Refuge, Florida, United States - Lox_Sample_4.5 | ecosystem: Environmental > Terrestrial > Soil > Wetlands | place: USA...
GCTCGACCCGTTCAGCGGCGAGAACCGGACGATGAAGTCCAACCTGCTGTACCGGGGGCAGGAGTCCGAGTACGGCTACGTGTGGATGGAGTTCGCGCGATCGAAAGATCTTGATCGGGGGAGTTTGGGGGGGTCGTCCCCCCGGGCTAACACTGAAACCATCACGCTGATCATCGGGATGCGGGCGCACCGGAACACCGACGGCGTGCGGATGTCGTTCTACGTCACCGGCCAGCGGCTCGGGGCGGACTTCGGCCTGCTCTCGGCGGATTCCCGCCCGCTGACCGAACGGCAGCTCAAGGCGGTCCTCGAGCCCGACGCCTGGCGCCGGACCGCGACCGAGTACCGGGACCTGGTCGACGCCCGGCTGTTCGGCCTCGGCCGGGAGCGGTACGCGCAGCTGCTCGACCTGCTGCTCGCCCTGCGCCGGCCGCTGCTGGCCAAGGACCTGGACCCGGCCAAGGTGTCGGACACGCTGACCTCGGGTCTTAGCCCGGTCGACGAGTACCTGGTGCAGCAGGCCGCGCGCGACTTCGAGAACCTCGCCGCCGTGCAGAAGCTGTTCGACGACCTCACCGCGGCGAACGCGGCCGTGCAGGACTTCCTGCTGCACTACACCGCTTACCTGCGGGCGCATATGAAGTTCCAACTGGACCGGGTGCAGGCCAGGGCGGACGTGGCCGCGGGGCACGCGGAGAACATCACCGAGGCCGTCGCGGCCTACCGCGGCGCGGTCGACGCCGAGCGGCACGCCGAGGCCGAACGCAACGCCAGGCGCGACGAAGGCGAGCTACTCCAGGGCCGCCTGGCCGGGCTGAAGAACTCCGAGGAGTACAAGGCGCAGGGCCGGATCGAGGACAAGCGCCGTGAGCTGCAGGCCGGAGCGCGCGAGGTCGCGGGGCAGCGCGGACGGCTCGGCCAGGACCGCCGCGAGCTCGGCGAGGCCGAGGACGGGGCCCGCAGGCTAACCCGCCGCGCCGCCACGGCCAGGAACGACGCCGACCGGTACGCGCGGGAGCTGGCCGACGCCGCGCAGCGGTCCGGCATCGCCGACGACGGCTTCGGCCCCGTCGACGCCGGCGACGACCTGATCCTGGTGGCCAGGGCCCGGGTCGCGGCCCGGCGCGACGACGTGGGCGAGATCCGCAGGCTGCTCCAGGCGATCAGGGACGCCCAGGCCAAACGCGGCCTGCGGGAGCAGGACCTCGGTGGCCAGCAGGCCGCCGAGCAGGCGCAGGAACAGGCGGGGGCGGCCGCGGCGGCCCAGCTCGCCGCGGCCAGGCAGGCGGCCGCGGACGACCTGGCCGGCTGGGCTGGCCGCTGGTCGGGCCCGCTGGTGACCGGCCCGCTGGTGGCCGGGCCCGACGCCGAGGCGCTGGCCGAGGCGCTCGGCCTGGTCGGCGAGCCCGGCGCGACCAGCCTGGCCGAGGTGTTCGACCGGTGCACCGCCGACCGCCAGGCCGCCACCATCACCGCCCGCGCGCACCTGGAAACGGACCTGCGGGCGATCCGGGCCCGGCTGGCCGCGCTGAGGGCCGAGCGAGACGCGATCGCGGCGGAGCAGGACGACGCGCCGCCCGCCAGTGACCTGCGCCCGGCCGGCCGGGAGGGGCGTCCGGGTGCCCCGCTGTGGCAGCTGGTCCGGTTCGCCGACGGGACCGGCGACGCCGAAGCCGCCGCCGTGGAGGGCGCGCTGTACGGGGCGGGGCTGCTGACCGCCTGGGTCCACCCCGAGCCGGCCCTGACCGAAGCGGCGCTGGCCGCCGCCGAGGCGGACGGCTACCTGGTCCCGTCCGCTCCGGTGGGCGGCCGCACCCTCGCCGCCGTCCTCGTCCCCGAGGAGCAGGACCGCGTCGCGCCGGCCGTGGTCGACGCGGTGCTCAGGTCGATCGCGCTCACCGATGACATCACGGGCGGCACCGACGGCGCCGCCGGCGTTGCGGTCGGCGGGTCGGTCCCGGCGGTCAGCATGAAGGCCCAGTTCACGTACGGCGTCCACGCCGGCGCCCGGCCGAAGGCGGCCCCAGAGTACATCGGCGCCACCAACCGGGCCGGCCGGCGCCGCGCCCGGCTCGCGGAGTACAGCGAGCTGATCGAGGCGGCCGCGGCCGAGGAGCGGCGGCTGGTCGGCGAGCTGGACGCGGCCGGGGCGCGGCTCGGGGACTTCCGGCGGGCGCGGCGCGAGCTGCCCGATACCCGCCCGGTCGCGAAGGCGGCCGAGGCCGCCGGCCACTGCGCGGTGCTGATCGCCCGTGCCCGGGAGGAGACCGCGACGGCCAGGACCGCCCTGGACGCCGCGATCGCCGAGCTCGACGCCATGACCAGGCGGCTGCGGCAGGCCGCCGCGATGCGCCGGATGCCGGTCACGGACGAGCAGGTGGACGCCATCGCGCGGGCGGCCGCCGAGTTCGAGAACGCCGCGACCCAGCTGCACGCCGAGCGGGCCAAGCTGGCCCAGGCGGAAGAGGACCTCGCCGCGCAGACCGAGACGATCGAACGGCGCAGGCTCGCCTGCGCTCAGGCCGCCGACGCGCTCGCCGAGCGGGAACGGCTCCAGCAGGCCCTGGAGGAGGAGTTCCGCACGCTGGAGGAGACCCTGGCAGCGGACGTCCAGCAGGTCCTGGAGCAGATCAGGGAGACCGAAGCGCTCATCACCGCGGCCGACCGGGCCTACCGCGAGCTTGACGCGCGGGCTCGCGCCGAGCACGACCGGGCCACCGCGGCCGACGCCGAACTGCGCGGCCAGCGGCAGTCGCTGGCCGAGGCGGTCGGCCAGCTGTACGAGCAGGCCGGGCTGTTCGGCGAGTACGCGCGGCCCGACCTGCGCCCGCTCGCCGGGGTGACGGACACCGCGCCCTGGCCGGATCCCGGCCGCTGGCCCGACCCGGCCCGCGCCAGCGAGGACCTGGCCTCGCTGCTGACCAATGACGGGCTGACCAGTGCGGGCGAGCCTGCCGTCGACCCGGCCGAAGCGGTCAGGGGGATACTGCCGCCGGGGGTGGCCGGGATCCTCGGCGCGTTCGCCGCGGCGATCCGCGGCGGGCGGCAGCCAGGCGAGGGCACGCTGAAGAACACCGCGGACCGGATGTCGCTGGCGCTGAAGGACTTCACCGAGGCGCTGGCCGCCTGTGACGAGGACTACCGGGTCGACTGGGAGCCAGGCGCCGTCGTCACCGTGCACGTGATCGACGACGAGGGCCGCCAGCCGGTCGCCCAGTTCGGCCCACGGATCGCCGAACGCGCCGCCGACCAGGGCGTTCTCCTGGAGGACCGGGAACGCAAGGTGCTTGAAGACGAGCTGCTCGCGGCGCTCGCCCAGCAGATCCACGGCCGGGTGATCGCCGCGCGCGACCTGACCAGGAACATGAACGCCGACACCAGGTCCAAGCCGATGTCGTCGGGCATCGCGGTCGGCATCCGCTGGAGCCAGTCCGACCGGGTCACCGAGCTCCAGCGGGCCACGTCCCGGCTGCTCGAGCGCGACTCGCCAGGACCTGAGCGGCTGGCCGAGCTGCGCGGCCTGCTCCGCGAGATGATCAGGGAGTACCGGGCGGCCCACCCGCGGGCCACCTACCGGGAGGCGCTGGCCAGCGTGCTCGACTACCGGTCCTGGCACGTCTTCGAGCTGCTGCTGATCCAGCCCGGCGAGCCGGAGGCAAGGTTGACCCGGGCCCGGCACTCGGTCATGTCCGGCGGCGAGAAGTCCGCGGCCATCCACCTGCCGCTGTTCGCCGCGGCCAACGCGCTGTACTCCTCGGCCAAGGATCACTGCCCGCGGATGATCGCCCTGGACGAGGCGTTCGTCGGCATCGACGAGCGGTACAAGCCCGACCTGTTCGGGCTGGCCGTCAAGTTCGACCTCGACCTGTTCATGACCGGCCACGACCTGTGGGTCACCACCGCGACGGTGCCGCTGATCGCGCACTACGACATGCTGCACGACAAGACCACGCGGACCGTTTCCGCGCTGCTCATGCTGTGGGACGGCGAGCAGCTGGTCGACGCCTCGGCCGGCTACGCCGACAACGACACCCTGGTGGCGCGGCTGCTCGGCTTCCGGCCGACCAGGCACGCGCCGCTCGGCACCGCCGCCACGCTGTACGCGGCGCCGGAGGCGGCTGCGGATGAGACCGACGACGAATACGACGATGCCGAATCAGTTTGACGGCCCCGAGTTCGCGCGGCTGCTGCGGCAGGCTCGCCGCTCCCTGGAGCGTACCGGCGGGGACCTGGCCGGCTCGGTCAGCCTCGGCCAGCCCGACGACGCCGAGCGCAAGGCGATCATCGGCATCACCGGCCAGTACCGGCACGCGCACGCGAACCGGGTCGCGGTGCGCCTGGCCGACCTGGACCGTGCCGTCCGCGAGAGCACCGGGCGGGGCCTGCCCGAGCTGCTGACCGAGCTCGGCGGCCCGTTGCGTGACCGCCCGGCCGAGCGGAACGTGCTCGCCGGCGCGCGGGCCGACGCGATCCGCGCGGCGCAGGCGAGCACGCTGTTCCTGTCGTGCTCCTGGTACCGGGACTGGCTGGCGGAGATCGGGCAGGACGGCACGCTGACAAAGCTGGTCAACGCCGGTGAGCAGGCCCGGCTCGGCCAGGCGGTCCGCGTGCTTGAGTACCTGGCCGGGCGCCGGGACGCGCCGGTGCTGCTGCCGGCCCTGGCCGCCGACGTCACCGGGGACACCAAGGCGCTGAACCACGGGACCCTGCTGTCGACGCTGGTCCTGCGGGCCCTGGCCGGCCAGGCCGGGCTGGGCAGGCCAGGGACGGCCGGGGAGCGCCGGGAACTGTGGGAGGCCGGCGGTGTCGTCGTCGACGACCTGGCCAGCCGGGTCCTGGTGCTGAACCTGCCGGCCGAGGGCGCCGGCCTGGCCGAGTGGCTGACCGGCGCGGCCCGGCACGGCGTCCCCTTCTACGTCACCCTGCACCAGCTCATGACGTTCCCGCTGACGATCCGCGGCGCGGTCGGCTACGTCTGCGAGAACCCGGCCGTGCTCCGCCACGCCGCCGCCGAGCTGGGCGCGGAGTCGGCGCCGGTGCTGTGCACGGAAGGCCGCCCGTCGGCGGCGTTCCACCAGGTCGCGGACGCGTTCGCCGCCGGCGGCGGCGAACTGCGCTATCACGGTGACTTCGACTGGCCCGGGCTCGCCATCGCGAGCGCGGTCATGCGCCGCCACGGCGCCGGGCCCTGGCGGTTCGGCGCCCGGGATTACCTGGCCGGGATACGGGAGGACGCGGAGCATGTCCTGCTCTCCGGGACACCCCAGCCGACCCCGTGGGATCCGGAGCTCGGCCCGGCCATGGTCAGGACCGGGCGCGTCCTGTTCGAGGAGAGCGTCGCGGACGACCTGATCGAGGATTTGCGGCGCGGCTGTCCCCGGTAGCGGTTCCCGTTCGTCTGCCTGGCAGGAACCGCACCTGAGGAGGATCGTGATGAGCCGCGTCATCGTCATCGAGTTCATGTCCCTGGACGGAGTCATGCAGGACCCGGACGGGAATGAGGGAACGCCGCACGGCGGGTGGGCGTTCAGGTTCGGCCCGGGGCCGGTCACCGGCGACCCGTTCGGGCTCAGCGAGGTACTGGACACCGGGGCCCTGCTGCTCGGCCGCCAGACCTGGCAGATGTTCGCCAAGATCTGGCCGGGCCGGGACGACCCGTTCTCGGCCAAGCTGAACGCCATGCCCAAGCTCGTGGCGTCCCGGTCACTGGACCAGGCCGACGGGTGGCAGAACTCGGCCGTGCTGCCGGGCGACCTGGCCGCGGCGGTGCGCGAGCGCAAGCGGGCGCAGGACATCGTGGTCATGGGCAGCGCCAGCGTCGTCCACGCGCTGATGGCCGAGGACCTGGTCGATGAGTACCGGCTCATCGTGTTCCCCGAGGTCCTCGGCGAGGGCGAGCGCGTGTTCCCCAGCGGCACCGGGCCGGCCACCCTGGCCCTGGCCTCGGCCGCGGCGACCGGCCCGACCGCCCGGCTCGTCTACACCCGGCCGGCTAGCCAGTAACGCCGCCGCGCAAGGCAGCCGCGCGCCGGGAGGGCCGGAACGTCGGCCGGCCCTCCCGGCCCTCTTGCGGCATTACGCGATACGTCATATCGTCTCGATGTATCGGCTCGATATATAGACTGGCGTGGGAGCTGCGATGAGACGAGTCGACTACGACACGGAGCAGTACCAGGACTACGCCCGCGGCCGGGCGCTGACCGGGCCGCAGCGCCAGGCCTGGATCGGCGCCTTCGCCGCGGCGCTGCCCAGGCGGCGCCCGCTGGCGGGCCTCGACGTCGGCTCGGGGACCGGCCGCTTCACCCCCGCCCTGGCCGAGGCGTTCGGCCCGGTCACCGGCGTCGAGCCGTCGGTCCGCATGCGCGAGGTGGCGCAGGAGCGGTCCGCGCATCCCGGCGTGCGCTACCTGGCCGGCTCCGCCGAGGAGATGCCGGTGCCGTCGGGCAGTGCTGACTACGCCCTGATGTTCTTGTCCTGGCACCACGTCCAGGACAAGCCGCGGGCGGTCAGCGAACTGACCCGGGTGCTCAGGCCCGCCGGGCGGCTGCTGCTGCGGGGCAACTTCAGCGACCACCATCCCCGGCCGTGGTGGCTGGAGCACTTCCCCCGCGGCCTCGAGGCGGACCTGGCGCTGTTCCAGCCGCTGCACGAGGTCATCGCGATGTTCACCGCCGGCGGCTGGCGCGTGGCCAGCTTCGGCACGGTCACCGAGCCGTCCTACGGCACCCGCGGTGACATGCTCGGACGGCTGCGCCTGCGCACCCTGTCGTTCTTCGCCCAGCTCACTCCCGAGGAGGTGGAGGACGGCTTGCGTCGTCTTGAGCAAGCGGTCGCCGCCGATCCCGGCGCGCCGGCGCCCGTGCTCGCCGAGCCGCTGCTCACCCTCGAACGGTGCTCGTAGGGCCTCGTGGCGCTCGTGACGCCGCGCGGCGCTAGCGCGCCGCCGCCTCGCGGGTGAGGCGCACGGCCTCGGTCACGCCGTGGTCCCAGGCCGGGCCGTGACCCGGCAGTACCCAGGTCGCGTCGACGCTGTCGAGGCGGTCGAGCGAGGCCACGGCCTGCGCGGGTTCGAGCGTGAACGGCGCCGGCTTGGGCCCGGTCACGCCGGTGAGCACGTTGCGGGTCGTCATGGTGTCGCCGATGAAGAGCGCGTCGACCGCCGGGACGTGGACCGCGACGCTCCCGGGCGTGTGGCCGGGGACGTGGATGATCCGGGGCGCGCCCGGGACGTCGAGCACCTCGCCGTCGCCGGCTGCCTGGAGGCCGTCGGCGGGGTGGATCCGCAGCCCGCCCTGGCGCGCCGAGTACCACAGGAAGCCGGCCAGCGGGCCGATCTTGACCGGACCCCAGCCGCTGTTGGGCTTCTTGACCTTCAGCCGGGCGCGGTCGGCGTCGGCGGGGTGGAGGTACGCCTGGATGCCCTTCTCGCGGTACAGCCGGGCGGCGAAGCCGATGTGGTCGGTATCGCCGTGCGTGAGGACCAGTGCCCGCACGTCGTCGAGCGTCCGGCCGAGTCGCGCGAGTTCGCGGTTCAGCAGCCTCCAGTACCGGGGCAGGCCCGCGTCGATGATCGTCACCCCGTCTCCGTCGACGACGAGGTAGCTGTTGACGGTGTCCGAACCGATGCGGTGCAGGCCGTTGGCTATCTGCATGGTGGTGCCTCCCGTGTGGACCCTCATGGCTAAGGCGTTTAGCTTTCGCAAGGCTACGATATTTAGCCTTCGCGACGCCTGCAATAGAATTGCGGACGTTCGCGACAGGAGACGCCGATGCCCGCCCACGCGCAGACCTCGACCGCCGCCATCGTGACGGCCGGGCGGCACCTGCTGGAAGAGCGCGGCGTGGACGCGCTGACCATGCACGACGTGGCCGGCGCCGTCGGGGTGCGCGCGCCGTCGCTCTACAAGCGCGTCCGCGGCCGCTCTGACCTGTTCCGGCTCATCCTGGAGGACGTCGCCGACGAGCTGACTACGGTGCTCGACGCGGCGGCCGGCTCGGGCGATACCGTCGCGGACCTGCGGGCGATGGCCGGGGCGTACCGCCGGTTCGCCCATGCGAACCCGGTCACCTACACGCTCATGTTCACTCCGCACGCCATGTCCGGCGGGACGGCGCGATCCGTGCGCTCATCCGCCACGTTCCTGCGCGTCATCGCGGAGCTAGCCGGACCGCGGCACGCCCTGCCCGCGGCGCGCACGATGGTGGCGTGGGCGCACGGGTTCATCACGATGGAGCTCGCGGGGGCGTTCCGGCTCGGCGGCGACGTCGAGCAGGCCTGGGACTTCGGCCTGGACCGGATCCTGGCCGCCGTCCGCGGCCCCATGGACTAAGGGCGCGGCGCCGGCCGCCGGCCTGGACGTACCCCGCGGTGGCCGCCGGTGTCATGGCGCGGCTGGTCCTCGCTCGTCGGCGGCCCGGTCCCGGGCGAGCGCGCTGATGAGGTCGTCGATCCCGGTGGCGGCGGGCAGGCTCGCGCCGCCGGCGATGGCTTGCCGCCAGCCTTCTTCCCGGTCGGCGACCGTCTTGGTCATGGCGAGGACCGGTGCGAGGTGCTCTTTCGGGACGACGACGAGGCCGCTGGCGTCGCCGCGGACCACGTCCCCGGGCCGGACGGTCACGCCGCCGCACTGCACGACGACGTTGATCGCCCCCGGTCCCTGGTTCGATCCCGTCGCCGGATGGGCGCCCGCCGCGAACGTCGGCAACCCCGCCTCGTCGAGACCGTCGAGGTCACGGACGGCGCCGTCGACGACGAGGCCGTCGCCGCCGAGGCCGGCCAGCGCCTGCCCGGCGATGTCACCGATCACCGCCGCGTCCAGCCGGCCGCCGCCGTCGACGACCAGCACGTCGCCGGCCCTGATCAGGTCCACCGCCTTCAGCACGTACAAGATGTCGCCCGGCTTGGTCCACACGGTCACCGCCGGGCCGCACAGCTGAGCGCCCCCGGCCAGGTGACGCAGCGGCGGGGCCACGACCCCGACGGGACCGCCGCAGTCGGCGATCTGCGTGGTGGCGAACTCCCGCAGCGCGCTCACCAGCGACCTATCCGGGCGTTCGGCGGCCGCACGGATCATCCACTGCTCGGGATGGGACTTGCTCACCTGTGTCTCCTCGGAAATGGCAGTGACGCCGGTCCCCGCGCGGGGACCGGCGTCACTGTTACTACCTTGCCGCTCAGGTGATCCTGAGCTTCGGGGTCTCCTTAACGGAGGACGCCGAAGTCAGCTCCCCAGAGCTGGATGTCCTGAACCGAGCCGATCGGGGTGCCGATGCCGTGCGAGAAACCGGTCAGGTTCTTGACCTGGATCTGCGGACGCGGCTTGTCGGTCGGGAACCCGTTGCCCGGGTAGGTCATCACGAACGGGTGCGAGAAGTTCGTGTCCGAGCCGTTGATCAGCGGCACGTAACCGGCGTTGAGGGTGGCCGGCGAGTCGTTGGCGTCGATGATCCAGACCGTCTTGGCGGAGACGCCACACGGCTGGAGGGTGACGCCCTCGCCCTGGGTCGCGGTGGCGGCAACGCCCACGCACAGGCCGGAGTCCACGCCGAACGGCGCGTACTCGATCTCGATGGCCGGGTCGTCGACGCCGGTCAGGCCGCAGTTCGGGAAGTTCCCGCCGGGGATGCAGCCGTAGTGCAGCGCGACCGCGGCGGAGACGAGGCCGGCGGCGTAGAAGTCAGCCGTGGTGCCCTGGATCGACGGCACGAAGTCCTCGGCCGGGTCGGTGTTGCTGGTGCGGAACAGGATGATCGGCTGGCCGACCTTCGCGCCCTGACGCAGCACGTCCAAGACGAAGTTCGGGGTGCGGTGGGTGCCGAACGCCCGGCTGAAGATGTTGATGCAGTCGTTGCCGCATGACGGGGTGGCCGCGGCGGCCGTCATCGCGCCAACGGTTCCGACACCACCGACGAGGGCGAGCGCCGCCGCGCCGGCGAGCAGCTTGCTCTTGATGGACATGTGACGTTCCCTTCGTGAAAGCACAGCCGTGCCCTGCGCACGACTGACCGAGCCGACCTCCGCGCCGCCGGAGCCGGAAGCTCTCCGGTGGTCCGGGCAAATCCCGGACCTGGCCGCGATGGTCTGGACAGGACAGGAACGGCTGACCTGGCCGGTGCTGCTGTTCTGAAAGGGGAAGTATTCTGGGCGAGCCCAGAAGCTAAAAGAGGCATACCAGGCCGTGCAAAGACAGGTGCTTGTACTGTTTTAAAGACTTAGTACGTATCGTCATCAGTGCAGGACCCAGACCGTCGGATGACCGAGGTTGTGCACTGGCTCCTCGTTCTCCCGCTACCTGAGATCCAGGTTCTCCCCGTAAGCACGACCGCGGGCTACGTTGCCTCGTGGTCTTCATTCAGTGTCCTGGTTCACCGCTTTCGTGGTTCCTGAACCTTATCTGATAGGTAGACGCGATATCAGAATGTTTGGTTGGCAACGTATGCGTCGTTTTCATAACGGCGCGGCCCTTGGATTAAACAAATTCGGGCATTGACGTCCAGACGTCGCACGCCGGGACACGCCAGTGGCGTTCCGGCGTGGCGGGCGCACGGAAGCCCGGCCAGATTGTCGTGATCATTGGATTACGTTCGGTCAATTGGCCAGCCATCCTCGCGTCGTGACCGCCCGGTCATGAGCCGGCGGGACGGGGCCGCCCAGGTGTCTAGCTGCGGCGCTGCCCTCGCGTCGCGCCTCCGCGCGTGCCGCGGGCCGGGTGTGTGACCGCGCGCGGGGGGCAAGATCACTCCGACGGGAGGGCACCCTGGAGGCCGCCCGGCCTATATCACCCGCCCGGTCACGAGGTACGGCTGGCTGCCTCGGTCCGCGCTGCTGAGGCTAGGAGGACACGATGGGCCCTGACCGGGTGCGCTTCAGCTTCGACGGCGCCCCGCTGGAGGCGGCACGTGGCATGACCATCGGCGGCGCGCTGCTGGCCAACGGGATCGTGTCCTGGCGCCGTACCCCCGTGACCGGCCGGCCGCGGGGCATCTTCTGCGGTACCGGGGTCTGCTTCGACTGCCTGGTGGACGTCGCGGAGCGACGTGCCGTGCGGGCCTGCCTGGTCCTAGTGGGGGACGGTGACCAAGTGCGCACCAGCGTGTCGCGGAGGGCATCAGGTTGAGCGGCGTCATCGATGTGGCCGTGGTCGGGGCCGGTCCCGCGGGGCTGGCCGCCGCGCTGGCCGCTGGCGGCCTGGGCTGCGAAGTCACGCTGATCGACGCCGGGACCGGCCCCGGCGGCCAGATGTACCGCCCGGACATGCTGTTTCCCGGCCGCGGCCAGGGCCGCCGCGCGGCGGACCGCCTGCCGCCCGGGCTCGCCCGCATCCGGCAGGCCAGGCAGGTGCGCCACCTCGCCGTGACCTCGGTCTCGCGGGCCGCGCGGGACCACGGCGGCGTGGTGACCCTGTGGGTGGCCGGCCCGGAAGGCGGCGCCGAGACCACGGTGGAGGTCCGGGCGGTGGTGCTGGCCACCGGCGCGGCCGAACTCGTGCTGCCTTTTCCCGGCTGGGATCTGCCCGGCGTGACCACCGCGGGCGCGGCCCAGGCCCTGCTGACGAGCCAGGGTGTGACCGTCGGCCGGCGGGTCCTGGTGGGAGGGTCCGGGCCGCTGCTGCTCCCCGTCGCGGCGAGCCTGACCCAGGCCGGAGTGCACGTGGTCATGGTGGTGGAGGCGACGCCCGCACCCGCGGCCCTGCCCCAGGCGGCCGGGCTGGCCGCGTTCCCCGCCCAGCTGCCAGCGGCCAGCGGCCACGCCGCCGTGCTGGCCCGTCACAGTGTGCCGGTACGCACCGGGTACGCGGTGGTCGCCTGCCAGGGCACCGACCGGGTGGAGCGGGCCGTGATCGCCCGGCTGGACCGGGACTGGCGGCCGCTGCCCGGCTCGCGGTACGAGGAAACCGTGGACGCCGTGCACGTGAGCTTCGGCTCGTCCCCCGCGCTGGAACTGCCCCGCGCGCTGGGCTGCGCCGAAGTCCGGCCCGCGTCGCGGCCGGTGGCCGCGGTGGCATGCGACGCCGACCTGGCCACGTCGGTGCCCGGGGTGTTCGCCGCCGGCGAGGTGACCGGGGCCTGCGGCGCGGACGTGGCCGAACTGGAGGGCTACCTGGCGGGTGCGTCGGCCGCGCGCTACCTGAGCCGGCTGGCGCCGGACGCGTACCAGGAGCACACCAGGACACTGCGGGCCCGGCTGGGCAATGCCCGGCGCCTGGCGGCGCGGCTCGACGAGGCCTACCCGCTGAAACGGGGCTGGCTCGAGTGGCCGGACGCCGGCACGGTCGTATGCCGCTGCGAGGAGACCCGCTGGTCCGACATCGGCGCGGCGGTAGCGGGCGGCGCGCGGGACCTGCGCGCGGTCAGGGAAGTCACCCGCTGCGGTACGGGCTACTGCCAGGCGCGCGTCTGCGGGCCCGCCCTGACGTACGCGCTGTCCGCCACCTGAGCCCGGAGACCGGGGTCTTTACCGCCAGCCGAGCGCGGGCGCCACGTGGGTGAGGATGCTCTCGATGACGTGGGCGTTGTAGTCGACGCCGAGCTGGTTGGGCACGGTGAGCAGCAGCGTGTCGGCGGCCGCGATCGCCTCGTCCTCCTTGAGCTGCTGGACCAGCACGTCAGGCTCGGCCGCGTAGCTGCGGCCGAAGATCGCCTGGGTCTTCGGGTCGATGAACCCGATCTGGTCGTTGTCCTGGTTCTGGCCGCCGAAGTAGGCCCGGTCCTGGTCATCGACGAGGGCGAAGATGCTGCGGCTTACCGACACCCGCGGCTCGCGCTCGTGGCCGGCCGTGCGCCAGGCGTCGCGGAACGCCTGGATCTGCTCAGCCTGCTGGAGGTGGAAGGGCTTGTCCGACTCGTTGGTGATCAGCGTCGAACTCTGCAGGTTCACGCCCAGCTCGGCCGCCCAGGCGGCGGTCTGCTGGGACGCGGCGCCCCACCAGATGCGGTCCCGCAGCCCCGGCGAGTGCGGCTCGGGGCGCAGCAAGCCGGGCGGGTTCGGGAACATCGGGCGGGGACTGGGCTGCGCGAAGCCCCCGCCGCGCAGTACCTCAAGGAGCACCTGGGCGTGCCCGCGGGCCATGTCGGCATCCGTCTGGCCCGCTTGCGGCTGGTAACCGAAATACCGCCAGCCGTCGATCACCTGCTCCGGCGAGCCGCGGCTGATGCCCAGCTGGAGGCGGCCGCCGGCGATGAGGTCGGCCGCGCCGGCGTCCTCCGCCATGTACAGCGGGTTCTCGTAGCGCATGTCGATGACCGCCGTGCCGATCTCGATCCGGCTGGTGCGCGCGCCCACCGCCGCCAGCAGCGGGAACGGAGATCCCAGCTGCCGGGCGAAGTGGTGCACCCGGAAATACGCGCCGTCGGCGCCAAGCTCCTCGGCGGCGACCGCCAGGTCGATCGACTGGAGCAGGGCGTCCGACGCCGACCGGGTACGGGAGCCGGGTGACGGCGACCAGTGCCCGAACGACAGGAAGCCAATCTTCTTCACCAGCGCGTCAACACAAGGCTTCCGGAGGGCATTCCTCGTTCAGGAACCCATCGCCTCGGCCAGGTCGTGCAGCCCCCGGGCGACGGGCAGCGTGGTGTCGACCGCGAGCAGCCGGGGCTCTTCCGCGCCGCGCAGCACGCCGTTGATGTGCCGGGTCAGGGCGGTGAACGACAGCTCCTCAGGCGCGGCCGGGTAGCGGTGCGGCTGGTCGCGCCCGGCCTTGACCACATAGCTGTCGCCCGGGCCGGGGTGGAACGGGTTGGTCACGTGGATCTGCCCGGCGGTGCCCTCCAGCGTGGTGAACGCGTCGTAGCTGCGGCCGAAGCCGCACGACAGCAGCAGCCGGCGCCCGGCCGGGTAGCCGAGCACCCCCCAGGTGTCGACGTCCACGCCCTGGCCGCCCCGGCTGGCGGTCGCCCAGGCCGACTCGTGAGCGACGCCGAACAGCTCGGCGGCCAGCCGGACGGGATAGCAGCCGACGTCGAGGAGCGCGCCGCCCTCGAGCTCACGGGACAGGCGGATGTTGTCCGGCCGGGTCAGCGAGAAGTGGAAGTTGGATTTGATCTCCATCAGGTCGCCGATCACGCCGTCGGCGACGAGCCGCCTCAGCCGGGCCAGTTGCGCGTGGAACGGGAACGCGAACGCCTCCCACAGCAAGGTCCCGGTCTGGCGGGCCGACGTGAGCACGCGCTCGGTGTCCGGCAGCGTGCCGCACAGCGGCTTCTCGCACAGCACGGGCTTGCCCGCCTCCAGCGCGCGGATGGTCCACTCCGCGTGCAGCGAGTTGGGCAGCGGGATGTACAGCGCGTCGATGTCCGGGTCCTCGATCAAGGCCTGGTAGCCCGCCACGCCGCGGCCGATCCCGTTGTCGCGGGCGAACTGCCCGGCCCGGCCGGCCTCCCGGCCGGCCACCGCGGCCGCGTCGCCGCCGGCCTGCCGCAGCCCGGGCAGGAACACCGCCCGGGCGATGTTGGCGGTGCCGATGATGCCCCAGCGCACCTGGGCCGGGCCGGTCATCGCGCCGCCTCGCCGTCTCCGGCCCCATCTCCGGCCCCATTTCCGGCTCCGTCACCCGGACCGTCCAGGGGCAGGCTGACCCAGCGACGTTCGTGGTGTGAGATCTCCACCGCGTTGATGACCTCCTGGACCCGCAGGCCGTCGTCGAAGTTCCCCTCGTTGCCGTCGGTCTCGCCGAGCACCTCGCTGGCGAAGTTCGCGGTGAGGTTGGCGTAGTACAGCGTCCGCCAGGACTCGCGCGGGCTGCCGCCACGCGGATAGTACCGGGCCGGGATCTCCACCTCCCGGAACTCCACGTCGTCCGGCTTGGCCATCTTCAGGGTCTCGCAGATGCCGGACTCCTCGACCAGCCGCGCGATCGCCGCCCCCTCGCTGCCGTACACCCGGACCTCGATGCCCGGGTAGTTCCCGACCGTGACGAAGCTGCTCTGCACCGAGCAGATCGCGCCGCTCGCGAACTCGCCGATGAAGATGTCGCCGTCGTCGATGTTGGTGCGGGCCATGGTCCCGGTGGCCGCGATCATCCGCTCGGGAACGAAGTTGCGCAGGATTCCCACCACCGCGGTCAGGTCCGATTGCATGAACCAGTGCCCGATGTCGATGACCGGCGCCCCGTAGCCCTCGAGCGAGGCCACCTGGATCGGCCCGCTGCCGGTCCGCTCGGCACTGCTCGGGGAGGCACTGCGCAGCGGGGACTTCGGGTCGAGCCACTGGGAGTTCTGCTCGTAGGCGTTGTAGATGTACGGGGTGCCGAGGTCGCCGCGGGTGAGCAGGTCCTTCAGGTACCTGACGGCCGGGCTGTACCGGAACGTGAAGCCGACCTTGGTCTTCAGCCCCTTGGCCCGGGCCAGCCCGGCGACCCGCCTGACGTCGTGGTGGTCGTGCGCGACCGGCTTCTCGCTGAGCACGTGCTTGCCCGCCTCGACGGCGGCCAGGTTGATACCGAAGTGCTCCCCGTCGCGGGTGACCACGTCGATGACGTCGATGTCGTCCCGGTCGAGCAGCACCCGGTAGTCGCCGGTGACCACGGCCGGGCGGTACCGCTCCGCCGCGGCGGCGGCGCGCTCGGGATCGCGGTCGCAGATCCCGACGATCCGGCACCGCTCGTCTCGGGCCCAGCCAGGCAGGTGGGCCAGGCCCGCCCACCGTCCCGCGCCCACGACGCCGATGCCGAGCCGGTTTCCCGCGGTCATGCCGACGACCTCCCGGTCTCGTCCGCTAGCTCTCCCCGGATCTCCTCCTGCCGCCAGCAGCGGGCGGCGTGCCTGCCGGCGCCCGCTGCGATGAGCTCGGTGTCCCAGGACCGGCACTTAGCCACCGCATGCCGGCAGCGGGGCGCGAACCGGCAGCCCTCGGCCACGTCGATCAGGCTGGGCGGTGACCCGCCGATGCTGCGCAGCGGCCCGCGACGGCCGGAGGCTGGAGCGGGTTTGCCGTGCTGGCCTTCGGCGGGGAGCGCGTCGAGCAGCGCCCGGGTGTAGGGGTGCCGGGGAGCGGTGATGATGTCGGCGGTGGCGCCTTCCTCCACCACCTGGCCGGCGTACATCACCACGATCCGGTCGCAGACCTCGGTGATGACCGCCAGGTCGTGGCTGACCAGGATCATGCTCATGCCGGTGTCTTCCTGGAGTTCGAGCAGCAGGCTGAGGATCTGGTCCTGGATGATGACGTCCAGGGACGTGGTGGGCTCGTCGGCCAGCAGCAGCCGGGGCGAGGAAGCCAGCGCGATCGCGATCAGGACCCGCTGGAGCATCCCGCCGCTGAACTGGAACGGGTAGTCGCGCATCCGGCGGGCAGGGGCCGGGATGCCGACGCGCTCGAGCAGGCCGGTGGCCCGCTCGCGGGCCTGAGCCCGGGACAGGTCGGCGTGCGCGTTGACCGCCTCGAGCAGCTGGTCGCCGATGCTGCGGACCGGGTTCAGCGCCGTCATCGGGTCCTGGAAGATCATCGCCAGGTGCGCGCCGCGCAGCGCCCGCAACTCGGACGCCGGGGCGTTCAGAATGCTCCGCTCGCCGTGCGGGTGGTAGACGATCTCCCCGCTGGCGTGCAGGCTGGCGGCCGGCATCAGGCCCATGATCGTGCGGCAGGTCACCGTCTTCCCGCAGCCGCTCTCGCCGACGATGCCGAGGATCTCGGCCTCGTGCACGGTGAGCGAGATCCCGTCGACCGCGCGGACCACGCCCTGGCTGGTGGCCAGGTAGCTGCGTAGGTCCCGGACCGTGAGCAGCGGCTGGCCGGGGGTGCTCACCGGTCACCTGCCCGCAGCAGGTCGGCCAGGCCGTCGCCGATCAGGCTGAACGCCACGCCGGTGAACACCACCGCCAGGCCGGGGATGGTGGCCAGCCACCAGGACGTCAGGATGTAGTTCTGGCCGTCGGAGATCATCACGCCCCATTCCGGGGTCGGCGGCTGGGTGCCGAGCCCGAGGAAGCCGAGCGAGGCGGCCAGGATGATGTTCCCCACCGCGTCCACCATCGAGAACAGGATCACCGCCGAGGCGGTGGTGGGCAGGATGTGCCGGAACATGATCCGCCACGGGCGGTACCCGAGCGCCCGGGCGGCCAGCACGTACTGCTGTTTCTTGGCCACCACGGTCTGCGCCCGCATGATCCGGGCGTAGGCCACCCAGCTGGTGATCCAGATCGCCAGGAACATGTTGAAGACGCTGGGGCCCAGCATGGCCACGATCGCGATGATCAGGACCAGGAAGGGGAACGCGAAGAACAGGTCGACCAGGCGCATCAGGAAGCTGTCCAGCTTCCCGCCGACGTAGCCCGCGACCAGGCCGATGATCGTCCCGCCGACCAGGGTCACGATGGTCGCGCCGAACGCGATGGCCAGGTCGATCCGGCCGCCGTACAGGACCCGGGACAGCAGGTCCCGGCCGAACTGGTCGGTACCGAGCAGGTGCCCCGGGGTGCCCGGCGGGGCCAGCGGGTGCAGCGGGTCGATGGCGGTGGGGGAGTAGCTGACCAGCACCGGCGCCAGCAGGACGGCGGCGATCACGAGGCCGAGCATGACCAGGCCGGCGATGAGCGTCATCCGCCGTCTGGTCACGCTGCGCCGCCGTCCGGCCGTCTTGGTCGCGGCCCGCATCAGCAACTCGGACGGGCTGGCCGCCCACATCGTGCTCACTCGCCGATCTCCTGTCCCACCCGCGGGTCCAGCGCGGCCTGCACGACGTCGGTGAGCAGGTTGATGACCACGATGAGCACCGCGAACAGCAGCGTCACGCCCTGCACCACCGGGTAGTCGCGGTCGGCGACCGAGCTGACCAGCAAGGTGCCCAGGCCGGGCAGCGCGAACACGTTCTCCACCAGGACGGTCCCGCTGATCAGGTAGGCCAGGTTGACGCCGTAGACCGCCACCACCGCCAGCACCGCGTTGCGGAACACGTGCCGCCACAGCACCTGCGACCACGGGATGCCCTTCATCTGGGCGGTGTCGATGAACTCGGCCTGCAAGGTGGCGATGGTCGCGGCGCGCAGGCTGCGGACCAGCACCGTCGAGAACCCCAGCGCGATCGTCAGGGCCGGCAGGAACAGGTTGTACAGGTGGCCGACGAAGCCCGAGCCGAACCCGTTCAGCGGGAACACGTGCAGGTGCACGCTGAACACGATGATCAAGATGATGCCGAGCCAGAACGCCGGCATGGCGAAGCTGAGCGTGAAGAAGACCCGGGCCGACTGGTCGAGCACGCCGCCCCGGCGCAGGCCGGCCCCGAAGCCGATCGGGAACGATATCGCCGCGGCCAGCACCGCGCTGTAGATCACCAGGAACAGCGTGGGCGCGACGTGGTGGGCGATCACCGTGCTGGCTGGCAGGTCGTAGAAGAACGAGAAACCCAGGTTCCCGCGCGCCAGCCGCCCCATGAACAGGCCGTACTGGATCCAGATGGGCCGGTTCAGGCCCAGGAAGTTGTCGATGGCCACGGCGCGGGCGTGGGTGTAGCTGCTGCCCAGGATGGCCAGGGCCGGGTCACCCGGGATCAGCCTGAGCAGACCGAACGTGACCAGCGTGATCCCGAGCAGCACGATGACCAGGTGGACCAGGCGCCTGGGCAGCATCCCGAAGCGGCTCACGTCGGCGTCCTAGTGCGAGCTGACCGTCAGCGTCTCCAGGGACAGCTGGTAGTTGCCCAGCGGGGTCACGTGGAACCCGTGAACCCAGCCGCCGACGCCGTACCGGTAGGGGCTGTAGTCGATGACCAGGTACGGCGACTGGTCGTAGATGATCTGCTGGATCTGGCCGTACATCTGCTGCCGCGCGGCGTTGTCGCGCTCGGCGCGCGCCTGGTTGACCAGCGACGTGGCCTGGGTGCTGCACCAGTAGCTGTTGAACGCGTTGGCGCCGCCCTTGCAATCGGCGCCGAACGTGGCCACCTCATCCGGGTCGATGATGTCGTTGGTCCAGTACCGCTCGCCCATCTGCGAGTGGCCGTTGTCCTCCTTGTCGTAGGCGGTCAGCAGCTCGTAGGACTGGATGCTCACGTTGATGCCGACCGCGGCGAGCTCGGACTTGACCACCACCGCCTCGGCCTGCCCGGCGACGTCACCGCTGACCGTGATCAGGAACGTGTTGAAGCCGTGCGGGTAGCCGGCCTGGGCCAGCAGCTGCTTGGCCTTGGCCGGGTCGTACTGGTAGGGCTGCAGGCCGGAGTTCCAGAACTCCATCTTGTAGGGCATGAACGAGGAGCCGGGGGTCGCGTGGCCCTGGTAGGCCAGCTTGACGATCGCGTTCCTGTCGAGCGCGTAGTTCAGCGCCTCCCGGACCAGCTGGCTCTTGAACGGCTTGTAGTGCTGGTCGAGCTGGATGAAATCAACCCTGGTGGACGGGAACAGCTGCACGCTCAGGCCGGGCGTGGAGTTGATCTGATTGACCAGGTTGCCTGGCGGGTTCTCGATGACGTCGGCCTTCTTGCTCTCCAGCATCAGGACCCGGCTGTTGTCGTCCGGCACGATCAGCATCTTGACCTTGCTGATCTTCGGCTTGATCCCGTAGAAGTGCGGGTTACGGGCCAGGTCGACCTCGCTGTCGGCGCTGAAGGAGGTGACCATGAACGGCCCGCTGCCCACCGGGTGCTGGAAGAACGCGGCGCCCTGCGCCTTGACCAGCTTCTCGGGGACCACCGAGTAGGCGTACATGGCCAGATCGGCCAGCAGCGGCGCGTGCGGCTGCGACAGGGTGATCGCGACCGTGTGCGCGTCCGGTGCGGTGATGGTCTTCACCGCGGTCAGCAGGAAGCCCCAGCCGCCGGAGAACTTGCGGGACCGCTCGATCGAGTACACGACGTCCGCCGCGGTCACCGGGCTGCCATCGGCGAACTGGGCGTCAGGCCGCAGGTGGAAGGTGTAGCTGAGGCCGTTGGACGAGATGTCCCAGGAGGTGGCCAGGTCCGGCAGCAAGGCGGTCCCGGTCGCGTTCGGCTGGAGCAGCCGGCTGTAGAGGTTCTGGTCCAGCCAGATGGACTCGTTGACCGAGTTCGCCTCGGGATCCAGCGTGTCCACCTTGACCGCGTTGGCGATCACCAGCGTGTCGACGCCAGAACCGGACGAGGTGGCGGCGCCGGTGCTCGTGCCGGTGCCGGCCGGCGTGGCCGGGCCGCTGCAGGCAGCGACCACCCCGATCGCGAGGGCGGTCAGGCCTGCACTGAGTATGCGGGTCCTGGTGGTCAGGGACATCGTGGCGCCCCTTTCGTCGATTGTCGACAACTTGGCCCTTACTTTAAAAATGTGCCGTCGGGCCGTCAATCCTCCAGGCTTGGTCCGTTACAGTATTTTTACTGGTAGGCACGAAAGTGTCCCAGTCTTCCTGCCTGCTCTCCGGCTGCCAGGGACCTTGACGAGGCTGGCTGATTCGAGGACAATCGTCGATTGTCGACAATCATTTCGGGATCCGGGCCGGGCAGCTCAGCGAACGTCGGTGTCCGGTCCTGACGGCTCAGCGAACGAGGACGGATGACGTCGGACAGGGTTCACGTGCTGGTGGCGTCGCCGCTGGAGCCGGAGCACGTGGCACGGATCGAGGCCGCCGACCCGCGGGTATCGATGCTGTACGAGCCGGACCTGCTCCCGGTGCCCAGGTATCCGTGCGACCACAACGGCGTGCCCCGCTCGCTGTCGCCGGCCGACCTGGACCGCTGGGCGGCGCTGCGGCAGCGGGCCGACGTCAGCTTCGACTTCGACTGGCAGGCGCCGGCCGGCATGGCGGCCAACTGCCCGCGGCTGCGCTGGGTCCAGGGCACCAGCGCGGGCATCGGCGGGTTCCTCGACCGCACCGGCCTGGCGGCCACGCCGCTGACGTTCACCACCGCGGCCGGTGTCCACGCCATCCCGCTGGCCGAGTTCGCCCTGCTCGGGCTGCTGTACTTCACCAAGGACATGCCCCTGCTGGCCCGCCGCCAGCGCGAGCGGCACTGGCAGCGGCTCGCGGTCGGCCAGCTCGCCGGGCGCCGGGTGCTGCTGGTCGGCCTGGGCGGGACGGGCCGGGCGGTGGCCCGGCTGCTGGCCGCGGCGGGGGTCGAGGTGACCGGGACGGCTCGCACTCCGCGGCACCGGGACGCGCCCGGGGTGGCGTCGTTCGTCACCCCGGACCAGCTCGGCCAGGTACTGCCCGCGGTGGACGCGCTCGTGCTGGCCTGCCCGCTGACCGAGCAGACCCGGCACCTCATCGCCGCGCCCGAGCTGGCGCTCATGCGGCCAGGCGCGGTGCTGGTGAACATCAGCCGGGGGCAGGTCGTCGACGAGGACGCGCTGACCGCGGCGCTGAGCTCCGGCCACCTCGGGGGCGCGTGCCTGGACGTGTTCGATACCGAGCCGCTGCCGGCCGCCTCGCCGCTGTGGCAGCTGGAGAACGTGATCATCTCGCCGCACTCGGCGTCCACCGTCGCGGCCGAGAACCACCTGCTCGCCGAGCTGTTCACCGACAACCTGCAACGCTGGCTGGCCGGGCGCCCGCTGCGCAACGTCTACGACCGCACGGCCGGGTACTGAGCGAAGGGAAAGCCCATGTCGACGTCCGAGAAGGTCAGGGTCGCGGTGGTCGGGGCCGGGCGCTGGGCCCAGATGGCTCACATCCCGGGCTGGCAGCGGGAGCCGCGGGCCGAGGTGGTGGCGCTGGCCGATGTCGATGCGCAGGTAGTTGGTGAGGTGGCCGCGAAGTTCTCGGTCCCCCGCGCCGTCACCGACTACCGTGAGCTGCTCGGGGATCCCGGCATCGACGTCGTGGACGTGGTGACCGGCAACCAGCCGCACTTCCAGATCTCCTGGGACGCGCTGTCCGCGGGCAAGCACGTGCTGTGCGAGAAGCCGGTGCACACCG
>Ga0335085_10004932_pt1 | contig 21810 bp, 19 predicted proteins | sample Lox_Sample_45_FD_206712 | JGI IMG/M metagenome (GOLD analysis project Ga0335085, IMG submission 206712) | Soil microbial communities from Loxahatchee National Wildlife Refuge, Florida, United States - Lox_Sample_4.5 | ecosystem: Environmental > Terrestrial > Soil > Wetlands | place: USA...
GACATGCAGGTCCGGCCTGACGAAGGGGAAGTCGTTGTTGCCGCCGTCCCAGAGAATCAGGTCGGACTCGGACTGCGCGCGCTCGACGACCGCCGAGTAGTCGACACCGGCGTACACGATGTTGCCGGCGGCCAGATGCGGCTCGTATTCCTCGCGCTCCTCGATCGTGCAGCGGGCGCCGTCGAGATCAGCTCGTGTGGCGAACCGCTGCACGCGCTCGCGCTCCAGATCGCCGTAGGGCATCGGATGGCGGATTACCGCCACGCGCAGACCGAGTCCGCGGAGCTTCCGCGAAAGATAGCGCGCAGTCTGGGATTTGCCGCATCCCGTGCGTACCGCCGAGACCGCGATCACGGGCACGCGCGCCTGAAGCATCGTGCGATGCGGCCCCAGAAGCATGAAGTCCGCCCCCGCGGCGAGCGCCCGCGAGGCGAGGTGCATGACCTGCAGGTGCGTGACGTCGCTGTAGGCGAAGACGACCACGTTCGCCCGGCGATCGCGCACGAGCGTCTCGAGCTCCGCTTCCGCGACGATCGGGATGCCTTCCGGGTAGCGCGCGCCGGCAAGCGAGGCCGGATAGCGCCGGCCGGCGATGCCCGGGATCTGCGCGGCCGTGAACGCGACCACCTCGAACGCGGGGTCGTCGCGGAACACGACGTTGAAGTTGTGAAAGTCGCGTCCGGCGGCTCCGAGGATGACGATTCTAGAAGACAAGCGGCTTCCGCTCGAATTGGTCGACGCGGTCGACAATCCGCTGCAGCCGTTCCCTTTCCGCCAGGACCTTCCGCGCATACCGGCCGGATCCGTCCGACAAGGCGCCGTTGTAGCGCTGCAGTCCCGCCTCCAAGCTGCCGGTGCGGCGGATGTACTGCTCGAGAATGCGGGTGCCGACCAGGATATTCGTCCTCGGATCCCGCACCGCGTCGATGCCGCCATGCTCCTCCAGCGTGTCCTCGTGGTATCTCGGCACCACCTGCATAAGGCCTTCGGCGCCCGCAAGACTTACGGCGTTCGGGTCGAAGCTCGACTCGATCGCGATCACTGCGAGAACAAGCAGAGGATCAAGCCCGACCCGCGTGCTCGCAACGCGCGCGGCGCTCACCACTTCTTCCGCCGCATCCGGCGCGACCCGGTAGCGTTGCGACAGGTGGGCGGCAAGCGCCCGGTGTTCGGGACTCTCCAGGCGGGTGGCCGACTCGACCAGCGATTCGGCGGGGCGCTCCACCGCTATGACCGCCGGCGCGTCGCCGGCGTCCTCGTCCAGCACCATGCTTGCCAGATGCGTGAGCGCGAAGAACGCCGCTGCGAGTCCGACGGTCGCCAGGCCGTCGCGCAATATCTCCAGTGCGCATTCCAGCAGCCACTTCAGCCGCTCTGCGCCCCTGTGCTCCGGCGTCGACACGCGCACGGATCTAGCCTTGTCCATGGTTTCGTCAAATGCTCCCACAGTAAATACCCGGACCCTTTGACGAGGATCAAACCCTTGATCCTCAAGGTCGAATCACGTTCGCCGGAGGACGCTGGCTTGATCCACGTCAACATCCCACGCGGGAGAACCGCTAAGTTCTTTCATACTTGACAGCCGAGGAGCGGAATCATGCCCACTTACATCATGCTGACCAGGATTTCCGTCGAATCCCTGCACCAGCCGAAGTCCTTCGAAACGCTCGAGCGCCACGTCATGGAGCGCGTGCGGCACGACTGCCCGACCGTCAAGTGGATCGCAAGCTATGCGGTATCGGGCCCGTACGACTATGTAGACGTGTTCAGCGCACCGGACATCGAGGCGGCCACTCGCGTGTCGATTCTCGTGCGCACCTATGGGCATGCGCATTCCGAGATCTGGCCGGCGGTCGAATGGTCCGACTTCAAGCGTCTGGTGCGAGCCCTGCCGGCCGGCGAGGGTCACGAAGAGAGCCCGCGCGCACTTGTCACCTCATGAGGAAGGTCATTCGGCGCCTCTCGGGATGGAAGCATCGATGCGATGCCGTGTTCCAGGCAAGGCACGATGAAGGGTAGTCCGGCTCTCTCGAGCCCGGCAGCCGTCGGCGAGACTGCACGTCTGCGCGATCCGCTGGTCAACAAGGGCACGGCTTTCAGCCACGACGAACGCCGGCGCCTCGGCATCGAAGGTTTGCTGCCGCCTCGCGTCGAATCGATCGGCGAACAGGCCGCCCGCGTGCTCGCAAGCGTGCGCGAGAAGCCGGACGCGCTGGAGAGATACCGCTACCTGAGCGCGCTGCAGGTCGAGAACGAAACACTCTTCTACCGCGTCGTGCTCGACCATCTCGAGGAAATGCTACCGATCATCTATACGCCCACTGTCGGCGTGGCGTGCATCGATTGGAGCCGGATCTACGAGCGCCCGCGCGGAATCTACCTGTCGCTCCAGCACCGGGGACGCATCGCTGAAGTCCTCGCCCACTGGCCGCGCAGGGACGTCAACGTCATCGTCGTGACCGACGGCGGCCGCATCCTGGGTCTGGGCGATCTCGGAGCAAACGGGATGGGCATCCCGATCGGCAAGCTCGCCCTCTATACGGCCTGCGCCGGGGTGCGTCCGGAGCTTTGCCTTCCGGTCACCCTGGATGTCGGCACGGACAACGAGCTGCTGCGCAACGACCCGCTATATCTCGGAACGCGCGAAAAGCGCGCAACGGGCGAGCCCTGGAACGCCCTGCTCGAGGAGTTTGTGGCCGCCACTCAATCAGTATTTCCCGGCGTCGTCGTGCAATTCGAAGACTTCAATACTGCCTCAGCGTTTTCGCTCCTCGAGCGCTATCGGGACCGTTTGTGCTGCTTCAACGACGACGTGCAGGGCACCGGCGCCATGGGCCTCGCCGGCCTGTATTCGACAGGGCGCATCACCGGAAAGAAACTCGCGGAGCAGCGAATTCTCTTCGTCGGCGCCGGCGAGGCCTGCCTCGGTATCGGCGGCACGGTCGTCTCCGCCATGCGGCGCGAGGGGCTGTCCGATGGCGAGGCGAGGGATCGCTGCCTTTTCATCGATTCCAGGGGCCTCGTCGTCGCGAGCCGCAAAGACCTTTCCGCGCCGAAGCGCCGGTTCGCCCAGGACCGGCAGCCGCTGCCCGACCTACTCGCCGCGATTGAGAGCTTCAGGCCTACGGCGCTCGTCGGTGCCACCGGCAAGGGAGGCCTCTTCACGCAGGCCGTGCTCGAGGCCATGGCTCGCCTCAACGATCGGCCGATTGTATTCGCGCTCTCGAACCCGACCTCCAAATCGGAGTGCACCGCCGAGCAGGCTTATGCATGGACGGGCAGCCGCGCCGTATTCGCGGCCGGAAGCCCGTTCGATCCCGTAAAGACCGCCGATCGCCTGAATGCGCCGGGGCAGGGAAACAACTCCTACATATTTCCGGGCGTGGGCCTGGGGCTGCTCACGTCGGGCGCGAAGCGCATGACCGACGAGATGTTCTTTGCGGCCGCCGAGGCGCTCGCCGGTCAGGTCTCTGAGGCCGATCTGAAGCAAGGCCGCATCTTTCCCGTCGCTTCGCGCATGCGGGAGGTCGCGGCGGCCGTGGCGGCAGCGGTCGCTGCGAGGGCGTACGAACAGGGCCACGCAAGCAAGCCGCGGCCGCCGGACCTGCGCGCCGAAGCCGCGCGCTCCATGTACGAGCCGGACTACAGCTGAATCGCCCATTGAGGGAGCATGACGATGAAGATCTCGTGGAAGGCCGTCACACCCTTCGCGGTCGCGATCGTGCTGGCGCTGCTGCCAGCGCCCGGGGGACTGGCCCAGCATGCCTGGTATTTCTTCGCGATCTTCGCCGGCGTCATCGTGGGGCTCGTGCTCGAGCCGCTGCCGGGAGGCGCAATCGGGGTGATCGGCGTCACGGTCGCGACCGTGCTCGCCCGCTTCGTTCTCTACAGTCCGGCCGATCTCGCCAAGCCGGGCTTCAGCCCCGCCAACGCCGCCCTTGCCTGGGCGCTGTCGGGATTCTCGAACAGCACGGTGTGGCTGATCTTCGGCGCCTTCATGTTCGCGCTCGGCTACGAGAAGACCGGGCTCGGGAAGCGGATCGCGCTCCTTCTGGTCAAGGCGATGGGCCGCAGGACCCTCACGCTCGGCTATGCGATCGCCGCCGCGGACGCCGTGCTCGCGCCCTTCACTCCCTCCAACACCGCGCGCAGCGGCGGCATCATCTATCCCGTGATCCGCAACGTGCCGGAACTGTACGAGTCAAAGCCGAACGACCCTTCCGCGCGCAGGATCGGCTCCTACATCATGTGGGTCGCCATCGCGGCGACCGGGGTCACGAGCTCGATGTTCCTCACCGGCCTCGCGCCGAACCTGCTGGCGATCGAGCTCGTCAAGAGAACCGCTCACGTCGAGTTCAGCTGGATTCAATGGTTCGTGGCCTTCGTCCCCGTGGGCGTCCTGCTCCTCATCGCCACGCCCCTTCTCGCGTACTGGCTGTGGCCGCCCGAGATCAAGGAAAGCGAGAAGGTGCCCGCCTGGGCCGCGGAAGAACTGAGGAAGATGGGCGGGCTCAGCTGGCGCGAGATCACGCTGGGTGTGCTCGTCGCGCTCGCCCTGGCGCTGTGGGTCTTCGGAGGCGACTGGATCAACGCGACGACCGTGGCGCTCGCCGTGATATCACTGATGGTGATGACGAAAGTCATCGCCTGGGAGGACATCATCAGGAACTCGCCGGCGTGGAACACGCTCGCCTGGTTCGGCACCTTGGTCGCGCTTGCCGATGGTTTGAACCGGGTCGGTTTCGTGAAGTGGTTCGCGGAGTCGGTAGCGCACCACCTGGGCGGCCTGTCGCCCATCGCGACGATGCTGGTGCTGGTCGCTCTGTTCTTCTTCATCCACTACATGTTCGCGAGCATCACCGCGCATGTCACCGCAGTGCTGCCGGTGATGCTCGCGGTCGGCGCGAGCATTCCCGGGATCCCGATGCCGCAGTTCGCGATGCTCTTGTGCCTCACCCTCGGCATCATGGGCATCATCTCCCCGTACGCAACCGGTCCCAGCCCCGTGTACTACGGCAGCGGCTACCTGCCCGCGGCCGACTACTGGAGGTTCGGCGCGATATTCGGCGCGATATTCCTCGCCGCACTGCTCGCCGTCGGGGCACCCTGGCTGTTTGCCATCAAGTAGGAAACCAGTCAGCCCGGCGGTCCGCCGATCGCGCAGCCGCGCTGGAACTCAGCGCGACAGCAGCACCGGCGCGGTCATGGATTCGAGTATGGTCCGGGTCGCGCCGCCCAGCACGAGCTCGCGCATTCTGGAGTGCCCATACGCACCCATCACGACGAGGTCGGCGGACATGTCGGCGGCGCGTGAGAGGATCTGCGAGCCGATGTCGACATCGGGGCTGCCGTACCTCGACACCGTCGCCTTCACGCCGTGCCGCGCGAGGTACAGCGCGGCATCGGCGCCCGGCTCTTCGCCGTGGTCGCCGACCCGCCCGGTTTCGAACACGACGACGTTGACGCTCTCGGCGCGCGCAAGCAGCGGCAGCGCGTCCGCAATGGCGCGCGACGCCTCGGCGGAGGCATTCCAGGCAACGAGAGCCCGCTTGCCTGAATCGGGGAAACGGCCGGCATAGGGGATGAGCAGCACCGGGCGCCCGCAGGACAAGACAATTTCGTCGATGAATTCCGGCGCGATCCCCGCGTCCTCCTCGCGATCGCGCTCCCGCTGCCCGAGGATGACCAGATCGGAATAGCGCGCGTTCAGCTGAACCGCGCCCAGCGCGTCCGCCTGCGAAATGCGCCATTCCGCCTTCACGCCGCGATGCCTCGCCGTGGCGGCCCGGAACGCTGCCTCGGCTTCGCGAGCCTCCTCGGCCCGCTGCCGGTTTTGCACCGCGATCAAGGTGGCGGAAGTATCGGCGCGGACATACGAGGGAATTCTTACCGCGCTGAGCGCAAACAGGCCGACCAGATGAGCGTCGTACCGGTCCGCTAGCGTGAATGCCAGCTCCAGGCGTTCCGAGCGGCGCGCGCTGCGGTCCAGGTGCACGAGTATCGTCTTGTAGTCCATGGTTCTTCTCCAATCACACAAAATCGAATCAAGGCATCGCGTCGCGCCTGCCGGAAACCGGCCTCAGCCCTTCACGCACACGACGGGCCTCATGAAAGCGACACGCCGGGCAAGGCCCGCGCCCTCGGTCGCTTCGGCGACGCGGTCCACGTCCTTGTAGGCTCCGGGCGCTTCCTCGGCCGCGCCGCGCATCGAGCGCGTGCGGATCAGGATGCCGCGCTCGCGCAGCGCGTCCACGAGCTGCCGACCCTGCCATTGCCGGAGAGCCTGGTGCCGGCTCATGGCGCGCCCGGCCCCGTGGCTCGCGGAGCTCCAGGCCCGCGCTTCGCTCGAACTCACGCCGGCGAGGACATAGGATCCGGTGCCCATGCTGCCGCCGATGATCACCGGCTGGCCGGCCTCGCGATAGCGCTTGGGAATGTCGGGATGGCCCGGCGCGAGCGAGCGGGTCGCGCCCTTGCGGTGCACCCACAGCAGCCGCTCCCTGCCGTTCGCCTCGTGGCGCTCGGCCTTGCAGGTGTTGTGCGAGACGTCGAATAGTGTCTCGACGCGCGCCTTTGGAAAGAAATGCCCGAAGACCCGCCGGGCGAGATGCGCGAGGATCTGGCGGTTCGCGAGCGCGCAGTTGATCCCGGCGTTCATCGCGCCGATGTATTGCTCGCCCTCGGGAGACTTCACCGGCGCGCACGCGAGCTCGCGATCGGGCAGCGCGATCCCCAGCCGCCCGGCCGCCTTGGCGAGGCTCACGAGGTAGTCGGTGCCGATTTGGTGACCGAGGCCCCGCGAGCCGCAGTGGATCGACACGACGACCTGGCCGGCGCGCAGTCCGTAGGCTTCGGCGGCCGCGGCGTCGTAGACGCGCTCGACGACCTGGACCTCGAGGTAGTGGTTGCCCGATCCGAGCGTGCCCATCTCACCGCGCTGGCGTTTCTTCGCGAGCTGCGAAACGTTCTCCGGTTTTGCGCCCGCGACGCAGCCTCGCTCTTCCACGTACTCGAGCTCGGCTTCTTCCCCGTAGCCGTGCCGCACCGCCCAGCGCGCTCCGCCGAGAAGGACGGAATCCAGTTCTCCGATCGAGAGCTTCAGATCGCCCTCGACCCCGACCCCTGCGGGGATATCGCGATACAGGCTGTCGGCGAGCTTGGGCGCAAGGGGCGCGAGCTCCTCCGCCGTGAGGCTGGTGCGCAGGCAGCGTATCCCGCAGGAGATGTCGAAGCCGACACCGCCCGCGGAAATGATGCCGCCCTGCTCGGGGTCGAAGGCCGCCACGCCACCGATCGGGAAACCGTAGCCCCAATGCGCGTCGGGCATGGCGAGCGCCGGGCCGACCAGTCCGGGGAGGCGCGCCACGTTGGTGATCTGCTCGAGCACCTTGTCGTCCATCGTGCGCAGCAATTCGGCGTCGCCGTAGAGAACGGCCTCGGCGCGCGCCTCGCCGGGCTCGCGCTCTACGCGCCAGGCCCAGGGGCTGGTCTGTTCGAGACGTTCGAGATTCACCGTCCGCTCCGCTAGGGCCTAGACGTCGATGATGCAGCGCGCTTCCCAGCCGCCGTCCGTTTGCCTGACCGAGAGCATGGTGAGCGTCGCGCCCTTCACTTCCGTGCCGCGCTCCATATTCTCGCGCCAAGGCTCGCCCCAGGCGCGGCCGCTCCAGCGCGGGCCCTCGCGGGCGAGCGCGAAGCGCCTGAACACCAAGCCCTGCTCCCTCGCGGCGCCGAGCAACGCGTTCAGCCATCGCACGAGCGCGAACTCGACGTCCTCTTCCGTGAAGGCTATCGACGCCTCCTGCGACGCCCGCTGCAGAGACTGCGGATCCACCATGACTGCGAAAGTGGCCTCGGCGGCCGATTCGAACGCCGCCTCCAGCGTCGCACCCTGTCCGATGACCCCGATGTCGGCGTCGTGCTCGAAATAGGAAAAGCTCCTGCTGCCGCCCTCCTGCCCAAGGGTTCCGGGATTCGCCTTTTCGGTCACGATCATGTTCCCACTCCCGGACGATAACCCGCCAGCGCCTGTGCCGCTTGATCCAGGTCAACCCCTCTCTGCCGCCGCACGGCCTCCCGCTCCGATTTGATTCATGTCAATCCGCGAGACCGGCCCCCGCCTATCCTAGCCCAAGGCGCGCAAACGAAAGGAAGCGATCATGGACACAGACGCCGGCAAGATCCGGGACGAAGTGCGGCGAGCAGTCGAACTGGGCCGCGGAATCCAGAAAGCAGCCTGCAAGATCACGCTCCAGGCGCTGACGCGCGGCGAGCTCGATCGGGATGCGATCCGCAAGGTAACCGGGGACGTCGTCAAAGCCGTGCAGGAGGCCGCGACGGTTCAGGGCACCCGCGCGAAGGAGGTCATGGCCGAAGCCGTCGCGGGCGTGGACGAGGCGCTCGCGCATGCGGCGCAGGCGCTCAAGCTATCCCTCGAGGAGGCGGGCGGGCGCGCGGACAAGTTCTCGCGCGAGGACCTCGCCAAGGCGCGCGACAGCCTCAAGAACCTCGAGGGCGACTTCCTCGAGACCCTGGGCGACGCCGCGCGGGCGGGCCGCAGCGCGATGTCTTCAATCCTCGACGATCTGATCAGGCATGCGCAGTCGAGCGGCACGGCCGTGGGGCGCCAGCTCCAGCAGATGGGCGGCCTTTCGGGCCGGATGGCCGAGGCGGGCCGCGCGCAGTTCGAAGCCGCCTCGCGTGCTGCGATATCGTCGACCGCCATGATGGCGCGCATCGCCTCCGGCGTGCTGGCGGGCATCGCCGAAACCCTCGACACGAAGCCCGGGGAGCGATCCCGCTGATGCTGACGTCTCTCTCCGGCGCGGCGCGCGATCTCGGCCGGCTGCAGGATATCGCATCGGTCTTCGTGCGCTACGGCTTCGGCGACGCGGTGCGCCGCCTCGGGATGGCCGGCGCGCTGGAGCGGGCCGGAAAGGTCCTGCACTGGACGCAGGCCTCGGAGCTTGCGCGGCTCGCCCCGCCCGAGCGTGTGCGCCACGCCCTGCAGGACCTCGGTCCGACTTTCATCAAGCTCGGCCAGATCCTCGCGACGCGCGTCGACCTCTTCCCGCCCGAATGGATCGACGAGCTCGAGAAGCTCCAGGACCGCGCGCCGCCCGCGGCGTTCGGCGAGGTGCGCGCCCAGATCTTCCAGGACCTCGGCGTGGCGCCCGAAGACGTCTTCGTGAAATTCGATTCCGAGCCGATCGCGGCCGGCTCGATCGCTCAGGTCCACCGGGCGGAGCTCGCCGACGGCGCGCCGATCGCCGTCAAGGTGCGGCGGCCCGGAATCCGGCCGATCGTCGAGGCGGACCTGCGGCTGCTTGCGCGCCTCGCCGGGATCCTCGAGGCCGAATTCCCGACGCTGGCGCATTTCCGGCCGCGTGAGGTGGTCCGGCAGTTCACGCTGACCTTGCGCCGCGAGCTCGATCTCGCCGCCGAGTGCCGCAACGCCGAGCGCGTCGCGCAGAGCTTCCGCGAGCATCCCGAGATCGTCGTGCCCAGGGTCTACTGGGACTGGACCGGCGAGCGCATGAACGTGCAGGCGTACATCGAGGGCATCGCGAGCCGGGACCTCGATGCGGTGGATCGCGCGGGCCTCGACCGCCTCGTACTCGCCCGGCGCGGAGCCCAGGCCGTTCTGAAGATGGTGATCGAGGACGGCTTCTTCCACGCGGACCCTCATCCTGGGAACGTGTTCTACCTGCCCGAAAACCGGATCGCCTTCATCGATTTCGGCATGGTTGGGCACCTCTCAGAGCGCCGCCGCGACGAGCTCTCGGAGCTGCTCAACGGTCTGGTCGAGCGCGATACCGAAAGCGTTGTCGACGTGCTGCTCGACTGGGCGGGCGCGGCGCAGGTGGACGCCGAGAAAGTCGGCGTCGACATCGACGGCTTCATCGACCGGTACCACGGCGTGCCGCTCAACCAGCTCAAGGTCGGAGACATGCTCGCCGACATGACCGCCCTGCTGCGCGATCACGAGCTCTTCCTGCCGCCGGATCTCGCGCTCGTCCTCAAGGTCGGCGTGACGCTGGAGACAACCGGCCGCGAGCTCGATCCCGCTTTCGACATGGCCGGCGAGGCGGCGCCGTTCCTGCACGCCGCGGTTCTCGCGCGGCGGGGCCCGGCCGCCCTGGCCAAGCGCAGCTGGCACGCGCTCGCCGCGGCACTCGAGATATTCGCCGAGCTACCGCAGGACCTGCGGCGGATGCTGCGCTCGGCGAGAAGCGGAAGGCTCCAGGTGCACGTCGATCTCACGCGGCTCAGCCGTTTCGGCAACCAGCTCGACCGGGCGGCCAGCCGCCTCACCATGGGCGTGGTGACCGCGGCGCTCATCATCGGCTCTTCGATCGTGATGACGATCGAGGGCGGGCCGACGCTGCTGGGACTGCCGGTCTTCGGACTGCTCGGATTCCTCGGCGCCGCGGCAGGGGGTGCATGGCTGCTCTACTCGATCTGGCGCAGCGGCCGCGGCGAGTGACGACTAGCTCGCGGCTGTTTCACGCCCCCGATCCGGCCGCTTTCCCGGGAGCAGCCGGCGCAGCTCGCGAAGCGACAAAGCGTTGAGCACGTCTTTCTTCTCCAGCCATCCGCGCCGGGCCTGGCCGATGCCGTACCTGAGGTTGTCGAACTGCTGCACGCTGTGCGCGTCGGAACTGATGGCGACCAGCACGCCTTCATCCTTGGCCATGCGGCAATGCGTATCGGAAAGGTCGAGCCGCTCGGGATGCGCGTTCAATTCGAGGAAACGTCCGCGCGCAGCCGCCCTGCGGATGATCTTCAGCATGTCGACCTCGTAAGGCTCCCGCGCGTCGATCAGGCGGCCCAGGGGGTGCGCGAGCATGGTCACCCGCGGATGGTCGAGCGCCCTCAAGATCCGCTCGGTCTGCCGGGCGCGGGGCAGATTGAAACTGCTGTGCACGGCGGCGACGACGATGTCGAGTTCCGCGAGCAGCAGATCCGGAAGGTCGAGCGTGCCGTCCTCGAGAATGTCGACCTCGATGCCTTTGAGCAGCGTGATCCCGGCCACTTCGGTGCGCCCGATCTCGTCGATCTGCTCGCGCAGCCGCGACGGATCCAGACCGTGGACTGCGGCGATCCGGCGCGAATGGTCGGTAATGGCGAGGTACTCCAGGCCGCGCGCCTTCGCCGCGAGCGCCATTTCCCGGATGGAATGATGGCCGTCGGTCCAGCGCGAGTGGCAGTGCAGGTCCCCTTTCAGATCACCCAGCTCGACGAGACGCGGAAGCCGGCCGGCCCTCGCCGCCTCGATCTCGCCACGGTCCTCCCGCAGCTCGGGCGGAACATAAGGCAGTCCCACGGAAGCGAAGACGGATTCCTCGGTCTCGCCGGAGACGCGCTTCTGCCCGCGGAAAACGCCGTACTCGTTCAATTTCAGCCCGCGCGCCTGCGCGAGGCGCCGAATCGCGATGTTGTGCGCCTTGGAGCCGGTGAAGTAATGCAGCGCCGCCCCGTAGCTTTCCCGGGGCACCACCCGGAGATCGACCTGGATTCCGGATGCGAGACGGACGCTCGAGCGCGTATCTCCCCGGGACAGGACTTCCTGCACTTCCTCGTAGCCGACAAAGCGCGACATGACGTCGCTCGAAGCATCCGCGGTCGCGAGGATATCGATGTCGCCCACGGTCTCCCGCATGCGCCGCAGGCTTCCCGCGACCACGACCTGTCCGACGCCCGAGGCCTTGCGCAGGTAGTCCGCGACCGCGTCGGCGTACTGGGCAGCGACGGCCAGCTTGAAGCGGCGGGCCTTGGAGAGCCGCGCCTCGACCGACTGCAGGATGTTGAGCTCGCTCTTCTCGCCGAAGCCCGGCAGGCCGCGGATGCGGCCGTCCCGCGCGGCGCGATAGAGCTCTTCCAGCGTGCGCACCTCGAGGCCGCGGTACAAGGCCTTGACGCGCTTGGGGCCCAGGTTCGGGATTCGCAGCAGCTCGGTGATGGCGGCCGGGGTCTTCTTCCGCAGCCGATCGAGCAGGGCGCAGTGCCCCGTCGTCACGATTTCGTGGATCTTTTCCGACAGGTCCTCTCCGATGCCGGGGAGCTTGGGTGGCTCTTCGCCGCGCCGGATCGAAGCCGCCAGGTCGAGCTGCAGGTCCCCGATGATGCGGGACGCATTGCGGTAAGCGCGAATCCGGAAGGGATTCTCGTCGTCCAGCTCGAGCAGGTCGGCGATGTCCTCGAAAACGCGGGCGATATCGGCGTTGTGCAGGGGCATTGCGCCTCTCCGCCTTGCGGAAGCGCCCGTGCGAGAAGCCCTCTACCGCACGACCAGGACGGGAACGCTCGCGCGCGACAGCACCGCTTGCGCAACGCTGCCGAGCAGGAGCCTCGAGAGCCCGATCCGCCCGTGCGAGGCCATGACGATCAAGTCGCACCGGCGCTTCCGCGCTATGGCCACGATGGCCTCGTGCGTGGAAACGCTGATCGCCCATTCCTTGCTCGCCGGGACGCGGGCCGCTTCCACTTTCCTGCCGGCTGCCGCGAGGACCCTCCGCGCCGTCCTCGCCGATATCTTTGCGGCCTTTTCCTTCGGCAGATTCGGCAGGGAGATCCCCTCGACATACACCGGCGTCTGATACGGCTGCACGACGTGGAACAGGATCAGCTTTCCACCGCCCGCCTTCGCGAGCATCAGCGCTTCCTTTATCGCCTTGTCCGACAAACGCGACCCATCGGTCGGGACCAGTATGTTTCGATACACGTGAGCTCTCCGTCGGCTTGAACTAGTAGCAAGAATACCCGTCATGGCGGCGCTTGGATTGATCCAGGTCAATCGCCCCACCCGTCCTGGCGGGGCGGCGACAAGCAGGACCTCCTAGGGCTCGAGCCCGCAGTCCAGTATGTGCCCAGACCGTATGGACAGCACCCCTCTGAGGCGAAAGGATACGTAGAGCTTGAGTTAGATCAAAACTCCGAGTGGTCTCTGCGCCGAGAATTGAGATACTCGAGGCACTCTTGGACGGGGACCGAAATGACCACCGAACGGCTGGTCCGCACTTTCGCGGGAGCATTCGTGCTCGCCTCCCTCGCCTTGGGCGTGGAAGCGAGCCCGATTTTCGTGAGCAAGCATTTCCTCTGGCTGGCCCTGTTCGTCGGCGCGAATCTTTTCCAGAGCGGATTCACCCGGCTCTGCCCGCTCGAGTCGATCCTGCGCCGATTCGGCGTGAAAAGCGCCGCGCCCGCCGGCGGATGAAACCGTTTCTCGCCTTCGCCGCGGCGTTCCTGTTCGCCGCCTGCGGTCGGAGCGAAGCACCGCGCGAGCCCGCGCCGGCCCCGAGCCTCAAGACCGCTCCCGTCGAGGCGCGGGATGTCGAGCTCAGCTACTCGGCCGAGGCCGTGATCGAGGCGGTGCGCCAGTCCACCGTGTCCGCGCAGGTCGCAGGGCGCATCGTCGAGCTGCGCTTCGACGTCGGCGACTACGTGAAGAAGGGCGCGGTCATCGTGCGCATCGACGAGCGCGCGGCGGCGCAGGCCGTCGAGGCGAGCGAGGCGCAGGTACGCCAGGCCGAAGCGGAGCTGCGCAACGCGCGCGCGCAATACGAGCGCTCCAAGCAGCTCGTCGCGCAGAAATTCCTCAGCGAAGCCGCGCTCGACAAGGTCGAATCGGACTACAAGGCGGCGCAGGCGCGGCTGACCGCGCTTCTTGCCGGCGCGGGGGCGGCGGCTACCGAGCGTAGCTTCGCCACCATCGTCGCCCCGTACAGCGGCGTGGTGTCGGCGCGGCACGTCGAGCTCGGCGAGATGGCGACGCCGGGCAAGCCGCTGATGACCGGGTTCGACCCGGAAACACTGCGCGTCACGGCCACGGTGCCGCAAGCGCAGATCGGCGCGATCCAGGCGAGCGGCAAGGGGCGCATCGAGATCCCCTCGCTCGGCAAGTGGATCGAGGCGAAGCGCGTGACCATCGTGCCCTCGGCCGATCCGCGCACGCACACGACGCAGGTGCGGCTGGAGCTGCCCGCGGAGGTGCGCGGCGTCTACCCGGGCATCTACGCGCGGGCGCATTTCATCGTCGGCCGCGAGCCGCGGTTGCTCGTGCCCCGCGCGGCCGTCGTCCAGAGGAGCGAGGTCGTGGCGGCCTACGTCGTCGGCGCCGACGGCTCGGTGCAGCTCCGCCAGATCCGCCTGGGCGCCGCGTCCGACGAGCGTTCGATCGAAGTCCTGGCGGGCCTTCGGCCCGGTGAGCGCGTCGCGCTCGAACCGCTGAAGGCGGCGGCGGAATCCGGGGCGCCGGCGCGCTAGCAGAAACACGGAAAGCGCATGGGAATCTCGGGCCGCATCGCGCGGTTCTTCCAGGATTCGCAGCTCACGCCGCTGATCGCGCTGGTCGCGTTCCTGCTGGGCCTGTTCGCGGTTGCGGTTACGCCCCGCGAGGAAGAGCCGCAGATCAACGTCACGATGGCGAACGTCTTCGTGCCCTTCCCCGGCGCCTCGGCGCGCGATGTGGAGGCGCTCGTCGCCACGCCCGCGGAGCAGGTGCTCGCGCAGATGAGCGGCATCGAGCACGTGTTCTCGGTGTCGCGTCCCGGCATGGCGGTGCTCACGGTGCAGTTCAAGGTCGGCGTGCCGCGAATCGACGCGCTGGTGCGCCTCTACGACACGATCAATTCCAACCGCGACTGGGTGTCTCCCGAGCTGGGCATCCTCGAGCCCATCATCAAGCCCAAGGGCATCGACGACGTGCCCGTGGTCACGCTCACCCTGTGGAGCGAGGACCCCAGCCGCGGCGCGTTCGAGCTGGAGCGCGTCGCGCACGCCGCCGAAATCGAGTTCAAGCGCGTCCCGGGGACGCGGGAAGTGCAGACCCTGGGCGGGCCCGGGCGCGCCGTGCGCGTTCTGCTCGATGCCGACCGGCTGAATGCTTACGAAGTCTCGGCGCTGGATGTACGTAACGCGCTGCAGCTCGCCAATATCGCCCTGCCCACCGGCAAGCTCGTCCGAGAGAACCGCGAGATCGTGGTCGAGACCGGCAACTACCTGGAATCCGTCGCCGACCTGAAGGACCTTGTCGTGGGCGCGCTCGAGAGGCGTCCCGTGTTTCTCGTCGACGTGGCCGAGGTCATCGACGGCCCGGAGCAGCCCCTGCGCTACGTGTGGACCGGGTTCGGCCCGTCTGCGGGGAAGAAAGGGCCGCCCGCCGGCACGGAGCAACCGGCCGTCACGCTGCAGATCACGAAGAAGCCGGGTGAGAACGCGGTCGATGTCGCCGAGCGCGTGTTGCTCCGTCTGGAAGAGCTGCGCGGCACCGTGATCCCGGACGACGTGCGCGTCACGGTCACGCGCAACTACGGGGCAAGTGCCGATGAAAAGGCGCAGCAGCTCATTCACAAGCTCATCTTCGCAACCCTGTCGGTCGTCGCGCTCGTGTTCGCCACGCTCGGCCGGCGCGAGGCGCTGATCGTCGGAATGGCGGTGCTGCTCACGCTCGCCACCACGCTCTTCGCCTCCTGGGCCTGGGGCTTCACGCTGAACCGCGTATCGCTCTTCGCGCTGATCTTCTCGATCGGCATTCTGGTGGACGACGCCATCGTCGTGGTCGAGAACATCCACCGGCGCATGTCGCTCGATTCCGGGCCGCTCACGGGCGTGATCCCGGACGCGGTTGACGAGGTCGGCGGGCCGACCATCCTCGCGACCCTGACGGTGATCGCGGCGCTCCTGCCGATGGCCTTCGTCTCCGGCCTCATGGGCCCGTACATGAGCCCGATCCCGATCAACGCGAGCATGGGCATGGTCATTTCGCTTGCCATCGCATTCACCGTCACGCCCTGGCTCGCGCTCAAGCTCCTGCGCCGCCAGGCGCATCCCGAGGCGGCGCCACCCGGCCGTCTCGACCGCTTCTTCCGGCGCGTGCTCGGGCCTTTCGTCGGCGCGCCCTCCGCCGCGCGCAACCGAAGGAGGCTCTTCTACGCGATCGCCGCGCTCATCGTGCTCTCGGTCTCGCTTGCCGCGGTGAAGCTCGTCGTGCTGAAGATGCTGCCCTTCGACAACAAGTCGGAGTTCCAGGTCGTGCTCGACATGCCGGCCGGGACGCCTGTGGAAGTGACTGCCGGCGTGCTGCACGACATGGGCGCTTATCTCGCGAGCGTTCCCGAAGTGACCGACTATCAGGCTTATGCGGGCCTCGCTTCGCCGATCAGCTTCAACGGGCTTGTGCGCCAGTATTACCTGCGCGCCGCGTCCGAACTGGGCGACCTCCAGGTCAATCTCGTCGGCAAGAAGGAGCGCGATCGCAAGAGCCATGAGATCGCGCAGGCCGTGCGGCCGAAGCTCGAGGAGATCGCGCTGCGCTGGAACGCGCGAGTAAAAGTCGTGGAAGTCCCGCCCGGGCCGCCGGTGCTCTCGCCCATCGTCGCCGAGATCTACGGGCCCGACGAGCCCGGACGCATCCGCGTCGCCAAACGCGTGCGCCAGGTGCTCGCGGAAACTCCGGACGTCGTCGGTATCGACGACAGCGTCGAGGACAGCGCCCCGCGCCTGCTCTTGAGGGTCGATCAGGGAAAGGCGGCGCTCCTTGGGGTCACGCGGCGCGACGTGGTCGAAACCATGCGCGTGGGGCTTTCCGGCGCGGACGTGACACCGCTGCACGACGGAGCATCGAAGTACGAAATCCCGGTGCGCCTGACGCTGCCGGCCGAACGCCAAGGAGAGATCGAGGAATTCCTCAAGCTCGCAGTGCGCACGCAGTCCGGGACGCTGGTCCCGCTCTCCGAAGTGGTCCATCCGGTGCGCACGGAGCGCGACCGGCCGCTCTACCACAAGGACCTGCTCCCCGTCGTCTACGTCGTCGGCGACCAGGCAGGGCGCGTCGACAGCCCGCTCTACGGAATGTTCTCGGCGCGCGGCAAGCTTGCGCGCGCCGCGCCCGAGGGCGGCGGCCTCGGCGAATACTTCATCCGGCAGCCCTCCGACCCGTACCGGCAATTCGCGATCAAATGGGATGGCGAATGGCAGGTGACCTATGAGACCTTCCGCGACATGGGTCTGGCCTACGGCGTCGGGCTGATTCTCATCTACCTCCTGGTGGTGGCGCAGTTCCGCTCCTACCTCACGCCGCTCGTGATCATGGCGCCGATTCCGCTCACCGTGATCGGCGTGATGCCCGGCCACGCCCTGCTCGGCGCCAATTTCACCGCGACCTCGATGATCGGCATGATCGCGCTCGCAGGCATCATCGTGCGGAACTCCATCCTGCTCGTCGATTTCATCAACCTGAAGGTCGAGGAAAGCGTGCCCTTCGCCGAGGCGGTGGTGCAGTCCGCGATCGCGCGCGCAAAACCGATCGCGCTCACGGCGCTCGCCGCGATGCTCGGCGCCGCATTCATCCTCGACGACCCGATCTTCAACGGGCTTGCGATCGCGCTCATCTTCGGCATCTTCGTGTCGACCGCTCTCACTCTCATCGTGATCCCGGTGCTCTACTACCTGGCGTACCGCCGGCGCTTCGAGGCGCCGGCGCAGGGGAGCACAGGCAATCCGCCCCGCAAACCCGGGTAGCGCTCGATTGGCGCGTCGCGGGCCCGATCGTTTACAATAAGGGCCATCATCAAAGCCCGCTGAATCTCATGAAGAAACCGACCGGCAGAGACATCTCAAAGGCCATTGCAAGGAACGCGGACATGGCGAAGCTCGAGGCAAACGCGGTCCGCGCCTGCAACCTTCTCAAGGCCATGGCGAATCCGACGCGGCTCATGGTGCTCTGTCAGATTGCCGAAGGCGAGAAGTCCGTGGGTGAACTGGCCCAGGCAGTCGGGCAAAGCCAGTCCGGGCTGTCGCAGCATCTCACCGTGCTGCGCCACAAGAATCTGGTTGTGGCGCGACGGGTGGGTCAGACCATCTTCTACTCCCTGGCAAGCGAAGAAGCCGCTTCCGTGATGGAAACGCTCTACGAGCTTTTCTGCCGCAAGCCGACCAGAAGGGCGTCCCTAGTGCCCGCGGCGCGGCCGGTGTAGCTTGATCGGTTCGGCGGCGCCTTACTGGACGTGCAGCCCGCGAACGGGCTTCGACTTCCAGTAGACGTTTTTCTCAGCGAGGCGGCTTGCCGCCGCGCATCCCGCGACCCACGGCAAGCAGGAAACGCAGCGTTTCCTGATTCTCGCGCTCGCGCATGAGTCCCCACAGGCCGCCCAGGCCTCCGCCGGCCGCGGGCTTGGCGCTCATCTCGCTGTTTGCCGCGTCGAGCGCGCCGACGATCCGCTCCGGAATGTCGAGGGCGGCCCCGAGCCGATCGGCGAGACGCTCCAGGCGCTCCAGCGCGCCGGTCGCCGCCAGCCGCTCGAGCACGCCGACCAGCCGGTCGACGCCGGCGCGGTTGAGCCGGTCCATGAGCGAGATCGAAGCGCCCATCGTGTCCGCTATCCGCGAGACCATCTCGTCCGTCAACGAGTCCTGAGCTGCGCCGTAGGTGCGCGCGAGCGCCACCAGCCGGTCAAGGTCGCCGTTCGCCACCAGCTGCGCCATCGCGGGCAGCGCCTTGCCGACGCCCGATCGGTTGACCTGATCGAGCAGGTCCATGCCTTCGGCAGCCGTGGCCGCTAGGCGCCCCACCATCTCGTCGGTGAGCGAGTCGCGCGCGGCCGCTGCGAGGCGTTCGAGTTCCAATGCGTCGTTCGCGTCCATGGCGGCCTCCTAGAGCATTCCGCGAGCCGAAGCCCAGTAGAGCTTGTTGTACGCCATCTTGAACCAGTGCACCGCCTTCGTCGGCGCCTTCGGGTCCGGCGGGTTGGTGTAGTTGAACATGGCGTAGGTCGCCCGGTCCTTGCCGCACTCGATGAAACAGAACACCTTGCCGTCGTGGTCGCGCACCGGCGCGCCGAGCTTGACGATCGCCGCGATGTTCTCGCCGAGCGTCTCGGCCTGGTAGTGCGCGGTCGAGCCGGCTTTGCTGATGGGAATGTTGGTGGTGTCGCCGATCACGTAGACGTTCGGCCGCCCTTCCATGGTGAGCTTCACCTTGTCGGTGGGAATGAAGCCGCCTGTCCCGAGCTTGTTCTTCTCGATCACCTCCATCCCCTTGTGGGCGGGGATGGTGATGAGGAGGTCGTACTTGACCTGGGTGCCTTCCTCGCTCTTGACGACTTGGTTCTTGCCGTCGACCTCCTTCATGTTGAACAGGGTCTCGTAGGTGATGCCGAGGCGATCGAACTCGGGCGCCGCCCATTTGGCGACCGGCTCCAGGCTGTGCACGCGGCCGATCGGATAGGTGTAGTGCAGCTGCACCTTGTCGCGGATGCCGCGGTCCTTGAAATAGTCGTTCAGCATGAAGGCGATCTCGAGCGGGGCCATTGGGCACTTGTGTGGCACGCCGACCGCGATGACCACCTTGCCGCCCTGGAAGGCGCTCAGGCGCTTGAACATCTTGAGCGCCGTCTGCTCGGTGTAGAACATCTCGGCGCTCTCGGCGAGGCCCGGGATCATCTCCGGCACCGGGCGCGAGCCGGTGGCGATCACCAGGATGTCATAGCCGACCATCTTGCCGCTCTTCGTCTTTACCTGGTTCTTGTCGAGCAGGAATTCCTCCACCGGGTCGACCTGGAGCTCGATGCCCGGTTCGAGCAGGCTCGCCTGGTCGCGGTAGAGCTCGTCGGGCGTCATGCGGCCCAAACACAGGTAGAGCAGCCCCGGCTGGTAAAAATGCTTGTCGGAGGCCGTAAGCATGGTGAGCTGAGTCTTGCCCGAGCGCAGCTCGGGCGCGAGCCGACGCGCAAGGTTGTTGGCGAGGATCGTTCCACCCATTCCGCCGCCGACGATGAGAATCTTCATGACCGTCTCCTCTTGTTTCGTGATGTGATCTTTGCGCTACTTCATCTTCTTCAGCGCGATGTGCCAGACCCCGGCTTCCTCGCGCGTGCCGAGAAACTGGTGCCCGACCTTGTTCAGCCACTCGGGAATATCGTTCGCCGAGCCCTTATCGCTCGAGAGCACCTCGAACTCCTCGCCCACCTGGGCGAACTTGAGCCGCGCGATCAATTCCATCAGCGGTCCGGGGCAGAAGCTGCCGCGGGCGTCGATGACTATTCTCTCGCTCATGCGTTCCCCTTCAGAACGTCCAGACTTGCCCGCCGTGGGCATTCGACAGGAATTTCGTGAGCCCCATCGGCTCGCCCAGCCAGACCTCCAGGTCGCCCGGTTTCACCCCGAGTATGTCGACCGCCATCGAGCACGGGTAGATCTTCGCATCACCGAGCTCAGCAGCGCTCTGGAAGAGCTGCTTGAAGGGCGGCGCCTTCTTCTCCTCGAGGAGCCTGCCGAATACACCTTCGGCGGGAGCCGGTTCGGCCGTGCCCTTGCGGAAGTAGTGCAGCGCATTCATCGAGAGGAACACGCTGACCTCGTCGCCGCTCACAGCGCCCACGGAAGCGATCATCGACGCCATCTGCAAGCGTTCGCGCTCGCCGGAAACCACCACTATACTGATCTTCTCCGCCATGCTGCTTTCTTACCTCGTCTCGGTGCCCTATTTGCGCTTTGGGACGAAATTGACGACGTTATCTTCCTTGTTCGAAGAAACGAGCCGGTTGTTACCGAGCGTCCGCGGGACTTCCGTTCTCCCCGACCCGCGACAGGTCCTCGCCAGGAGCAATTCCGCGCCCGGGAGCGCTTCTTTTGTATTAGTCTGCTCTTATATTAGAATATTCTTTAATATGCCAAGGGGAGGAGAAACTCGGAACTCGCGGCTGCAACCTGAGTCCGAGCCCCACGAGAAATCCTGGTCGCCGAATCTCCACTCCTCCTGCAGAATCAAACCACGCTCGAAAAACGAATGTTTGCGCTAGATCAACAAACCGCGATCTCGAATGAGTATGGTAATAGGCTTATCCCAGTCGCCGCAAGGCGCGACGGGGGGCGCAAAGCCGGCCGCCCCGTGAGTTGGACCACATGAAAAGGGCGTGCAAATCATGCCGTTAGTTAACCCGCATGGCGGCGGCGAGCTGATGCCGCTGCTGCTTCAGGGCGAGGAACTCGCTGCCGAAAGGCGGCGCGCCGGGACGCTGCCCCGGGTGCGAGTGACCTCGCGCGAAAAGGGCGACATCATCATGCTCGGCGTCGGCGGATTTACGCCGCTCGAAGGTTTCATGACGCATGCCGACTGGGGGGGCGTGTGCGACGGCATGAAGATGGCGAACGGCCTGTTCTGGCCCATTCCCATCACTCTTTCCACCGACAAAGACACCGCGGCGGCGTTCAGAACGGGCACCGACATCGCGCTCGTGGACCCGGACAGCGGCGAGATACTCGCCAGCATGAGGGTCACCGAAAAGTACGCCATTAACAAGGCCCACGAGTGTGCGACAGTCTTCCGCACGACCGACCTCGAGCACCCCGGCGTGAAGATGGTAATGGAACAGGGTGAAGTCAACCTCGCCGGGCCGGTCAAGGTGCTTTCCGACGGCGGCTTCAAGGCGGGCTACGGAAATCTATTCATGACGCCCGCCCAGACGCGCGCCGCCTTCGGGCAACTCGGCTGGTCGAAGGTCGCCGCGTTCCAGACGCGCAACCCGATGCACCGCTCGCACGAGTACCTGGTCAAGGTCGCGATCGAGACCTGCGACGGCGTGCTGGTGCATTCGCTGCTAGGCGCCCTGAAACCCGGTGACATCCCCGCCCAGGTCCGGACCCGGGCGATCGCGGTGCTCGCGGAGAAGTACTTCGTGAAGGACACCGTGGTGCAGGCAGGCTATCCGCTCGACATGCGCTACGCCGGACCGCGCGAGGCGCTCCTGCACGCCCTGTTCCGACAGAACTATGGCTGCTCACACCTGATCGTCGGTCGCGACCAAGCCGGGG
>Ga0335085_10004933_pt1 | contig 21808 bp, 22 predicted proteins | sample Lox_Sample_45_FD_206712 | JGI IMG/M metagenome (GOLD analysis project Ga0335085, IMG submission 206712) | Soil microbial communities from Loxahatchee National Wildlife Refuge, Florida, United States - Lox_Sample_4.5 | ecosystem: Environmental > Terrestrial > Soil > Wetlands | place: USA...
CTCGTTGCTGTTCCGGTCGGGCAGTCTCCTTTTGCGAAATGCGAGGGGGCCAAACCGCGAAGCATCATTCTAACCGGGATTTTGCCACAAGCCGAGATGTTCTCGCAGGCCGGACGGAAGTGCGGAGAATTTCGGGCGATGAAAATTGCCCACATGGGGCGAACCTCGCCACCGGTCTCCCCGCTAGCAAGTTTCAAAGCTGGCAAACCTATGGTGAACGGGAAGCTGAAAACCGAAACCCACCGCGTTAACTCTTTTTCTCACCTTCACTTACCAAACTCTCCAGGAGGTTTGGGAGTTGCTGCGTGAAGGCCGAGCGGGCCATGACCGAGTCACAGCCAGCGGCCCTTGCCGCGGAGATTAGCTCAGTTTGGACGTGAGAGACGAAGCCCACGATACGAATGGGGCGGGTTTCGGGGTCAGCTTTGAGCGTTTGAATCCATTCGATTGCGGGCAATCCGCGGGCATTGAGATCCAGAATGATGGCTTGCGGCCGGGCCTCAGCGATGGCCGAGACGCCGCGTCGCAGTTCGCCCGTAACCACTGCGACGCCAACAGCTTTCGCCGCTTCTCGGATCTTCGCCAGGAAGAAGATGTCATCTACCAGAACTACTATGGTCGCTGCCACGTTTTGCCCTCCTTTTTGACGGCGGATTGTCGGCTGTGACCTCCGGGGGAACTGCCCTGTAAGTAGCCAAAAGGTCCAATCGGCTCTACGAATATACTTCAGAGCCTGGCTTGGTGGCGAGGCCGGTTTGTGAGAAAGGTCGTCAGTTTGTCAGATCACGTGAAGCTGGCAGGGTACCTCGCCGCTCTCGTTCAATGGGCTTTTCAGACTTTGGATTGGATCCAAACAATGTTGGTGCCGATTGAACTACTTGCTGCAGGAAGAGCTCTACGAGTCTTGGGATTCTGGCATATAGGGGGAATAGTGCCCTTCTGAATGAGTCAGCTAACGTATAACCGCCTTTGCATTCATCGGCCAAATGGTATGTAACCCAATGGGTACGGGGTTCGTCTCAAATAGCTATGGACTCCGAAAATAATCCGGACAAAGGTAATGTTGGTCGAAAATCACTTCGCCTCCTCAGGCCCTCGACCGTCGTACTTTGCGGCCCTGCGGCTTGCGGGAAATCCACTTTTGCCAAACGGCACTTTCGGCCCACCCAGGTCATTTCCTCGGATTGGGCGCGCGCTCACGTTTGTGACGACGAGCGTGATCAACGCTACAATACGCAAGCCTTTGCGTTGGTGCATTTCCTTGTAGAACAGCGGCTTACGGTGAATCGGCTCTGCGTGGTTGACTCGACAGCCTTGACCGCCTCCGCTCGAAAGGATTTGCTCGATTTGGCAAAGAAGTACCAGGTCCCGACCACCCTGATACTTTTCAATGTGCCTCTCGAAACTTGTATAGAACGCGACGGGAAGCGCGAGCGCTCAGTGGGCAGGCCAATTGTCGAGCGTCAGTACCAAGCATTTGAGCAGTCCAAAGCGACGATTCGCCAGGAGGGCTTCGACCAAGTCGTGGAGTACCAGGATGGCGACCTCGATGGGGTTCAGATCGAAATCCTTTTCCGGCCAGTAGTGCGGACCGTGCAGGGCCCGCCAAGGCCCGTACCAGGCGCCAATCGACGGCCCGAGCGCTCGGCGCAGATGCCCAATTCTCGGCCGGGAAGGGCGGCGGATGCCGGTCGCCCGGTGTCGTCGGCGCCTGTTCCGCCGGTCCCCCGCCCCGCGTCAGCGCATCAGCCTGCCGTGGATGCTGGTTCCGATTCGCAGCCGAAAGCACCAGACCCTCGACCCGCATCTCCTACACCGTTGGCGAATCCACAACCCCCACCTGTGGTCCATACGGCTGGTTCGCCTGCCATTGCGACGAAACCGAATGTCTTGCCGCAGGCGAGTGTTCCCCCCAAACCTGCGCCGGCTATTCCTTCACGTCCGGTTCCTGCAACCCCAGGTGGAAGCTAGGTCCTGCGAAGTCAGCGCCCGTGCCGATTACGAGGACACGGGGTAGCGACGGCAACTCTCGCAATGTGATTGGGGTCTGCTCTAAAGGTCAGGACGTCCTGTGAGGCGGTCGTAGACGGTCCGTGCGTTCGTTGACCCCAGGGACTCGTTGTAAAGGCTCTTTATTCCCAAGACGTAGCGGACTTCCTCGTCGAAGCGATGGAGGATTTCCAAATCGACTTTGCGGATGGGGAAGCGCTTCCCGTCCGACTTTGAGTACCAGAATTTTTGATAACCGCGATCTTCGAGCTCACAATTAATTCCGCGAACGACAAAGTAGGGCAGCCCGGGGTAAAGCCAACTTCTCCCCTTTATTTCCAAATAGGCCACGCAACCTGACTTCTTCAGCTCAATCCTGCCCGGTTGAGCGTCGCCCACCAAGAAGCCTGCCTGTTCAAACTGCTTTTGGATGTTTTGCGCCGCTGCGGTCCCTGTTGCCATAAATGGTTCCTGTCTGCCGCCTTGGTTGTAGGGGTACGGCTTGCCGTACCTTCGTCACTTGTATCGCGCGACTGACCCAAGAGGGTATGGCAGGCCGTACCCCCAGAACCAGGCCGCCGGTTGACACAATTCGAAACCTGCCACTAGAATAAGAAGTCTATTGCAGTGATGGCAGAAAACGCAAGGGCGGCAACCATTCAAAATTCCCATAAAGTACTTCGCGGACCGGCAAAACTGCTGGACCTGATTGGCAACACGTCACTTGTACGCCTGGTGCGAATACGTCCAGCATCGCCGGGTGTTGAGATTTACGCGAAGGCGGAATGGGAAAATCCCGGTGGCTCGGTGAAGGACCGCCCGGCGATGAACATTATTCGCGAGGCGGAAGTTGCCGGGAGGATGTCGCGGGACAAAACCCTGATCGACTCGACCTCCGGCAACACTGGCATTGCCTACGCGATGATATGCGCCGCCAGGGACTACCGCGTGAAGCTGTGCATGCCCTCGAACGTGAGCATGGAGCGCAAGCGCATTCTGAAAGCCTATGGCGCGGAGATCGTTTACACCGACCCCATGGAAGGCTCGGACGGGGCTATTCGCCGGGTTCGCACCCTAGCCCAGGAATCTCCCGACCTCTATTTCTACGCGAACCAATACGATAACCCCGCCAACTGGCGCGCCCATTATTTGACCACGGGTCCCGAGATATTCGCGCAGACGGAAGGCCGGGTGACCCACTACGTGGCCGGCCTCGGCACCAGCGGCACATTCATCGGCACGGCGCGGCGGCTGAAGGAGCTTAATCCGCACGTCCAGTGCCTGTCGTTCCAACCGGATTCGCCCTTCCATGGGTTGGAAGGCATGAAGCATATGCCTACCGCCATCAAGCCGGGAATCTATGAACCGAGCGTGGCCGACGAAAACCTGGAAATTTCGACAGAAGATGCTCACATCATGACCCTGCGATTGGCGCGCGAAGAAGGCCTGCTGGTGGGCGTCTCCGCCGGCGCCGCCATGGTGGCCGCGCTCAAGGTGGCGAATCGATTGACCAGCGCTGTGGTGGTGACGATTTTCCCGGACAGCGGCGACAAGTATTTGAGCGAGCGATTCTGGGATGAAGGGCAGTGAGTAATCGGGTCATTGGTTCATCGGGCCATTGAAAAACTGTCCGCGGGCCGTCGTCCGTTGTCAGTGGCATTAAAAGTCTGGTCCCCGCGTATTTCGTGCAACGGTCAACAGACCACGGGCAATTGACAGCTTCGCAATGGCCCGATGAGCCGATGACTCCAAGACCCAATAAATCTGTGATTCTCCGACTAAACACACCGCAATTGGACTCCATTCACCAGCACGCTGTGCACGATTATCCCAGCGAGTGCTGCGGGGTGCTGTTGGGAAAGGCGGACGGTGATGCGAAGCAGGTGGCGGAGGTCGTGTCGCTTACCAATCTGCGCCATGACCCCAGCCGCGCCCAGGAGCTTCTACCCCTGGACGACCTGAGCAGGGAAACGGAGAAGAACCGCTTCCTGATCGATCCCCTCGACCAGTTGCGTGTGGAAAAGGGCGCGCGGGCGCGTGGTTTGGATGTGCTGGGCTATTATCACTCCCACCCCGATCACCCGGCGCGGCCCTCAAATTATGACCGCGACCACGCCTGGCCATGGTACTCTTATGTTATAATCGCTGTTGAGCGGGGCGTTCCAAAAGACTTGACGAGCTGGGTTTTGGCCGAGGATCGGTCGGCCTTTGTGATGGAATCAGTGTTGATTGGTGATTGAGCTATCTGCGATTTGCGATTGAAAGGGACGATTACCTAATCACCCCTCATAAATCACCAATGGCTCGGAATCTTTTGGCTTTGCGTCGCATCGAAATGGTTGAGATGAACTATGGGTGAGCTGCGATTAGTGATTGGGTGATCTACCGATTCGCTCAAACAGAAATCATGTTTTTCAGTCACAAATCACAAGTCACCAATCGTTAGTGAAGGAGAGCGAATGCCGGTTAAGGTCATCATCCCGACCCCGCTGCGGCAATATGCGGACAAAAAGGAGTCGTTGGAAGTGCAGGCAAAGACGGTTGCAGAGGCGCTGGTGGCCATCACGTCGCAGTATGGCGACCTCCGCAAACACCTCTATAACGACGAAGGCAAGCTCCGCAGCTTTGTAAATATTTACGTCGGCGACGAAGACATTCGCTTTCTGCAAAAGGAACAGACTCCGCTGAACGAAAATGATGTGATTAGTATTGTGCCCTCCATTGCTGGCGGCACGGGCCCTTGGCTCTCCTCATGGCAGGCTCTCCGCTGTATCTGTAGCTAGCCTGGGTTGCCACCCGGTCATGCGAGGGTGGTGAATCCCGGGCCGACCCCACCCGAGAATTCCAGTAGTTCTCAGTCATCAATGATTCATCAGTCCGTAAATCCAGGCATTACTGATGATTGATGATTGAAACTGACCACGGGCAACGGACAACTGACGACTGACAAGTTTTGAGGGAAGGATTGGAAATGAGTACTGCAACAATAACTCCGACCGCGCAATTGAGCAAGGACGAGATTCTGCGTTACAGCCGCCACTTGATCATGCCGGAAGTCGGCATGGAGGGCCAACTGAAGTTGAAGCAGGCCAAGGTGTTGTGCATTGGCGCGGGTGGCCTGGGTTCGCCCCTGGCGCTTTATCTCGGCGCTGCCGGCGTGGGGAAACTCGGCTTGGTGGATTTTGATGTGGTGGACTTTACCAACCTGCAAAGGCAGGTCATTCACGGCACCAGTGACGTGGGCCGGACCAAGCTCGCCTCAGCGCGTGACACCCTGATGGAAATCAATCCCAACGTTGAAATCGAAACCTTTGAGACACGTCTGAGCAGCGACAACGCGCTCGAAATCTTCCGCGAATACGACATTGTCGCTGACGGCACGGACAATTTCCCCACGCGTTATCTGATAAACGACGCCTGCGTTTTGCTGGGCAGGCCCAATGTCTACGCCAGCATCTTTCGCTTCGAAGGCCAGGCCTCGATTTTTTATGCCGAGCAGGGGCCGTGCTACCGCTGCTTGTATCCAGAGCCGCCTCCGCCCGGGTTGGTCCCCAGTTGTGCCGAGGGTGGCGTGCTGGGTGTGCTTCCCGGTATCATGGGTTGCATTCAGGCCATGGAAACGATTAAGCTGATTCTCGGCCGGGGCGAGCCCCTGATTGGCCGCCTGTTGCTGTTTGACGCGCTGGCGATGAAATTTCGCGAACTTAACCTTCGGAAGAATCCCGATTGCCCGATCTGCGGGACCCATCGTACCATCACCAAGTTGATTGACTACGAGCAGTTCTGCGGTATTCGTGGCGAGGAGCATATACCTGTGCAAACCGGCATACCTGAAATTACTCCGGCGGAAGTGAAAAAGAAAATGGACGAGCATGAGCCCTTCGTCCTGATCGACGTTCGCGAGCCGCATGAATACCAGATTTGCCGCATTCCCGGCTCGAAACTGATCCCCCTGGGGGAAGTGCCCAAGCGCATGAATGAGTTGAACTCTGCGGACGAGATCGTGGTGCATTGCAAATCCGGCATGCGCAGCGCCCGGGCCGTGGACCTGCTCATGAAATCCGGATTCCTGAAGATTCATAACCTGAAAGGTGGAATCCTGGCGTGGTCGGATCAGGTCGATCCTTCCGTGCCGAAGTACTGAAATGCAGTGAACGGTGGATAGTGGTTAGTGGATGGTGGGTGGGTCGTGAATGCCTACCGTGACGTACCGTAGGGGCGCTCGTGTCTGGCCGTGAGATTGCATGACCAACTCGGCATTCGCCTCGCAAAACAACGACCTGACGGCGTGGGCTGACACCGCTCGCCGCGCTTTATGCCTTCCCACCCTCTGCCACATCTGTAGATGGCCTGGATTCCTGCCTGTGGGCGGGAATTCAAGGCGCATCACCGCAGTAAACTCCTGACAGCTTCAGACGGATATTCACAAATTCAGTTCAAAGGAGAATTCATGGCGAATTTCTTTACAGACAACGCCGCTAGTATCGGCAAAACCCCGCTGGTGCGACTGAACCGGTTGGCCGCGGGATCAACGGCCACGGTACTCGCCAAGATTGAAGGCCGTGGCCCGGCATACTCCGTGAAGGACCGCATCGGAGCGGCGATGGTATGGGACGCCGAGAAGCGAGGCGTGTTGAAGCCGGGTGTGGAAATCATCGAGCCCACCAGCGGCAACACGGGAATTGCTCTTGCCTTCGTGGCTGCAGCCCGTGGTTATGGCCTCACCCTCACTATGCCGGAAACCATGTCGCTGGAGCGCCGGCGCGTGCTGGCGGCTTTTGGCGCGAAACTGGTGCTGACACCCGGACCGGAAGGCATGCCCGGCGCCATCAAGCGCGCCACGGAGATTGCCCAATCCGATCCTGTTCGCTACTTCCTGCCCCAGCAGTTTGAGAATCCCGCGAACCCCGCGATCCATGAGTGGACCACCGGCCCGGAAATCTGGAATGACACCGACGGTGCCGTTGATGTGCTGGTTTCCGGGATCGGCACCGGCGGTACCATTACCGGCGTTTCGCGCTACATCAAAAACACCAAGGGGAAGAAAATCATTTCGGTGGGTGTTGAGCCCACGGCCAGCCCGGTCATCACTCAGTACCAACAGGGACAGCCGCTGAAGCCTTCGCCCCACAAGATCCAGGGCATCGGCGCGGGGATTATCCCCAAGAATCTTGAACTATCGCTGGTCGATCGCGTGGAACAAGTTACTAACGAGGAAGCGGTTGAATTCGCCCGGCGCCTGACCCGCGAAGAAGGCATTCTGAGCGGCATTTCGTGCGGAGCTGCGGCCGCCGTGGCCGTCCGTTTGGCCAAGCAACCGGAATTCGCCGGCAAGACGATTGTCGTGGTTCTGCCGGATTCCGGCGAGCGCTACATTTCCACGGTGTTGTTCGAAGGGATTGGATAGGGTGGCGCGCTCGCACCGCCGCGGTGGTGACAGCCGACAGCTAACAGCTGACAGCCAACAGCGAAGAGTTAGCACGAGGAACTGTTGGCTGTGAGCTGTCAGCTCAGTGGGAGGTTCCATTATGAGTGCCGATGATATGAAGTGCCTTGCTCAGGAGTTTCGCGCGGATTTAGACGCGCAACTGGCCGCGGATGAGCTCAGCGATTTCAATTTGCCGCGACGGGAGATGGTGGCTACCCTCTGCCGCCGATACCTCGAAGTCCTTTTCCCCATTTATTTCCTCTGCGGAGAACGCGAGGTTCCGGGCACCCGCGCTTGCCACCACCTGATCGAGATTCAGACCCTCCTATCGAAGCAGATTTGCAGCGCGGTGCGCTTTGAGTGCCGCCGCAGCAATAAACAGACACCCACCGACCTTGACCAATACGCGGAAGAGGTCCATAAGAAGCTGTTCGGTCAGTTTCCGGAGCTTGCGCACTTGCTTGCCACCGACATCGAAGCGGCCTACCATAACGATCCGGCGGCAGGGAGCGTCGAGGAAATCCTGCTGGCTTACCCGTATATCGAACCCGTCACGGTGCAGCGTCTTGCCCACCGCCTGTACCTTCTTGATGTGCCCTTCATCCCCCGCATGATGACGGAGATCGCGCACAGCCACACGGGCATTGACATTCATCCCGGCGCGTCCATCGGCGAATCGTTCTTTATCGATCATGGCACGGGCGTGGTGATTGGTGAAACCTCGATCATCGGAAACAGGGTGACGCTTTATCACGGCGTCACGCTGGGAGCCTTCAACCCGCTCAGCAAGGATGAGGATGGCCAACTTCGCCGTGGGCAGGAAAACAAGCGGCACCCGACTCTCGAGGACCATGTCACCGTCTATCCCAACGCCACCATCCTGGGGGGTAACACTCATATCGGCCATCATAGCGTGGTCGGCGGAAACGTCTGGCTAACCCACTCCGTGGCGCCTTACAGCAGAGTGACCGTGAAGGATCCCGAGTTGTTTATTCTGAACGCCGGAGACCAGCACTGGAGTCTTTACGGGGGTATTTGAGGTGGAAACCGGCCTTATGAGGATTGCAACTTCATCCCTGTCGCACTTCCCTTTGTTGTGTTCCTCGAGTAGAATTTCATATCTTACATTCGGGTGAAATAAGTACAGGAACGAATTATGCCCGTCTGGCCCCGCCAGGGGGGCCACCGAATTCAAGTTGAATAAGGGAGGTTCACATGGCATTAAAGGCAGGGGATCCGGCGCCGGACTTCAAACTAACCTGCGCCACCGGAGAGTCACAAAGCGAATTTGAACTTTCTGCTCATCGCGGCAAGAACGTTGTCCTGGCGTTTTATCCGCTCGATTTCACCCCGGTTTGCCAGAGCGAGTTGGGGGCATTCCAGGCTGACCTCGCCAAGTTTACAAGTGCGAATACCGAAGTCGTGGGTATTTGCACTGACTCGGTCTTTGCCCACATGGCCTTCCAGAAGCATCTGGGTGGGCTCAAATTCCCCCTGGCCACGGATCGCTGGCCTTACGCCGAGGTGGCCACCTCCTACGGGGTTTTCCCCCCTACCAAGCACCCCATCCCGTTCATCAACGACCGCGCCATTTTTATTGTTGATAAGGGTGGCAAAATCGCGTGGTCAAAGATTTACGAGTTGAGGGAACAACCGGACAATGGAGAGATCCTTGCGGAGTTGAAGAAGCTCTCATAAAGACGCCCACTAAGTAGTTGCAGAGTTGAGAGTCGAGGGGGCGCCTCGCTGGGCGTGCAGGCCTGATGATCGAGGTGACGGGGCTTCTCTTTTTTGCGCACCCTCACTGGTGGTTGCGCCAACCCACGCAGATTGATTCTTCTTATCTCTGGAACGAGTGGCCGCATGCCGTTATGATGTCCCCAGCCAAGTTAGGGGAGGTAGATGCGCATGCGCCCACTGATTCTAGTATTGTCAATCTTGGTGTTGGCAGCCCAAGCGCAGGCGGCGGACCAGGAAGCGGCGAAGGCAAGCTATCGGCAAGGCAACGAGTTCTTTGACCAGAATCGGTTTGCTGACGCTTCCGCGGCATATGGCCGTGCCGTCGAGCAAGACCCGCAATTCGCTGAGGCTTATTACAATCATGCCCTGGCAGATGAAATGGTGGATCGGCAGAAGGCCATCGCAGATTGGCATAGGTTCGCTGACCGCGCCGCCAACTCTCCCGACTTAAAATATCAAGTGGGTCAAGCGAACGCCAGAATCCAAATTCTGGGAATGCTGCCGGCATATCCCGAGGCCCTGCAGCCCTCGCGTTATGTTCCGTCCGCATCGGATTATTTTTTCGAGGTCGCGGAAAGCTCGGAATCGGAGAAATGGAACTCCTTCCCCATCAAGGTTTTAGTTGGGAACGTGCCCACGGCTAATTGGGCGCAAGGGGCGCGCGAGGCGTTCAGCATCTGGAAGGAGATGCTCCCTCTGGAACTGACGCCGGAGCCCGCGGAAGCTGACATTCGCTTCAATTGGGAGGGTGGGACGGGCGTCGAGGGGGCCGCGGGAGAGGAAGTGGATTGGGTGCAATTTCGCCGCGTGGGAGGCGAACTTACCGGCCGAAAAGTGGCGTTCATCACGGTGGACCTTTCCCACCGATGGTCCAAGGATGAAATGCGTGCTATCGTTCTGCACGAACTAGGGCACGCCCTCGGCATCAAGGGGCACAGCGAATCCAAGGGAGACATCATGTTTTGGCAAGTCCAGGAAAAGTCTCACCAGGTGAGAGCTCCGGGTATTCCTTACCCTTTCCCTTGGAAAACACTCGTCAGCAAGCCCAGTCAGCGGGATCTCAATACCCTGATTCGGCTGTATAATACTCCGGGAGTTGTCCAGCGCTTGAAATGATAAGGGCAGTGAATTGTGGCTGGTGGTCAGCGCACCTGCGCTGGCCCTGTCCACTACCCGCTGACCACTATTCGCTAACCACTATCCACTGTAAACTGTTCTTATGAGAGTTGCCATCACGGGGGCAGCAGGGTTGTTCGGGCATGGACTGGTGGCGGCATTTTCCACTCGGCATGAGGTCTTTCCATTAACGCGCGCCGAGGCGGACATCACCGATGCGGAAGCCATGCGCACGGTTCTGGAGCGCATCCGTCCGGACTTGGTCGTGCATCCCGCGGGAATTCCTGACATTGATCTTTGCGATGCGGATCCCGCTGGTGCCTTTCGGGTGAACTACCAAGGCACATGTAACGTGGTTGACGCCACCCAGCGCGTGGGAGCCGGCCTCGCCCACATTTCCACGGATGCGGTCTTCGATGGAAGGAAGGTGACGCCCTATGTTGAGACTGATCCGACCGCGCCCATCACCGTTTACGGGCGAACCAAGCTGCGAGCCGAGGAAGCGGTGAAAACCTTGGAACGTTACTGGATCTTTCGCGTCTCCGTGTTGTTTGGCCCGGGGAAGATCAACTTTGTGGAAAAGGGCCTGCGCAAAGTTGCGGCGGGTGATGAGTACAAGGTTGCGAGCGATCAGTGGGGTTGCGCTACCCACACCGTGGATGCCGGGCTGAAAATAATGGAGGTAGCGGAGGCCGGTCGCTGCGGCCTCTATCATTTGGCCAATCAGGGCGCGTGTACTCGCTTCGAGTTAGCTCGCACAGCCGTGGAACTGGCCGGGCTTGATCCGGCAAAAGTCATCGGCGTTCCCGACGCCTTGATGCAACGGCGTGCTCCCCGGCTGAAATATGCGGTGATGGCAATGGAAGGCTTGCGAAATGCCGGCTTCGCACTTCCGCGGCCTTGGCCGGAAGCTCTGGCAGACTACGTCCGCACGGTGAAGTGATTCATCGCGTGGGAGAATTCGCCGACGAGTGGGCGAAGCCGAGCAGCGACCGCAAACGTCCCCATAGGTCTGAGCTTACCCGACTGCGCGGGAGGTGCGGCACGGCATATCGCTCGAGCATCTCGAGGGTGCTGGGGTCAGAGACTTCGCCTGTGATCACGAGAACGCGCCCCACCAGGCTGGGCCGGAATTCGCTAATGGCTGAAACCATTTGCGGCAGGGGGGCGGAACGCAGGTCGAGTAGAACCGCGTCAAATTGATCCTGGCGAATCATCGACACCGCCTGGTCAGTGTCGTGGGCGACGTCACCATCGCAACCGAGTCCCGCCAGCAGCACGTAGAGGACATTTCGAATCGAGGGTTCATCCTCGATGATCAAAACCTTCCGGCGTGGTGGACTTGGAGCCAAGGGGACATCCCTAATGAGGTCTTCTGATGGAAACGTGCTGATGAAATATCGTTTCAGACTCTCTGAATAACCGAACGGTCGGTATCATTCTGGTCCCCCACCCCGTGAATGTCAAGACCTTTGAGGGTGGCCCTGTTCAGCGACTTATTCTGCGGCAACTGCGGGAGCGGGCAAGATTCAAGCCATCTTTATTGCACGTTGGTGGCCAGAGGTGCCCGTGTTTCCAAAACCCGAACGGGCAAGGGCAAGGTCTGTTTCGTGAGCTCAAGTTGGCGTTGGCGCCACATCGTTGCGATTGGAAAACTCACCGTCGTGCCCGGGAACGATGCGCCCCATCATGGCCAGTATGCGGGCCCGATCGTGTTGAAATTGCTCCCGGTTATGCGGGATCATAGTGAAGACATTCTCATCGTGCTCGCGGGTGAGCACGGCATCCCCGGCAATGACGATGGGCTGATCGCCACGATGGACAATCACCGAGGCGTGGCCCGGTACGTGCCCATTGGTCACCACGAATTCCAAATCATCCGGTAAGGGATGGGTTTCAATCCAGCGAAAGCGCGAGGGGTCGCCGAGGCGTTTGCGGTCCCACCAGCGCAATGCGAACCGGCGCAGAGCGCCCATCAACTCCGAGGTCCTTTCATAATCGGGCGATTCCGGATAGTACTTCAGGCTCAGCTTTTCCCAATTCTGCTCGTCGAGAAGGTCGGCGTAAGCCTCACAGCACCAGTCATAGGACTGCTGCGACCCGTATATTTCGCTTTCCGGGAAGATGCAGTTGTTCAAAACGTGGTCAACATGGAAATGCGTGTTGATAACCATTCGGATATCGCTTGAGTGAATATCCCGTTCCTCCAGAGCCTGGAGAAGGCGATGGGCCTCATGCGGCATGCCCGTGTCTACGATGATGTGATGATGCCCGCGCGAAAGAAGCGTGCTGGTGGCGCCCCGCCAACTGCCGGGAAGCAGCACCTCAGTTTTCCAAGACGAGTTCATCATGGATGAATCGGAATGTTGCGAATCGGGTGAATCTGAGTCCGTTGATCCCATTGCTGTGATCGCGGCGAGCGGTTCCGCTGCGCCCTGCCCCCTTGCACGGTGTTTCAATCTCGGGCTTCGCCGGCGATTCTGCGCCCTCCGGGAAATATCCAACGCCACCCACCGCACACAAACCGACGTATAGGCGAGGGGAGCCAGCCATAATCCGGGCGGGCGCATTCCGCCGCACCTGCGCAGGGCGGCAAAGCTCCATGGTCTATTTTACCAGTTGATTCAACTTCTTCGCTAGGATTGTGTGGTCTAAGTTTACTAAGACCTAAGTCGGAGGTGGGCAATTTCCCCCCCCCTTGCTGGGTCTTTCAATCCAGCGTGCGAGTTCGGAAGCGTCTTTCCATCCGCTGCAAGCGACAAAATGCACCCTGCATTTGGCGTGCGAATTGCACATCCTTTTTGCCCGCGTTTTGGAGGTGGTGACGCCGATCGGTCCCCCAGGCGCGCCTCTACTGTAGGGGGCAGGGAATTTTACATACTCGTTAGAGGAGAAATGATTCATGTCATTCGTAATCGTTGAAGGCTGCACAAAGGATGAGAAATGCATCGAGGTATGCCCGGTGGATTGCATTCACCCCCGGAAGGATGAAGCCCAATTCGCAGGAGTCGAGCAACTCTATATCGACCCCGTGAACTGCATTGACTGTGGCGCGTGCGTTCCGGTCTGCCCGACCAACTCGATTTACGCAGAGGCCGAAGTACCGGAGAATTCTGCAGCCTTTACCGCCAAGAACGCTGAGTATTTTCAATAACCGGGCTCGACTCCACGACCTTCTGGCAGACGCGCCAGTGTATCTTCAGGCACAGCCTGCTTTAACTCTTGTCGCGTGGGCTTGCTGGCGCGTCTTCCTTTTGTTTTCAACAAAATCAAAGAAGAATCTTCAGGACGCGGATCGTCAATCGAGAATCCAAAATCTAAAATCCAAAATCAGAAATCCGATGTATGATGCGTGCGCCAAAAAATGGTTCTACTGGAGGAGGGGCCCATGAGCACACGACGTAAGTTCCTGCAAAATGCCGGGTTGGCGGGCATTGCGGGGCCGCTGTTTGTTCCAGCGCGAGCGCTGGGCCGGGGTGGAGTTCCGCCGCCTAGCGACCGGATTTCCCTGGCTTGCATCGGCCTGGGCTGGATGGGCTACGACGGCCACCTGAAGGATTTTCTGAAATTGAAGGACGTGCGCATTGTGGCCGTCTGCGATTTGGACGAGGGCCACTTGACGCGCGGGAAGGCGTTGGTCGATACGGAGAACGGCGACCAGGGTTGCACCCCCTATCATGCCTTCGAAGAGGTGCTGATGCGGCGCGACGTGGACGCGGTCAGCATCGCCTTGCCCGACCACTGGCACGGCATCGTGGCCACCCAGGCGGCGCGCGCCAAAAAGGATATCTACTGCGAGAAGCCGCTTGCTCACAACTTCCGCGAAGGCCTCGCCATGGTGCAGGAGAGCGAACGCCAGAGCCGCGTCTGGCAGACCGGCAGTTGGCAGCGGTCGGTGGAGAACTTCCGCCGTGCCTGCGAACTCGTGCGTAATGGCCGCATCGGCAAGGTCAAGGCCATCGAGGTCGGGTTACCCTCGGGCTATTACGAAGTCAAGGACAAGTCGAAGCTCGAAATAACCGCCCCGCCGCCGACCTTGTATTATGACCGCTGGCTTGGCCCTGCCACGGAGTTGCCTTACCGCGAAGCCTGTGTCCACATCAATTGGCGCTGGAACCTGAACTATGGCGGGGGTCAGTTGATGGATTGGATCGGCCACCACGTCGACATTGCCCATTGGGGCATGGGCTGGGATGCGAATGGTCCCGTCTCAGTGGAAGGTGTGGGTGAATACCCGCCGCGCACGGATCCGTTCAATGCGGCCACCCGTTACAAAGTGCACGCCATTTATCCCGATGGCACGCCGTTGACAATCGCGGGCGGCTATCCTGAAATCAAGAGCGGCACGAAATGGATCGGCGGCCAGGGATGGGTCTGGGTCGACCGCGGCAAGATCGACGCCGAGCCCAAGTCGCTGCTGACGGAGCAGATCGGAGAAAGCGAAACCAAACTTAAGGTCAGCCCCGGCCACTACCGCGAATTCATCGATTGCGTCCGCACTCGCGACAAGACTTTGACGCCGGCCAGCGTGGCGCTGCACTCCGCCACGCCTGGTTGGCTCGGCCAGATCGCCATGCTCACCGGACGCAAAATCCATTGGGATTCCGGAAAAATGGACATCATCGGCGATCCCGAGGCGTCGAAGATGCTCGGCCGCGAGATGCGCGCACCCTATCAGTTGGGCTGATAAGAGTCCGGGTTCCGGAGGGGGTGTCCGGAGTTCGAGGCACCGATCGGGAGGAAGAGTTCGCGGGTGGCGCATACATTTCCTTTCATGTGTGCGACCGGCAAAATCTTCGACCGGGGGTTGGCTCGTTTGTTGTGACTCCATGCCGGTCGATGGGGTGCGTACATCAAAAGCAACGTGGGCGCCACCTGCGATGCATGGTTTCTCACCAAACAGCTTTCCAGATTGCCTTTCCTGCCCCTGTGGTTCCTCGTTTCACCAGGCCAGGGGTTGCGACAATACCTTTACCGGTGGAACTTGCGCCGCTTTTGACCGCACTCCCTGTGGCTTTCCCGGCAGTTGCGATCCCGCCGGCGGCATCCCCGGCCGCCTGGGGCGTGCTCTTGACGACCACTTCAGAGCCTTTGCCTATTTGTTTTGCCGTCGCACGAATGACTCCCGCCTGAGCCAACCCAGTGCCCCAAGTAAGCGCCAACCCGCTCAGTCCTACAAGCAATAGCTTCGACCTCATGGGTAACCTCCTGTCTAAGAAATCGCGAAACTCGATATACGGCGCAAGGTCAATTATCTCGACTCCTGCGCAGGACCGCTCCCCAGCCTCAGAACTGAAATTGTCCCCTTAGTTGGATGCATCAGGGGGGCAGCGGGTTGGGAGCAACCGAGTGGCGCGGAGTCATCCTGCCCCATGCGGGATTAATTTCGCCGGGCTTCCGCCAAAATTGACACATGTCGGGGTGTGTGTTACGTTGGAATTCAGGGTGTTGGCCGCCAAACCGTGCGAGGCTGATACGTTGTATTCGGGGTGGGTTTACCAAGATGGGCAACTCTGACCGATTCTTTTACGATCGCTTTGGGCTGACGGAGGCGAATCTCTCTCAGTACCTGGCGGCGGCGCTTTCCGAGGGCGGGGAGTACGCGGACCTTTATTTCGAACACACCACCTCCTCGTCGCTGCTGGTGGATGAGTCTTTGGTGAAGACCGCCACCGAAGGCATTTCCATGGGCTGTGGCGTGCGCGTGGTGGCGGGGGAGCAGACTGGTTACGCCTACACGGACGACCTGGCCCCGGATAAGATCTTGAAGGCCGCCAAGATTGCCGCGCGTATTGCCAGCGGCCCGGCCCGCGTCTCGACCGTGGGTTTGAGCGCCCTCGACGCCAAGCACGATTTCTATCCGGTGGCGTTGCCCTCCACGGATCGCGATTTGTCCGACAAACTGGAACTGGTCGTGCGTGCGGACGTCGCCGCGCGCGCTTCCGACCCCCGCATCAAGCAAGTGCGCGCGACTTACGGTGACCAGGTTCGCCACGTGTTGATTGCCGGTTCGGACGGTCGGGTGGTCACGGATTTCCAGCCGCTCGTACGCCTCAATGTCTTCACCATCGCCCAGGATGGGAGCAAGCTCCAGTCCGGTTCCAGCGGCGGCGGCGGGCGCGTAGGGCTGGAGTTCTTTTCCGGTGAACGGACCCCTGAGCACTTTGCCAAAGAAGCGGCACGGCAGGCGATTGTGCAGCTCGAGGCACGTGAGGCCCCGGCGGGCGAGATGGAAGTGGTCCTGGGCCCGGGGTGGCCGGGCATTCTGCTGCATGAAGCTATCGGCCATGGTTTGGAAGCGGATTTCAACCGCAAGGGCATTTCGGCTTTCAGTGGCAAGATGGGGCAACGCGTGGCCTCCGACATTTGCACGGTGGTGGATGACGGTACCATTCCGGCACGACGCGGTTCACTGAATGTGGATGATGAAGGCGAACCCACGCAAAAAACCGTCCTGATTGAGAACGGCATCCTGCGCGCCTATTTGCAGGATAAGCTGAGCTCCGACATTCTCAAGACCACGCGGACAGGCAACGGGCGGCGGGAAAGCTACGAACACATTCCTATGCCGCGGATGACCAACACTTATATGCTGGCGGGCACGGACGCTCCTGACGAGATTATTCGTTCTGTCAAACGCGGGCTGTACGCGGCCAATTTCGGCGGCGGGCAAGTGGACATCACCAATGGCAAGTTTGTGTTTTCGGCGTCGGAAGCATACCTGATCGAGGATGGGCGGGTGACGGCGCCGGTTAAAGGCGCCACGTTGATCGGCGACGGTCCGACGGTGCTGACCCGCGTCACCGCCGTGGGCAACGATTTGAAGCTCGACCCGGGAATCGGCACCTGTGGTAAGGATGGGCAGAGCGTGCCGGTGGGAGTGGGAATTCCCACCATCAAGGTCAGCAGCCTGACCGTGGGGGGCACTGCCCCACGTGGAACGGCGTCGTTTACTTAGCTGATAGCTGACAGCCAACAGCTTGAAGTTGCTGTTGGCGGTGAGCAATAAGCTGCGAGCCAGACATGGCAGAACAACAACTCGAACAGATTGCTGTAGAACTGGTGGACCGCGCCATGCGCGGGGGCGCTACCGCGGCGGACGTAACCGTCCACGAAGCGGATGAGTTTTCCACGGCGCTGCGGCTCGGGCAGATTGAGAAGCTGAAGGAGGCTGCCTCCAAGGCTCTGGGATTGCGCGTTTTCCTGGGTGTGCGCAGCGCATCGTCTTTCTCCAGCGATTTCTCTCCCCAATCTCTGGAGCGCTTGGTGGACCGCACGCTGGCGATGTCGCGGGTCACTTCCGAAGATCCCGCGAGCGGCCTGCCGGACGTGTCTTTACTGGGGCGCCACGAGGGCGATTTGGATCTATACTCCGAGGATGTGGCGGAGATTTCCACCGAAGAGCGTATTGACTATGCCCGGCGCGCGGAACAGGCGGCGCTGAGTGCCGACCCTCGCATCAAGAATTCCGAGGGGGCATGGTTTGAAGCGAGCGTGGGGCGCAGGGCCTACGCGAACTCGCTGGGTTTTGTGGGCAGCTACCGGTCATCATATTGCGCGGGCTCCGTCGCTCCGGTGGCGGAGGATGGCGGGATGCAACGGGACTACTGGTATTCCGTATCGCGCCGCCGAACCGGGCTGGAGAGCCCCGAGGCAGTGGGGCGCAAGGCCGCCGAGCGCACTCTGCGCAAGCTCGGGGGCCGCAAAATGGCGACTTGCCAGGTGCCGGTGATTTTCGATCCGGAAACCGCCCCTTCGCTGGTCGGCCACATTTTTGAGGCGGTGCGCGGTGACGCTATCTATCGCAGCGCGTCGTTTCTGACGGGGAAACTGAACCAAAAAGTGGCCAACGAACGGGTGACCATTTTTGACGATGGCCTGCGCCCGGGCGGGTTTGGCACGCGCCCCTTTGACGGTGAAGGGATTGCTTCATCCATTACGCCTGTCATTGAAAAGGGGGTGCTGAGCAATTACCTGTTAAACTGCTACACTGCGCGCAAGCTGAATATGCGGACTACCGGGAACGCCTCGCGGGGCGTATCCGGACCACCCAGCGTTGGACCGAAGAATTTTTATCTTGCGCCCGGCCCGCATACCGCCGAGGAGATTCGCAAGTCCGTGAAGGCGGGGTTCTACGTTACCGACCTGATTGGCTTTGGCGTGAATATTGTGACGGGTGATTATTCCCGCGGAGCCGCGGGGATGTGGATTGAGAACGGAGAGTTTACCTATCCGGTGGAAGAGGTCACCATCGCGGGAAATCTGGCGGAAATGCTGAACCACGTCGAAATGGTGGGCTCGGACCTGGAGTTTCGTGGCGCCCTCGCGGCGCCTACCATACTGATTTCCGGCCTGACGGTAGCCGGAACCTGATTGACGAACATGCCCCGGAATGATCACGGTATTTCCACTTTAATTATAATCCTAATTGTGTCCGTAGTCCTGGCAGGACTCATGGCGGTTTTGATTCTCCATCAGCATCAGGCAGCGACTCGTCCGGCTTCGGCCGGCGCGGCGCGCCCGCCTTTGAGCGATGAGCAGAAAACTTACCTTACCTCGCTGGACTTTGCCAATTTGCACATGAGTGCCGCCGCCAACTTCCTCGGGGAAACGGTAACTTATCTGGATGGCAGCGTCACGAACAAAGGCGCAAAACTGGTTCGTCGCCTCGATGTGGAATTGAATTTCGTGGATACTCTCCATCAGGTGGTGCTGCGAGAGGACGCTCATCCCCTTGCGGGTCGCGCCGCGCCATTGCAGCCGGGTGAAACTTGCGCCTTCCGCGTGACCTTTGATCATATGCCGGCGGATTGGAATCAAGCGCCCCCCACGGTAAAAGCCGTCTACGTGGAATTTTGAACAAGAAAAAGATGAAACTCGAAATAGGAAATTCGAAACTTGTCCCGAATTTCGAGTTTCGATTCTCGCGTTTCGGCTTTTCCTCGTTTACTACCGTCCCAGTTCCAGGCGGCGGTAGAGGGGGACAGGCAGGCCGGCTTTTTCCATCTTGGCCTGGGTTTCGGCCACGTTGTAAGGCGTGCGGTAATACTCCATTTCCTTGAAGTCCATGTCCAGAACCGCAAACCCGGCACGCCAATCGTGGTCACGAGGCTGGCCCACGGAGCCGGGATTAAGCAGATAGCGCGTGGAGTTTTCGAGCTGGACTGTCAGGGTTAACCCGTCGGGCGTGGCGGGGATGCGGATGGATTGAAAACGCCCCGTATCCGTGAACATGAAGCCGCCTTGCAGGTGCGTGTGGCCGAAGCAAACGAGTTGAGTCTCCGGGCCGCGCAGGAGGGGCAGCGCTTGTGCTGGCCCCAGAATGTACTCGTCCTCGTCGTGGGGTGACCCGTGCACGAAAATGAAACCTTCCATGACGGCGGGGCCCATGGGAAGAGTGCGAAGGTACTCGAGGTTCCCGGATGTGAGTGTTTCTCGAGTCCACTTCGTGGCCATGCGGGCGTAAGGATTAAATTCTGCAGCGTCGTCAAGTCCGCAACAAGCCTTGTCGTGGTTGCCGCGGATCACGGCCTTGCAGAGGTTACGAATCTTTTCGACCACCTCGTTGGGATTCGGGCCGTAGCCCACAAGGTCGCCGAAACAAACCGCTTCATCGTATTTTCCGGCAGCGAGTTCAAGACAGGTGTAAAGAGCTTCCAGATTGGAATGGATGTCACTGAGCAGCAAGTAGCGCATAGGGTCCCCGAAAGGGCTGAATTATAAACTAGAAGGCCCTGTGAATGTCGCAAAATCCACTCTGACCGGAATGCAGCATGGCGTGTGGGCCAAGAAATCCGGACAGAGCAGGGTTTGCAGATTTTTGACCGCTGGCGCGGAATTCGCTAAAATCCAAGCGGTGAGACGTCCTTCGCCGTCGCCGCCAAAGTGAGTGATATGTTGCGTTTCCAAACCGCCGGGGAGTCGCATGGTCAGGGTCTGGTTGCCATGCTCACGGGAATGCCCGCTGGCCTGCGGGTCGACTTTGACTACGTGAACCGCGAACTGAAGCGCCGTCAGGGCGGCTACGGGCGCGGCGGGCGTATGAAGATTGAAACCGACACCGCGCAATTCCTCTCCGGGGTGAGGCATGGCCAGACGATCGGGTCGCCCATCGCCATCCTGATTGTGAATCGGGATTGGGAAAACTGGAAAGAGGCAATGGCAGTTGAAGCCCGGCCGGAATCGCGGGCCAAATACAAACCGCTTTCGCCACCGCGCCCGGGCCACGCAGATTTGGCGGGATGCCTCAAGTACAATTTCCGCGAGGCGCGCTATGTTCTGGAGCGGGCCAGCGCTCGTGAAACCGCGGCGCGAGTGGCAGTGGGGGCGGTGGCCAAGCTCTTCCTAAAGAGTTTTGCCGTGGAGGTGGCCAGCCACGTTGTGGCCCTTGGTGAGGTGCGGCTCCCCGAGGACCCTGTGCCCTTTGAGGCCGTGTTGGCCCTGCGGGATCGGGAAGACTTGATGCTGGCATGCGCGGACCCCGCCGTTGAGGCTCGCATGAAAGAAGAGGTGGACCGCGCCACAGAAAACCGCGACACCGTGGGCGGCGCATTTGAAGTCATCGCGCGCGGCCTTCCCCCCGGGCTGGGGTCATGCGCGCAGTGGGATGAGCGGCTTGACGGCCAGTTGGCTCAGGCCGTGATGTCGATTCAAGCCGTCAAGGCGGTGGAAATCGGCAGCGGTATCGCCGGTGCTGCGGCGATGGGCTCAAGCGTGCACGATGAAATTGGTTACGACCGAGCCCAGGAGCGCTTTACCCGCAAGACCAATCGCGCCGGTGGCCTGGAGGGCGGAATCACCAATGGGGAGGACCTTGTGGTGCGAGGTTATTTGAAGCCTATCTCTACCTTGCGGCGTCCGCTCGAATCCGTGGATTTTGAAAGCAAAGAAACGGTCAAGGCCGCCTATGAGCGTTCGGATGTTTGCGTGCTGCCGGCGGGCGGCGTGGTAGGCGAAGCGATGGTGGCGCTCACCCTGGCGCGCGCATTTCTCGAGAAGTTTGGCGGAGACTCAATGGAAGAGACGCTCCGCAATTTTCACGCGTACCAGGAACAGGTGCGCAGTTTCTGAGGTGCACGGCTAAATCCTAAATCCTGGACCTTAAACCCATTTCTATGATTTATCCTATCGTCAAATACGGTCGAGAAGTCCTGGAAAAGCCCGGTAATCCTATTGTCGACTTCGATAGCAATCTGGAAAAGCTCGTGGCCGACATGTTTGAAACCATGTACGCGGCGAATGGCGTGGGCTTGGCGGCGCCGCAAATCGGCTTGCCACTGCGCTTGTGCGTTATTGATACAACCACGGGCGAAGATCAGGAAACCAAGCTGGTGCTGGCCAATCCCGTGATCGTTTCCATGGAAGGCGAGCTCGTGCAGGAGGAAGGGTGTTTGAGTTTGCCGGACTTTCGCGCCAAGACGCCACGCCCTGAGCGCGTCACGGTGCGGGCTCAGGATATTCACGGTCAGGAGTTTACCATGACAGGCGAAGGACTGCTGGCGCGTGCTTTTTGCCATGAGACTGACCACCTGAACG
>Ga0335085_10004934_pt1 | contig 21806 bp, 24 predicted proteins | sample Lox_Sample_45_FD_206712 | JGI IMG/M metagenome (GOLD analysis project Ga0335085, IMG submission 206712) | Soil microbial communities from Loxahatchee National Wildlife Refuge, Florida, United States - Lox_Sample_4.5 | ecosystem: Environmental > Terrestrial > Soil > Wetlands | place: USA...
ATGCTCCCCATCTCGCGCCGACAGTAGCGCAGCGCGTTGCGGCACAGGTTCCACATCACCCGGTTGAGATGACTGCGGTCGAAAACGACTTCAGGGTCGCCGGCGATGTCGAGCTCGAAGATCCGCGGATCGATTTTTTCGATCTGCGCGAACTGTTCGATGAAGGTCCGTAAAAACTCGGCGAGCCTGAACCGCTCGCGGTGCGGCTGCGCGTCACGGTTGAGCCGCAGCACGTCGTTGACGATGCGGTTGAGGCGGTCGACGTTGTCGTGGACGATGGTCAGCAGCCGTGCCGCGGTCGGATCGGCCGCCGGCTCTTCCTGCAGCAGTTCGGCGGCGTGGCTGATCGCCGACAGCGGGTTGCGGATTTCGTGCGCGATGTTGGCGGTGAGCCGCCCGAGCGAGGCGAGTTTCATCTGGCGCGCCTGCGCCTGCACGCGCGTCAGGTCCTCGAGAAAGATCACCGCGCCGACGTTGCGGCTGCGGCCGACCGGCACGAAACGCGCGCTGACCCTGTCGGTCAGCGTCACCGTTTGCAGCGGATCGGCGCCGGCGGCGGAATTTTCGCGCCACGCCTCGAATTGGCGCGCCAGCACCGGCGCGTAGTCCCCGAGATTGGGCTGGCGGCGGCCGCGGTGCAGCGGCCCCAGCAGTTGTTCGGCGCGCGCATTGTGCTGGCGGATCGTGCCCCGTTCGTCGACCACCAGGACGCCGTCCTCCATGTCGCGGATCACGAGCTGGTTGACTTCGGACATGTTGGCGAGATCGATCTCGCGCTGCGCGGCGAGCTGCTCGGTCGCGACCAGATATTTGGCGAGTGTGCGCGCAAGTCCGGCGGTCGCGAAATAGGCGATGCCGAACAGCGCGGCCTGCACGTACTGCGCGCTCTGGCCGTCGCGGTACCAGACTTCCAGCGTATGTTCGACCAGCACCGCAAAAGTGGCGACCGACGCGTAAAAAAACGACAGCCGGCCGCGGCTGACCAGCCCGGTCGCCGCGAGTCCCGACAGCAGCAGCAATCCGAGCCCGCTCGAAATGCCGCCGCTCGCGTACATCATGACCATGATGAACAGAATGTCCGCGCCGACCTGCAGCCCCAGCTGGGAGTAAAAATAGCGGCGCGCCGCGATCAGCGGCAGGCAGCCGATGCCGAACGCGACGTAGCCGAAACTCGCGTATTCGAACAGCCTGAAATTTGCCGAACCGAAGGTGATCGTGCCCCTGAAAAACAGGCCGGCGACAACCAGCAGCAGCGCGATGATGATACGGCCGTAGCTGAGGACCCGCAGAGAACGCCAGTAGGCGTCCGACGGCTCGACCGCGGGCGCCAGCAGATCCAGCAGCGCGGGGCGCGACGGCGATGGCAGCACGGAAGACATGGCGGACCGGTTCAGCGGCGCAGCCGCAGGTGCTCTTCGCTGCAGAAAAATTCGCCGCCGCTGGAATAGCTCTCGCTGCGCGGCACGTGCACGCCGCAGTGCGCGCAACGCACCATGTCTTCCACCGACGACGGCGATGGACCGCGGCGGCCGGCGGCCGGTTTGCCGTAAATCCGGACGAACCACCAGAGAGCGGCCACGACCAGCGCGATAAACAGCAGTTTTGCCAAACGAAGGTCCTGTCAGAACGGAATGTGCGGTAGTGTGCCGCAACGCGCCCCCGCCGTCGAGGAAGGATGGTCGGGGTGAGAGGATTCGAACCTCCGGCCTCTACGTCCCGAACGTAGCGCTCTACCAGGCTAAGCTACACCCCGAATTCTGGAGATCTTGAAACCGCGAGGGGCACCCGGGTGCCCCTCTAGTAATCGCGTGTCACCGCGAAGGCGGCCAATTGTAGCAAACAATCGCGCTGCCCTGAATTCGGCAGCGCCGCCAGCGCATCGCGCGCAACGCCGGCTTCGGTTTCGGCCTGGCGCCGCGTGTAATCGAGCGCGCCGGTGCGCCGGATGGTCGCGATGACCTGCTGCAGATCATCCAGTCCGCTGTCTCTGATCGCCTTGCTTACCAGCGCCGCTTCCTCCCGCGCGCCGTGCCTGATCGCATAAATCAGCGGCAGCGTCGGCTTGCCTTCGGCGAGGTCGTCGCCGATATTCTTGCCGGTCGAGGCCAGATCGCCCGAATAGTCGAGCACATCGTCGATCAACTGGAACGCGGTGCCAAGATGCATTCCGTAAGCGGCCAGCGCTTCCTCCTGTTCGTGCGACGCGCCGCCGACGATCGCGCCGAGACGCCCCGCCGCCTCGAACAGCTTGGCGGTCTTGTAGCGGATCACCTGCAGATAATCGTGTTCGTTGATGTCGGGGTTGCGGCAGTTCATCAACTGCAGCACTTCACCCTCGGCGATCACGTTGGTCGCGTCGGCGAGCACCCGCATCACGCGCATGTTGTCGATATCGACCATCATCTGGAACGCGCGCGAATAAACGAAGTCGCCGACCAGCACGCTTGCCGCGTTGCCGAACAGCGAGTTTGCGGTCGCGTGGCCGCGCCGCAGACTGGATTCGTCGACGACGTCGTCGTGCAGCAGGGTCGCGGTATGGATGAATTCGACCACCGCCGCGAGCTGATAGTGATGCGTGCCGCGATAGCCGAAGGCACCCGCCGACAGCAGCACCAGCATCGGCCGCAGCCGCTTGCCGCCGCTGCCGATGATGTATTCGGCGACCTGGCGCACCAGCGCAACGTCGGACACCAGCCGGGCGCGGATCACCGCGTCGACGGCGCGCATGTCGGCGGCGACAAACTCGTGAATAGCGGGGATCGGCATCGGAGCGGCGTGCAAGGCAGGGCGGCATTGTACTACTTTGCCGCTTTGCCTCGCTTCCAAAGCTTCGGTATAATGCGCGCCTTTCGCAATCCGGTTGCATATCTTTATGTACGCAGTCGTCAGTGCCGGCGGCAAACAGTACCGTGTCGCCGCCGGCGAGAAACTCAGGATCGAACAAGTGGCGGCCGAAGTCGGCAGCGAGATCGTGCTCGACCAGGTACTGATGGTCGCCGACGGCGACAAGGTCGCGCTCGGCACGCCGCTCGTCGCGGGCGCCGCAGTCAAGGCCAAGGTCATTGCGCACGGCCGCGGCGACAAGGTGCGGATTTTCAAGATGCGGCGCCGCAAGCATTACCGCAAATCGCAGGGACACCGCCAGAATTTCACCGAGATCGAAATTCTCGGCATCAAGCATTAAGGAGCGCAACGATGGCACATAAAAAAGCGGGCGGCAGTTCGCGCAACGGCCGCGACTCCCAGGCCAAGCGGCTTGGCGTCAAGGCGTTCGGCGGCGAGACCGTCGCCGCCGGCAGCATCATCGTGCGCCAGCGCGGCACCCGCGTGCATCCCGGCGTCAATGTTGGCGTCGGCAGGGACCACACGCTGTTCGCGCTGGTTTCCGGCAAGGTCGAATTCACGGCTGGGGGCCCGCGCAACAAAACGACCGTCAACGTCGTTCCTGCGTAACCCTTTTCATCGAATCCGGCGAAAGGCCCTGTCGCAGAACGACAGGGCTTTTTTGTTGGCGGCGGCACCGATATGAAATTCATTGACGAAGCGATCATCGAAGCGCACGCCGGCGGCGGCGGTGACGGTGCGTGTTCGTTCCGCCGCGAAAAATTCGTGCCGCGCGGCGGACCCGACGGCGGCGACGGCGGCCGCGGCGGCAGCATCTACGCGGTTGCCGACCGCAATATCAACACGCTCGTCGATTACCGCTACGCGCGCCTGCACCGCGCCGGCAACGGCGAATCCGGCCGCGGCGCCGACTGCAACGGCCGCGGCGCTGAGGACATCGTACTGCGTGTGCCGGTCGGCACCGTGATCAGCGACGCCGACAGCGGTGAAATCGTCGCCGACCTCGCCGCGCACGAACAGCGCGCGCTGCTGGCAAAAGGCGGCGCCGGCGGCCTCGGCAACCTCAATTTCAAGTCGAGTACCAACCGCGCGCCGCGCCAGTTCACGCGCGGTACGCCCGGTGAATCGCGCAAGCTGAAGCTCGAACTCAAGGTATTGGCCGACGTCGGGCTGCTCGGCATGCCGAACGCCGGCAAATCGACTTTCATCCGCGCAGTGTCGGCGGCGCGGCCGAAAGTCGCCGACTATCCGTTCACCACGCTGCATCCCAATCTCGGCGTGGTGCGCGTCGATCGCAACCGCAGCTTCGTGATTGCCGACATTCCGGGACTGATCGAGGGCGCCGCCGAAGGCGCCGGGCTCGGCCACCAGTTTCTGCGCCATCTCGCGCGCACACGGCTGCTGCTGCACCTGATCGACATCGCGCCGTTCGACCCCGCTGCCGACCCGGCCGCTGAGGCACGCGCCATCGCCAATGAATTGAAGAAATACGACCCGGCGCTTTATGAAAAACCACGCTGGCTGGTGCTCAACAAGGCCGACCTGCTCGCACCCGAGACGCGCGCGGCGCGCGTTGAACAGCTGCTCCTGGATTTGGGCTGGCACGACAAAAGCTTTATCATCTCGGCGCTGACCGGCGAAGGATGCAGAGAATTGACCTACGCCGTCATGGACCATCTGGAGCGGCACGCGGCGAGCGGCGCACTCCGGGACCGAACATGACTATTCCACCAGCATGACTTCCGAAATCGCCCACGCCCGCCGCTTTGTCGTCAAGGTCGGCAGCAGCCTGGTCACCAATCTCGGCCGCGGTCTCGACGCCGCCGCGCTCGCGCGCTGGGCAGAGCAGGTCGCCGAACTGCGCAGGCTGAAACGCGAGATCGTGCTGGTATCGAGCGGCGCGATCGCCGAAGGCGTGCAGCGCCTGGGCTGGAAAAAGCGTCCGCATGCACTGCACGAACTGCAGGCCGCCGCCGCGGTCGGCCAGATGGGGCTGATCGAGGCCTATGAATCGTGCTTCCGCAAACACGGTCTGCTGACCTCGCAAATCCTGCTGACCCACGAGGACCTGACCGATCGCAAGCGCTATCTGAACGCGCGTTCGACGCTGCGCACGCTGCTCGGCTTCGGCGTGATCCCGATCATCAACGAAAACGACACCGTGGCGACCGACGAAATCCGTTTCGGCGACAATGACACGCTCGCCGCGCTGGTCACCAATCTGGTCGAGGCCGACGCGCTGGTGATCCTGACCGATCAGGACGGACTGTACTCGACGGACCCCCGCAAAGACCGCGCGGCGACGCTGATTCCACAGGCACCGGCCGACGCCCCCAGTCTCGATAAAATCGCGGGCGATGCCGGCAGCACAGTCGGCACCGGCGGCATGCTGACCAAAGTGCGCGCGGCGCAGCGTGCGGCACGCAGCGGCGCGCACACCGTGATCGCGTCCGGTTTCGAACCCGACGTGCTGGTGCGTCTGGCGCACGGTGAACATATCGGCACGCTGCTCACGGCGAAGACGCAAACGCTGGCGGCGCGCAAACAATGGCTCGCCGATCAGTTGCAGCTACGCGGCAAGCTCAAGCTCGATGCCGGCGCGGTCAGGGCGCTGTGCGAGGACGGCAAAAGCCTGCTGCCGATCGGCGTGCATGAAGTCAGCGGCGAATTCGAGCGTGGCGAAGTGGTCGGCTGCTGCGACGAGCACGGCCGGGAGATCGCGCGCGGCCTGATCAATTACAGCGCGGCGGAGACCCGCCGCATCCTGCGCACGCCGAGCGCGGATATCGAGGCCAAGCTCGGCTACATCGATGAGCCGGAACTGATCCATCGCGACAATCTGGTCCTGATTTGAGGCGGCGGAAAATATCATGCGCCTCCGGACCGCGATCACGCTGACGGCTACCGCCCTCAACGCGCTGCCCGCACACGCCGCCGGTCCCAATATGAAACCGGGGCTGTGGGAAATCACCGTCACGGTGCATCTGCCGGCCGGTGCCGGCCTGCCGCACACGTTGCAGCAGTGTTTCAGCAACGAAGACATCGCAAAACTGCGCGGGGCGCCCGGCCCGACGCGACTCGACCGGCCATGTCAGATCAACGATTACCGGATCGAAGGCGATACCGCGACCTGGAAAATGGCCTGTACCGGCCCAACGGGCATGAGCGGCGGTGGCATTATCGCCTATCACGGCACTTCATATTCCGGCAGGATTACGCTGACCGTCGATTACGGCGGGCGGCCGCAGACCATGACGACGGTTTACCGCGGGAAATATCTGGGCACCTGCACGCAGTAACGGCGCGGCGCCGTCAGCCGAAAGTAAAGGCGAACGCCTGCACGCCGGGATCGAGAAATTCGATTTCGAAAGTGCGGTCTTCGACTTTATCGCGCTGCCGGATCAGCTGATAAAGACGGTGTTCGCCGACCACGCCGTGCCCCTGCGCGTCGCTGTCCATGCCGTGGTCGCGTCCCGGCGGCGCGCCGTCGAGCGTCACTTCAAACCTTACCGGCCTGCCGTCCGCAGACGGTCCGAGTACCAGATGCAGATCGCGCGCATGAAAGCGGAATGCGATCCTGCCCGCCGCCTGCGCCAGCGTTGCATGCTCGGCCCCGATGTTCCAGAAGCCGGTCAGCCCCCACTGATTGAGCTTCAATTGCACCGGCAGCCGGTAGCGGCCGACGGCGCCCGCGGCCACCGGCTCCGGCGAAACAAACCCGCGTGCGCGCTGGTAGCCAAGATAAGTCTCCGGCGAACCCTGGTCCTGCAGATCCGCCGCCGCCGAAGCGCCGCTGGCATCCACTTCGGAGAGGCGGGTCGGGGCGAGGTCGCCATTGCGTTCGCGTAGCAACTGCTGGATCACGCGTTCCGACCGGTCATATTCGCCTTCGCCGAAATGATGGTAACGGATGCGCCCCCGCGCATCGATAAAGTAATGCGCCGGCCAGTAATGATTGCTGAACGCATTCCAGATCGCGTAATTGTTGTCGATCGCGACCGGATAGGTGACGTCGAGATCGTGTACCGCATTCTTGACGTTCTCCGGATCTTTCTCAAACGCGAATTCCGGCGCGTGCACGCCGATCACGACGAGCCCGGAATTTTTGTACTTGTCGGCCCATGCTTTCACGTACGGCAGTGAACGCAGGCAGTTGATGCACGAATAAGTCCAGAAATCGACCACCACGACCTTGCCGCGCAGCGCTGCGCGCGTCAGCGGCGGCGAATTGAGCCAGGCCACCGCACCATCAAGCGGCGGCAACGGACCTTCATCGGCCAGCGCCGCATCGGCGGCCGCCATGGTCGCCGGCGGCATCGGCGCACGCAGCATATCGATCAGATGCTGTTCGAGTGTCGCGGTACTGGCGGTGGAAATGCGCGTCAACAGACTGCGGTCCCAGCCGGACGCAATGACGGCGACGCCGAGTAGCACGGCGACGCCAAGTCCGCGCCGCACCCAGACATCCGCGCCCAGATAGCGCTTGAGCATGCCGAGCAGCCGCCCGCCCGCGGCCAGTGCCAGCGCCAGCGAGGTCGCGGCACCCGCCGCGTAGACCAGCAGCAACGCCGACGTCCGGGCGCTGGCGCCGCTGAGCGCCGCGCCGGTCAGCACCAGGCCGAGTATCGGCCCGGCGCACGGCGCCCACAACAGGCCGGTCGCGATGCCGAGCAGAAACGAGCGCCCCGGTCCGCCGGCGGCATCCGGAGTCTGCCGGGCCAGACGTCCGCCCAGCGCCACCAACGGGTGCATGAGTTTTTCCGCGAGCGTGGACGACAGCAGCGTCAGCGCGAACAATCCAAGCAGCACCATCGCCGCAATGCGCCCGAACTGATTGGCCTGTACCGCCCATGCGCCGCCGACTACGGCAATCGTCGCCACGCCGGCAAACGTCACCGCCATGCCGATCAGCAGCGGCAGTCCGCTGCGGCGGAATGGCTGGTCCGATCTGGCGAAAACGAACGGCAGCACCGGCAGTATGCACGGGCTGAGTATGGTCAGCGCGCCGGCCAGATAGACAAGAATCCAGAGCATCATGTGGATTCAGTCGACGGCGATGACCGGGCCTTACAGTGGATTGGGATAGATGTGTTCGCGTGTCAGCGGCAACGCAAGCGCGCCATTTGCCAATGGTTTGCCCGCCAGCACCTGATAGACCGAGACCCAGCCGCGCTGGAACGCGAGCGCGTAACCGGCCATGTAGATGCGCCAGATGCGGTATTTCTTCTCGCCGACCAGCGTGCGCGCCTCGCTCTTCCGTGCTTCGAGCCGGTCCACCCAGTGCCACAGCGTCTTCGCGTAATGCGGACGCAGGCACTCGATATCGGCGCATTCGAGACCGCTGCGCGCCAGCAGTTCTATTTCCTTTGAAAGATGGGGAATCTCGCCGCCTGGAAACACGTAGCGGTCGATGAAATCGGTCACGTCCTGATCCATGCCGCCTGAATACAGGCCGGCCGAAGTCAGCCCGTGGTTCATCACCAGCCCGCCGGGCTTGAGCAGGCGGAAAATCTTGTCGAAATAGGTCGGCAGCATCTTCTTGCCAACGTGTTCGAACATGCCGACGCTGACGATCTTTTCGAACGGCGTATGTTCCGGCATATCTCGGTAATCGAGAAGGTGCACTTCACAGCGACCGGTGAGCCCGCGTTCGGCGATTTGCCGCTGCACGTAATCGAACTGATTCTGGCTGAGCGTGATGCCCGTCGCGCGCACGCCGTAGTGTTCGACGGCGCGGAACACCAACGCACCCCAGCCGCAGCCGATATCAAGCAGGCGGTCTCCCGGCTGCAATTGCAGTTTGCGGCAGATGTGGTCGATTTTCTGTTCCTGTGCCAGATCGAGGCTGTCGTCGGCCTGGCGAAAGTAGGCACACGAATAAACCCGTTGCTTGTCCAGCCACAACGCAAAGAATTCATTCGAGACGTCGTAATGCCGGCTGATCGCGCGCCGGTCAAACAGCCGCGTGTGCAACCACCATTTCCAGCGGTCGCTGTCGTGCCGCTTGAGATCGACTTGCTTGCCGACGCACAGGCTGGCGGCAAAATCGGCGGCATCGTGAATGTTGCAGTCGAGATCGATGTCGCCTTCCACATAGGCCGTCGCAAACTTGCCGAGACCGGGCGGCACCAGTGCCTTGAGTGCAGCCGGCCGTCGCAGTGTGATTTTGATTTTCGGGGGGTCGCCGGTGCACAAACGCCTGCCGTTCCAGAGTTCAATGCTGACCGGCACGTTGATGGTGCGCAGGCGCTGTTCGAACCAGTTTAATGCTTGCTCTTGCAACATTTGAAAAGGTGCTCGGACACCCTCGGGATTGTAAAAAACCACTACACGTGCAGATCCTGTAACAGGGATGTTCTTACCGCCGGGCTCACGTTGTCAATAGTCGCATTGTATTGCGGGTGATCGACGCCGATAGCGAGCATCGCGCCGGCGGCCAGCGCCTGTTTCATTGCATCCGTCAATTCAAAACGCAAAAAGTGCACTGCCGAGGTTTTTTCTTCGGTTTCCCGTTCGAGATCCTCGTCGGCAATCGCCTGGACACGCCCGCTGCCGGCCACTTGCACCCAAACGCGTTTTTCAACCCCTCTCAGAGCGGCCAGCATGCGTTTGCGTTCTTCGATGTCGGGATATTCGATCAGCATCGTCGCTTTCCAGTTGCTGCCGTCCGGCACCAGCGGATTATAGGTTGCAAGTTCGTGTTCAATTTCCGCTGTTTCAAACAGGCGCTCGACGCGCAGCATTTCCTGGATCTGATAGCGGATCGTCAACTCGTCCTCGAACACCAGCGTAATGTGGTCTCCCAGCTGCACCATGCGGTCCCGTTTATGCGTCATGACTCTGGCACGGAATCCGGCGCGCTCGCGCGCATAGGTTTCGAGGGACATCAGACTATCGCGGGTAATAGCCGGCATGATTTCTTTCTCACTGTAATCCATAGGCGATGCGCAGCAAGGTCAGTGGATGCTGTTTCTGTGCCCTGCCGGCGCCAATCCCCTGCTCGATCTGGCGCGCCGCCATCGCACAGTCGGAACTGATGTAATCGGGATCGCCTTCCGCCATCTGCCGGAATACCGGCCGGCCGATTTTCATCGAATTCGCGTAATATTCGGTCTTGATGCCCCATGTACCGTCATGGCCCGAGCAGCGCTCGACCGTCGTCACTTTGGTATCGGGAATCAACTGCAGCATCTCGCGCGTTTTCTGGCCGATGTTCTGGACGCGCGAATGACACGGGATGTGATAGGAAATACTGCCCAACGACTGCTGAAAGTCGGTTTTGAGCAGTCCGTCGCGGTTGCGCAACACAAAATACTCGAACGGTTCGAACATCGCCGCTTTGACCGCCTGCACGTCGGCATCGTCCGGAAACATCAGCGGCAGCTCCTGCCTGAACATCAGCGTGCACGAGGGCACGCCGGTCACGATCGCATAACCATCGCGGGCGAGTTTCGCGAGTGGCGGGATATTGATGTTCTTGAGCTGCTCGACTGCTTCGAGATCGCCGAGTTCAAGCTTGGGCATGCCACAACAGGATTCCTTCTCGACAATCACGTACGGGATTCCGTTATGGTCCAGCACCTTGAGCAAATCGTAGCCAATGCCGGGCTCGTTGTAATTAATATAGCACGTTGAGAAAATCGCCACTTTGCCCGGCGTACGCTCGCCATTCCTGACTGGATGATCCTTGCTCGTGCCCGCGGTAGCGCGGAATTTGGATGGGCTGTATTCCGGCAGCCAGCGTTGTTTGTCGATTCCCAGTGTTTTTTCCAATACCGCGCGGGCGACCCCGTTTTTGTTGGCCGCATTGATGGCCTGCGCAATAACCGGTATTGCAGCCAGCTTGCCGATGGCATCGGTGCTCGACAGCAGTTTATCGCGCAACCTGACTTCCCCACGGCGGAATTTCACCGCTTTGGCACGCAGCATCAAGTGCGGAAAGTCAACGTTCCACGGATGCGGCGGCACGTACGGGCATTTGGTCATGTAACAGATATCGCACAAATAACATTGATCGACCACTTTCCAGTAATCGCGCGCTTCGACGCCGTCGAGTTCACCGGTTTTGCCTTGGTCAACCAGATCAAACAGCGTCGGAAACGAGGTACATAAATTGACACAGCGGCGGCAGCCATGGCAAATCTCGAACACCCGATGCATTTCCGACAATACCCCCTCTTCGTCATAGAAATCCGCCGACTTCCAATCGAGAGGATGACGGATGGGGGCTTTGAGACTGCCTTCGCCGGAGGCCATATAAGATTCGGGAACGGAAACCGCCCTCGAAAAGAAAGGGGAGCAAGGCCGCGCCCCACTCCCCCATTTCTTTCCGTCGGGTTAGTCAGTCAGTGTGTCGAGTGCTTTCTGGAACCGGTTGGCGTGGGAACGCTCAGCCTTCGCCAGTGTCTCGAACCAGTCGGCAATTTCCTCGAAACCTTCCTCACGCGCGGCTTTGGCCATGCCCGGGTACATGTCGGTATATTCGTGTGTCTCGCCGGCGACTGCGGCCTTCAGATTGTCGCGGCTGGCGCCGATCGGCAGTCCGGTAGCGGGATCGCCGACCGTTTCGAGATACTCGAGATGCCCATGAGCGTGCCCGGTCTCGCCCTCGGCGGTCGAACGGAACAGCGCCGCAACGTCGTTTTGTCCCTCGACATCAGCCTTGTTCGCGAAGTAAAGATAGCGCCGATTGGCCTGTGATTCGCCGGCAAAAGCGGCCTTTAAATTGCCTTCCGTTTTTGATCCCTTGAGTTTCATAATAATCTCCTTTTTCAATAGGTTATATCAGATAACCCGATATTGAACAATACTCCTCTTTCGTCTTTAATTAGACTAAATCTAAGTTATGAACGTAGTATAGGGAGAGCGGCATCCAGTGTCAACCGGCCAACCGACGGGATTAATCTTAATGCGCAAGCAACGCCTCGATCTCGGCAAAAGTACGCGCCACTTCGCCGACATGAATTGCGGCGCCGAGTTGACGCGCAATCTGGGTGGCCGAGAACAAACCGCAGATGGTCTGCCGGCCGTCACGGCCGGCCTCGACCGCCAGCGCATGTTGACGGCCCGATTTTTTCAACGTCGCAACGATGTGCCCGACCTTGGCGTTGCGTACGTCCTCCATGCGCAGTGCTTCAAGCCGATGTTGTGGAGTCATGATATCGCTTACCTGAATGTCTTTCCGCCGGCCGGCGCGCACCGCGATCAACTGTAGCGGCTTTTCTCCCAGGATATCGGTCGCCGTAATCAATCCCGCCACCTTGCGGTTTCCGTCCACCACCAGCAACAAACGCACGCCGCGCTGGATCATGCGTTGATTGGCTTCATCGATACTGGCATCGGGATTGATCAGCACCGCATGAACCCGCCGCAAATCGGTCATCACGTTTTCGGCGGGATCCTCAAATCCGACATGCCGCACCGGATTTTGTTCCGGTTCGCTGAAACCAGCGCCGCTTTGCAACAGGGAAAGGTCAAGCGCTGGATAATTCCTGAGCAATTTTTCCCCGTTGGCATCAGTCATGACAATAATCGCATCGGTATCAGTTTTGCCGGGCCACCGCCGCCGGATGGCCGTGCAGATATTTGACCAGTTCGCTCAGGGCCTGTTGATAAACTTCGCGTTTGAACTCGATGACCGATTCCAGCGGTATCCAATAATCATTCCAACGCCAGGCATCGAACTCGGGATGATTGCTCGCACGTAGTTTGACATCCCAATCGCGGCCGATCAGGCGCAGCAGATACCAGATCTGTTTTTGCCCGCGGTAGTTGCCGCGCCAATCCCGTCGCACCCATTGTTCCGGCACATCGTAACGCAACCAATCGCGTGTACGGCCCAGAATCCTGACGTGTTGGGGAGCCAGTCCGATTTCTTCCTGCAATTCTCGGTACATCGCGCGCTCCGGCGTCTCGCCGGTTTTGATTCCGCCCTGCGGAAATTGCCATGCATGTTCGTTGACACGCTTCCCCCAGAAAACCTTGTTTTCTCCATTACAAAGGACGATCCCGACATTAGGGCGATATCCATCACGATCAATCATGTGCCCCCCTCGAATTTTGCAGTGTAGTTGATTACCCGGATTTTTTCATAAACAGGCGAATATTAAAAACTGTGACAGGTCACAACCACAGTCGTTCCGCATCATGCGGATTCATCGTCGCGAGGTCTTGCGCAAAACGCGAAAACTCCAGCCCGTAACGTGTTTCCAGCTTTCGTGCCCGCTCCATCAATTCGCTCCAGCGCGGCCGTCCCGGACTGCGCCCGAACGCCAGAACGGCGATATTGCCGGGGCGTCCCGCCGGCAGGCATGCAATCAGTCCATTGAACGCCGCCGCCAGGCGGTCGACACACGCCCTGAAATTGCGGTCGCCGCCCCACAGGTTGACGACCAGTATGCCGGCGTCGCCAAGAATACGCGCGCAGTCACGATAAAACTCCGAAGTGGACAAGGCTTCCACCTGCGATTCGGCGTCATAACCGTCCACCATTATTATATCGACAGACTGGCGGCACGCCGCCATGTAGGCGGCGCCGTCTCCTACCACGATTTCGATGCGATCGTCATCTTCCGGCACATGGAAAAATTCACGCGCGATCATCACCACCTGCGGATTGATCTCAACCGCGACGATATGCACCGCAGGAAATCTGCAATAGATGAACTTCGCCAGCGACCCGCCGCCGAGTCCAATCATCAGCATCCGCCGCGGATCGGGATGGAACAGCAGAAACGCCATCATGCTGCGCGTATAGGCGATTTCCAAGTCGTGCGGCCGCGCCAGTCGCATCGAACTCTGCACCGTATCGCTACCGATATGCAGCGTGCGCACACCGAACTTTTCGCTGATGTAAACCGATTTGCTGTCTTCCTCCTGCCTGCGGATACGCCAGTTCTTGAGAAAACCCATATTGTCGTTGATTCGGGAATGTGTCCAGGTTCGGTAGAATAGCGGCTTTCGCCGCCCACCAACAGCCATGCGCGCCTCCCGATTTTTCCTCACTACCCTCAAGGAGGCCCCGACCGAAGCTGAACTGGTCAGCCACCGGCTGATGTTGCGCGCCGGGTTGATCCGGCGTCTGGCCAGCGGTATCTATGCCTGGCTGCCGCTCGGGTTGCGTGTCGCGCGCAAGGTTGAAAATATCGTACGCGAAGAAATGAACCGCACCGGCGCCATCGAACTCAGTATGCCGGTGGTACAGCCGGCCGAATTGTGGCAGGAATCGGGACGCTGGCAAGCTTACGGCCAGGAGCTGCTGCGCTTCAGAGATCGTCACGAACGCGACTTTGTGATCCAGCCGACGTCGGAGGAGGCCATTACCGATATTGCGCGCAATGAAATCAAAAGCTACCGGCAATTGCCCGTCAACCTCTATCAGATTCAGACCAAATTTCGGGATGAAAGAAGGCCCCGCTTCGGCGTGATGCGGGGCCGCGAATTCGTCATGAAGGACGCTTATTCCTTCCACGCCGACAAGGCGAGCCTCGAGCGGACCTACCGCAGCATGCATGACTGCTACACGCGCATCTTTGCGCGGCTCGGCCTCAGGTTCCGCGCGGTCGCCGCCGATACCGGCGCGATCGGCGGTACCGGCTCGCACGAATTTCACGTGCTCGCCGATTCCGGCGAAGATGCCATTGCGTTTTGCCCGACTTCGGACTACGCCGCGAATATTGACCTTGCTGAAGCCGTTGCGCCCGCTGTTAAGCGGCCAATGCCGACCGAAGCCAAGCGCGAAATCGCGACACCGGGAAAGCGGACCATCGAGGAAGTCTCGGAATTTCTAAAAATGCCGTCGACCAAAATCGTGAAGACGATTCTGGTAATAACGAAATTGGGGCCCTATCTATTACTGATTCGCGGCGACCACGCCTTAAATGAAACAAAGGCCTCCAAGGTGCCTGCCTTGGCGGAGGGGTTTCGATTCGCCTCCGAAGAAGAAATACAGGGGATCATGCACTGTCGTCCCGGCTATATCGGCCCGGCCGACACTCATGTTCCCGCATTGCTGGACCGCAGCGTTGCGGTCATGGGCGATTTTGTCTGCGGCGCGAACAAAGACGGCTATCACTTTGCCGGCGCTAACTTTGATCGGGATGTCAAATACGCCGACGGTGCAGTCTGCGATTTGCGCAACGTCGTCACCGGAGATCCTTCCCCCGATGGCAAAGGTACGCTCGAGATCTGCCGCGGCATCGAGGTCGGCCACATCTTCCAGCTCGGCACCAAGTACTCGCAGGCCATGAATGCAACGTTCCTCGACGAGTCCGGGAAGTCGCGCGTCATGGAAATGGGCTGCTATGGGATCGGCATATCGCGCATCGTCGCCGCCGCGATCGAACAAAACAACGATGAGCGCGGCATCGTCTGGCCCGCGCCGATGGCTCCTTTCCAGGCCGCTGTCGCGCCCATCGGCGCCAACAGAAATGCTGCCGTGCGCGAGGCCGCGGCAAGACTTCATGACGAACTGGAGGCGGCCGGCATCGAAACGCTGCTCGACGACCGCGATGAACGGCCGGGCGTGATGTTCGCCGATATGGAACTGATCGGCATCCCGCATCGCGTGGTCGTCAGCGAACGTGGACTGAAACAGGGACAACTGGAATATCAGGAACGGCGCGATACCGCCGCCAGGCAGATTCCTCTGGCGGACGTGGTTTCCGCCCTTAAATCCCGCGTATGCGCCGATTGATCCTCGGCGCATGCTGGATGGCGCTGCCGTTGACCGCATGGGCCGGCGCGCAACAGTACGAAAATCTCAGCGCTGAACTGCGGATTGGACTCAACCGGCAAACCAGCGACTATCCGTCGCCGCACATCTCTTTCAAAAGCCCGGCAGAGGAGCGCGCGTGGCTCGCCGCGATGTCACCGAAGCTCGCGGAACGCATGCCGGACAAAGACGCGCGCGACGAATTTCTGGCTACCGTCCATTATGAGGCAAAACGTGCCGGGCTCAGTCCGCAACTGGTGCTGGGGTTGATCGAAGTCGAAAGCAACTTCCGAAAATATGCGGTATCCGACGCCGGCGCGCGCGGCTATATGCAGGTTATGCCGTTCTGGACGCAACTCGCCGGCCGCGCGCAGGATAATTTGTTTCACCTGCGCATCAATTTGCGCTACGGCTGCTGGATCCTGCGACATTACATGGATATGGAAAACGGCGACCTGTTCCGCGTGCTCGGACGCTACAACGGCAGTCTCGGTCAGGCCGATTATCCGAACCGCGTATTGCGCGCCTGCCTCCGGCGCTGGAAATACCCGCCGGCGGGCAAAAGCTGCAGCTGACGGACGGTTCTTACTTGTGCGCCGCCGGAGGCTCTTCCTGCCTGTCAGCAGCGTGACTTAGGTACAAAGCCGCGCCGATCAGCGCGATACTGGCGCCGAGATAGACCAGATCGAGCATGGTTTCGATATGCATTTTGACCGCGCGTTCGAACAGCAGCACGATCAGGATCATCAGAATGACTTTGGCGAGACGGCTTTTGAGGTCGTCGAGATTTTCAATCACCAGAATCTTGCTCGATGCCTTGCTGTGCCGCGCGGCGTCGATATCGCTGACGAACAGCTCGTACATGCCGAGGCTGAAAATCAGCATCACCAGCGCCAGCAAGTAACCGTCCACGACTTCGACAACGTGAGTGATGGTGTCGTCATGCAGCGCCTTGCGCGCTTCTACCGTCAGATCGGACGCCGGGTAATGGAGGATATGGGCGACCAGATACCAAGCGTCCACGGTAGCGACGAAAAACATTGCGAACGCGGTCGCAATGCTCGCTATGACGGCAACTACCACTACGAAGCGGCTGTTCCACAGTGCACTTTCAAATATCTGTTCGAGAAATTTCATCCCTACCCCGTTTATGCTGGGAACGGCGTTGATTCTAACGCCGGAATATCCATAACAACAGCGTGATGAGTAACGACAAGATAATGCCGCTGGTCAGCGGGAAATAAAACGCAAATCCCTTGCGTTCGATACGGATATCGCCGGGCAGGTGACCGAAGCCGAGCTTGGCGATCCATGGCCACAGCAGGCCCACCGCAACAAGGATGATGCCGGTCGTTATGAACCATCTGGCCATGGTCGATTTCGCCAGCCTATAGCTGCGGGTTCAGTTTCTCCGGCTTGGAATGCAGCTTGTTGAGCGCGTTGATGTAGGCCTTCGCCGAGGCGACGACGATGTCGGTGTCGGCGCCCTGACCGTTGACGATGCGTCCGTTCTTCGCCAGCCGCACCGTGACTTCGCCTTGTGAGTCGGTGCCGCTGGTGATGTTGTTGACCGAGTAGAGCAGCAACTCGGCGCCACTGTTGACGACGCTTTCGATCGCCTTGAACGAGGCATCGACCGGGCCGCTGCCGTGCGCCTGCGCCGGCTTTTCCGCGCCGTCCTCGGCCAGCACGATCTTCGCGTACGGCGCTGCGCCAGTTTCGGAATGCGCGGTCAGCGACACCAGATTGAAATGCTCGTTTTCGACCTGCTCGAGATTTTCCTCGGTGATCAGCGCCTGCAAATCTTCGTCGAAAATCTCGCGCTTCTTGTCGGCCAGGTCTTTGAAGCGTTTGAACGCCGCGTTCAGCGCGTCTTCCGATTCGAGCCTGATGCCGAGCTCCTGCAGGCGCGTCTTGAATGCGTTGCGTCCCGACAATTTGCCAAGTGTGAGCCGGTTGGTGTTCCAGCCGACGTCCTGCGCGCGCATGATCTCGTAGGTTTCGCGGTGCTTGATGACGCCGTCCTGATGGATGCCGGATTCGTGTGCGAATGCATTGGCGCCGACGATCGCCTTGTTCGGCTGCACTGGATAGCCGGTGATCGTCGAGATCAATTTCGAGGTCGGCACGATTTGTGTCGTGTCGACCCCGGTGTCGCACTTGAACACGTCGGGGCGCGTGCGTACCGCCATCACGATTTCCTCGAGCGCCGCGTTGCCGGCGCGCTCGCCGAGGCCGTTGATCGTGCACTCGACTTGGCGCGCGCCGGCCATCACTGCGGCCAGCGAGTTGGCGACCGCGAGGCCGAGATCGTTGTGACAATGCGTGGACCAGACGACTTGGTCCGCATCCGGCACGCGTTCGATCAACTGCCGGATGCGCTCGCCCCACAGCGCCGGAATGCTGTAGCCGACGGTATCGGGCACGTTGATCGTCGTGGCGCCGGCCTTGATTACGGCGTCGAAAATGCGTACCAGGAAATCCATGTCCGAGCGCACCGCGTCTTCGGCCGAGAACTCGACATCGTCGGTGTACTGGCGCGCGAGCCTGACCGCCGCGACCGCCGCTTCCATCACCTGCTGCGGCGTCATGCGCAGCTTCTTTTCCATGTGGATCGGGCTGGTCGCGATGAAGGTGTGGATGCGGCCCGAGCGGGCGGGTTTGATCGCCTCGCCAGCCGCGCGCACGTCTCGTTCCATGGCGCGCGCCAGTGAACACACGGTTGAATCCTGGATCACGCCGGCGATCGCGCGGATCGCCTGCGCATCGCCGGGACTCGCCGCCGCAAAGCCGGCTTCGATGACGTCCACGCGCAGACGTTCGAGCTGGCGCGCGATGCGCATTTTTTCTTCCTTGGTCATCGATGCGCCGGGACTCTGCTCGCCGTCGCGCATCGTGGTATCGAATATGATCAACTTGTTCGGGTTCATGGTTTGTTCCACCTTGTCCTAGCGCGGCGCACAAATACGGCCGCGGCCGCACTATTAAAAATCAACGCCGGATCTAGAAATCCGGACACGCAAAAACGAAAGGGAAAGAAAGAGTATTTAGCGCCAGGGGCGCAGCAGCAGGCCGCCCGGCAGGATGCCGGGAAGAAGAAACAGCACATTGGCCCATCGCGTATTCATTTGAACAATATAAGGGCTTTTTCCAAAGCTGGCAAGGGGCGTGTTGCGCACGCCTCACAATGCGGGCGGTGGATTACGGGACGGGCGATGCAGTTTTTCCCATGCCGCGATCACGTAGCCCGACAGCGCGTAACAGACGAACAGCGAAAACAGCATTTCCGGCAGGGTGCTCGACACCGTCATCAGCCCCACCACCGCGAATGCAATCAATACCACGTAACTGAACGGCACGCTTTTGCGCAGATTGATGTCCTTGCCGCTGTAGTATTTGAAGTTGCTGACCATCGTCAGTCCCGTAAATACGGTCAGTCCCCATGCCAGCCATTTGACGTCGGCGCCTTCGACCTGGTAGCCGTTGAGCGCCCACACCATGCCTGCAATCAGACTCGCCGCCGCGGGGCTCGGCAATCCTTGGAAAAAACGCCGGTCGGCAACCTCGATCTGGGTGTTGAAACGCGCCAGCCGCAGCGCGGCGCACGCGCAATAGATGAAGGCCGCGATCCAGCCGAGTTTGGTGGTCAGCCACGGGCCGAGCAGCGGAATGTTCTTTTCGGTCGCGAAATTCTTGAGCGCCCAGACATAGATCACGAGCGCCGGTGCGACGCCGAACGACACCATGTCCGACAGGCTGTCGTATTCGGCGCCGAACGCGCTTTGAGTGCGCGTGAAGCGCGCAATGCGCCCGTCGAGTCCGTCACAAACCAGCGCGACGAAAATCGCCAGCGCCGCCTGCTCGAACCGTCCGTTCATCGCCTGTACGATCGCGTAAAAGCCGGCGAACAATGCAATCGTTGTAAACAGGTTGGGCAGCCAGTAAATGCCGCGGCGGCGCAGCCGCCCTTTGCCGACCCATTTGTCGTGTGGCTCGTACATGTTCATTCCAATGCGGCAACTATGCTCGCGGCAGCATAGACCTTGTCGCCGACGCTGACCCGCGGCACCGCCGATGGCGGCAGATAGAGATCGACCCGTGAACCAAAGCGGATAAAACCGTAGCGCTGTCCCCGCGTCAGGTAGTCGCCGGTTTTGGCGTAGCACAGGATGCGGCGCGCGATCAGCCCCGCGATCTGCACGCAGGTCACGTCGGAGCCGGACGGGGTTCTGATCTGCAATGCATTGCGTTCATTTTCAAGCGACGCCTTGGCCAATGCGGCGTTGAAAAACCGTCCACGGTGATACCACGTTTTGCACACCTCGCCGTCCACCGGACTGCGGTTGGAATGTGCATTGAACACGTTCATAAATACGCTGATTTTGAGGGCGGGGCGATCGAGGTAAGGGTCATTGCCGCGTTCGACAACGACAATCCGTCCGTCCGCCGGGGACAGCACAGCTTGCGGATCGGATGGGATGGCGCGCGGCGGATCGCGGAAAAACTGCAGCATGAACAGCACCGCCAGCCAGAATACGAGCGCCCATTCCCAGCCTGCGAAAATCGTGGCCGCCAGCGCCACTACCAGCGCAATCCCCACAAACGGCCAGCCTTCGCGCGCAATGATCGGATGCGCGTATTTCCGGTTGGGGCCGCCGCTCATTGCGCCTGGTCGTCGACATCGCGTTTGCGCTCGGCGTCCTTTTGCGCGGCCCGGTCAAGGTCACCCTGCACCTTGTCGAGCGTCTGCTTTGGAATGTTGCCGACCTGTTTAGCCGCTTCTGATTCGGGCACCTTGTCTCCACAACCCGCGACACCCAGCATGATCAATACCATGACGACTTGATTGAATCGAGACATTGCATGATTCCCTAGTTTTTGCTCTGGTCGACGAGCTTGTTCTTCTTGATCCATGGCATCATGTCGCGCAGCTTGGCCCCGACGATTTCGATCGGATGCTGGCGGCCGATGCGGCGCAATGCGTTGAGTTTGATCGCGCCGGTCTGGTTTTCGAGCAGAAATTCCTGCGCGTAGGCACCAGTCTGGATTTCTTTGAGGATTCTGCGCATTTCGTTCTTGGTCTGCTCGGTGATAATGCGCGGCCCGCGCGTGAAATCACCGTATTCGGCGTTGTTCGAAATCGAATACCGCATGTTGGCAATGCCGCCCTCGTACATGAGGTCGACGATCAGCTTTAGCTCATGTAGACACTCGAAATAAGCCATCTCCGGCGCGTAGCCGGCCTCGAGCAGCGTCTCGAAACCGGCCTGCACCAGCGCCGTGCAGCCGCCGCACAGCACCGCCTGTTCGCCGAACAAATCAGTCTCGGTTTCCTCCCGGAAATTGGTTTCGATCACGCCGGCCTTGCCGCCGCCGATCGCGGCCGCGTACGACAGCGCAATATCGCGCGCTTTGCGGGAAGCATCCTGATGCACCGCGATCAGCATTGGCACGCCACCGCCCTGGGTATAGGTTCCGCGCACGGTGTGTCCGGGAGCTTTCGGCGCGATCATGATGACGTCGAGGTCGGCACGTGGCATGACCTGTCCGTAATGGATGTTGAAGCCGTGCGCGAACGCCAGCGCCGCGCCCTTTTTGATGTGCGGTTCGACCGCGTCGCGATAAACCTTGGCGATATGCTCATCGGGCATCAGCAGCATGACGATGTCGGCGCCATCGACCGCGGCGGCGACCTCCTTGACGGCAAGGCCGGCGTTCTTGGCCTTGTCCCACGACGCGCCGCCCTTGCGCAGTCCCACCGTGACCCTGACGCCTGAATCGTTGAGATTGAGCGCATGGGCGTGCCCTTGCGAGCCATAACCAATAATGGCCACCTGCTTGTCTTTGATCAACGACAGGTCGGCATCTTTATCATAATAAACTTTCATGGTTTCCTCTTGAGTTGCGAGAGGCTGGAGGCGAAAAGCAAGGGGCGGAAAACCATGGTTTTACCCCTCACTCCTCACTCCTCACTCCTCACTAAATTTTCAGCGTCCGTTCACCGCGGCCGATGCCGGAAGCGCCGGTACGCACCGTTTCCAGAATCGCGCCGCGGTCGATCGCGTTGAGAAACGCATCGAGCTTGGCGCCGGTGCCGGTCAACTCGATCGTGTAGTCCTTGTCAGTCACGTCGATGATGCGGCCGCGAAAAATATCGGCCATGCGTTTCATTTCTTCGCGTCCCCGGTCGACCGCGCGCACTTTCACCAGCATCAACTCGCGCTCGATATGGTCGCCCTCCGACAGATCG
>Ga0335085_10004935_pt1 | contig 21805 bp, 20 predicted proteins | sample Lox_Sample_45_FD_206712 | JGI IMG/M metagenome (GOLD analysis project Ga0335085, IMG submission 206712) | Soil microbial communities from Loxahatchee National Wildlife Refuge, Florida, United States - Lox_Sample_4.5 | ecosystem: Environmental > Terrestrial > Soil > Wetlands | place: USA...
GCGCTGCGCACCGCGCTCGCGAACTCGAAGCCGTTCATGCCGGGCATCTCGATGTCGCTGATGATGACGTCGAAATCCTCGCCGGCCTCGCAAAGCCCGAGCGCGTGGTCGCCGGATTCGACGGTGGTCACCTCGTAGCCCGCGACCGAGAGCAGCGGCGTCAGGAGGTTGCGGAAGAAGGGGCTGTCGTCGACCAGCAGCACCCGCTTCGGCTTCTGCCTGCCGGAATAGTCGATCTCGCCCGCGGCGTGGAACCAGTCGTGATAGGCGCGCGTGAGGTAATGGCCGGCATCGATGAGCTCGGTCGCCTTGCCCGCGACGATCGCGCTGCCGATGAGGCCCGGCCGGTCCGCGGCCAGCTCGACCGTGAGGCGCTCCTCGACGATGTCGACGATCTCGTCGACCACCAGCCCCATGCTCCGCTCGCGGTCCGCGAAGACCAGGATCGGCTGGCGGCCCTCGCTGCGCATGGCGCAGGCGGGATCGACCGAGACCAGCGGCATGAGCTTGCCGCGATACTGCACCACGGGCTCGCCGTTCGACTGCTCGATCTGCCTCGCCTCGATCTCCTCGAGCCGCGCGATGAGCGCGAGCGGCACCGCCTTCTGGGCGCCTTGGCCCGCGCGGAAGAGCAGCAGGGCCGTGCGCTCCTCGCGGCTCCCCGCGCGCGCCGCGCTCTCGCCGCGATGCGACTGCTCGCTCACGGCGATCTCGCCGGTGGCCGCGGCGATCCCGTTGGGGTCGAGGATCATGATCACGCTGCCGTCCCCGAGAATGGTGTTCCCGGAGAACATGCTGATGTTCCGGAGAATCGGCGCCACCGGCTTCACCACGATCTCCTCGGTGTCGAAGACGCGATCGACCATGATGCCGAAGGTATAGGTTCCGACCTGCGTCACTACGATGTAGGCCTCGGCCGCCTCGCTCCGCTTACCGAGCCTCAGAAGCTCCTGCAGCGAGACCAGCGGCAGCAGGCGATCGCGCAGGCGCAGCACCGGCGTCGCGTTGATGCGCTCGATCGAGTTCTCGGAATTGGCGGCCGCGCGCACGAGCTCGATCACGCTGATCTGCGGGATCGCGAAGCGCTCGCCCGCGCACTCCACGATGAGCGCGGAGACGATCGCGAGCGTCAGCGGGATCTTGATGGTGAAGGTGGAGCCCTTCCCGGATTGGCTCTTCATCTCCACGGTGCCGCCGATCTTCTCGATGTTGGTGCGCACAACGTCCATGCCGACGCCGCGGCCGGAGACGCTCGTCACCTTGGCGGCGGTGGAGAAGCCGGCCTTGAGGATGATCTGCTGGATCTGCTGCTCCGTCATCGCCGCGAGCTCGGCCTCCGTGGCGAGACCGGTCGCGATCGCCTTCTGCTTGATCTTCCCGATGTCGAGGCCGCGGCCGTCGTCGGCGATCTCGATGATGATGTGGCCGCCCTCGTGATTGGCGTTGAGGGTGATGGTGCCGGCCTCGGACTTGCCCCGGGACGCGCGGTCCGCGGGCAGCTCGATCCCGTGATCGGCGGAGTTCCGGACCATGTGCGTCAGCGGGTCCTTGATGAGCTCCAGCACCTGGCGGTCGAGCTCGGTCTCCGCGCCGAGCATGCGCAAGTCGATCCTCTTGCCGAGCTCCTGCGAGAGGTCGCGCACGATCCGCGGCAGCTTCGCCCAGGCGTTCCCGATCGGCTGCATTCGCGTCTTCATGACGCCTTCCTGCAGCTCCGTCGTCACGTGCGAGAGGCGCTGCAGCGGCGCGCCGAATTCGCTCTCCTTCTGGCCCCTCAGGATCTGCAGGAGCTGGTTCCGGGTGAGGACGAGCTCGCTCACCATGGTCATGAGATTCTCGAGGAGGTCGACGTTGACGCGGATGCTCTGCGCGGCGACCGCGGACTCCTTGCTCTCCCTCGCTTCTCTCGCGGCGTCCTCGCCCGTGCGCGCCGCCGCCGGAGGCTCCGGCGGCTCATCGTCCTCGAGCGCGGGCACGGGCGCGGCAGCAATCACGGTAGCCGCCGGCTTCTCGGGCTTGGGCGCCGGCGGCGGCACCGCGGCTTTTGCCGCGGGTTTCGCCGAGGCTTTGGTCGCCTCGGCGGGACCGCCGCTCGCGAGCGCGTTGAGGCGCCCGATCAGGTCCGCGTCGTCGCCCGCGGGCTCGGCCTCGGTCGCCTCCAGCGCCGACAGGATCGACTTGATGCCGTCGAGGCATGCGAGGATGAGACTCACCGCGTCGGCAGTCACGCCGAGCGCGCCGTCGCGGATCTTGCCGAGCACATTCTCGCCGGCATGTGCAAGCGCCTCGAGCCGCGGCAGGCCGAGGAAGCCGCAAGTGCCCTTGATCGTGTGCACGAGGCGGAAGATGTTGCCGAGGAGCTCGGGGTCGTTCGGATTCTGCTCGAGCTTCACGAGCTCGACGTCCAGCACCGAGAGGCTCTCGTTGGTCTCGGTCAGGAACTCGCTCAGGAGATCGTCCATCGCAGATCCTCGGCCCCTCGCAGGCTCCGCGCGCGACATATCGGGCCGCGCTTCCAGGCGGCCGAGGATTACCGGAACCACATTAAGAACCGGTTAGCACTGACATTTCGGGATTTTTCGCGTCTCCCGCGGGATTGCGCGATATCGTTAACGCGCCGCAGCGACGAAGAGAGCGCGGGTGGCGCTGCTTTCCTCGAGCCAGGTCGAGGCGCCGAGCTGCTCGGCAAATTTTGCCGTGACGTAGCCGTGGATGGTCCGGGAGGTGAGATCCGCCACCGGAACCGCGCCGCCGAGCGCCGCGATGGCATCGGGATTGATGAGCACCGTCTCGCCCGCGGATTCGGCGATGACGCCGGGCGCCTCGCCCTCGGCCGGTCGGAGCACGATCCTGCCGCCGCGCGGCAGCGTCTCGGCGGCCACGACGGCGAGATTGCAGGCAATGCGCAGCCATTCCGGCGGCAGGCGCGCGAGCCCCACGCCCCAATCCGCCGTGACCTTGCCGCCTTCGAGGAGGCCCAGCAGCAGATCCTTGGGCGTCGCATTGGCGGCGGTCGGCGAGGTGCCGTAGGCGAAGCGGTAGAATTGCAGCCGCTTCGAGGCCGTGCGCGCGCTCTGCCCGATGAGCGCGACGGCGTCGCGCACGAAATCTGGATCGTCCTCGCTCAGGAGCTCGACGCCGTTGTTGATGGCTCCGACGGGGCTCACCATCTCGTGGCAGAAGCGGGCGCAAATCAGCTCGAGCACGCGCAGGTCGATCATCTTGCCCCTTGATCGGGAATTCGGAAACCCTGTGGCGGCCGACCGCCGCCGCCTATAATGGGGCGCAATCGGCGTCGTGACAACCGAGCGAGGAGTGGCTCCCTCATGAATCTCTTCGATCTCTCCGGCCGCGTCGCGGTGGTGACGGGCGGCAATGGCGGCATCGGCCTCGGCATGGCGCGGGGCCTCGCGGCGGCGGGAGCTTCCGTCATGGTCGCGGGACGCAACCCCGAGAAGAACGCCTCTGCCGTGCGCGCGCTCAGGGAGCTCGGCGCCAAGGCCGAGTCCATCGAGGTCGACGTGACCCGCGAGGAGGATTGCCGCGCCATGGCGGCGGCGGCGGTCGAGCGGCTCGGCGGGATCGCGATCCTCGTCAACAACGCCGGCACCAACATCCGCAAGCGGCCGGAGGAATACTCGCTCGCGGAATGGCACCGCGTCATCGACACCAACCTCACCAGCGCCTTCATGGCGACGCAGGCGGTCTATCCCGCGATGAAGAAGGCGGGGCGCGGCAAGATCATCAATATCGGCTCCATGCTCTCGATCTTCGGCGGCACCGCGCACGCGGTCTATGGCGCGAGCAAGGGCGGCATCGTGCAGTTCACGAAATCCGTCGCGACCTCCTGGGCGCGCGACAACATCCAGGTGAACGCCGTCCTGCCTGGCTGGATCGACACCGACCTCACCCGCGCCGCGCGCCGCGACATCGAGGGGCTGCACGAGCGCGTGCTCGCGCGCACGCCTGCGGGGCGCTGGGGCGACCCCGCGGATTTCGCGGGCATCGCCGTCTTCCTCGCGAGCGCCGCCTCCGACTTCATCACGGGCGCGGCGATCCCGGTGGACGGCGGGTTCTCGGTACAAGTCTGAGAGACCCTCACCCTCCCGCGCTTCGCGCGGGCCCCAACCCTCTCCCACCTTCGGTGAGAGAGGGACAATATTGCCCCTCTCCCGCTGCGCGGGAGAGGGTTGGGGCCCATCGCGAAGCGATGGGAGGGTGAGGGTATCGAGACCTAGACCCCAGCTCCCAGCACAGCCAGCAACCGCTCCGCGGACTCGAGATCGTCCGGACTGTTCGTATTGAAGAAGGGATCGACCTCGCCGATCGGAAAATCCACCGTCGCGAGCTTGTAGCGCGCGGTGAAGACGTCGACCTTGCGCACGTCCTCCTCGACGAGCGCACGGCGAAGCGCGGGGCGCAGCGCGAGCGGCCAGAGGCCGAAGACCGGATGCGCCTGCCCGCCCGAGGCAGCGCAGGCGAGCTCGAACCGGCCATTCGCCAAGCCCGCGACCAGCCGCGGCACGAGATCGCGCGGCAGGAAGGGCGCGTCGGTCGCAAAGCTCGCGACCCAGGCGACACCGGGAACCTCGGCGGCGGCCCAATCGAGGCCCGCGAGCACGCCCGCGAGCGGCCCCGCGAAGCCCTCGACGCTGTCCGCGACCACGGGAAGCCCGAAATCGCGGAAGCGCGCGGGATCGCCGTTGGCGTTGAGCGCGAGCGACCGGACCTGCGGCCGCGCGCGCTCGATCACATGCGCGAGGATCGCGCGTCCGCCGAGCGGCCGCAGGCATTTGTCGCCGCCGCCCATGCGGCGCGAGAGGCCGCCCGCCAGCAAGATGCCGGCGATGCTCACAGAGCGTCCTCTTCGAGGCTCGCCTTGCGCCGGCTCCGCGGAGCCTCCTCCTCGACCCGCGCGCCGGCGCCGTCGTAGACGATGCGGCCCTCGCCCGCCAGCGCCACGAAGCGCTTGCCTTTGGCGCGCCCGATCAGCGTCAAGCCCGCGCGGCGCGCGAGATCGACGCCCCAGGCGGTGAAGCCCGACCGCGAGACCAGGATCGGGATGCGCATCTGCACGGTCTTGATCACCATCTCCGAGGTGAGGCGGCCGGTGGTGTAGAAGATCTTGCCGACCGGCGAGACGCCCTCGAGATGCATGTAGCCCGCGATCTTGTCGACGGCGTTGTGGCGGCCAACGTCCTCCATGTAGACGAGCGGCCGGTCCTCCTCGCAGAGGACGCAGCCGTGGATCGCGCCCGCCGCGAGGTAGAGGCTCGGCGCCGTGTTGATCTTCCTCGTGAGCGCATAGAGCCAGGAGGTCTTGAGCACGGCATCCGCGGGGAGCGCGATCTCCTCGAACTTCTCCATGAGATCGCCGAAGACCGTGCCCTGGGCGCAGCCGGAGGTCAGCGTCTTCTTGCGCAGCTTCTTCTCGAAGTTCGTGCGGCGCTTGGTGCGCACCACGACCGTCTCGAGCTCCTCGTCGTAGTCGATGCCCTCGATCGTGTCGTCCGCGCGCAGCATGTTCTGATTGAGGAGATAGCCCACGGCGAGATAGTCGGGATGATCGCCGATGGTCATCATCGTCACGATCTCCTGCCCGTTGAGGAAGAGCGTGAGCGGCCGCTCCATCACCACGGATGTCTCGACGCGCTTTCCGTCCTGATCGACGCCCACGACCTTGCGAACGAGCCGCGGATCCTCGGGATCGGGCTTGACGGCGAATTCCTTCATGCCGGGATCATGGCCCCCGCTCCCACGAGGCGCAAGGGAGCGCCGGTCTCAGTCGCGGGCGCCGTGCCGGGAATGCCGCGACCAAGTCCTTGGCTGCAAACTGTACGGCGCTGTACAGATGGATCGGAGGTGCTTCATGAGTGCGATTGCGCGCAAGGGTGCCGAAGAAGCCCGTGCCCAGCTTCCGGACCTGCTCGATGCCGCCGAGAAGGGTCGGTCGACGATCATTACGCGGCATGGCCGCCCTGTAGCCGCGCCGGTGCCGATCGCAGCGGCGCACGCAGCCGTCGGCCAACAGCCATTGCTGCCGCTTGCGGGCTCCGGGCGCGGACTCTGGGGCCGGGATAGTCGCCGCACGATCCGCAAACTGCGCGACGAGTGGTCCCGGTAGCGCTCGGCGAGCTCCCTAAGGAGGCGCTGGTGCTGATGGATTCGGCACCGATCATCTGCGTTCTCGAAGGTCATCCGAAGCTTGGGCCGCGCTTCCAGCCGCTCTTCGGGGCGCACGCGCGAGGACGGCTGCGGTTTGCGGTATCCACGATTGCGATCGCGGAAGTACTGACAGGCCCCCTTCAAGCGGCCGATGAGGCCCTGTCGCGGCGTTACCGCGCGCTCCTCGAATCCTGGCAGACGGTCTCGCTCGATGCCAGCATTGCAGAAGGCGCGGCACGGTTGCGGGCATCGCTCCGTCTTAGGCCCGCCGACGCCGTCCAGGTCGTGAGCGCGCTGGCAATCAATGCCGATGCCCTCGTGACTCACGACCGCGACTTCTCGCGCGTTCATGGCCTTCGCGTGATTTCGTAGGAAGCGCTCAACAGTGTGTCGACGCTGACCGCACTCATTGGCTAGATTACCGTCATCGAATTATCGCAGCCACGGATTTCACCGCCCATGTCCAACGCGACCGACCTCGGCAAATTCTCCTACGTCACGCTCCCCGTTCGCGCGATCTTCGGCGCGGGACGCGCGGCCGAGCTCGGGGCGGAGCTGGAGCGGCTGGGCGTGCGGCGGGCGATGCTCTGCATGACGCCGCGCGGGCCGGAGCGGTATCGCGCGCTGATCTCGGGACTGGGACCGCTCGCGGCGGGCGTCTTCGCGGGGGCGGAGCCGCATTGCCCGGAGCCGGTGGTGAAGGCCGCGATCGAGCGCTTCCGCGCGCTCGACGCCGACGGCGCGGTCGCGATCGGCGGAGGCTCCACCATAGGGCTCGGGAAATGGATCAGCGCCGAGACCGGAATGCCCTTCGTCGCGCTGCCGACGACGCTCTCGGGCTCGGAGATGACGCCGATCCTCGGCGTCAAGATCGCCGCCGAGAAGCGCACCAAGCGCGACCCCAAGGCGCTCGCGCGCACGGTGATCTACGACCCCGCGCTCACCCTCGCCCTTCCCGCCCACGAAACCGCCACCACCGGCATGAACAGCCTCGCTCATTGCGTCGAGGCGCTCTACCCCGCCGAGCCCAATCCCGTCGCGCGGCTCATTGCGCTCGAGGGCATCCGCGCCCTCTTCGAGGGCCTCCTCGCGAGCGTCGCGCGGCCCGCCGATCTTTCCGCGCGGACGCGCGCGCTCTACGGCGGATTCCTCGGCGGCCTCCTCGTGCAGCTCGTGGGCATCGGCCTCCATCACAAGATCTGCCACGTCCTCGGCGGCAGGTTCGGCGCGCCGCACGGGGAGTCCAATAGCGTCATGCTGGCGCAAGTCGTCGCTTTCAATGCGCCTTACATGCCGGAGGCAATGGCGGACCTCCGCGCCGCGACAGGAAGCGCCGATCCCGCCGCCGCCATCTTCGACCTCGCCAAGGGGATGGGCGCGCCGGTAAGCCTCGGGGAGCTCGGCATCGACCCCGCGGGCCTCGATGACGCCGCGCGCGAGGCGGTCGCCCAGACCGCCGCGAACCCGCGGCCGCTCGACCGAGCGGGCGTGCACGCGCTGCTGCAGAAGGCTTGGCACGGCCAACGCCCGTGAATTCCCCCTCGGGTGCGCAGTCACCCGCGCCGCGGGTCCTTTCTCGGTAACATTAAAGCGTCCTTAAACTATTTATCGCAATGTCGCGGCAACCGCGTGCTCTCCCTGCATTGGAGTCGGGCAATGATGCGTGCCGCGCGTTTGCTTTCGATGTCTGTTCTGCTGCTGAGCCTCGCGCTGTTGCCGCGCGCGGGCATGGCGCTCGGCGACCACGGGACCGCCGACGAGGCGAAGGCGATGGCGGAGAATGCCGCGGCCTACCTCAAGGAAATGGGAGCCGATAAGGCGTTCGCGGCGTTCAACGACAAGGCGAACACGCAATTCCACGACCGCGACCTCTACGTCTTCGTGCGTTCCATGGACGGGAACACCGTCGCGCACGGCGCCAATCCCGGCATGATCGGGCACACCAGCCTCGAGCTCAAGGACCCCGACGGCAAGCTCTACAACAAGGAAATGATCGATCTCGCCAACAGCAGGGGCAGCGGCTGGGTCGATTACCGCTGGGTCAATCCCATCTCCAAGAAGATCGAGCCGAAGTCGTCCTTTATCATCAAGGCCGGCGACTACGTTGTCGGCGTGGGCTTCTACAAGGACTGAATCGACGGCGCTCGCGCGAGCGAGACCGGAGGGTGCCCTCGATGCGCCGGTTCGACGACTTCTCCCTGCGTCTCAAGATGTTCCTGGCGCCGAGCTTTCTGCTCGCGGCGCTGGTGGGATTGGCGGGCTACACGCTGCTGCTCCTCGACAGCAACGAGCGGCACCTGAGCGAGCTCAGCGACGTCGCCTTCGAGCGCGCGGCGCTGGTGGCGGCGCTCGACGGACGCTTCAACTCGGTGCAGGCGCATCTCTACCAGCTCACTTCCGTCGCCACCAACGACACCAAGGTCGAGCGCAAGCAGGCGCTCGCCGCCGCTCTCGGCAAGGAGATCGGGGGCATCTCGACCGCCTTCAAGGCGGTGCAGGAGGCGACCGCGGGCGATGCCGAGACCGAGCCGCTCGTCGCCGCTCTCGCCAAGACCATGAAGAGCTACGGCGATGCGGGTCAACAGGTCATCGCCATGGCGGCCTTCGACGCCGCCACCGCCTCGATCTTCATGGGCGCGGCCGATCAGGCCTATGGCGAGGCGCAGAAGCAGATCGATCGGCTCGAGGAGATCGTCCAGAAGCGCAAGGCCGAGATGGTCGCGCAGGCGCATTCCGAGATCGCGAGCGCGCGGCTCTTCTACGTCGTGGCGCTCGGCATCATTGCGGTGATCGCGATCATCGCGACCTGGCTCGTCAGCAACCGCATCTCTCGGCCGGTGATCGTGATGGCGGGATTCATGCGGAGACTAGCGGCGGGCGAGCGCGCGGAGGAGACGCCCTATGCGGGCCGCCGCGACGAGATCGGCGCCATCGCCTCGGCCGTCCAGGTCTTCAAGGAAACGAGCATCGAGGCCGATCGCCTGACCGCCGAGCGCGAGCGCCAGCGCGAGCGGCAGGCAAAGCACGTGGAGCGCCTCGCCGAGCTCGCGCGCGACTTCGATACGAAGGTCACGGCCGTGCTGCGCTCGGTGACGCACTCCGCGGAGGCCCTCCAATCGACCGCGACCGCCATGACCGCGACCGCCGAGGAGACGAGCCGCCAAGCCGCCGCCGCCACCGCCGCCTCGGGCCAGGCCGCGGGGAACGTGCAGACCGTCGCCGCCGCGACCGAGGAGCTCGCCTCTTCCGTCGGCGAGATCGGGCGGCAGGTGGCGCTCTCGAGCCGCGTCGCGGAGAAGGCGGTGGATGAGGCGGCGAAGACCAACTCCACCGTCAAGGGCCTTGCCGAGGCCTCGCAGCGGATCGGGCAGGTGGTCGAGCTCATCAACTCGATCGCGAGCCAGACCAATCTTCTCGCGCTCAACGCGACCATAGAGGCAGCGCGCGCCGGCGAGGCCGGTAAGGGCTTTGCCGTCGTCGCGAGCGAGGTCAAGAACCTCGCCAATCAAACCTCGAAGGCGACCGAGGAGATCGGAAGCCAGATCGCGGGCATGCAGCAGGCGACGCAGCAGGTCGTGGGCGCCATAGAGGCGATCGGCGGCACCATCGCCGAGATCAACCAGATCGCCGCCACCATCGCCACCGCCGTCGAGCAGCAGGACGCGGCGACGCAGGAGATCGCGCGGAACGTCCAGCAGGCGGCCGCGGGGACAAGCGAGGTCTCGCAGAACATCGGCGGCGTCAACGCCGCTGCGGGAGAGACCGGCGGCGCCGCCAACCGCGTGCTCGACGCCGCGGGCGCGCTCTCGCAACAGGCGGCCCAGCTCCGAGCGGAGGTCGACCGTTTCCTCGCGGACGTGAAGGCGGCCTAGGACCGGCCTCGCGCGGTCAGGTGGCCGGAGGCGGCTTCGGGCGCCGGAACGCGATCCGGAAGAGCAGCCACGCCACGCCTAGGATGCAAGCGGCGATGAGGAGCAGCAGCAAGCCCAGTCCGCTGAACTCCCGCGCGTCGCTCGACAAGCCGATGCCGAAGAACAGGAAGCAGCCGCCGGGGAGCAGCAGCAGGCTTCCCACGATGAGGCTCATGATCTGTCCGAAGGTCATCGGGCGGTCCCCGCCGCTTGCTGCAGGCCCGGGCGGTGGAACATGTTGTAGGTGTCGAAGGGAATGATGCGGCCGTCGCCGGTCACGAAGTGAATGCAGGAGCGCTTCACGCCCGCGAGGCAGAAATTGAACCGGTCCAGGAACTGCACGATCGTGACGCGGAACACGCGGTCGTAGCCGAGCGCCGCCGGCGCCTCCACCAGCGGCAGGCAGCACAATACCTCCTGGAGGACCGTCGCCGATTGCTGTCCCGCGCAGGAAAGCGAGAGCAGCTCCAGAAGGAGCTTCCGCATCTCCGGCTTCGCCTCGAGATTGACGGTGTTGGGCGCAGCCTGGATCAGCGCCTCCCGCGGGAAGAGGCGGGTCAGCGGTTTTACCGCTTTCCCTATGCGCAGGCCGTAGCCGATCGCGATCGCCTCGGGATTGCACGGCAGCGGGATGAGGTCGTCCTCGCCGAAGACGCCCCATTGCTCGATGACGGCGCGGCGGATCTCCGAGAGCACGATCCGGTTCCGGCGGGGATCGTAGCCTTCGTTTCGACCGGCATCCTGTACCGGCTGGAATGTCACGCCGCGAACGCAGGCGCGGTCTTGCGCAAAGCGCAGGACGTCGCCGATCTCGCCGTCGTTCACGCCCGTGCGCACGACCGAGACGAGGGTGGTGGAGATGCCCGCGCGCTCGAGATTATCGAGCGCGCGCTCGTGCACGCGGCGGAGATCGGCGCCGCGGATCGTCTCGAGCGCGCTCCGCGAGAGCGCGTCGAATTGCAGGTAGACCTCGAAGCCCCGCTTCGTCTCCGCGAGCGCCGCGACGAAATCGGGATCGCTCGCGAGCCGGATGCCGTTCGTGTTGAGCATCACGTGCCGGATCGGCCGCCGCCGCGCGGCGCGGAGGATGTCCAGGATCTGCGGATGAAGCGTCGGCTCGCCGCCCGAGATCTGCAGCAGGTCCGGCTGCCCCTCGCTCTCCACGAGGAGATCGAGCATGCGCTCGACCTCCGCGAGGCTGCGCGTGCCCGAGAGCGCCGGCGAGGAGGAGGCGAAGCAGGTGGGGCAGGTGAGATTGCAGGTCTCGTTCACCTCGATGAGGGCAAGGCAGCTGTGCTGCTCGTGATCCGGGCAAAGGCCGCAATCGTAGGGGCAGCCGCGCTCGATGCGCGTGTGGAACTTGAGCGGGACGTCTCCGGGCTTGAGGAATTCGCGGCAGAGCTTCCAGTAGCGCGCCTCCGAGGAGATCAGCGTCTTCTGCGCGCCGTGCTCCGTGCAGCGCTTCAGATAGAAAACGCTCTCGCCCTCCTGAACGATCTTCGCGGGCACCAGCGCGAGACAGATCTCGCAGAGCGAGGTGGTCTGGCCCAGGAAGACGTAAGGCCGCGCCTTGCGCAGCGGCGGCGCGGTCAGGGGCTCTTGCGTGCGTAGGCCGTCGGCGTCGGGCATGGTTCGACGATCTCCCTGCGGGCGTAGAGGAGGGCATAGCCAAGAAGCGCGAGCGACAGTAGGTGGAAGAGGTTGAGCGGCCCCAGGACGGTTCCGTAGGGCTTCAGGAACTCCCATAGGAAGCGCTGCGCGGCGTAGACGCCGACGAATAGGTAGAAGCCCGCGCGGAGCCCGAGCGGACTCCGCCTGCGCAGCAGGATGAGGAAGGTCGCGAGGAAGAGCGCCATGGTCGCGGACTCGTAGAGCTGCACCGGATGGCGAGGGATGCCGTCGCCGAAATCGACGGCCCAGGGCACGCTCGTCGGGGTGCCGCAGGTCATGTCCTCGAGACCCGCGAGGAAGCAGCCGATGCGGCCGACGGCGATCGCCGCCGCGAGCGGCGCGGCGAAGCGCAGGCCCGTCGAGCCCCGCATGCCCGTCGCCGCCTTCAGTCCCTCGACCGCGAGGATCGCGCCGGCGATCGCGCCCTCGATGCTGCGCGCGACGCCATCGATGCCGCTGAGCCAGAGGTTGAGGCTGCCGAAGAGATAGGCGCCGAGTGTCGCGCCGAGCGAGGCAAGCGGCAGATAAAGCGGATGGCGCTGCCAGGCCCGGCCGCCGTCCTCCGGTGAAACCGGAACCAGCCAGTAGGCTGCCACGGCCGCCAGCAGCGCCAGCGCATCGAAAATGCTATGCAGAAGCAGGCGCGCCTCCGCGGTTCCCCGCTCTCGCCCGCGGCCAGTCTGCCCAACCCAAAGGGGGTAGGCAATTTCCCTCGCGCGACATTATGTTATAGGCTTGTTGCACGCGCCTCCCCCCGGCGCTGTCGGACGATCTGGAACTCGATGCTCATGCTGGACCCATTCGGTCGGAAAATCACGTACTTGCGTGTCTCGGTCACGGACCGCTGCGACTTCCGCTGCGTCTATTGCATGGCCGAGGACATGACCTTCCTACCGAAGGCGGAGGTCCTGAGCCTCGAGGAGCTGGACCGCGTCTGCAGCGCCTTCGTGCGCCATGGCGTGCGCAAGCTGCGCATGACCGGCGGCGAGCCGCTGGTCCGCCGCAACATCATGACGCTTTTCCGCTCGCTGGGACGTCACCTCAAGTCCGGCGAGCTCGACGAGCTCACCCTCACGACCAACGGAAGCCAGCTCGCACGCCACGCGCAAGAGCTCAAGGAGATCGGCGTCCGCCGCGTCAACGTCTCGCTCGACACGCTCGACCCCGCGAAGTTCGCGGCGATCACGCGCTGGGGCAGGCTCGAGCAAGTGCAGGAGGGGCTCGCCGCGGCGAAGCGCGCGGGGCTCGCGGTCAAGATCAATGCGGTGGCATTGAAGGGCGTCAACGACGGCGAGTTCCATCGCCTCGTCGAATGGTGCGGCGAGGAGGGCTTCGACCTCGTCTTCATCGAGGTGATGCCCATGGGCGAGATCGGCGCGGAGACGCGGCTCGACCAGTATCTCCCGCTCTCGCTGGTACGCGCGGAGCTGCAGCGCCGCTGGACGCTCGAGGAGACCGACTATCGCACCGGCGGGCCCGCGCGCTACTACACCGTGCGCGAGACCGGGCGGCGCGTCGGCATGATCACGCCGCTAACGCATAATTTCTGCGAGAGCTGCAACCGCGTCCGCCTCACCTGCACCGGCACGCTCTATATGTGCCTGGGACAGGCGGATGCGGCGGATCTGCGCACGCCGCTCAGGGCCTCCGAGAGCGACGGGCCGCTCGACGCCGTGATCGCCGAGGCGATCTCGCGCAAGCCCAAGGGCCACGATTTCGTCATCGACCGCCGGCACCGTCGCCCCGCGGTCGAGCGGCATATGAGCGTCACCGGCGGCTGAGCCTCTTCCCTTGCCCGTTTTCACGCGCCCGCCGCGAAAAATCGCCTTCCTCGCGAGCGAGAACCCCGCCGCGCAGGCGGCTCTCCAGGAGCTCCGCGACCGCTACGGCACGATCGAGCCGCAGGAGGCCGAGGCCGCCGTGGCGCTCGGCGGCGACGGCTTCATGCTGGAGACGCTGCACCGCTTTCTCGATCGCGGCGTACCGATCTACGGCATGCATCGCGGCAGCGTCGGGTTCCTGATGAACGCCTACGAGCCGGAGCGCCTCGCCGAGCGGCTCGCCCGCGCCCAGGCGGTGAAACTCTTCCCGCTGGAGATGCTCGTCCACGACCGCGACGGCCGCGGCCGCCGCGCCCTTGCCTTCAACGAGGTCTCGCTGCTGCGCCAGGGCCGCCAGGCCGCGAAGATCCGCATCAGCGTCGACGAGGTCGTCCGCCTCGACGAGCTCATGAGCGATGGCGTGCTCGTGGCGACGCCCGTGGGCTCGACCGCGTACAACCTCTCCGCCCACGGCCCCATCATCCCCCTGGGCGCCAACGTGCTCGCGCTCACGCCCATCACCGCCTTCCGCCCGCGCCGCTGGCGCGGCGCGCTCCTCCCGCATTCCGCGCGCGTGCGCTTCGAGATCCTCGAATCCGAGAAGCGCCCCGTGAGCGCGACCGCCGATTTCACGGAGGTCCGCGATGTGCAGGAGGTGACGATCCGCGAGACCCGCGACGTCGCCCAAACCATCCTCTTCGACCCCGAGCACAATCTCGAGGAGCGGATCCTCAAGGAACAGTTTCAGACCTGACTTTGGATATGTCTCGCTTACGACCGGACCGAGACGCCAATTTCTCAGTGCCGCTGTTGTGCTGGCGCGTGATCCCACAAACCCGGTTTGACTGTAGGCCGGGGGCTTCTGCTTTGTGGCGGAAACCAGCCATCCGTTACCCCTCGCGAAATGTCGCGGAAGTGCCGCACCCGGACATCCGACCAACAAATTTCGCCGGGTGGTTCGAGTACCCGATCAATAATAACTCGGATTACGCTTTCGGCAGGGATGGGCATCACGCGATTGCGCCGGAGCGACCCGTGAGCGTCTGCGAGGGAAATTGGGCCAACATTGCCGGCGATTTCGTCGAGCTCCCGAAGGACGGGCTTCGGTTCGCCGGCATCTCGAGTGCGACCGGTCAAACCGCGCGCGCAATTCTCTGCCGTCGGCTACGCGATGCCTCGGCTGACAAATTGATCTCGGGCTAGCGCCTTACCAACCATTGCGTGCGGAGACGATCGGGCGCTAGGGTGGTGGAACCTACGGATCGGAGCGCCTAGGGGTAGAGCTACGGGATGTGGGCAAGGCGGTGAAAACATCTCTTATTATCTGCAGCCACAATCGGCAGGAGCGCCTTGCCGCGTCGATGAAGCGTCTGCCGGCGGCATCGCTCTCGAAGCACGAAATCGAGCTCGTTCTCGTCGATAGCGCGTCATCCGACGGGACGTCGCGCCTAATGAGAGATTTCGCGGCATCCGCGCCCTTCGCCGTTCGCGCGGTGGTCGTGGACAAAAAAGGATCAGGGTTGGCGCGCGGCCGTGGCGTCGCCGTGGCGGGCGGAGATCTGTTGGTGTTCACCGATGACGATTGCTATCTCCCCGAGGATTATTTCGATTACCTGTTGCCTGTGATGAGCCGGGGCGAATTTCATTTTGGCGGCGGCGCAATCGAGCTTTTCAACGGAGAGGTTCCTATTGGCGGCGACCGGCCGCAGGCATCGGAGCGCATTCCACCCCACTCGCTGCTGAGCGCCGGAACGATTCAGGGCGGCAACATGTTCTTCCGCCGCGCCGTGTTCGACCGGGCTGGGTTGTTTCGCGAGGAATTCGGCGCCGGCGCACATTTTTCAGGCGACGACATCGAGATGGCGACGCGTGCCTCACTCCTGGGATTCGCCGGTGTGCGGCTCCCGGGTTTGAAGGTTTACCACGACAATCCGCGCCAGCCTGGCACGCAGGCTCATGACGACCGACGCAGGGAATACGACGTCGGCCGTGGTGCCTATTATGCCTCGCTGATCGCGTCGGGACACCTTCTTGCCTGGCAGCTTTGGGGGCAAGTCAGCCTGAGGCCGGTCGAAGGCGGGATATCCAAGAAGGCGCTCAAGACTCTTGAGCGCGAATTGCGCGGCGCCGCGGATTTCATCGCGGCGTCACTCGGAGAGGAATAGGACACGCCGCCCCGCATGGTCCCATATCCTCTATGCACAATCCGAAATCTTCCTGAAAGAAATGGTCACCGGCGGCGCCGCCGTATTCGTAAATAAGTTTCAGCACAGGGAACCGAGCAGCCGAGGTGCGTCGTGGGCCAGTCGCATCGATTTTGTTACTACCGCGACTTGTCCGGTTAGCCGCCCATTCCGGAAATGCCGGTTCGATATTGCGCACGTCGGGACGGGCGTAATACAAGCCAGCGTACGGAGTCCCTCACTTCCGATCGTCTAGCCCCTCGGCGCCCGCTCCCGCGCAAAGCCCGCGAGCGCCGCCACTAGCGCGTCGAGGTCGGCCTTGAGGCGTGGGAAGTTGGCGTTTCGCTCGAAGGTCGTCTCGTCCATGTAGAGCTTGCGGTTGACCTCGATCTGCAGGCTGTGACGCCGCTCACGGGGGCGACCGTGGCGACGGACGAGCTCGACGCCTTTGTAGGGGTCGTTGACCTTGACGTCGTAGCCGCGGTCCCGGAGGAAACGCAGCACGAACTCCGTGAGCTCCGCGGCGCAGGTTGTGCCGTCGCGGTCGCCGAGCACGAAATCGCCGCGCACCACGCCCGCACCCTCGCTCGCCATCGCGTTGCTCACGCTCTTCATTGAATGGCAATTGACGTGCCAGACGCCGCCGAAGCGCGAGTGCAGGCGATCAGCGACCGTCGCGAGCTCGCGGTGGTAGGGCTCGTAGTAGCGGTCGATCCGCGCCTGGACCTCCGCGACGCCGAGCCTCCGGCCGTAGACCGGCGTCTTCGGCACCGCGAGGCGTCGGATCAGGCCCATGCCGAGCCTCGACTTCTCGCCGGGCATCGCCTCGCCGGGCCAGGGCGCATCGAGCAGCTCCTGATCGATGTCCGCGAGATTGCGGTTGGCGTCGATGTAGCTTCGCGGAAAGAAGGCGCCGATTAGCGTCGCGCCATGCGCAGGGGCGGCGCTGTAGAGCTCGTCGACGTAGGTGTCCTCGGCCGTCCGCAGCATCTCCAGCGGACAGGTGAAGTCGAAATCCTGGGGATACTCGACGCCGCTGTGCGGGCTGTCGAAGACCAGCGGCACCTCCGGAGCGTCGGGGTCGCGACGATAGAGAACTCCGGGGATCGTGCGCGGCATCGTCGTCATGTACGGCCTATCTGGGGTCGTTGAGGTGGCAGGCGGAGCGGCGGCCCGGGGCGATCTCCCGGAGCGCCGGCGCCTCGCGGCGGCAGCGCTCCATCGCATGCGGGCAGCGCGGATGGAAGTGGCATCCCGAGGGCGGATCGAGCGGCGAGGGTATCTCGCCCTTGACCGGCGTGAAACTGCGCTTCCTCTGGTCGAGGCGCGGCACCTCCGCGAGGAGCGCTTGCGTGTAAGGGTGGTTGGGCCGGGCGAAGAGCTCCTCCGTCCGAGCGCTCTCGACGATCCGTCCCAGATACATGATGAGGATGCGGTCGGCGATGTGCTCGACCACGCCGAGATCGTGGCTGATGAAGAGATATGCGAGGCCGAACTCCTCGCGCAGCGAGACGAAGAGATTGATGATCTGCGCCTGGATCGAGACGTCGAGCGCCGCCACGGGCTCGTCGCAGACCACGAATTCCGGCCGGACCGCGAGCGCGCGGGCGATCCCGATGCGCTGGCGCTGCCCGCCCGAGAATTGATGCGGGTAGCGCCGCTTATAGCTTGAATCGAGACCGACGCGGCGCAGGAGATCGTCCAGGAATAAGTCGAGCGCGGCGGCGGGGACGAGCCCGTGGACGCGCGGCCCCTCCCCCACGATCTCCCGCACCTTGAGCCGCGGGTTGAGCGAGGCGAAGGGGTCCTGGAAGATCATCTGCGCCGTGAGCTGCGCCTTGCGCCGCGCCTCCTTGCCGAGGCTCGCGCGGTCGACGCCCTTGAGCAGGACCGTGCCGGCGCTGGGCTCGTAGAGCCCGACGGCGATGCGGCCGAGCGTCGACTTGCCGCAGCCGGATTCGCCCACGAGCCCGAGCACCTCGCCGGGGAAGAGCTGGAGATCGACGCCGTCCACCGCGCGCACGACGTGCTCGCTCACCTCTGCGCCGAGGCGGCGCGCGAGCTTCTCCGCGAGGTCGAGCGGGCGCGTGAAGCGCTTCGAGACCTCTCGGAGCTCGATGAGCGGCGTCGCGCTCATTGTGCCTCCGCCCGCAGCGGATGAACGCAGCGCACGAGCCGGCCCGCCTCGAGCGCCGCGAGCTCCGGCATCGCGAGACAGCGCTCGTCGGCACGGGGGCAGCGGCTGCGGAAGCTGCAGCCGCTCGGGAGCCGCAGCGGCGAGGGTGTCATGCCCGGGATTTGCCGCAGCGGCTCGCCGCGGCGATTGCGGCTCGGCACGGAGCCGATGAGGCCGCTCGTATAGGGATGGAGCGGCCGGTCGAGCACGCCGTCGACGGGCCCCTCCTCCACCACGCGGCCCGCATACATGACCGCCACGGTGTCCGCGAGCCCGCTCACCACCGCGAGATCGTGCGTGATCCAGATGAGCGCGGTGCGGCTCTCGCGGCAGAGCTTCTGCACCTCGTAGAGGATCTGCGCCTGGATCGTCACGTCGAGGGCGGTGGTGGGCTCGTCCGCGATGAGGAGCGATGGCCGGTTGAGAAGCGCGATCGCGATCGCCACGCGCTGGCGCATGCCGCCGGAGAATTGATGCGGATATGCGGCGAGCCGCTCCTCCGCCGAGGCGATGCCGACCTGGCCCAGGACGTCGCGCGAGCGGGCGCGCGCCTCGGCGTGGCTCACCTCGGGGTGATGAGCGCGGATCGCCTCCACCATCTGCGTCTCGATCCGCAGCACCGGATTGAGCGTCATCATGGGGTCCTGGAAGATCATGGCGATGCGCTCGCCGCGGAGACGGCGCAGGCGCTCCTCGGGGAGGCGTGCCAAATCCTCGCCCTCGAAGAGAATGCGGCCCGCGACGATGCGGCCCGGCGGATCGACGAGGCCCAGGATCGAGAATCCCGTGACGGACTTGCCGGAGCCGGACTCGCCGACGAGACCCAGCACCTCGCCGCTCCGGACCGCGAGGCTCACGCCGTCGACGGCCTTCACGACACCCATGCGCGTGAAGAAATGCGTGGCGAGATCCTCGACGGCCAGGAGCGGCGCCCCGGCGCTCACTTCTGGAGCCGCGGATTGAGCACGTCGCGCAAGCGATCGCCGACGAGGTTGATCGAGACGATCGCGATCAGCAGGGCGACGCCCGGGAAGAAGCTGATCCAGTATTTGCCGCTCATCATGTACTCGAAGCCGTTCGCGATGAGGAGGCCGAGCGAGGGCTCCGTGATGGGGAGACCGATCCCGAGGAAGGAGAGCGTCGCCTCCAGCGCGATCGCGTGCGCCACCTGCACCGTCGCCACCACGATCACCGGCGGCAGGCAGTTCGGCAGGATATGGTGCAGCACGATGCGGGCGTCGCTGAGCGCGAGGCAGCGCGCGGCCTCGATGTATTCCTTCCGTCGCTCGACCAGCGCCGAGGCGCGGATGGTGCGGGCGTAATAGGCCCACTGCACCACCACGAGGGCGAGGATGATCTTGAGGACGCCGTGCCCCAGCAATGCCACCAGGATGAGTGCCACGAGTATCGCCGGGAGCGAGAGCTGGAGATCGACGACGCGCATGATGAGGGTCTCGACGCGGCCGCCGACATAGGCGGCGACGAGGCCGAGCGCGCCCCCCAGCAGCAGCGCCGCGATCGAGCTGAGGGCGCCCACGCCGAGACTGGTGCGGAGGCCGTAGAAGATCGCGGACATCATGTCCCGGCCCTGGTCGTCGGTGCCGAGCCAATAGACGAGACCGTCCGCGGAGGCAGAGCCCGGAGGCAGGCGGCCGTCCATGAGGTCGAGCGACGCGAGATCGTAGGGGTTCTGCGGCGAGATCCACGGCGCCAGGAGCGCCACGACGAGGATCGCCGCGAATACCGCGAGGCCCGCCGCCGCGAGCTTCGAGGCGAAGAAATCGGCGGCGAGGCGGCGGAACGGCGTCTCGGCGTCGATGCCGGCGGTCTCGTCCGTGAGCGCGCTCATGCGCGGGCCTCGGCGAGCCTGACGCGGGGATCGAGGACGGAGTAGAGGATGTCCACGAGCAGGTTGATCGTGATGACCAGGAGCACCGTCAGCATGAGATAGGCCACGATGACGGGCCGGTCGAGCACGGTGATCGATTTGATGATGAGCTGCCCGATGCCGGGCCAGGCGAAGATGGTCTCGGTGACCACGGAGAAGGCGATGACCGCGCCAATCTCGAGCCCGAGCACGGTCACGATGGGAATGAGGATGTTCCGCAGCACGTGCACGAGGACGATGCGGCTCGAGGCGAGGCCCTTGGCGCGCGCGAACTTGATGTAGTCCATGTGCACGACCTCGCGCGTCCCCGCGGCGGCGAGACGGATCACGAGCGCGATCCGCGAGAGCGAGAGGTTGATCGCCGGCAGCAGCAGATGCTTGATCCCGTCCCAGGTGAGGAAGCTCAGGTCGAGGCCGAGCACGTTGACGGTGGCGCCGCGTCCGGTCGAGGGAAGCAGGTGCAGCTCCACCGCGAAGACCAGAATCAGCATGATGCCGACCCAAAAGGTCGGCAGGCTGAATCCGAGGATCGAGCCCGCGGCGACGAGGCGAGCGAGGGGACTGTCGGGCTTCAATCCCACGAAGAGGCCGAGCGGCAGACCCAGCACGATCGCGACGAGCATCGCCGCGAAGGCGAGCTCGAGCGTCGCCGGCAGGCGCTCCACGATCAGCCGGAGCGCGGGCTCGTTGAAGACGAAGGAGCGGCCGAGATCGCCGTGGAGCGCATTCCTGAGAAAGACGAAATATTGCTCCCAGAGCGGCTTGTCGAGGCCGAGCGCCGCGGTCGCGCGCGCGATCTCCGCCTGGTCCGCCTGTGGGCTGATGAGGATGTCCACGGGATTCCCGATGGCGAAGACGCCGAGGAACACCAGCACCGACATCGCCAGCAGCACCACTGCGCTCTGCATCAATCGGCGGATAATGAGGACGGTCATGGCTCTGCCGGCGGCCTTCCCGGCGTCACTTCGCGGGGTGAACGTCGGCGGCGAGCGTGTATTGGTTCGTGTTGCCGACGAAAGTCAGATCGCTCCGCATGCCCCAGACCGTGACCTCGTAGTGGAGGGGGATGATTCCGACGTCGCCGATACCGACCTCCGTCGCCTGCTGCAGCAGCAGCTCGCGCTTGCCGTCGTCGACGGTCCCGAGCGCCTGCACCAGGAGCCCGTCGAGCTTGGGATCGGAGAAGCGGCCGCGATTGGCCGCGCCGAAGCCCTTGGCGGGATCGTTGGTCGCGAGCAGCGACTTCAGCGGCGAGGACGGCTCGCCGGTTTCGGCGCCCCAGCCCACGAGCATGAAGCTGAACTCGAGCTTGCTCGCGCGGCTGAAGTAGACGGATTGCGGCATCGCCGCGACCTCGGTCTTGATGCCGACGCGGCTCAGCATCTGCGCCACAGCCTGCGCAATCTTCTCGTCGTTGACGTAGCGGTCGTTGGGCGAATGCAGCGTCAGGCGGAAGCCCTCGGGATATCCCGCCTCCGCGAGCAGCTTCTTCGCGCCCTCGGGATCGAAGGGCTCGGGCTTGAGGCTGGGGCTCACGCCGAAGAAGCCGTCGGGAAGGAGCTGCCCCGCGGGGATAGCCGCTCCCTCCATGACGCGATCGACGATCGCCTGGCGGTTGATCGCCTTCGACATCGCGAGGCGCACGCGCCGGTCCTTCAGGGGATTCCCGGGCAGCGGCTTGCCCGCGTTGTCGAATGCGAAGGGCGTCTCATCGCGGTTGCTGTCGATGTGCAGATAGATCACGCGGTTAGAGACCGCCTGCGCGAGGCGAATCTTGGGATTGGCCTTGAGCGCCTTCAGGTCGGCGGTGGGCACGTTCTCGATGAGATCGACATCGCCCGCGAGCAGCGCCGCGACGCGCGCGGCGTTGTTGGGGATCGGGCGGAAGGTCACCTTGGCCCAATCGGGCTTCGGTCCCCAATAGTCGTCGCTGCGGACGAGCACCAGGCGATTGCCGGGCACCCACTCCACGAACTTGAAGGGACCGGTGC
>Ga0335085_10004937_pt1 | contig 21797 bp, 13 predicted proteins | sample Lox_Sample_45_FD_206712 | JGI IMG/M metagenome (GOLD analysis project Ga0335085, IMG submission 206712) | Soil microbial communities from Loxahatchee National Wildlife Refuge, Florida, United States - Lox_Sample_4.5 | ecosystem: Environmental > Terrestrial > Soil > Wetlands | place: USA...
CGGCTTATCAAGAAATACGATCTCGACATGATATTTCTCGCCGGCCCTGGCCACGGCGCGCCTGGTGTTCTGGCGCCCGTTTATCTCGAAGGTGCGTATTCGGAAATATATCCGGACAAGAGCCAGGATGAGCGAGGCATGAGGGAATTCTTCAAGCAGTTTTCGTTCCCCGGCGGCATCGGCAGTCACTGCACCCCCGAAACTCCGGGCTCCATCCACGAAGGCGGCGAACTCGGCTACGTGCTCTCGCATGCTTGCGGTGCGGCCTTCGATAATCCCGAACTGATTGTCACTGCTGTGGTTGGCGACGGCGAATCCGAAACCGGCCCGCTGGCCACTTCCTGGCACATCAATAAATTCCTCAATCCGGCTCGCGATGGCGCCGTGCTTCCCATCCTCCATCTGAACGGCTACAAGATCAACAATCCCACTTTGCTCGCGCGCATCAGCCACGAGGAACTGGAAAGCCTTTTCCGCGGCTACGGGTGGACTCCCTACTTTGTGGAGGGTTCCGACCCCGACACCATGCACCAGGCAATGGCCGCCACCACCGAACACTGTATCAGTGAAATCCGCAAAATCCAGAAGCTGGCCCGCTCAAACGGCGCCGCGGAGCGCCCGCGCTGGCCAATGATTGTGATGCGCACTCCGAAAGGCTGGACGGCCCCAAGAGAGCTTGACGGCCATCGCCTGGAGGGATTTTGGCGCGCGCACCAGGTTCCGATGGCCGACGTGAAGAAGAATCCCCAGAGGCTTCAGGAACTGGAGAAGTGGATGCGGTCCTACAGGCCAGAGGAGCTCTTCGACTCCAGCGGTGTGCTGCGTCAGGAGCTAAAGGATCTCACGCCTCAGGGCACCCGCCGGATGGGCGCGAACCTTCACTCCAATGGCGGCCGTTTGAAGAAGGCGCTCCTGCAACCCGACTTTCGCAGCTATGCGCTGAAGTTCGACAAGCCGGGAACCGTGGAAGCGGAAAACACGCGGCCGTTAGGCGCTTTCCTGCGCGACGTGATGAAGCAGAATATGCACAACTTCCGGGTGTTTGGCCCCGATGAAAACACATCCAACAAGCTCCAGGACATCTACCAGGTGAGCAAGAAGTTCTGGATTGCAGAGTCATTTCCGGAAGATGCCGACGGCGGCGAACTCGCACCGGACGGCCGAGTGATCGAAATGCTCAGCGAGCACACCATGGAAGGCATGCTCGAGGGCTATCTACTCTCCGGCCGGCACGGCTTCATCTCCTCCTACGAAGCGTTTATTCACGTGATCGATTCCATGTTCAACCAGCATGCCAAGTGGCTTTCCATCTCCAACCACCTTTCCTGGCGGGAAAAGATCGCGTCGCTCAACATCCTGGTTACCTCTACGGTCTGGCGCCAGGATCACAACGGGTTCACTCATCAGGATCCGGGATTCCTCGACGTGGTGGTCAACAAGAGTTCGGCGGTTACGCGCATCTACATGCCTCCGGACGTCAATTCGCTCCTCTCCGTGGCAAATCATTGTCTGCGCAGCGAGAACTACGTCAACGTCATCGTCTGCGACAAACAGATGCACCTCCAGTACATGGATATGGACGCGGCCATCGCGCACTGCACCAAGGGCCTCGGCATCTGGGATTGGGCCTGCAATGATCAGGGAACGGAACCGGACGTCGTCATGGTTTCCGCCGGCGACATTCCCACGCAGGAGACGCTCGCGGCAATCGTGCTGCTTCGACAGGAATTCCCCGACATCAAGATTCGCTATATCAACGTGGTAGATCTTTTCAAGCTGCAACCCAGTACCGAGCATCCTCATGGGTTGAGCGATGCGGATTTCGATTCGCTCTTCACCGTGAATAAGCCGATTATCTTCAACTTCCACGGCTATCCCTGGCTCATCCACCGGCTCGCCTACCGCCGGACGAACCACAAAAACATGCATGTCCGGGGCTATAAGGAGAAGGGCAACATCAATACTCCTTTGGAGCTGGCCATCGAAAATGAAATCGATCGCTTTAGCCTGGCTATGGACGTCATCAAGCGTGTTCCGCGGCTTCAGGCCATCGGGGCCCACGCCAAGGAGAATTTCCTGAACGAGCAAATCGCATGCCGCAATTACGCATTTGAGCACGGCACGGACAAGCCCGATGCCGCCGCCTGGAAATGGCCCTACTAGCGGTTCTTTGTTGAGTGGGGAACGACACGCACGAACTGTGACCCATGTTTTTATTTGCGGTCAACTTCGGAATCTCCGCCCTGGGATTTCAGTTGACTGCATCTGACCGGGAGCAGAAGCAAATACCCACGGAGCGCCAGGCTCCCGCCTGACCCTTCGCTGCTGGCAAGAAAGGATGGCTTCAATGGGCACGAAAACTGTACCAGCCACCGAACCCCAAAAGGCGTCACAGGATATGTCTGGACTTCTCCGGCAATACGGCTGCGGTCCGATTCAATTCACGGGTAGGGACGGGCTGTTCGATCGCCATCTCCATTTCGACAATGTTCTCGAGGATAGCGAAATTGGGCCGCGTGAGCAGTTTGAAGCGGCGGCCCGCTCCGTACGTGATGTGCTTTCCCAGCGGTGGGTGCTTACGGAGAAGACTTACGAGCGCGAAAACCCCAAACGCGTTTATTACCTCTCGATGGAGTTTCTCCTCGGACGTGCCCTGGCAAATAACATCACCAATCTGCTGTTGGACTCACTCATCCCCCAAATTACCGGTGAGAGAGGTATTGACCCACTCGCTGTCTTCGCGCAGGAACCCGACGCCGGACTCGGCAACGGAGGACTGGGCCGGCTGGCGGCATGTTTTCTGGATTCCATGGCCACTCTCGAGTTGCCCGCCATGGGCTACGGCCTCCGCTACGAGTACGGAATCTTCAAGCAGCTCATCAAGGATGGTTGGCAGGTCGAACAGCCCGACAATTGGCTGCGCCGTCCTGATCCATGGGAGATTGCTCGCCCGCACGAGCGAGTGGTGGTGAACCTGAATTGCTCCTTTGTTGTTCATGAAGGATCGCTGCGCGCCGTCCCAGGCAGGCCCTCTCGCATCTATGGGATTCCCTACGACTATCCCGTGGTGGGATACGGCGGAAAGACCGTGAATACTCTGCGTCTTTGGAGCGCGGCAAGCCCCGATTACTTCAATTTTGAGGAGTTCAGCGAGGGCGACTTCGTGGCCGCCCTCACAGGGACACTGGCGGCTGAATCCTTGACCCGCGTTCTCTATCCCGACGATAGCACCAGCATGGGCCGTGGCTTGCGTCTCGTGCAAGAGTATTTCCTGGTTGCCAGTTCCCTCGCCGATCTCATACGCAGATTCCGGCGCACGAACTCGGACTGGAGCGCACTGCCCGGCAAAGTGGCCATCCAGCTCAACGACACGCATCCCACTCTGGCTGTTCCGGAGCTCATGCGCATTCTCCTGGACGAAGAGCATCTCGGCTGGGAACAGGCTTGGGACCTCACCCAACGCACGCTCGCCTACACGAATCACACACTTCTTCCGGAGGCGCTCGAAAAATGGCCGGTCGAGTGGCTCGAGCTCATCATCCCGCGCCAGTTGGAGATCATTTACGAGATCAACCGCCGCTTCCTGGATTCCGTTCGCTCCCGTTATCCCGGTGATGAAGCCCGCGCCGCACGCGCCAGCCTGATTGAGGAGGGTTCTCCCCGGAATGTTCGGATGGCCAATCTGGCCATCGTGGGCTCGCATAGCACGAATGGCGTGGCATCTATCCATTCAGAACTGCTGCGCACGGTGACGGTGAAGGATCTCGCGGAACTTTTCCCGGAGCGCTTCAACAACAAGACCAATGGTGTAACGCCCCGCCGGTGGCTGCTGCTTGCGAACCCCGCGCTTTCCTCGACGATTACCAGCGCCATCGGTGACGGTTGGATCAGGGATCTCTCGCAACTCAGCAGGCTCAAGCCCCTGGCCGGCGACGCACAATTCCGCAAAGCCTTCCTCAAGGCAAAACGCCAGGCGAAGCAGGCATTTGCCGGCTGGCTGGCTGCGACGACAGGACAGACGGTAAGTCCGGATTCGATCTTCGATTGCCAGGTGAAGCGCATCCACGAGTACAAGCGGCAACTGCTCAACGGCCTGCGCGTCGTGGCGCTCTACAACCGTCTCCGGCAGAATCCGGACCTCCCCATGGAACCTCGCACATTCCTCTTCGCCGGCAAGGCCGCTCCTGCCTACCGGCTCGCCAAGCTCATCATCAAGTTCCTGAACAACCTTGCGGGAACAATCGATGGCGACCCCGCTGTGCGGGGAAAGCTCAAGGTCCTGTTCCTCCCGGACTATTGTGTATCCCTCGCGGAGAGGTTGATTCCTGCGAGCGACGTGTCCAATCAGATCTCCACCGCCGGCTACGAAGCCAGCGGCACCAGCAATATGAAGTTCATGATGAACGGCGCGCTCACCATCGGTACGCGTGACGGCGCCACAATCGAAATGGCTCAGCAGGGCGGGGAAGAGAATTTCTTCCTGTTTGGTCTCACCGCGGATCAGGTGGCCAGCAGCCGCGGCTGGTACAGTCCGCACTGGCATTATGAAAATGAGCCGGAGACCCGTGCGGCGCTGGACCTGATCTTTACGAACCACTTCAGCCATTACGAACCGGGAGTTTTCGAACCTCTTCGCGAGACGCTCCTCACCGGAGGGGACCACTACCTGCACCTGGCGGATTTTAAGTCCTACCTCGAGGCGGATCAGAGGCTGGTCGATCTCTACTCACATCCCGACGAATGGGCGCGCAAGGCGATCCTCAATGTCGCCGGCTCGGGAATGTTCTCTAGCGATCGCACCATTCGTGAATACGCCACCGACATATGGGGAGCGACGCCATGTCCAGTCCGGTAACCGTCAAGCCCTCCGACGAATCCAAACAGGCCATGGCCCTCTCTCCGCTCGCGGGAAAGCCCGCGCCGAAAAGTCTTCTCATCGACGTCGCCCGCCTCGTTCAGGAGTACTTCAACCGTCGGCCGGATCTTTCCGATCCGGCCCAACTGGTCAGCTTCGGAACCAGTGGCCATCGCGGCTCTCCCCTGCTCGGCACTTTCACCGAGGCCCACATCGCCGCCATTTCTCAATCGATCTGCGATTACCGTAAAGCACAGGGTGTCGATGGTCCGCTCTACATGGGCAAGGATACTCACGCGCTTTCCGGCCCCGCCCAGCGAACAGCTCTCGAAGTGCTGGCCGCAAATAGCATCGAGACCATCATCCAGAAAGATGACGGCGTCACCCCCACTCCCGTGATTTCCAGAGCTATCCTCGCTTACAACCACACTCGCGATCGCGATCTCGCTGACGGTATTGTGATCACGCCTTCGCACAATCCCCCACGAGACGGAGGCTTCAAGTACAACCCCACCAACGGTGGCCCCGCCGACACCGAAGCCACCCAATGGATTCAGACGCGCGCAAACGAACTGCTCCGCAAAGGTGATGGGAACATCAAGCGATTGCCCTATGACGCCGCTATCCGGGCCGCAACTACTCGCGAAGCGGACTTAATCACCCCCTACGTCAGCGATCTCCGGAATGTCGTGGATATGGACTCCATCCGCAATGCCGGCCTCAAGCTGGGAGTGGACCCCCTGGGTGGCGCGGGCCAACCTTACTGGGAACCGATCAATTCCCTTTATGGTCTGGAGATTTCGGTGACGAATCCGGTGATCGATCCCAGATTCTCGTTCATGACCGTCGATCACGACGGCGAAATCCGCATGGATTGTTCGAGCCCGTACGCCATGGCCCGCCTGGTGGAGCTCAAAGACCGTTTTCGTCTAGCCTTCGGTAACGATCCGGATGCAGACCGCCACGGAATCGTCACTCCGTCTGCCGGTCTCATGAATCCCAATCACTACTTGGCGGTTGCCATCCGCTATCTGCTCACCCACCGGCCGCAGTGGCCCCAGCATGCGGCCGTCGGTAAGACGCTGGTCAGCAGCAGCATGATCGACCGGGTGGTGAACAAGCTGCAGCGGCGTTTGTCCGAGGTTCCCGTTGGCTTCAAATGGTTCGCGCCGGGGCTGTTCGATGGCTCGTACTGCTTCGGCGGAGAAGAAAGCGCCGGGGCCAGTTTCCTGCGCATGGACGGCTCCGTATGGACCACGGATAAAGACGGCCTCATACTCGCTCTGCTCGCAGCCGAGATTACGGCCCGCACGGGCAGGGATCCGGGAGAGCATTATCGTGAGTTGACTGCGGAATTCGGAACTCCACATTACACGCGCATCGACGCGCCGGCCACCCCCGAGCAAAAGGCCAAGCTGCAGAAGCTTTCGCCAACGGACGTTCGCGAATCCGAGTTGGCTGGTGAACCGATCCTGGCCAAGCTCACCGCCGCGCCCGGCAACAACGCGCCCATCGGAGGACTCAAGGTGGTTACCCGCAGCGGCTGGTTCGCCGCCCGGCCCTCCGGCACGGAAAATATCTACAAGATCTATGCGGAAAGCTTTAAGGACGCGTCCCACTTGGATGCGCTTGTCGAGGAGGCTCAGCAACTCGTGAGTCGCGCATTGCGCTGAGACGCGCCGTTGGCCGATATTGATAAAAGCGTGGGCGCTCACTTGTCACCGGCCGGTCTTCCGTTCGCTTTTCCGCCCTTTCCCAAAGAGTATCGCGCCTCTGGTATCCTCCTCCCGGTCACCTCACTTCCTTCTCGCTTCGGCATCGGCGACATGGGGCCCGCTGCACGAGTCTGGATTGATCTGCTCTACGACTGCGGTCAAAGCTGGTGGCAGGCACTGCCCCTGGGGCCCACCGGATACGGCAACTCTCCATACCAATCTTTTTCCTCGTTTGCGGCCAACGGATTGCTCATTAGCCCGGAACTCCTAGTCGCCGATGGTCTTCTCGACTGCGATGCTTGTGCTGACGCCTCCTTTCCCCCGGGCCCCATCGACTATGCCGCTGTCATCGAGTTCAAAGAGCGGATGCTCGGGCAGGTTTGGGAGAACTTCCGCGCTGGGGCCCGGAAGGATTTGACTCCGGTCTACGAGCAGTTTTGCACGGACCAGTCGCATTGGCTGGAAGACTACGTCCTGTTTCGCGCCCTAAAGCAAAAATACAAAGGTGCACCCTATTGGGATTGGCCCGTCGAATTGATTCGGCGCGCTCCCGGCGCCCTTGAACAGGTTCGTAACGAGCTATCGGCCGAGTGCGGCATGATTCGATTTGCGCAATTCCTTGTTTTTCGGCAGGCGCAGCAGCTCAAGGACTACGCCCACTCCAAAGGAGTGCGGTTGATCGGGGACCTTCCCTTTTTCGTCTCACAGGATTCCAGTGACGTCTGGGCCCACCCCGAATGCTTCCTCCTCGACAAGGACTTGCGACCCGTATTCGTGGCCGGGGTTCCCCCGGACATGTTCACCGCCGATGGCCAGCTCTGGGGCAATCCGGTTTACGACTGGAGCGCCATGCGGCAGACCGATTTCGCGTTCTCCACCGCGCGACTGCGCGCTCTCCTGGCGCATGTGGATCTGATTCGGCTGGACCACTTCCGCGCGTTTGCAGCGGCGTGGCACGTTCCGGCCGGCTCGTCCACCGCGAGGAGGGGCAAGTGGATCCCCGGCCCCGGAGCCGAATTTTTCCTTGCCGCCGGCAAGAAATTGAATGGGCTTCCCTTCATCGCCGAGGATCTGGGATTGATCACTCAAGATGTCTGTGCCCTTCGCGACGAATTTCATCTTCCGGGGTCAAAAGTTCTCCAGTTCGCTTTCGACGGAAAGCGGGACAATCCACATCGCCCGCGAAATTATCCGTCAAACTCCGTGGTTTACACGGGCACTCACGACAACGACACGACCCGGGGCTGGTTCGACACTCTGCCGGACCATCAGCGCCAGAAAGTCTCGAGTTATCTCAGGCGCAACAGCGGCGGTTCCAGCCAGCTTGGAATTTCCGCCCACTTCGTCCACCTGGCCTGGACTTCCCCCTCGGCACTGGCGATTGCGCCCCTGCAGGACCTGCTCAATCTCGGGTCCGAGTCCCGCATCAACGTGCCGGGGTCTTTTGGCAACAACTGGTGCTGGCGAGCGACAGAAGAAATGCTCCACCCAAGCGAGTTCCGGTGGCTTCGCGATCTGACGGCGTCTTCCCGCCGGCTTGCCGCCGGCGTTGGCTCCTCCGCAGCCGGCGCCTCGCGCGCCGCCGCAGAATAAATGCTGGGACAGTCCTCTTGAGAGGTGATGATATGAATTCACAAGGTGTCTTGCAGGAACCGGAGCCTGCGCTCCGCCGGGAATTCGGCGCGGGGCAGCCTGCTCCCCTCGGAGCCACAGTCACAGGCCGTGGGGTGAATTTCAGTGTCTATTCCCGCGATGCCCTGGCGGTCGACCTGCTCGTCTTTGACCGGAAGGATGACTCGCGCCCGGCTCGCGTCGTGCCTCTGGATCCAATCGCAAACCGCAGCTATCACTATTGGCACGCGTTCGTCCCTGGCGTGGAGGCTGGGCAGCTCTATGGGTATCGCGTGCATGGTCCATTCGATCCAGCGAGTGGGCTGCGCTTTGATCCCACAAAAGTCCTGCTGGACCCTTACGGGCGAGGTGTGGCTGTCCCTGCCGGGTACTCTCGGGAGGCGGCCCAATTGTCTGGCGACAATGCTGCCACGGCCATGAAGAGTGTAGTCGTCGATCGCCGTGACTATGACTGGGAGGGCGATCGACCCTTAAACCATCCCTCTGTCCGTTCCATCGTGTACGAGATGCACGTCAAGGGATTCACTCATCACCCCAGTTCTGGCGTGCCGGAAAATACTCGGGGAACTTATCGCGGCCTCATCGAAAAAATCCCGTATCTGAAGGACCTGGGAATCACCGCGGTTGAGCTCCTTCCGGTCTTCCAGTTCGATCCGCAGGATTGTCCGCCGGGACGCGTCAACTATTGGGGGTACGCCCCTGTCTCTTTTTTCGCCCCGCATGAGGCCTACAGCTCGCGAAAGGATTCGCTCGGCCCCGTCTTTGAGTTTCGCGATATGGTCAAGGCTCTCCACCGTGCAGGCATCGAGGTGATCCTCGATGTCGTCTTCAATCACACAGCGGAAGGAGGCCACACGGGGCCCACGCTTAGCTTTCGTGGGTTCGACAACACTGCGTACTATTTGTTGGAAACGGATCGCTCCCGTTACTCCAACTACAGCGGAACGGGGAACACCTTCAATGCCAATCATCCCGTAGTTCGCCGGCTGATCCTGGACAGTCTCCGCTACTGGGTCAAGGAAATGCACGTGGATGGCTTCCGCTTCGATCTCGCTTCGATCCTCGCCCGCGATTCCAGCGGCCAGGTGATGGCGAATCCTCCCGTGCTCTGGGACATCGAATCGGATCCGGAACTCGCGGGGAGAAAAATGATTGCCGAGGCCTGGGACGCAGCCGGCCTCTATCAGGTTGGCAGCTTTGTCGGCGACAGCTGGAAGGAATGGAACGGCCGGTTCCGCGACGACGTGCGCAGTTTTTTCCGCGGCGAGTCCGGCTCCGTTGGGCGGTTCGCAGATCGGATGCTCGGCAGCCATGAAATCTACGGACACAAGCATCGCGAAGCGGAGCAAAGCATCAACTTCGTTACCTGCCACGACGGATTTACCATCAACGATCTCGTCTCCTACAACGACAAACACAACGAGGCAAACGGCGAGGACAATCGCGACGGCGCAAACGACAATCGAAGCTGGAATTGCGGTATCGAGGGCCCCAGCAACGATCCGGAAATCGAACGGCTCCGCAACCGGCAGGTCAAGAATTTCTTCACCGTTACTATGCTCTCTCTCGGCCTTCCCATGTTCCTGATGGGCGACGAAGTCCGTCGCACCCAGCACGGTAATAACAACGCCTACTGCCAGGACGACGAGACCAGTTGGTTCGATTGGTCACTCCTCGAGAAGCATGCGGATCTGCTTCGCTTCGTTCGGTTGCTTGCGGAGCGCCGATTGCGTCGAAGCACCGGCCCCGAGCGGCTTCGTATGTCCCTCACGGAAATGCTCGCCGCCGCTCCGCAAACCTGGCACGGCGTAAAGCTGAGCCAACCCGATTGGAGCGAGCACTCGCATAGCGTGGCTTTCAGCGCGGAATTGCCCGGCGCGGGTCTAACGGTGTTCTGCATCTTCAACGCATATTGGGAACAGCTGGAGTTCGAGCTTCCGCCGCTGAATCCCGCCGCCGAAGCCGGTTGGAGACGATGGATTGACACGGCTCTCGATTCGCCTGAAGACATCGTCCCTTGGCAGCATGCCCCGCTCGTCTCCGTCGCGAGATACCTGGCCAAACCAAGATCCGTTGTTGTGCTCTGGGCGCCGCTACATTCGTGACTTTGGCGCACTTCTATTGGCCGCCTCACCTGTGCGTCGGGAAGGCGGCTGACCTTTGCTCCAACGCATTCTGATTGCTGCGGCGCTGTTAGTTTTGACAGTTCCTCCCAGGCTTCCCCTCTCGTAGTTTCAAGTTGAGGCCGGCGGTTCCTCTATTGAAGCCGGTTTGGGCGGTTGTCGTCTGCCAAGCAGGAGTCGCTGGCATCGAGAGTTTCCGCCCGAAAGGCGTGCGACGAGGACGCCGAAGCGTGCTCCCGCGGGGTGCAAGAACCGTGCGATTCGGAATCAAACCAAGCCAGATTTTGATGTCCGCTTCTAACTGTTCCCGAGCCTGGTTTCGGCTTCGTCCCGCATTTCTTGCCGTTCTATGCGCTTCCGCTGTTCTGGCGGCTGTCCTGCTTGTAGCTTCTAGCCATGCAACTGCGGCCCCACCCGTCCCTGTTCCCACCAGTCCGGCTCTCGCCCAACAGCAACCGGAAGCGGCGAATGAACCGGCCGAAGCGGAAAGTGAAGGGCATGGACTTCCGCAGCCAGCCGTCGAAATCGGCCGATTCCTGGGATTTGCCATCACCAATTCCATGATCGTGAGTTGGATCGTTGCGCTCGGCTTGATCGGGTTCGCGCAGTTTGCGACACGAAAGATGAGTCAGGTCCCCAGAGGCTCGCAAAATTTTCTTGAATGGCTTGTCGAGGGCCTGTATGGATTCATCGAGGGCCTTGTCGGCTCGAAGGTCGCCGCACGCACGTTCTGGTATTTCGGCACGATCTTCATCTTTATCCTCGCCGCAAATTGGGCCGGCCTCATTCCCGGCGTCGGCACCATCGGATGGGGGCATCGGACTTCCCATGGCTTCGTGATTGACCAACCGTTGTTCCGCGGTGCCAATGCTGATGTCAATATGACCCTGGCGATGGCTCTTGTCTTCTTCGCCTGCTGGCTCTACTGGTCGATCCAGGAGATCGGAGTGGTGGGATTCTTCAAGGAGCTGTTCGGTCCCAAAGGAGAATCCACTGGCCTGCTGAAGTACCTGATGATTGTCATTTTTTTTGCCGCGGGTTGTCTTGAAGTGATCTCGATTCTCTTCCGTCCGATTTCGCTCGGCTTTCGTCTTTACGGCAACGTCTTCGCTGGCGAAAACATGCTCGAGGCGATGGCCCGGATGGTCCCCGGGCTCAACTGGCTGATTCCCATCCCCTTTTATTTCTTGGAGTTGCTCATGGGCCTCGTCCAGGCGCTTGTATTCATGTTGTTAACGGCTGTCTTCACCTTTCTGATGTGTCAGCACGGGGAGGAGACTGCTTCGGCTCACCACTGAAGCATGAAATTCGGCGGCTCGGGTGCGTTACACGCCACAGCCGCCCCGAGAGAGGAAACAAAAGCTATGACGGGAAGCATTCACGTTGGTCTCGCAGCTCTGGGCGCAGCCATCGGAGTCGGCCTGATCGGTCAGGGGGCCTCGGCTGCCGTCGGACGCAATCCCAATGCCTCGGCAAAAATCATGGTCCAGTCCATTCTGGCCATCGCTTTCGCCGAAGCCATCGTTTTCTACGCGCTCTTCCTCGTGAAATAGGCGCGAAATCCGGGCGCGCGCTCGCGTTCTGCCCGCGCCCATGACATCGGGGAGTGCCAAGATGTCCACACTAGTCTTGCTAGCCATCCTACAAGGGGGCGGACGCATAGCGAATATCTCCAGGACCTTTGGCGTGGACTGGCCCCATCTGGGCGCACAGATCATCAGTTTTTGCATCGTTTGTGCGGTTTTGTATCGCTGGGCATATCAGCCTGTCCTGCAGATCCTCGAGTCGCGCCGCCAGCAGATCGCCCAGAGTCTCGAAAACACGGAAAAGATAAAAGCGGAGCTGGCCACAACCCAGTCACTTCGCCAGGACGTGCTCCGTAAGGCGAACGACCAGGCCGCCAGAATCATCGAGGACGCGCGAACCGCTGCCGCCCGCGTCCAGGAGCGCGAATCGCAGAAAGCGATCGTTGAAGCGCAGCACATCATCGCTAAGTCGCAGGAAGCTGCCGTGCTCGAGCGCGACCGCATGCTCGCAGATCTCAAACGCGAGATCGGCCGCCTCGTCGTCCAGACCACTGCCAATGTGACCGGAAAAATTCTTACGGCGGAAGACCAGCGCCGGCTGGCGGAGGAAACGGCAAAGCAGTTGCCCTCCTGAGCGGAGTCGGAGACACAGACGATGAAGATCACAAAGAAGACTCGGCGCGAGGCTAGACAGCTGTTCCGCCTGTGCTGCACCAATGGCTCACTCGACGAGGACCGTGTCCGCCAGGTCGTGGCGCGCCTCCTCCAGGCCAAAGTCCGAGGATATCTGGCACTGCTCTCCGAGTTCGAACGCCGCGTCCGGCTCTCGCGGGAGGACCATACCGCTCAGATCGATTCCGCTGTCCCCCTTCCCTCCGACATGCGAAAGACTGTGGAGACGCGTCTGGCAAAGGCCTACGGTCCTGCCGTCCGCGTTGTATTCGCCGAAAAGCCGGAGCTCATTGGCGGCATGAGAATCAAGGTGGGGAGCGACGTATACGATGGCAGCGTTCTGTCGGAATTGACCAAGCTGGAGGAGAACTTTTGAACTCCTCTGGCGCAACCACCTACTCGTACCCTGCCTGCTTTGCTGCGGGCGATCTGACCGGCGCAGCCGGCATCTGGGAGTGAATCGACCATGTCGGACATACTTCAAGAAATAGAACTTCAGATCGCGGGGGCCAAGGCAGCTGCGGCAAAACAAAACGTCGGTGTCATCCGCGAGATTGGCGACGGTGTCGCCAAGGTCGAAGGCCTGGCCGATGCCATGCTCAATGAGATGCTCGACCTCGGTCACGGCATCACCGGCCTGGCGCTCGATCTCGACGAGACCGAAGTGGGCGTCATCATCCTCGGCGACTACACCAAGCTCGAAGAGGGCGATGAAGTCCGTTCCACCGGCAAGCTCCTGCAGGTCCCTGTCGGAAAAGGACTGCTCGGCAGGGTGGTGAACATGCTCGGCGAGCCGCTGGACGGCAAGGGGCCCATCAAGTGTGACGTGGCCTATCCCGTCGAGAAAATTGCGCCCGGGATCATCAAGCGCCGACCGATCAGCCAGCCGGTTCAGACCGGCATCATGCCCATTGACGCCATGATTCCCATCGGCCGCGGCCAGCGCGAATTGATCATCGGCGACCGCTCCACTGGAAAAACCACCATCTGCATCGACACCATCATCAGTCAATCTCGCCTCAATAAGGCCGCCGAAGCCGCGGGCGACAAGGAATATCGCCCGCTTTATTCCATCTACGTTGCGATTGGGCAGAAGCAGTCGAGCATCGCTCGAACGATCGCGGTTCTCGAAGAGGCCGGGGCCATGCCCTACACGATTATCGTGGATTCGCCCGCCTCCGATTCCGCTGCCAGCCAGTATCTTGCGCCCTTTGCCGGCGCCGCGATGGGCGAGTGGTTCATGGACAACGGCATGGACGCACTGATCGTCTATGACGATCTCTCCAAGCATGCCGTGGCTTACCGCCAGGTTTCGCTGGTTCTCAAACGGCCTTCCGGCCGCGAGGCGTTCCCCGGTGACGTCTTTTACCTCCACAGCCGGTTGCTCGAGCGCGCCGCACGCGTGGGCGAGAAATTCGGAAATGGCTCGCTTACCGCTCTACCCATCATCGAGACACAGGCTGGCGATGTCTCCGCGTATATTCCTACCAACGTCATCTCCATCACCGACGGGCAGATCTATCTTGAGACGGATCTGTTTTACCAGGGCGTGCGTCCGGCAATCTCCGTCGGGCTCTCGGTTTCCCGTGTCGGTTCCGCGGCCCAGCTGAAGGCTATGAAGCAGGTCGCCGGCCAGCTCAAAGGCGATCTCGCGCAGTTTCGCGAACTGGCCGCTTTTGCCCAGTTCGGTTCCGAACTCGATGCCAAGACTCAGGCCAAAATCGATCGGGGCAAGCGCATCATGGAAATCTTCAAGCAGCCGCAGTTCAATCCCATCCCCGTCGAGATTCAAGTGGCCGTCATTTGGGCGGTTCAGAACGGGTATGTGGATGATGTTCCCGTTCCCCGGGTGAAGGAGTTCCAGGCCCAATTTACTGATTTTCTCAATACCCGGAAAGAGCTTCTGCTCCAAAGAATCGGGAAGGAAAAGCAGATCAGCCCAGAATTGACTGCCGAGCTTAAGGCTGCTGCCGAACAGTTCAAACAAGCCTGGAAGTGAGCGCTTTGTAAGCCATGAACAGCCCACGCGATTTACGGCGGCGAATCAAGTCGGTCTCCAGCACGGCGCAAATTACCAAGGCCATGCAGATGGTTGCTGCCTCGAAAATGCGCAAGGCCCAGGAAGCCGCTCTCGCCGGCAGGCCCTTCGTTCGCATGCTCTATCTCATTCGCCGCGCGGCTACATTGCGCATGCGCGACTTCACCCATCCGTTTCTGGAGACTCGAGAGATTCGCAAACGCGCCATCATCCTAATCGCCGCCGACAAGGGCCTTTGTGGCGCCCTCAACACCAACCTGTTTCGTCTGGTATCCCCTTACGATCCCGCCACAACCCTCTTCATCACTGCCGGGCGCAAGGCCGCTCAGTTCGTCGCCCGCTCACGCCGCCAACTGACGGCGGAGTTCTCCTATGGAGACTCGCCCTCAGTCCCGGAGGCCAGGGCCATCGCCGCATGCGCTCGTGACCTCTTTTTGAACAAGGAAGTGGATCAGGTCTTGGTCGCTTCTACTCGCTTTGTGAATACACTCACGCAGCAACCAGTGTGTCTCCAATTTCTCCCCGTGGCGGACATCAAGACCGCAAATATTCCGGGATTCGACTTTCCGTCGGAGGACGAAGGCAGTACCGAGTTTGTCTTCGAGCCCAGCCCGCACTCCGTGCTCGACTATATGCTCGGCCACTACGTCAATATTTTCATCTATCAGGCCTTGCTCAATGCCAAGGCTAGCGAGCAGAGCGCCCGCATGGTGTCCATGAAGAATGCCACTGACAACGCCGACAATCTGATCCGGGATCTCACTCTCGAATACAACAAGCTGCGGCAGGGCAATATCACCAAGGAACTGCTCGAAATTGCCGGCGGCCAGGCCGGCTGATGGAAAGGGATCTGCGCGCGCTTCTCGAACATGAGGGACTACCATGAACAAAGGAAAAATCGTAAAAGTTGTGGGTCCGGTGGTGGACGTCGAGTTCCCACAGGCGCTGCCCGCCGTCTATAACGCCCTCACGGTCGAATACAAGGTTCAGAACGAGCCCGTGAAGATCCTGCTCGAAGTCCAGCAGCACCTCGGCGATCAACTCGTACGCACCATCTCCATGTCCGGCACCGAAGGTCTCAAGCGAGGCTACGATGTTGCCGACACCGGCGCTCCCATTTCCGTTCCCGTCGGCGAAGGCGTCATGGGGCGCGTTTTTGATGTCACCGGTTCTCCCGTGGACGAGCGCGGCCCCGTCAAAGCGGACAAATATTATCCCATTCATCGCAATCCACCGCCGCTCGTCGACCAGTCCACCTCTCCCCAGGTTCTCCCCACAGGCATCAAGGTGATCGATTTGATTTGTCCCTTCTGGAAAGGCGGCAAAGTCGGCGCGTTCGGCGGCGCCGGCGTGGGCAAGACGGTCGTAATCATGGAGCTGATCAACAATATCGCCAAGCTCCATGGTGGCATTTCTGTTTTTGCCGGCGTCGGCGAGCGCACTCGCGAAGGCAACGATCTTTACCATGAGATGTCCGAAGCCGGCGTGATCAAGCAGGACAATCTCGGCGCCTCGAAGATTGCCCTCGTGTACGGACAGATGAATGAGCCGCCCGGCGCACGCCTCCGCGTCGCTCTTGCCGGCCTCGCCATCACGGAGTACTTCCGCGATGAGAAGAATCAGGACGTGCTCCTCTTTATTGACAACATCTTCCGCTTCTCCCAGGCGGGCTCCGAGGTTTCCGCATTGCTCGGCCGCACCGCGAGTGCCGTGGGGTATCAGCCGACTCTGGCAGCCGAAATGGGCCTCCTCCAGGAGCGCATAACTTCCACCAAGAAGGGCTCCATCACTTCCTTTCAGGCGGTCTACGTTCCCGCGGACGACCTCACCGATCCGGCTCCCGCTACCACCTTTGCTCACCTCGACGCCACGATTGTGCTCGAGCGCGCCATCGCCGAACTCGGCATCTACCCGGCCGTCGACCCTCTCGCATCCACATCACGCGCTCTCGCCCCGGAAGTTGTCGGCCAGGAGCACTACGACGTGGCGCGTGGCGTCCAGAAAGTTCTCCAGCGCTACAAGGATCTCCAGGACATCATCGCCATCCTGGGAATGGACGAGCTTTCTCCGGAAGACAAGCTCACCGTCTTTCGCGCGAGAAAGATTCAGCGCTTCCTGAGCCAACCCTTCAGCGTTGCTCAGGTCTTCACCGGCCGCGAAGGGAAACAGGTTCCCGTCGCGGACACAGTTCGCGGCTTCAAGGAAATTCTCGAAGGCAAACACGACGAGGTTCCCGAAGCCAATTTCTACATGAAGGGCGGAATCGAGGAGATTCAGCAGGGCTGAGGACGGCGCGCGGCATTCCTGCTTCGCGACCGCAGGATCACCACATGGCCAGTACACTCAAACTCGAAATCGTTACGCCGGAGGCGGTCTCCTTCTCCCAGGATGTGGAAGCCGTCACGTTGCAGGGCACTGAGGGCGAAATGACTGTTCTGCCCGAGCATGTCCGGCTGATGACCCAATTGGTTCCCGGCGAAATGATCGTGCGTGCGAACGGGAAGGAACAAATCCTGGCCGTCGGCACCGGGCTGGCCATGATCACCGCGGATCGCGTCTCCATCGTCACGGACCTGGCCATCGCTGTCGAGAAAATCGACGAAGCCAAGGTTGAGGAGGCTCGCAAACGCGCGGCAGCTCGTCTCGAGGAGAAGCTCTCCGCTGAGGAGGTAGCCTCCGTCAATGCATCGCTGGCCCGTTCCTTGGCACAATTGCGCGTCAAACGCCGCCACCATCCTTAATTGCGAGCGAGTTCCTCTGCAACACTTGCACGTCTGGGGTTTCCGCTTCTCGGGTTCGCCTACGAACTGGACAGTTCTATCCTGTGCAAAATCCGTCAGTTAGGATGATTTCCGCAATTTCTCGCACTGGCAGAAATGACAGTTCCGCCCTTGCCTCTCCCGCCGTATCGTGACAGCCTATCTTCCGGTCCTGGTGTGCGCCGCGCTCCTTGAGGGAAGGATCGAATGGGTTTCCTGTCAAATCTCAGGATTCGTCCCCGTTTGCTCATCATCCTGCTCCCGTTTGCGCTGATGACGCTTGCGGCCGTCATCTATTCCTCGCTCGAAGCCAAACGGATTGACTCGAGTTATAGCCGCTTGATCGAAGTTGACGAGCACGCACTGAGGCGCATGGGCGACTCCCGCATGAGGGCAGTCTTATTCGGCCAGCTTCTTTACCAGATGCTTGCCGAGAAGGACCCAGTCAAGGCGCGCGCCATCGAGGCTCGGTTGGATCAGCTCAATTCCGAATTCAAGTCCAGTATGGCTGAGGCGGAACTTCGCAGCCCCACCGGCCCGAAGGATCTTATCGCTGCGGAGGCCCTGTACGACCAGGCCTTCGCCGATTCCCATGCGGTTCGCGCCGCGTACTTTTCGGGGGACGCCCAGAAAGCAACTGAGCTGCTGTTGACTACTGTTGAGCCAGAGCTGAGTAAGGCCAGTCAAGCCCTTACCCCGCTCATCGTCACGATGCGGGCCTCGGTGGATAAACAATCCGAGGAGCTTACGGAAGTCACCCACCGCACGATCATGGTCTCCTGGCTGGTCATTGGAATCGGTTTGGCGCTTTCGATCATCGTCACCCTCGCGTCTGTGCAAAAGCAGGTGGTCGCGGAGCTCGACACGTTGAACGGCAGTATTCAGAGTCTCGCCGGCGGCGTGCTGGACCAGCCCATCCCGTTTACGGAATACAAGAGCGAAATCGGGGAAATGAGCCGCGCGTTGCAAACCCTCCAGGGCGTCGCCCGCCAGCGCCAGATGCAGACCTGGATCAAGTCCGAAGTCGCAGCCGTGATGGAGAAAGTGAAGTCGGCGGAGGATTTCACCGCCTTCGCTGCTGCGTTGTTTTCCCGCCTCTCGGAATCCATTCCCTTGCTCTATGCCGCCTTCTATCTCGCTGACGAAGCCGGCACGCGCTTCTCCCTCGTCGGCGGTTTTGCAATTGATGTGGCCAGGGAATCGCGTTCGTTTCGCCCGGGAGAAGGCTTGGCGGGACAGGCTGTTGTCGAGCGCCGCATGCTTCAGCTCGGCGAGTCGGTGGCCGGTGAAACCGCCTTTCGCATTTCTGCCGGAATCGGAACCGTCGAACCGCGAAATGTTGTGTTTGTTCCGGTCGCCGATCAGTCCGGCGTCGCAGCCGTCATCGAACTGGCCCCTGCCGCGGTTCTCTCCGCTCAGCAACAGGGGCTGCTTGAGGCGCTCGTTCCTCTGCTTGCCGCCAATGTGCGCATCCTTTCCGGCAATATCAAGACTCGGGAGCTGCTCCAGCAAACCCAAGCGCAGGCCGCCACCCTTGCCGCTTCCGAGCAGCAGCTCCTATCGCGCAAGAAGGAGCTCGAATCCATCAATCAGGCCCTCGCCGCCTCCGAAGAGCAGACTCGCCGTGCCAAGGAAGTCGCAGAAGAAGCCACGCGCGCAAAATCCGATTTCCTGGCCAAGATGAGCCACGAAATACGCACGCCCATGAACGCAATCATCGGCATGTCCCATCTCGCCCTCAAGACGCCGCTCAATCCCCGCCAGCAGGATTACGTCAAGAAGATTCAACATTCTGGCCAGCATTTGCTCGGCATCATCAACGACATTCTCGACTTCTCGAAGATCGAAGCCGGCAAGCTGACCGTGGAGAACATCGACTTCGAACTTGAGAAAGTCCTCGAGACTGTCAGCACGCTCATCTCGGAAAAGGCCACCGCAAAGGGCTTGGAGCTCATCTTCAACGTCGAGCCCGCTCTTTCCGTGCCGCTTCGCGGCGATCCCCTTCGGCTCGGCCAGATTCTCATCAACTTTTGCAACAATGCTGTGAAATTCACGGAGAAGGGAGAGATCGTCGTCAAAGCCGCCGTCGAGCAGCAGGACGAAAACAGCATCCTCGCTCGTTTCTCGGTGTCCGACACCGGAATCGGCTTGACTGGAGAGCAGATCACCCGCCTTTTCCGCGCCTTCGAGCAGGCGGACGCCTCCACGACGCGCCAGTATGGAGGAACCGGACTCGGATTGGCCATCTCCAAGCGGCTCGCGGAATTGATGGGCGGTGACGTCGGCGTCGAAAGCAAACCAGGTGAAGGAAGTACGTTTTTCTTCACTGCCCGGCTGGGCAAAGGCTCTGCCGCAGCGCGGCGCAAGATTCCCCAGCCGGACCTGCGCGGCCGCCGCGTCCTGGTCATCGACGACAATTCCCAGGCGCGCACCGTGCTGTCGGAGCTGCTCTCGAGCATGACTTTTGCCGTCGATCAGGCAGCTTCCGGTCGCGAAGCCATTGAACTTGTGCGCCGCGCCGCCGACGAGGATCGGCCGTACGAACTTGTCTTCGTGGATTGGCAAATGCCCGGCCTGGACGGTATTGAAACGGGCAAACAGATTCTCAAGCTGTTCCCCTCGGCGAAATCTCCGCACTTGCTGATGGTTACCGCTTACGGTCGCGAAGACGTCCTCAGACAGGCTGAAAAGAGCGGCTTTGAGGCCGTTCTGATCAAGCCTGTTAGTCCTTCCATGCTCTTCGACGCTAGCATCCGCGCGCTCACCGGAGCCGCTGAGCCCGAGGCGGAAGCTGCGGGCGCGAAGCCGGACCAATCCGCCGATCTCAAACTCCTTCGCGGTGCCCGCGTCCTCCTCGTCGATGACAATGAGATTAATCGCGAAGTCGCCGTTGGCCTGCTCGAGGACGCCCAGTTCGCCATCGATCAAGCCGGAAACGGCGCGGAAGCCGTTCGCATGGTCGCAGAGAATGATTACGACCTCGTCCTCATGGATATGCAGATGCCGGTGATGGATGGGATTGAGGCTACGAAAGCAATCCGGACGAATCCGAAGTTCCGTGATCTGCCCATCGTCGCGATGACGGCCAACGCCCTGGTCAGCGACCGCGAGAATTGTATCCAAGCGGGAATGCAGGACCATCTTGCCAAGCCAATTGATCCCGATCAGCTCTTCTCCCTGCTGGCCCGCTGGATCAAGCCGCGGCAGGATGGCGCTGTCGCGCGGCAGTCGAAGCCCGCAGAAAAATCTATCGGGCCGGTCCCCGCCGAAATCGAGGGGATTGACCAAGCTGGTGCATTGGCGCGGTTCGGTGGCAATCAGCGTTTGTTCCGCGACCTCCTGAACCGCTTCGTTGTTCAGCATGTCGATGCCGGTTCGCAGATCTCCGCCGCAATCGCAAGTGGCGACCGCAAGCTGGCCGAAAGGACTGCCCACAGCGTGAAAGGCGTCGCCGGAAATCTAGGAATGAACTCGCTGTTCGTCGCCGCGGAGAAGCTCGAAAAGGCGCTGCGAGAAGGGAGCGACTCGGCCACGGGACATCTCGAAGCGTTCCGATCCTGCCTGGACAAGTTGGTCGAATCCATTCGGCAGGGCCTGCAGACCGGCAAAACGGCGGTTCAGGCGGAGCTGGCCGCCAATCCGTTCGATGCGGAAGCGGCCCGGGGTGCCGCTGCTGTTCTGCGAAGTCTGCTCCAGGCAAGCGACGGCGAGGCCAGCGATGCCGTGAATTTTCTTGCTGGAGCACTGGGGAGTCGGGCGGCATCCCCACGCCTCGCCGCCCTCCGTTCTTCCGTGGACGAATTCGATTTCGATAAGGCCCTCCTGCGGCTGGACGAACTGGAGCGGGAGTGCGGCCTGAGGCGGGAAGAGGCTACACCATGAAACCCGGTGACCAGATGACAGTCTTGCTGGTGGACGACGTGCCCGAAAACATTCAGGCTGCCAACTCGATCCTCAAGGACGAGTACAAGATTCGTGTGGCCACAAACGGCGCGAAGGCCTTGGAAATCTCGGGCGCCAAACCGCAGCCGAACCTGATCCTGCTCGACGTCATGATGCCCGAGATGGACGGCTACGAAGTCTGTGCTCGCCTGAAGGCGAACCCGGATACCAAGGATATTCCGGTTATTTTTCTTACTGGCATGACGGAGGCGGCGGACGAAACACGCGGCTTCCAGCTCGGCGCCGTCGATTACATCCACAAGCCGTTTTCTCCCTCCGTCGTCAAGGCACGTGTGCGTACCCACCTGATGCTCCGCCAGGCTCGCGAGCAACTCGCCAGCCAGCTCCTCGCCATCAACGCGGAGCTGGAAATGGCCCGGCAGATTCAGCTCTCCATCCTGCCCAGCCAGGTTCCGCAAGTTGCCGGACTTCAGATTACTCCCCGCTACGTGCCCATGAGTTCCGTGGCCGGCGACTTCTATGATTTTATCGTTGTCGACGACAAGCATCTGGGAATTCTGATTGCCGACGTTTC
>Ga0335085_10004938_pt1 | contig 21790 bp, 20 predicted proteins | sample Lox_Sample_45_FD_206712 | JGI IMG/M metagenome (GOLD analysis project Ga0335085, IMG submission 206712) | Soil microbial communities from Loxahatchee National Wildlife Refuge, Florida, United States - Lox_Sample_4.5 | ecosystem: Environmental > Terrestrial > Soil > Wetlands | place: USA...
GGGGGGTCGGGGAAGACGCGGCTCGCGCTTCAGGCGGCCGGCGAGGTGGCGGAGGAGTATCCGGACGGGATCTGGTGGATCCCGCTCGCCTCCCTCGCGGATCCGGGCGAGGTGATGCCCGCCGGCGCCCGGGCGCTCGGCGGCGCCAGCGCGGTGGTGGAGCTCGTCGGCGGCCGGCGTCTCCTGCTCCTCTTCGACAACTTCGAGCACGTCATCGCCGCCGCGGCGGACGTGTCGCAGCTGCTCGCGTCGTGTCCCAACGCCGACGTGCTCGTGACCAGCCGGGAACGGCTGCGCGTGCAGGGCGAGCAGGTCTACCCGGTGCCGGTGCTCGCGAGGGAGGAGTCGCGGCGGTTCTTCGTCACGCGAGCTCGTGCTGTGCAGCCTGACTTCGAGCCCGACCGGCACCTCGACGAGCTGTGTGCGCGACTCGACGACCTACCGCTCGCGCTCGAACTCGCCGCCGCGCGGGCGTCACTGCTCACCACAGAGCAGCTGCTCGATCGGCTCGGCACGCGACTCGACCTCCTCAAGGGTGGGCGCGACGCCGAGGTCCGCCAGCAGACGCTGCGCGCCACCATCGAGTGGTCGTACGAGCTGCTCGATCCCGACGAGCAGAGGCTGCTCGCTGCGCTCTCGGTCTTCCGCGGCGGCTGGACGCTCGAGGCAGCCGAGAGTGTCTGCGACGCCGACCTCGAGCTCCTGCAGTCGCTGGTGGACAAGAGCCTTATCCGCCGCTGGGAGGGTGGTCGCTTCGGGATGCTCGAGACGATCCGCGAGTTCGCACGCGAGCGACTGGACGAGTCGGGCGGCATCGGGATCCGGTACGAGCGGCTCTTCGAGTATCTCGTCGGCCTGCTGCCCGATTGGCGGGAGACCCGGGCCGGGCTCGCCGAGCTCATCGACGGGCTTGGAGTGGAGCTGGCGAACTATCGCGCCGCGCTTGCGTGGGCGCTCGACGTCGACCCACGACGCTGCCTCGAGCTTGCCGCCGCGCTGGGGCGCTTCTGGGTCATTCGCGATCCTGCCGAGGGCAATCAATGGCTGACGGCGGCGCTCGGTCGCACAGCCGACCAGCCGCCCGAGCTGCGCGCCGAGGCGCTTCTCTGGGTGGCGAGCTGCCGTGCGTTTCTCGGGGACGACTCGCAGAGCGAGGAGATGTACGAGGAGTCCCTGGCCCTCTTCCGCGAACTCGGCGACACGGGGCGCGTCGCGGACGCGCTCGAGCGGCTGGCCGGCGTGCGCGCGGCAGCCGGGAAGCTGCAGGAGGCCAAGGCGGCCGCGGAGGAGGCGCTCGCCCTGTTCGAGAAGCGCGGCGAGCACGAGGGGTCGATGTACGTGCTCGACAAGGTGGCGTTGATCTCGCGGGAGGAAGGCGACACGGAAGGAGCTCGAGCGACGCTCGAGAGAGCTCTCGCGATCGCGCGCCAATTCGACGACACCTGGTGGGCGGTCCGCACGATGGTCAGGCTCGCCGAGTGGTCTGTGGATGACGGCGAGCTCGCGCGGGCGGAGGAGCTGACCCGCGAGGGCGCGCCACTCGCCGTCGTGCTCGGCGACCGCTTCCATGTGGCGGAGTGCTTCGGCCTCCGCGCGTCGATCGCCGCAGTGCGTGGCGAGCCGGCGAAGGCGGGCCGCTTCTGGGGAGCGTTGGAGGCGCTCGAGCGTGAGCGGGAGTGGCTCGACCCGGAATCGAGAGCCGGCTACTCGTCCCGAGTCGACGCCGCACGAGGCCCCGACTTCGATGCCGCCGCGGCGCAAGTGCGGCAGCTCTCTTCCGACGACGCGGTTGGCGCGGCGCTGGCAGAAATAGACTGAGCCGCCATGGCCTTGACGAGCACCGGTCTCGTCTTCGTCGGTGTGATCGCTCTCGGCCAGCTCAGTCACTGGGTCGCCAAGCAGCGCCGCCGCCGCTAGGCAGCGGCAGCCGTAGACTCGCGTCGTGGCCGAGCTGCCGCGTGGCACCGTCACGTTTCTCTTCACGGATATCGAGGGCTCGACGCGTCTTTTGCATGAGTTGGGCGTGGACGGGTACGCGGCCGCTCTCGCGGAGCATCGGCGGGTGCTGCGTGAGGCGTTCGGGCGGCATGGGGGTGTCGAGGTGGATACGCAGGGCGATGCGTTCTTCGTCGCGTTTTCTACTGCGCCGGGTGCGCTGGAGGCGGCGACTGAGGGGCGGCGCGAGTTGGAGCTGCCGGTGCGGATGGGGCTTCACACCGGCACGCCGCTGTTGACGGAGGAGGGCTACGTGGGAGCGGACGTGCATCGTGCTGCGCGGATCGCGGCTGCGGGGCACGGCGGTCAGGTGTTGGTCTCGGCGGCGACGGCGGCGCTGGTGGACTCCGCCGAGCTTCGCGATCTCGGCGAGCACCGGTTGAAGGATCTGAGCGCGCCGGAGCGGATCTTCCAGCTCGGCGACGCGGAGTTTCCGCCGCTGAAGACGCTCTTCCGGACGAACCTGCCTGTTCCGGCGACGCCGTTTCTCGGCCGCGAGCACGAGCTCGCCGAGGTGCGCGAGCTGCTGGCACGCGACGAGGCGCGGCTCCTCACGCTCACGGGCGCTGGGGGGTCGGGGAAGACGCGGCTCGCGCTTCAGGCGGCCGGCGAGGTGGCGGAGGAGTATCCGGACGGGATCTGGTGGTGCCGCTCGCGCCGCTCGCCGATCCGGCCGACGTAGAGCCAGCTGCGGTTCGCGCGCTGGGAGGCGGCGGGACGTTGACGGAGCTCGTCGACGGGCGGCACTTGCTGCTCCTGCTGGACAACTTCGAGCACGTCGTCGAGGCGGCGCCCGAGGTTGCTGCGGTGCTGGCGGAGTGCCCGCACGCCGACGTGCTCGTGACCAGCCGGGAACGGTTGCGGGTGCAGGGCGAGCAGGTCTACCCGGTGCCGGTGCTCGAGCGAACACAGGCGCAGCAGCTCTTCGTCGCCCGCGCTCAGGCGGCTCTGCCGGACTTCCAGCCCGACGAGCACCTCGACGAGCTCTGCGAACGCCTCGACGACCTACCGCTCGCGCTCGAACTCGCCGCCGCCCGCGTTCCGCTGCTGACGAGCGCCCAACTACTCCAGCGACTACGAAACCGACTCGACCTCCTGCGCGGCGGCCGCGACGCCGAGACACGGCAGCAGACGCTCCGAGCGACAATCGAATGGAGCCACGACCTGCTCGACGAACGGGACCAGCAGCTCTTCCGCAGGCTCGCCGCGTTCGCCGGCGGCTGCACGTTGGATGCGGCAGAGGAGATCGCCGACGCCGATCTCGACACCCTGCAGTCACTCCTCGACAAGAGCCTCGTCCGCTTCAGCGAGGGTCGCTACTGGATGCTCGAAACGATCAGGGAGTTTGCAGTCGAACGCCTCACAGAATCGGGCGAGGCCGATGCGATCCTCCGCCGCCTCGCCGTCCACCTGCTCGTCATCGCCCAGTCGGCCGGCTTGATGGCCGAGAGCGAGCCGGGAGAGCACCCCGAGCTCATTCGGCCAGAGCTGGACAACTTCCGCGGGGCGATCGACTGGGCGCGTGACCGCGATCCGGAGCTCGCCCTCCGGCTTGCGGTGAGCCTCGAGCTCTTCTGGGTTCTGAACGATCCGTTCGAGGGTGCGCGCAGGCTGAGGGAGCTCCTCGAGACCGACGTCGCGATCCCGTCCGTGCTGCGGGCGCAGGCACTGCGGACGCTGGCCGAAGCCGCCCACATGGCAGGCGACTTCGAAACAGGCTCGAAAGCGCTGGCGGAGAGCCTCGCGGAGTTCGAGCGAAACGGCGACGAACGAGGCATCGCGATCGTGAGTCACCGCCTCAGCGTCGCGGCGTTGGGTGCGGGCGACCTGCCTCGCGCCCGGCAATTGGTCGAGGACAGCCTTGCTACCTGCAGGCGACTGCCCGACCCGAAGCTGGAGGCCGACTGCATGCGCTGCCTCGCGTGGATCGAGCACGCGGACGGCAACCTCGCGCGCGCGGTGGATCTGAATGAGCGGAGTATCGCCCTGCTCGAGCAGATCGGGCACACCTGGCTCCTCCGAGGCGCGCTGCTCGGAAGCGCGGACCTCGCGCGCGATCTCGGCCAGATGCAGAAGGCGGAGGAGCACGCCCGCGAAGGGCTCCGGGTCGCTATTGGGGTCGGCGACAGGCAGGGGACGGTCTACGCGGTTGCAACGCTCGCTCAAGTCTTCACCGCGGCGGGCCAACTCGAGCGCGCCGGCCGCCTTTGGGGCGCGTTGGAAGCCGAGTCCGAACTGGCGCCGGTCGGCTCCTGGGAACGAGTTCGGGACGAGGTCGCAGAGACGGTCGTGCGCGACGATCCGTCGTTCGAGCGCGGGCGCAAGGCCGGGCGCGCGCTGTCGCTCGACGAGGTGGTGGCGTACGCGCTCTCCATAGACTGACTCGCCATGGCGCTGCGCGACCTCCGCGACTGGATCGCGCTGCTCGAGCGCGAGGGCGAACTCGTCCGCGTCTCGGCCGAGGTCGATCCAGATCTCGAGATCACCGAGATCGTCGACCGCACCGTCAAGGCCGGCGGGCCGGCGCTCCTGTTCGAGAACCCGAAGGGCTCCGAGCACCCGCTGCTGATCAACCAGTTCGGCACCGAGCGCCGGATGTGCCTCGCCTTCGGCGTCGAGCGACTCGACGACGTGGCGCAGCGGGTCGCCGACGTGCTCGAGATGCAGCCGCCGCAGGGGCTCATGGAGAAGGTGCGCGGCCTGCAGAGGCTGAAGTCGATCGCCGACTCGCGCGCCAAGACCGTCGGCAAGGGCGCCTGCCAGGAGATCGTCCTCCGCGGCGACGACGTGAACCTCGACCTGCTGCCGATCCAGCGCTGCTGGCCTGGCGACCCGGCGCCGTTCATCACCCTCCCGGCGGTGATCACGCACGACCCGCGCAGCGGCGGCCGCAACCTCGGCATGTACCGCATGCAGGTGATCGACGAGCGGACGACGTTCATGCACTGGCAGATCCACAAGGACGGCCGCGCCGACTACCTCGCGACGGACGGCCGCATCGAGGTCGCGGTTGCGCTCGGGCTCGACCCGATCACGGCGTACTCGGCGAGCGCTCCGCTGCCGAAGCACATCGACGAGTTGATGCTCGCGGGCTTCCTCCGCGGTGAGCCGGTCGAGCTGGTGAAGGGCGTCAGCGTCGGCGTCGAGGTGCCCGCGCGCGCGGAGATCGTGCTCGAGGGCTACATCGAGCGTGACGAGGTCGGTGAGGAGGGGCCGTTCGGCGACCACACCGGCTACTACACCGCGGCCGAGCCGTTCCCCGTCTTCCACGTCACGGCGATGACGATGCGGCGCGACGCGATCTACCCCTCGATCGTGGTCGGCAAGCCGCCCCAGGAAGATGCCTGGCTCGGCAAGGCGACCGAGCGGATCTTCCTGCCGGCGATCCGCACGACTCTGCCGGAGATCGTCGACTACGACCTACCGATCGCCGGCGTCTTCCACAACTGCTGCATCGTCTCGATCCGCAAGCAGTTCCCCGGCCACGCGGCGAAGGTCATGCACGCCGTGTGGGGCCTGGGGATGCTGAGCCTCACGAAGTGTGTCGTCGTCGTCGACGCGGAGGTGGACGTGCACGACTACGAGCAGGTGCTGTTCTACGCGGGCGCGAACGTCGACCCGAAGCGGGACGTCGTCCTCTCGGAAGGCCCCCTCGACCACCTCGACCACGCGCCGGAGCGGCAGTTCTTCGGAGGCAAGCTCGGCATCGACGCGACCGCGAAATGGCCGGAGGAAGGGGCGAGGCCCTGGCCCGAGGAGATCGAGATGAGCGCGGCGGTCAAGGAGCTCGTCACCCGCCGCTGGGCCGAGTACGGACTGGGTTAGTTCTCCCTCCACAGAGCGGGCGTTTCCGATAAGACTTCGCTCTGGTGGAGCCGGAGCAGCCGAGTCCCGACGCCGAGCACGAGTCGCTCCACGAGGAGGCGCACCTGCCGCCGCCGTCGTTGTATCCGATCGGCTTCGCGATCGGGATCGTGGTCCTCCTCGTCGGGCTCGTGATCGACCCGATGTTGATCTCGTCGATCGGCGCGGCGATCGCCATCGTCTTCGGCATTCTCTGGGCACGCGACGCCACGCGGGAACTGCGTGGGGAGACCGTCGTCCTGGAGCCCGAGCGGCGCGAGCTGAAGGAAGCCGGCGAGGGAGCGGCGGCCGCACCGGCCGACGAGGAGGAAGGCGCGCTGCCCCCGGTCAGCCGCAGCGCCTTCCTCGAGGGAGCGACCCTCGGCCTCGGAGCCGTGATCGGCGCGGTGATCACCGTGCCGGTCGCAGGGTTCGCGGTTCTCCCGGCGTTCCTCGACCAGGAGGTGCACAAGGTCGACCTCGGCCCGCTCGAGACCTTCCCGCTCGGCCAGTGGCTGATCGCCACGTTCGTCCTCGACCCCGCCGAGGGAGAGGTCAGCCGGCGGACCGCGTTCGTCCGCAACAACGGGCTCGTCGCCGACCCGCAGACGAAGCAGCAGGTGCCGAGCTTCACGATCATCTCGAACCACTGCGTCCACCTCGGCTGTCCCGTCCAGGCGAACGGACCGACCGGCGCCATCCTCGGCAAGCCGACGATCCACGAGCGCACCGCGAACGGGCCCGTCGAGTTCGTGCCCGTCGTTCCCGCGGGCTACGGCTGCCCGTGCCACGGCGGTCAGTACGACCCGGAGGGCAACCGCATCGCGGGGCCTCCGGTGCGCGCGCTCGACCGGTACGCCTACGAGATCGACAACGGCCGCCTGGTCCTGCTGAGCGTCTACTCGGTCTCGCACGTGGTCGGAACCGGGGCGCAGGCCAAGATCTACAAGTACAAGACGTACGGCCCGGGCCAGCACGTCGACGGGCCCGAGCAGTGGTTCTATCCCCTCTCACCGCCACAACACTGATGGCGACGCGACGCAAGCCGACGAAGGCCGAGGTTCGCCGCCAGCACGCGGAGCAAGTCATCGTCTATCCGCTCGAATGGCTCGAGGAGCGGTCGGGTCTCGTGGGCGGCGTCAAGTACTTCCTCTTCCGCAACGTCCCGTCGGACGTCAACTGGATGCAGACGCTCGGCTCGGCCGCGCTGACCGCGTTCCTCGTGCAGGCGATCACCGGCGTGATCCTCGCGATGTACTACGTGCCGTCGGCGGCGACCGATCCCCACACGGGCAAGCCGGTCGCGTGGGAGTCGATCGTCAACATCAGCGACAACCTGTTCATGGGCTGGCTCGTGCGCGGCATGCACCGCTGGGGCGCAAGCGTCTTCATCATCCTCATGTTCCTCCACATGGGCCGCGTCTTCCTGTTCGGCGCCTACAAGTACCCGCGCGAGCTGAACTGGATCATCGGCGTCCTCATCCTCGTGATGGGGATGATGGAGGGCTTCACCGGCTATCTCCTCCCATGGGACCAGACCGCGTACTGGGCGACCGTCGTCGGGATCAACCTGAACGGGACGGCGCCCATCCTGGGGCCGTGGTTAGCCCAGTTCCTACGCGGCGGACAGGCGATCAGCGGCGACACGCTGACGCGCTTCTACTCGCTGCACATGCTCGTCATCCCGGGCGCGATCATCGGCCTGATCACGCTTCACCTCTACCTCGTGATCCGGCTCGGCGTCAGCTCGCCGCCGTGGTCGAAGGACGCCGCGGGCGGGGAGCCCGAGGAGGCCGAGCCCGAGCGGCTGCGGCCCGGCCTGACGCGGCCCGTGCCCCATGGCGCCGCGGCGATGCAGGCCGAGCCGGGAGGGCGTGACTAGTGGCCGCGATCCCGAAGGAGAAGCCGTCGAGCATCGAGGAGAACCGCGCGGGCTTCGCGCGCTACAAGGCCGACGTCAAGGCGCGTGGGAAGTCGTTCTACCCGTACGCGATGTTCCACGACACGATCATGAGCCTCGTCGTCGTGTTCACCATCGTGGGGCTTGCGGCGATCTGGAAGTGGTCGTCGTGGGGAGTGACCCACAACCCGACCCACCCGGGCCTGCTCGGCCCCGTGGTCGATCCGCCCGCCGACCCCGGCACGACGAGCTTCGTGCCCCGGCCGGACTGGTACTTCTACTTCCTCTTCTATCTGCTCCGGATCTTCAAGTGGCCGGAGTCGGTCTTCCTCGGCACGATCGGCGTGCCGACGATCGCGCTCGTCCTGCTGCTCGCGCTCCCGTTCATCGACCGGCGCCGCGAGCGGCGGCCGTCGGCCCGCCCGGTCGCGATGATCGCCGCAGTCCTGACGATCGTCTCCATGGGAGTGCTGACGTGGAAGGGCGCGACCGCCAAAGAGGCCCTCGCGTCCGAGGTGATCCTCGACGTGCCGCGCTGGATTCAGCAGGAGCACCTGCCGCCGGAGGCAGTGCCCGGAGCGAAGCTCTTCGCCACCGCCGGGTGCACCGCATGTCACACGTACGCGGGGTCGGGCGGCTCCAACCTCGGCGCTCCTGACCTGACAGCGATTGGCGCCCGCATCCCCAGCAAGGCGTTCCACGTCGCGCATCTCAAGTGTCCTTCATGCGTCAATCCGGGCTCGCCGATGCCACCGTTCGCATCGCTCGGCGAGGCCCGGCTGGAAGAGCTCGCCACCTTCCTCGTGAACTCCAAGGGCACGAGCTAGCTGCCAGCAGCCAGAATCCCAGAGGATGCACGTCTTCCTCGGGATCACCGGCGCGTCCGGCGCGCTCTACGCGGCTCGGCTACTGGAGGCGCTTGCGGCGGCCGACTGCGAGATCGGCGTCTGCGCGTCGCGGGCCGGAATCGAGGTGCTGGGCACCGAGCTCTTCGGCGATCCCACGCTCCCGCGCGACGAGACGCTCGCCCGGTTCGTCGAGCACGCGGACGGCGCCGCGCGCATCTACGACCCCCAGGACTGGAGTGCCCCCTACGCCTCGGGCTCCGCAAAGGTCGACGCGTACCTGATCTGTCCCTGCTCGATGGGCACGCTCGGGACCGTCGCTTCCGGCGCGATGCAGAACCTCATCCACCGCGCTGCGTCGGTGGCGCTGAAGGAGGAGCGCCGCCTCGTTGTGATGCCGCGCGAGACGCCGCTGTCCGCGATTCACCTCCGCAACATGCTCACGCTGCGTGAGGCCGGCGCCACGATCCTCTTCCTGGCGCCCGGCTTCTACCACGGCGCTGAGACCGTGAAGAACCTCGTCGACTTCGTCGTCGCGCGCGCCCTCGACCTGCTGGGGCTCGACCACGAGCTCACACCGCGCTGGGGCCAGACGACATGACCGTCGAGTCGGGCAGGCTGCCGGCCGAGGGCGTACAGCGCATGTTCGACCGCATCGCGCCCGTCTACGACGGAATGAATCGCGTCATGACGGCCGGGCTCGACCAGCGCTGGCGGAGGGCGACCGTCCAGGAGGCGGTCCGGCCCGGCGATCGTGTGCTCGACGCCTGCTGCGGCACCGGCGATCTCGCCGTCGCCGCTGATGCCGCGGGCGCGGGCCACGTGATCGGCGCGGATTTCTCCGAGCAGATGCTCGAACGCGCCCGCCGCAAGGCGCCCGGCCTCGAGTGGGTTCAGGCCGACGTGCTCGCGCTGCCGTTCGAGGCTGCGAGCTTCGACTCCGTCGTCGTCGGGTTCGGCGTGCGCAACGTGGAGGACGTCGAAGCAGGACTTCGAGAGCTGCGCCGCGTGCTCCGGCCCGGCGGCCGGCTCGGAATCCTCGAGATCACGACCCCGCACGGCGTGCTCGCGCCGTTCTACCGGCTCTGGTTCGACCACGTCGTGCCGCTGCTCGGACGCCTGCTCCCGGGCGGCGCGGCCTACACGTACCTGCCCGCGAGCGTGCGCCGTTTTCCCGGGCCCGAGGAGCTTGCGGAGCTGCTCGGCTCGTGCGGCTTCCAGGCCGTGCGCTTCCGTCTCTTTGCCGGCGGCATCGTCGCGCTGCACGTGGGAGAAACGGGGTCATGACCGCGTCCCTCGCGAACATCCGTGCGGTGCCGGGGCTCGACGGCTATCTCGACGCGCTCGAGGAGCGGCTCGCGCGGACGGTCGCCACCCATCCCGGCCTCGTCGCAGCCGTCGGGAACGAGGCGCTCGCGGCGGGCGGCAAGAGGCTCCGTCCGGCTCTCGTCTTCCTGTCGACACCGCTGGGGAGCGAGCCGTCGCTCGCCGCCGGCGTCGCGGTCGAGCTCGTCCATATGGCGACGCTCGTGCACGACGACCTGATCGACCGTGCCCACTTCCGCCGCGGCAAGGCCGCCGCGTGGTCGGTGTACGGGCCGGCCGCGGCGCGCGCGACCGGCGACTACCTCTTCGCACGCGCATTCTCCGAGCTGAGCGCGACAGGCGACGCCGCAGCAGTCGAGATCCTCGCCGACGCGACACTCTGCCTCGCGCGCGGCGAGGCCCTGCAGCGAACGCAGACGCGTGACCCGGCGACCACAGTCGAGGCTTACCTCGACCGTTGCGCGCTCAAGACGGGGAAGCTGTTCGAAGCGTCCTGCAGGCTCGGCGGCGGCTCCGGCGAGTACGGGCTCGCGCTCGGGATCGCGTTCCAGATCGCCGACGACGTCCTCGACTGCTCGGGCGCCACGATCGAGACCGGAAAGATCGCGGGCACCGACCTCCGCGACGGGACGCCCACCCTGCCGCTCCTGCTCGCGGCCCAGCGCGACGCGGTCGTCCGCGCGGCCCTCGCGGGCGGCCCGATGGACGGCGCGCTCGTGCGCGTCGCAGCAACCGGCGCTCTCGACGAGGCCCGCGAGGTTGCGCTCGACTACGCTAGACAGGCCCGGGCACGTCTCGACGGCGAGCTTCACCGAGACGAGCTCGAGGCTCTGACGCACGCAGTCGTCGACCGGGAGAGGTGAAAGCCACGGTGGCTGTTCTGGAGCTGGACACGCTCGCGCCGATCAGAGACAAAGTGCTCGCCGGCGAGCGGCTCGACTTCGACGACGGCGTTGCGCTGATGGAGACGGACGACCTGCTGGCGCTCGGCGATCTCGCCGACCTCGCGCGCCGCCGGCGCGGCGGCGGTGACGAGGTCTACTTCGTCCAGAACATCAACTTGTACCAGACGAACGTCTGCCGGGTGAAGTGCAAGTTCTGCGCGTTCGCGAAGACGCGCAAGCAGGAGGACGCATTCACGCTGACCGCCGAGGAGTTCGTCGAGGACGCGGTCGCGCAGCACGAGCTCCACGGCTTCACCGAGATCCACACCGTCAACGGCGAGAACCCGCACGTCGACCTCGAGTACTACGCCGGGCTCCTGCGCAGGCTCAAGGAGGCGCTGCCCGACGTGCACCTCAAGTTCTACACGGCGTCCGAGATCCACCACATCTCGCGGCTCGAGGGCTGCTCGCACGAGGAGGTCCTGCGCACGCTCCGCGATTCCGGCCTCGACTCGATGCCCGGCGGCGGCGCCGAGATCTTCGCCGACCGCGTGCGCGCCCTCATCGCTCCGGGCAAGGAGCACCCGGACGAGTGGTTCGACGTCCACGACACCGCTCACCGGCTCGGCATCACGACCCAGTGCACCATGCTCTACGGCCACGTCGAGACCTACGAAGAGCGCGTCGACCACCTGCTGCGGCTGCGCGAGCAGCAGGACAAGACCGGCGGCTTCCTCTCCTTCATCCCGCTTGCCTTCCACCCGGAGAACACCGTCTTCGAGCGACGTGGCTTCCGCTTCACCACCGGCGCGGACGACCTGAAGGTGATCGCCGTCTCGCGGCTCCTGCTCGACAACGTCCCGCACGTGAAGGCCTACTGGATCATGATGGGCCTCCCGCTGGCCCAGGTCGCGCTCCACTTCGGGGCGGACGACGTGCAGGGTACGGTCGTGCGGGAGAAGATCTTCCAGGCGGCGGGCGCGAGCGCGGGGACCGAGCAGAAGGTCGCGGAGCTCGTGCGCTTCGTGCGTGAAGCGGGCCGGATCCCGGTGCAGCGCGACAGCCTCTACAGCGAGCTGCGGCGATGGTGAGCGTCCGCGAGGCACTCGAGAGAGCCGACCTCGACGCGTTCGCCGAGGTGCTCGCTCCGGACGTCGTCTGGGTCGGCCTCTGGCCTGCCCAGCTGTGCCACAGCCGCGAGCAGGTGATCGAGATGCTCGAGACCGCGCGGGAGAACGGCATCGTGCCGCGCCCGGAGATCGTCCGGGACGAAGGAGACCGATTCGTCGTCGATCCGCATCTCCCCATCGACGAACGCCATCAGGTCTTCGTGCTGCACGAAGGCCTCGTCTCGGAGGTGCGGGCGTACCCGGATCGCGCATCGGCCCTCGCGGCGTTGGAGGCGTCGCTGTGAGGCTCGGCCGCATCTCCTACGTGAACATGGCGCCGGTCTTCTACCGGGTCGACGCAGCGGTCGATGAGGTGCTGGGAGTCCCGACCGAGCTGAACCGGATGCTCGTCGCCGGCGAGCTGGACACGGCGCCGATCTCCTCGATCGCGTACGCACAGGACGCGCACCGGCTACGGCTCCTGCCGCGGCTCTGCGTCGCCTCGGAAGGAGCCGTCGACTCGATCCAGCTCGTCTCGAGGACGCCGCTCGAGCAGGTGCGCGCCGTGGCCGTGACGCCGGAGTCCGCCACGTCCGTCGCGCTGATCAAGGTGCTGCTGCCCGAGGCGGAGCAGGCGCCCCTTGCCGCGTACGAGACGGGAGAAGCCGAGGCGAAGCTCCTGATCGGCGACGCCGCCCTGCGCTCGGCGTTCGAGGATCCGACACCGCACCACGACCTCGGCCGGCTCTGGCTCGAGCGGACGGGGCTGCCGATGGTGTTCGCCGTCTGGGCCTGCCCGGAGCCGCTGGCCGAGGGTCTCGCGGAGCTCGAGGACGCGCTCGTCTCGTCGGTGCGGCTCGCACGCGCTGAGCCCGAGCAGCTCGCGTTCGAGGCGGCGGAGCGGTACGGCTATCCGGCCGGCTTCCTCGCCCGCTACTTCGAGAAGCTGCGCTACCGCTTCGGGCCGCGCGAGCGTGCCGGCCTCTACACGTTCCTCGAGCTTGCGCGCGACGCCGGCCTGCTCGAGACAGTGCCCGAGCTTCGCTTCGTCCAGACGGCCGGGGCCGCAGTCGCATGAGCATCGCGGAGGGCACATCCGTGTCGGAGATCCTCGAGAAGGCAACCTCCGGCGAGCGGATCACGGACGAAGACGCCGTCGAGCTGCTGCGCTCCCGCGACCTCGTCGCCGTCGGCCGCGCCGCGAACGAGCTCCGGAACCGGCTCCACGACCCGGAGCGCGTGACGTTCATCATCGACCGCAACCTCAACTACACGAACATCTGCGTCACCGACTGCGACTTCTGCGCCTTCTATCGCCGGCCAGGCGACCGGCGAGAGGGGTATCTCCTGCCGAAGCCGGTCATCTTCAAGAAGATCGAGGAGACGCTCGCGCTCGGCGGCACCGGCCTGCTCATGCAGGGCGGCCACCATCCCGACCTCGGGGTCGACTACTACGAGGACCTCTTCTCCTCGATCAAAGCGCGCTACCCGATCCACCTGCACGCGCTGTCGCCCTCGGAGATCGTCCACGCCGCCCGCCGCTCGAAGCTGACCGTGCCCGAGACGCTCGTGCGGATGCGTGACGCCGGTCTCGACTCGATCCCGGGCGGTGGGGCCGAGATCCTCGTCGACCGTGTGCGCGAGATCATCGCTCCGAAGAAAGTCAAGACGAACGAGTGGCTCGGCGTGATGCGCGAGGCGCACCGGCTCGGGATCTCCACGACGGCGACGATGATGTACGGCCACGTCGAGACGCTCGAGGAGCGAGTCGAGCACTTCCGGCGGATCCGCGAGCTGCAGGACGAGACCGGCGGCTTCCGCGCCTTCTTCTCGTGGACGTTCCAGGACGACGGCAACCGGCTCGTCTCCCTCGTCCCCGTCGAGGCCAGGCCGACCTCCTTCGACTACCTCCTCACCCAGGCCGTCTCGCGCATCTACCTCGACAACCTGCCGCACATCGGCTCGTCCTGGGTGACGCAGGGAAAGAAGATCGGCCAGGTCGCCCTCGGCTTCGGTGCGGACGATCTCGGCTCGGTGATGATCGAGGAGAACGTCGTCTCGGCCGCGGGCACGACCCATCGCACGAGCGCCGAGGAGCTCGTCCACCTGATCCGCTCGCTCGGTAAGACCGCAGTCCAACGCGACACGCTCTACCGCCCGGTCAAAGTCTGGACCTGATCCCGGCAAGGCCGGTCTCGACCCGGGCCGGCTGTTCCGTCTGCAGCCCGTACTCGACCTCGAACCACGGCCCGAGCCGGTGGTAGATCCGTGCGCGCCGGCGTAGTTCGTCGTCGACGTCCCACGTCGGGAAGGGGCCGTTGAGGAGCCAGGCGTAATCGATGGCCGGATCGCCGATCCTTGCATCGCCCCAATCGATCACTCCCACCAGCTCGCCGTCGCGACAGAGGAGATGCGACGGACCGAGATCGCAGTGGACCAAAGCCGGCTCGAAGCCCCTGAGCGTCTCGATTTCGCCCAGCAGCGCCTCCGCGCGTGTCCGCTCGTCGGCGTCGAGGAGCGTCAATACGACCAGGCGCCAATCCTCGACGTGCCTGCGGTAGATCCCGACCCAGTCGGGTCTGGGGACTTCGAGCCCGCTCGGGTCGAAGGAATGGAGCGCATCGAGAAAGGCGCGAACGCCGTCTGGATCCTCATGCTCGAGCGGCTCGCCGCGGATCATCCGGTAGACGACGTAGAGCGGATCGCGTGATACCTGGTCGAATCGGGGGATCTCGACGGGCAGTGCCGGAGTCAGCGCAGGAAGCAGGCCGATCTCCTTCTCGAGCTCATCCGCCGAGAGCTCCGAGCGCGGGATGCGCAGCACCCAAGTGCCGTCCAGGATCAGGATCTTGAAGTCCCAGCCGTCGTCGATCTCGCGCAGGGCCGAGCCGGCACTCACGTCCAGTGCGCGGCCCATTCGTCCGCGTACGGGCGGCCGCTGCGCGCTGCCGTGGCGCGCACGTCGTCGACCGAATACGGGACCTGGCGGAACTCGACCCCGACCGCCCCGTTCTCGACCGTCACGAGCGCCCACTCTGCGAGCGGGCGGAGGTCGAGCGGGTCTCCATGCCGGTCGTAGGAGACCCCGACGCTCCCCGGATTGACGTAGAGCGCGCCGCCGATCTCGCGCGTCCACTGCAGGTGTGTATGGCCGCCCGCGAGCAGACCGGCGTCGGCGTCCTGGAACGGTGCGAGCGCTTCGCCACCTGACTCGGGCAGGAGCACGTCGTCGTAGGAGCGTGGGGAGCCGTGAAAGAAGACCGTCGACACTCCGTCCAGTTCGCGGTGGACGACCGGCGTGAAGGAGCGGATCTGGGCGAGGTGGGACTCGTCGAGGCGCGACAGTGTCCACTCGCGGACCTCCAGAAGACGGTCGTCGATCGGTTCGGGCGAGTCCTCCGGCACCTCGAGCAGGAGGGCGTCCGAGTTGCCGAGGACGGTCGTGCAGTCGAGCGTGCGGAGACGGTCGAGGATCTCCGCCGGCTCCGGGCCGGCCTGGACGGCGTCGCCCAGGCACACGACCTCGTCGACGCCGATCCGGTGGAGATCCCCGGCCACGGCTCGGAAGGCGACGTCGTTGCCGTGCTGGTCGGAAACGAGTGCGAGCCGCACGCCGCGAGGCTACCCTCCGCCGGGGTCGTGTTTCGCAGGTCTCTCATTGCCGCCGCGTTCGCGGCGCTCGTCGCAGCAGCGGTCGCCTCGGCGGCGACCGGCTCCGAGCGGCGCTCCGGCGCGGACTCCGTCGCGAAGTCGCTCCTCCTGCCGGGCGTGTCGTACACGCGTGAGGTCGACTTGACCTCGCGGGGCCCGATCGTCCTCGACGTCGTGACCGCGCCTAGGCCGGACGGAGAGCTCTACACGCTCGCCCCGGCGCTTTCGAACGACGTGCTGCGCGGGAGGGAGGCGCTCTCGCACCTCGAGAACCGGGTCGCGGCCGGCGCGACGACCGTGGCGATCGACGGCGACTACTTCGATCGCACCACCGGCGCGCCGAATGGGATCCTGTTGCAGAACGGGGTGCTCGAGAGTCAGCCGGCGGCGGGCCGGTCGAGTCTCGGCATCAGCGCGACCGGGACGCTGTCGACCGCCCGGGTGTCGTTGGTCGGTATCTGGCAGGGGAACGGGCTGCGCCGGCCGCTCTTCTTCAATTCACCGGCCGAGACGGGGAAGTTCGCGCTCTACACGCCGGCGTACGGCACGGCGACGCCGCGAGAGTCGGGAGTCGCGGAAGCCGTGCTGGGGACGTTCCCGCCCGCCCGGCTCGACGCGCCGCTCGACGGCACCGTGAAGCGGGTCACGACGAGCGGCCCGACATCGATCCCGAAGGGAGGGGCGGTCCTCGTCGCGCGTGGCCCGCAGTCGATCGCCGAGCTCAAGGCGGAGGCGACCGTCGGGCAGGAGGTCGGGGTGCTGCTCTCGCTTTCTCCAGACTGGAGCAGCCTCGCGAGCGCGATCGGCGGCGGCCCGCTGCTTGTGAAGAACGGCGAGCCGATCTTCGATACGAACGAATCGTTCGAGTCCCACCAGCTCAGCAACCGCCAGCCGCGGGGCGCGATCGGGCAACTCCCCGACGGCAGGATCGTTCTTGTCGCCGTGGCGGGGACGAAACCCTCGTACAGCATCGGGATGTCGAGCTACGAGCTCGCCGTGGAACTCTCCCGGCTCGGGGCGACGACCGCGTTCGGGCTCGGCTCCGGCCCCGCCGCGGGAATCGCGTTCGACGGGAAGCTCCTCACGCGGCCCTCGAACGGCAGCGCGGCGAAGGTCTCCGATGCGCTCGTCCTCTCGTACGCGGGCGTCTACGCGGCTCCTCCGTCGACGCCGGTGCTCTCGCCGAACGGCGACGGCGTTCGCGACACCGAGACCCTCTCGTACCGCGTCGTTCGTCCCTCGCAGGTGGCGGCGACGCTCAACGGCCCGGGTGGGGCGAAGATCACGCTCGCGAACGGCGCGGAGCCGCCGGGAGTGCACACGATCACGTGGAACGGGATCGACGTCGGCTCTCCTGCGCCGGAGGGCAAGTGGACGTTCACCGTCACCGCGACCGACGATCGCAAGGTCACGACGAGCGCCGGTCGGACGTTCTCGCTCGACGACACGCTCTCGTCGCTCGCCGTCCGCACCGGCGGGACCGGGCTGCCCACGGCAAGCTTCGAGCTGACGCGGCCGGCCTCGATCCTCGTGCAGATCCAGCGTCGGAACGGCGTGCCGGTAGCGACCCTTCGGCGCGGCCGTCGGGCCGCCGGCCCCGAGCGGGTGGCGTGGCACGGCCGGATCGGCTCGCTCCGGGCGCCGGGCGGGCGCTACCAGGTGGCGGTCCAGGCGACGAGCTCGGTCGGCACGAGCTCGCTCACGGCGCCGTTCTCATTACGCGCTCACACGCGTAAGTAGAGTCCGCGCGGTGCTCCTCGCGAGCGTCTCTTCGAGCTTAACGTCGCAGGTCGCGCACCACGGTGTGTATGCGGTTCTGGGTCTACTCGCCCTCGGCGCGCTCCTTCCGGTGGGAAGCGAGCTCGTGGCGCTCGTCGGCGGTGCCGTCGCGGCCGGTGTTCTCTCCGGAGCGAGCGGCGTCACGGTCTTCGGGGCGCACATCGGGTACGGCGCCGGCGCGTACCTCGCGATCGCGATCGCGGCGACGATCGGCTACCTGCTGGGCTGCCTTGTCGGCTGGGTGATCGGCCGCTTCGGGGGACGAGAGCTGCTCGACCGCCACGGCCGCTGGTTCCACGTGACGCCGGAGCGGCTCGACCGAGCGGACGCCTGGTTCCAGCGCTGGGGCCGGCCGGGCGTGCTGGTCGGGACGCTCACGCCGGTTCTGCGTTCGTTCGTTGCGATTCCGGCTGGGATCTTCGAGATGCCGCTGCTGCAGTTCCTCGGCCTGGCGCTCATCGGCTCCGCGGTGTGGTCGTTTGCGTTCGTCGGCATCGGCTACGCCCTCGGCGCGAGCTACAAGGGCTTCGAGCACGACTTTCGCTACGTCGAGCTTGCGATCGCGGCAGGCATCGTGCTCGGCGTGGCGTATCTGGTCTATCGGTGGATAGCTCAGGCTAGAGTTGCGCCGCGTGCAGACGATTCCCCTCGTTGACGTTCGAGCCGAATACGAGCCGCTGATTCCGCGGCTCGAGGCTGCCTTCCGCGAGGTTCTGGAGCGGGGCGATCTGATTCGCGGTGCGAACTACTGGGCGTTCCAGGAGGAGTCGGCCGCCTACCTCGGCGTGAACCGGACGATCGGCGTCGCCAACGGCACCGACGCGCTCGTGCTCGCCCTCGACGCGCTCGGCGTCGGGCCCGGCGACGAGGTGATCTGCCCCGCGTTCACGTTCTACGCGACCGCGGAGTCGGTCGTGCGGCGCGGCGCGACCCCCGTCTTTGCAGACATCGACCCGGTCACGCTCAACCTCGACCTCGAGGACACGGCCGCGAAGGTGACCGCGCGGACGCGCGCGATCATCCCGGTCCACCTCTTCGGCAGGCTGCTCGACGTCCGGCCGCTCGTCGACCTCGGCGTTCCCGTCCTGGAGGACGCAGCGCAGGCATTCGGCGCACCGGGTGTCGCGCAGCACGGCGCGATCTCGACCTTCAGCTTCTACCCGACGAAGAACATCTTCTGCCTCGGCGACGGAGGTCTCGTGGCGACGAACGACGAGGAGCTCGCGGACCGCGTCCAGCTCCTCTCCTTCCACGGGTCGCGCGACAAGTCGGCCTTCGACCTCGTCGGCTACAACTCCCGCCTCGACGAGCTGCAGGCCGCGTTCCTGCGCATCTTCCTGCCGGAGCTCGCGGGCTGGAACGAGGCGCGCCGCGTTGCAGCGGCCCGCTATGCGGAGCTCGGGCTGGGCGAGCTCGTCGAGCTGCCGCAGGACGAGCTTGGCCACGTCTACCACCTCTTCGTCTGCCGCTCGCGCGAGCGCGACACGATCCGCACGGCGCTCGCCGAGGCGGGCATCGCGTCGGCCACCTACTACACGACGCCGCTTCACCTGCAGCCCTCGCTGCGCTACCTCGGCTACGAGCCGGGCTCGCTGCCGGCGACCGAGCAGGCGGGCACGGAGAACTTCTCCCTGCCGCTCTGGCCGGGGATCCCGCCGGAGGCGCAGGAGCGCGTCGTCGAGGTCGTCCGCTCCGCCGTCCCCACTCGCGTTTGATGCGGCAGCTTCTCTCACCCCACCGTCTCTGGCAGCTGCTCGTCGATGCGGCGATCGTCGCGTTGTCGTGGTGGCTCGCCTTCGACCTGCGCTTCGACCACGGCTGGCCTCCCCCGTACCGGACGCTCTTCGACCGGACGATCCTGCTCGTCGTCGCGATCAAGCTGATCGTCTTCATCGCGTTCGGCTTCTACAACCGCTGGTGGCGCTACGTCTCGATCCGCGACATGTGGGCGACCGTGCGAGGCGTGGTCGTCGCGTGTCTGATCGCCGATCTGACCGTCTACCTCGTCGCGCCGGTGCACGGCTTCCGGCTGCCGAGGCTGATCGCCGTGACCGACCTGCTGCTGACGCTCGCGTTCATCACCGGCTCGCGTCTGCTCGCTCGCACCGCGATGGAGCGGCCGGGGTTGACCATGGTGGCGCGCGGCAAGGAGGTGATCGTCGTCGGAGCGGGCGATGCAGGACGGCTGATCGTCCAGGAGATGCAGCGCTCGCGGATGCTCGACTACACGCCGATCGGCTTCGTCGACGACGATCCGCGCAAGCGGAACACGCGGATCATGGGCGTCCGCGTGCTGGGCTCGCTCGACGAGCTGCCGCGCGTCCTGCGCGAGCACCGGCCGGACGAAGTGCTGATCGCGATGCCGTCCGTCTCGGGCGAGGTGCGCCGGCGAATCGTCGAGACCGCGCAGCAGCAGCGCATCGTCGTCAAGACGCTGCCGGGCCTCTACGAGCTGATCGCCGGTGACATCGGCCTCGCAGGGCAGATCCGCCCCGTTCAGGTGGAGGACGTGCTCGGCCGGGAGCAGGTCGAGGTCGACTTCCACGAGGTCGCCGGCTATCTCGAGGGGCACACCGTGCTCGTCACAGGGGCCGGCGGCTCGATCGGCTCGGAGCTCTGCCGTCAGATCGCGCGTGTGCGACCGTCACGGCTGATCCTCGTCGACAACGCCGAAGGCCCGCTGTTCGAGATCGAGCGTGAGCTCGTGGGCGAGCGAGACTTCACCGCGGCCCTCCCGAAGCTGATCGACGTCAAGGACCGCAAGGCGATGCGGCGCGAAGTGTTCGAGAAGTACCAGCCGACGGTCGTGTTCCACGCCGCCGCGTACAAGCACGTCGCGATGCTGGAGACCCACCCGCTCGAGTCGGTGCGCAACAACGTCGTCGGCACCCGGATCCTCGTCGAGCTCGCGGCCGAGTTCGGCGTCGAGCGATTCGTCTTCATCTCGACCGACAAGGCCGTCAACCCGAAGACGGTGATGGGACAGTCGAAGGCGCTCTGCGAGTGGATCGTCGAGTCGTTCGGGCATCGGCGGGACGTCGCGACCCGCTTCGTCGCGGTGCGCTTCGGCAACGTGCTCAACTCGTCGGGCAGCGTCATCCCGATCTTCCGCAAGCAGATCGAGCGCGGCGGTCCTGTGACGGTGACGCATCCCGAGATGACGCGCTACTTCATGACCATTCCGGAGGCCGTCTCGCTCGTCGTGCAGGCCGGCGCGATCGGCGGCCGGGGCCAGGTCTTCGTCCTCGACATGGGCGAGCCGGTGCGGATCGTCGATCTCGCGCAGAACATGATCCGCCTCTCGGGCAAGGAGCCGCGCCTCCCCGACAACACCGAGACGTCCTCGCGGGACGTGCGAATCGTGTACACGGGCTCACGGCCGGGCGAGAAGATCCACGAGGAGCTCTTGAGCGAGGGCGACTCGGTCGGAGAGACGACCCATCCGAAGATCATGCGGGTGAGCCGGCCGCCGGTCGATCCAGACTGGCTCTCAGAGCAGGTCGCCGAGCTGGAGCGCCTCGCAGACGAGGGCGACACGCTCGAGGTCGTGGGGAAGCTGCGGAATGTCGTGGACAAGCCGCAGCGCGTTCAGCCGCCGAACCTCTCGGATACCGGCAGCTACGTGCTCGACTTCGACCCCCGGCTCGAGCCTGGTCTGACACGCGACACGGACCTCTGATCCGCATGTCACGGAGCCGGCCGGTGGCGCCGTTAGCGTCCCCGCCCTGGACGCCGAGGAGATCCTCTCAGGGCTGAATCCCGAGCAGCGCGCCGCCGCGACGACGACGCGCGGGCCGCTGTGCATTCTCGCCGGAGCCGGGGCGGGGAAGACGACCACGATCACGCGCCGGATCGCCTGGCAGGTCGCGATGGGCGCGTTCGCACCGGAGCAGATCGTTGCGGTGACGTTCACCCAGAAGGCGGCCGGCGAGCTCGGCGCGCGTCTGCGCGCGCTGGGCGTCGACGGCGTCCGCGCTTCGACCTTCCACTCGGCGGCGCTCGCCCTGCTCCGCCGCTTCGAAGGGGACCCCGGCCGTATCCTGAGTACGAAGGCGCTGCTCCTGCGCCGGATCGGCAACACGCTGCCGATGCCGTTCCGCTTCCGGCCTGCGGGTGACCTAGCGACCGAGATCGAGTGGGCGAAGAACCGGCGCCTGACGGCCGAGACGTACGTCGACCGGCTCGGCGACCACGAGCCGCCCGTGCCTCCCGACCTGATGCTCCGCGTCTTCCGCGAATACGAGCGGCGGAAGGCGGCGGAGGGGCTGCTCGACTTCGAGGACCTGCTCGAGTGGACGGTGCGCCTGCTCGAGGAAGACGCGGCGGCATGTTCAATGGTGCACGAGCGCTGGCACGCCTTCACCGTGGACGAGTACCAGGACGTCAATCTGCTCCAGCAGGCGCTGCTCGACCTCTGGCTCGGCGAGCGGGACGAGTTCTGTGCGGTCGGCGACGACT
>Ga0335085_10004940_pt1 | contig 21786 bp, 11 predicted proteins | sample Lox_Sample_45_FD_206712 | JGI IMG/M metagenome (GOLD analysis project Ga0335085, IMG submission 206712) | Soil microbial communities from Loxahatchee National Wildlife Refuge, Florida, United States - Lox_Sample_4.5 | ecosystem: Environmental > Terrestrial > Soil > Wetlands | place: USA...
GCACTCAACGGCAAGGACACGGATATGAATGTCGGGCAGGAAATGAGAAAGAGTGAAGGCGAAACCAATTGGCGTTTATCCGGCCACGTGGAGGAGCCGGAAAACACCGACGCCACAAATGGAGTGGCGGAAGCCAGCCCGGAATCCTCAACCGCCCCGACGGGAGCAACCCCGGAAATGAGCGACACGCTTAAACGATTGATGCAACAAAGAAAACAGGAGTTATCCAAATGAAATCCCAGAGCTTAAAAGTCCTCGGGTGCGCAGCGGCCACGGCCCTGTTCACGATTGCGCGGGCGCAAGTGTACGAAAACAACCAGTTCGTTCCGCAGCAGAACGACTCCACGGCGCCCAACAATGGCAACGCCAACGGCAATGGGCAGCAACAGGACCAAAATGGAGCCGTCCCAAACCAAAACGGCTCAACCCAACCGCAGCAACCGAACGTCGTGCTCGTCCCGATGCCCGTCGAGATGCAGGACACGAATTTCCAGGTCGCGCCGCAGCCGGGACAACAGCCGCCGGCCCAAGGCGGCACCATCAACCCCAACCAGACTTACCGCGTTTTGCCGCCCGCGGGCCAGACCCAGAATCAAAACCGCTATGACCGCCGCAACCGTTTTGAACGACGGGGCGAAATGTCCCAGCAACGCCAGAGCGCCAATACCGATGCCTCGGCCTACGTGCCGCCCGCCAATGCCGGCACCAACGGCACGGACGGGATTTTGCTGAATTTTCACGGCGCCCCAATCGACGAGGTTTTGAATTACCTCAGCGATGCGGCGGGATTCATCATCGAACTCGATACACACGTTACCGGCACCGTCGATGTCTGGAGCGCTCACCCGGTGAGCAAGGATGAGGCGGTGCAAATTCTTAATTCGGTCCTCAACCGCGAAGGCTTTGCCGCCGTCCGCAATGGCCGCACGTTGCGCATCATGACCCATGATAATGCCATCCACAGCCAGATTCCGGTTATTGTGAACAATGATCCGAAGACCGTTCCCGACACTGACGAAATCGTCACGCAAATCATCCCGATTCGTTTCGTCCAGGCGCGGCAATTGATTTCCGATTTGTCCCCGCTGATTTCCTCGCAGGCCACCATCATGGCAAATGAAGCGGGAAATTCCATCATCGTCACCGACACGCAGGCGAACATCCGGCACCTCATGGAAATCATCCAGGCAATCGATGGCAGCGCGGAGGACGTGACGGAAGTGCGCGTGTTTCATCTGCAATATCATGATCCGGTGGAAGTGGCGAATATGTTGACTTCGATCTTTGCGGATCAAAGCGGCGGCCAGAATGCCCAGGCATCGCCGATCCGGTTTGGCGGCGGGTTCCCGGGATTTGGCGGCGGCGGCGGGTTCCGCAGATTTTTTGGCGGTGGCGGACCGGGCGGATTTGGCGGTCAGGGCGGCGCGGCTGGCGGCAACAACCAGAACGATCGCATTCGCCAGCGCTCGCATGTCGTCGCCGTGGCGGACCAGCGGACGCAATCCGTGCTCGTGACGGCGCCGAAGGATTTGATGGATCAAATTGGGGAACTCGTGACGCAGATCGATCAGGAATCGCCAAAGGTTTCGCGCGTGAGTGTCATCCATTTGGAGAATGCGGATCCGACCGAAGTGCAGAAAGTGCTGCAGCAGTTCCAGGCCAACAACGGGCGCAGCTCCCAGAACTCGCAGGACAGCGTGTTGCAGCAGCGCGAGAAGCAGAACTCCTCCTCGTCCACCCCTAGCGGCTTTGGCGCCAGCAGCGGTTTCGGCAATGGAGGGCTTGGAAATGGCTTCGGTGGCGGCTCCAGCAGCGGCTTCGGCGGCGCCGGCGGCGGAGTTGGCGGCGGTTTCCGCGGCGGTGGACAATAATCAAAAGAAAAGCATTCAGGAGAACGCGAACTATGAATAACAAAAAATATCTGGGGGCAATGGCCGCGCTTGTGCTCGGTGCGCTTCAAATTCACGCCCAGCCTTTCGGTGGCTTTTTCGGCGGCGGCGCTGCGCAAAACCGTTCGACTTCCACGTCGGCGACCTACAACCCGGCCGGCAACGTCGGCAACGCCCAAATCATGGTGGACCCGGACACACACAACTTGATCATCAATGCCGACGAAGAGACGACCAAGGCGATGATGGAAGTCGTCAAAAACCTGGACCGCCCGCAGCCGCAGGTGCTCATCAAGGTCGTGTTCCTGGAAGTCACGCACAACGACTCGTTCGACTTCGGCATCGAGGGCCAATACAACGGCCAGAGCAGCGCGTTTGGAAGAATTGCCAGTTACCTGACCAATTATAATATCTTCACGAACACGACCATCACGTCGACGGGCGGCTCTACAACGACATCCCAGAGCACCACCATTCAACCCTCTCAACTTTTCGGCCAGACGAACAGCTACGTCATTAACAATGCGTTCGGGCTGCTGGGGTCCCCGGGAAGCGCGGGAACTTACTCCCTGCTCGGCGCGGACTTCACAGCCACGCTCCGCGCCATCGCCCAAAACGGCAAGGCGCAATTGCTCTCGCGTCCTTCCATTCTCGCGCGGAACAATCAGCCGGCCACCATTCAAATCGGCCAGGACGTGCCCCTCATCACAAACGTGCGCTATGACACATTCGGCAATGCCATCAATTCCGTCACCTACCAGCCCGTCGGCATTATTTTGAAAGTGACGCCTTTCATCACGAGCGAAGGCCTGGTGCAAATGATTGTGCAGCCTTCCACTTCAGCCATTGATCCCTCCACCTCCATTCCCATTTCTGCGGGTGTGAGCGCGCCGGTCATTGATGTGCGCTCCGCGGATACCGTCGTGCTGACGCCGGACGGGCAAACGGTCGTCATCGGCGGTTTGATGCGCAATGACAGCGGTGAAATCATCACCAAGATTCCTTTCCTTGGCGATATTCCGTTCCTGGGGTATTTTTTCAAACATAAGACCACCAGCAGCGCCAAAACCGAATTGCTCATTTTCCTGACGCCGCACGTCATCGCCATGCCGACACAACTGGCGGCAATGTCCGTGCAGGAAAGGGAGCACATGCTGATTCCGAAATCGTATTCCGAACAGGAATTGGATAGATTCCTGGAGACAGTCCCGGTCAAAAAGGACGACAACCAGAAGAGCAAATAAGTTCATGGATATCTCCCGCCGCAGCACACAGATTTACGGGCTCCTGCTCGTGTTGTGGGTGCTTGTGGTGGGCTGGCAGGTGGAGGAGCACATCCGCGTGCGCGAGGCGGCCAAGACGGAATTGCGCGGCCGCGCCGACGTCATCAAGAACTTCCTGAGCGCGACCATCCGCGGCCTGGGTTTCCGCGGCGCGGTGCTTCAACCGCGGCTTGAACCAGTGCTGGACTTGCTTGTTGCCGGGCACACCAATGAATTGACCCGGCCGAGTGAGTTGCTGGGCATCACCCTGTTGAACTCGGCTGGTGACCCGGTGATTTCGGCGGGCCAGAGCAACCTGACGCAAACCGTCGCCGAGGGCGAATATTGGGGTCCGGATACGGTCACGTTTGTGGCGCCTGTCCCGGGAGTCAGTTTCAACGAAGGCGCCACGAACAATTCCCTCGTCCTGCTGACCCCGCCGGGAACCAACGACATGCGCCGGCGGGAATTCCAGCGTCCTGAGCCGCCCGAATCAGGAACTAATGTGGCCAATGTGCCCGAGGTGCGCCCCGCGCACGATGGCGATGAGCCACCACCTCCACCCCCGCCCAATGAAGGCGAACGCCGCGGCCGCTGGCGCGGGCGCCCGCCCTGGCTGAGCGGGATGAGTGATGAAGAGTATAGGAAGCTGACAGCCAAGCGCGAATTGCACGGCCTCGTCCTGGCAATGTCCACGGACAAATACCACGCCGTCGTCACCAACGACCTTTGGCTGCGCTCCGTGATTATTTTCTTCGCCGGGATTTCCGCGGCGGGTGCCGCCCTCGCCTGGCGCACGGTCGCGCGCACGTCTGAACTGCAAATCCGCCTCGTGCGCGCGAGTGAAATGAACACGCATTTGAAGGAAATGAACCTCGCCGCGGCCGGTCTGGCGCACGAAACCCGCAACCCGCTCAACATCATACGCGGCATGGCGCAGATGTTGTCGCGGCAGCCGGATGCCCCGCCGGAAATCAAGGAAAAGTCCAACGCCATCGTGAACGAGGCGGACAAAGTCACGGCCCAATTGAACGAATTCATCAACTATTCGCGCCCGCGCGAAATTCGCCGCGCCATCCTGCCCCTGCATTCCGCCATCCAGGAAGTCGTGCGCGCCCTGAATTACGACCTGGAGGAGAAAAAAGTGAAGCTCGAAGTCAAGGGCGAGGTGATGTCCATCGAGGCCGATGAGCAATTGTTCCGGCAGATGCTTTTCAATTTGTTGCTCAATGCCGTCCAGGCGCTGGATGTGGGCGGGGAAATCCAGGTCGTCACGGCCAGGAAAGGTCCGGAAGCCTTTCTGGATATTCGCGACAACGGCCCCGGCGTCCCGCCCGACCGCCGCAAGGAAATCTTTAAACCTTACTTCACCACGCACCAGAAAGGCACCGGCCTGGGCCTGGCCGTCGTCCAGCAGATCGTCCTGGCGCACGGCTGGGAAATTGAATGCCTGGACAACGAGCCCAAAGGCGCCGTCTTCCGGGTCACCCATTTGAAAGTCGTTGGATAGTGGCGCAGGCGGAAGAAACAAGTCCAAAACCCGAAGTATCGGAAATTCGGATTTCGGGTTTCGGACTTCGGCTCTCGGGTTTTCTCGCTCGCCCCTCTCCACCGAAAATTACTTTTTGCGAGTCTCGCAATGGAATAACTTGTACCCATGCCTGAACCCGGCAAAGACAGCCCGCAAACTCCGCGCATCCTCATCGTGGATGACGATCCCGGACAACGCAGCCTGTTGAATTCCTTCCTGAAAAGCCAGGGCTTCGAGACCGCCGTGGTGGAATCCGGCGAACGCGCCTTGGAAGCACTGCGCGCCGGCCACTTCGGCATGATGATTTCCGATGTGCGCATGCCCGGCTTGTCGGGCCTGGAAACGTTGCGCGCGGCTCGCAAGGAACATATCAACCTCCCCGTGCTGCTCGTGACGGCTTTCACGGACGTGCGCGATGCCGTGGCCGCCATGCGCGATGGCGCGGTCAATTATCTCGCCAAGCCGATTGATTTGGACGAGCTCCTCACCTCCGTTCAGCACGCCACGGGCATCTCGAAGCCGCTGCAATACGGCGAAGACCGCCCCCTTCCGGATTACGTCATCGCGCGCAGCCCGTTGATGCTGGCGGTGTTTCGCGATGCTTCGCTGATCGCGCCTTCGGATACGCGCGTGCTCATCACCGGCGAGAGCGGCGTGGGCAAGGAGGTGCTGGCGGATGTCATCCACGGATGGAGTTCGCGTTCGACGGGAGCCATCGTGAAGGTGAATTGCGCCGCTATTCCGGAGAATTTATTGGAAAGCGAACTGTTCGGGCACGAAAGAGGTTCCTTCACCGGCGCGCACGCGCAACGCATCGGACGCTTCGAGGAAGCGGATGACGGCACCATTTTCTTGGATGAAGTGGCCGAAATGTCTCCGCAGCTCCAGGCGAAGCTCCTGCGCGTGACGCAGAATGGAACGTTCCAACGCGTCGGCTCGAATCGCGAAGTGCGGACCAACGCGCGCATCCTCGCCGCCAGCAACCGGAACCTGGAGGACGAAGTCAAAAACGGGCGATTCCGGGAGGATTTGTTTTACCGGCTCAATGTCGTGGAGCTGAACATTCCGCCGTTGCGCGAGCGTCGCGAGGACATCCTGCCGCTGGCCGGCAAATTCATCACGGAATTTGCCAAAGGCCGCGCACGTTTTTCGGATACGGTCGTGGCCTGCCTGGAAGCGTACCCATGGCCGGGCAATGTGCGGGAGTTGCGGAATGCGATGGAACGCGCGGTGTTGCTGTCGCGCAGCGAAATGATTTTGCCGACCCACTTGCCAACCAGGGTTCGCGAAGCCATGGCGCAACCGCCATCGGGGCAGCCGCTGACGACCGACGCGCAGCAGTTGGAAGAAATTGAACGCCAGGCGATTCTGCACGCGTTGCGCAAGCACGACTATAATCGCACGGAAACCGCCAAAGCACTGGGCATCAGCCGCCGTGCGTTGATTTACAAGCTGCAACGGTTTCGGAACCTCGGTTACGCGATTGATCCGAGTTAATAGTGGCACGGGCGTCCCGCCCGTGAGTCCCTGTTTATCCCACATAAACGCACGGGCGAGACGCCTGTGCCACTAAAACTACCGCGCAAAGATTTTGCGAATGACATCTTCAATCGGCACTTCCTGGATATCGATGTCGCTGACAGGCATTTCGTCCAGCAAGGCTTTGCAAACAGAAATCACGCGGTCCCGTTTCACCTTGAGCGTCAGCGTGCCGGGCGTATGCTCCACCATCTCACCGTATTTCGCCACGGCCTCGGCGGAATATGTCGCGGTGCCTTCAAATTGGATCGTGATCAGCTTGAAATCCGCAAAACGGTCCACCACGTCGCTCAATTGCCCATCGAAGGAAATGACGCCCTTATCGATGATGATGACCCTCTTGCACAGCTCCTGGATGTCCGTCATGTAATGGCTGGTGAGAAGAATAGTCGTCTTATTCTGGGCATTGTATTCACGCAGGAATTCCCGCACCGTCTTTTGCGAGACCACGTCGAGTCCAATCGTCGGTTCGTCCAAGTACAGGATTTTCGGGCGATGCAGCAACGACGCAATCAACTCCATCTTCATGCGTTCGCCCAACGAAAGTTCACGGACAGCCACGTTCAATTTTTCGCGCACGGCCAGCAGCTCGGTCATTTCGCTCACGGTGCGGTCGAGTTCGCTATCGGAGATGCCGTAGATTTTTGCGTTTAACTCCAGCGATTCGCGCGCGGGCAGGTCCCACCAGAGCTGGTTTTTCTGGCCGAGCAGGAGCGCGAACTGGCGGCGATAGCCGTCATCGCGTTGCCAGGGGGTGTAGCCGAGGACTTTGGCGGAGCCGCTTGTGGGATAGAGCAGGCCGGCGAGCATTTTCAGCGTGGTGGTCTTGCCGGCGCCGTTGGGACCGAGAAAACCGACGAGTTCGCCCGGTTCGACCGTGAAACTGACGTCTTTGACGGCAATCGTTTGTTCGTATTGGCGACGAATGAGCCCGCGAATGGCGCCGGTGAAGCCGGGAAGCTTTTTGTAAGTCCGGAACGTTTTGGTCAGGCCGTTGACTTCGATTGCGGGCATGGTCAGGCGCAAGGAAACATAAAAACGCCCAAAAGCAAAAAGTTATTTGCGTTATAGTGGCACGGGCATCCTGCCCGTGCGAAGGAATGTTTGTCAGCCCATCTGAAACGAAGTCAAAAATCAAAAAGACCGCTGCCTCCCCGTGGTTTCTCGCATCGCTACAGTGATGGAAATGCTCTAACATTCATCTGACGATGGGAGAAGGCAGAGTTCCCGCGGGCAGGATGCCCGTGCCACTAAACCTCAGCGCATCAACTGCTTTTCCAGGTAGTTAACGACCTGGCGGACGCTGGCATCCACTTCCATGCGGTCTTTCACGAGGCGGCAGGCGTGCAAAACGGTTCCGTGGTCGCGGCCGCCAAAGGCTTCGCCAATGGAACTGAGGGAGCTTTCGGTCATCTGACGCGAAAGGAACATGGCGATCTGACGCGGGAAAGCGATGTTTTCCGGCCGACGCTTGCTGGTCATGTCCGCCAGGCGGATGTCGAAATGTTCCGCCACCTTCTTCTGGATGACTTCAATGCTGATGGAGAAACGGCCTTCCTCGTGCAGTACTTCGCGCAGCAGGCCTTCCACGACTTCAATGCTCAGCTTCTTGCCGGTCAGCGAGGCGTAGGACGCGACGCGGATGAGCGCGCCTTCCAGACGGCGGATGTTGGTGCGGATGCGGTTGGCGAGGAAATTCATGATTTCCTCGGGCAACGTGACGCCCATGATCTGCGCTTTCTTATTGAGAATGGCGAGGCGCATCTCGATATCCGGCGGCTGCAAGTCGGTCACCAAACCCCATTCGAACCGCGAGACGAGGCGATGCTCGAGGTTCTGAATTTCACTCGCCGGCCGGTCGCAGGTCAAAACGATCTGCTTGTGGCTTTCGTGGAGCGCGTTAAAGGTGTGGAAGAATTCCTCCTGAATCCGCTCTTTGCCCGCCAGGAATTGAATATCATCGATCAGCAACACATCCGTCTGGCGGTATTTTTTGCGGAACTTGACCAAAAGATTGTTTTGGATCGCGTCGATGTACTCGTTAGTAAATTTCTCCGAGGAAACATACGCGACGCGCGCGCCTTTCCGGTTGTTGAAAACATGCTGGCCGATGGCGTGCAGCAGGTGGGTCTTGCCAAGACCCACGCCACCGTAGAGAAAGAGCGGGTTGTAGGATTTGCCCGGCGCCTGCGCGACCGCGAGCGCGGCAGCGTAGGAGAAATTGTTGTTATTGCCGACAACGAACGTCTCGAACGTGTTCTTGGGATTAAAATTCAGATCCGAGTGATGCGCATTGCGCTCGCTCGGTTGTTCGGTTGCTTTCGCCTTCGCCTGCAGAACAGGTGGCGGCGTGTGGACCGGCGCGCCATTGCCGGGGCCGACCTTGAATTTGATCTGGAGCTGCCGGCCCGCCGCGAGTGCTACGACATCCTGAAGGAGGCCCATATAATTGTCCTTGAGCCAGACTTCGCAGAAGTCGTTGGAAACTTCGAGGACAAGTGTGTTGCCATCCAAGGCAGTGGCACGCAGCGACTCAAACCAAAGTTTGTATGTGTCAGCGCTCAACATCGAGCGAAGATGTTGCTGCGCGAAATCCCAAATTTTCTCTCCGGAAGCTTGCATCATTTAATCCCAAAAGGCCCGTTTTTTGGGCATTTTATTCACCTACGTTCTTGACGAGCCCGCGACACGGTTTTGTCCGCCCGTTTTAACACCAAAATTGCTTTCCGCCAATAAAATCGAATAGCCCGCCGGATTTTGCGGAAAGGCGAATGTTACAAGGCGTGTATAAATCATAGTAAATAAACAACTTACGACGACATTTCTAGACGGAAAAATTTCATTTTTTCTTGGTCGTCTCCCACGGCGAAACTTTTTCGGATGCCGGGACTTTTTTTAGTCAATGCGGTCTGAACTTTCGAGGACAACATATTAACTTTTGTTCACGAGTTATTCACACCGCATTTTGCCCCGTAAAATGGGCCTTTTCCGAATTTTCGCCGAAAAAAGCGCCTCTCAAACGAGGCGCTTTTTGGAAAAGATTTTCTTCTACACATCGTAGTAGAGAAAAAATTCATGCGGATGCGGGCGCAACCGAATCGCGTCGTGTTCTTTTCTCTTCGTGCTGATCCACATGTCCAGGAAATCGGATGTGAATACATCGCCTTTCAACAGAAACGCGTGGTCTTTTTCGAGAAAGTCCAGCGCTTCACTGAGGCTGCCCGCCACGTTCGGAACTTTCTTCAATTCTTCCGGCGGCAGTTCGTAAATGTTTTTGTCGAGCGGTTCGCCCGGCTTGATTTTGTTTTGGATGCCGTCCAGTCCGGCCATCAATAGCGCGGCGAACGCCAAATAAGGATTCGCCGCTGGATCCGGCGGACGATACTCGATGCGCTTGGCCTTCGGATTCTCGCTGTAGGTGGGAATGCGTACGGCGGCGGAACGATTGCGCGCGGAATACGCCAGATTCACCGGAGCTTCGTAACCGGGAACCAGGCGCTTATAGCTGTTTGTGGTTGGATTGCAGATCGCGCAAAGCGCGCGCGCGTGTTTCAGCAAGCCGCCAATATAATAGAGAGCCAATTCGCTCAGGCCGCCGTATTCCTTCCCGGCGAAGAGCGGCTTGCCCTTCTTCCACAAGCTTTGGTGCGTGTGCATGCCGCTGCCGTTGTCACCGAAGAGCGGCTTCGGCATGAAGCAGGCCGTCTTGCCGTGCTTCTTCGCCACGTTTTTAACAACGTATTTATAAATCATCATCCAGTCCGCTGCGGTGACGAGCGTATTGAAGCGATAATCGATTTCCGCCTGGCCGGCAGTGGCGACCTCGTGGTGCTGGCGCTCGATCTTGACGCCCAGTTCTTCCATCACCAGGCACATCTCGGTGCGGATGTCCTGCTGCGTATCGGCGGGCGAGACAGGGAAATAACCCTCCTTATGACGGATTTTGTTGCCGAGGTTCGGCATTTCATCGCGGCCGGTGTTCCAAATGGCTTCCTCGGATTCCACCGAATAGAACGTGCCATTGCTCCGGCTTTCGAATTGCACGTTGTCGAAGATGAAAAACTCCGCTTCCGGCCCGAAAAACGCCTGGTCGGCGATCCCCGTGGAAATCAAATGCTTCTCGGCGCGTTGTGCGATACCGCGCGGATCGCGGTCGTAGGGTTCCTTCGTGCCCGTTTCAGAAATCGTGCAGGTCAGCGACAACGTGGGAACGGCGCAAAAGGGATCGATGAACGCCGTGTTAGGGTCGGGCATGGCGAGCATGTCCGAGGCTTCGATGCTTTTCCAGCCGCGGATGCTCGATCCATCAAAGCCGAGTCCTTCCTCGAAAGTTTCCTCGCTTATTTCACTCATGGGGCAGCTGAAGTGCTGCCACGTGCCGAAGGTGTCCACGAACTTGATGTCCACCATCTTGGCGCCGCTCGTTTTAGCCAGTTCCAGTACGCTCTTGGGTGTGCTCATTGAATTCAGCTTTCTCTTTGCGCGTTATTTTAAACACCTTCCCCAAAACTTGGTTTCGGGAGAGGAACAACAAATCAGACAGCTTGTTCGCCCGTTTCTTCCGTGCGAATGCGGACCGCATTTTCAATCGAACTCACAAAAACTTTCCCGTCGCCGATCTTTCCGGTCTTTGCCGCCTTGACGATGGCATCAACGGCTGCCTGCGTATTGGCGTCCGCAAGCACAACCTCGAGTTTCAGCTTGGGTAAAAAATCAACAGTGTATTCGCTGCCGCGATAGATTTCCGTATGGCCCTTTTGGCGGCCAAAACCTTTCACCTCCGAAACCGTCATGCCTTCCACGCCCAGCGCGGACAAGGCTTCCTTTACGTCTTCCAGTTTGAACGGCTTGATGATGGCTTCGATTTTTTTCATGGCTCTCTCGGTTGCAGTCGCAGAGGCGGATACTAACAACCGGTCGGTACCTGTAAACAGGAATTTGAAAAATATTTTTACGGATGCGGAACAACAGATTGTGATTCCGAAGTTTGGTTTCGTAAAGAAGTGTCTTTACTTATTCTGGAATCAACCGCGTTAATACCTGTTGCGCACCCTTTGACATCAGGCGGGCGGAATGGTTTACTGTTCTCAAGACCTAGGAATTTTTTGGGAAGCGCTCTTTGAATTTTTGAATTTCGGTCCCGGCAAATTAGTACTGGCCGGGGCTGATGTACTCCGACATCCCACTCAAGTACTAAATTCGAAGATTCCCCGGGCTTTTCGATCACCCCCTGACCGACTAGCCCGGTTTTTTATTTCCACCCGGAGAAAATAAGGAAAGCAGGAACAGAGGAAATTTCCTGTATTCCTGCTTTCCTTATTATTTCAATTTTCAGCCTGCGACCGCGAGTTCCGGCTTCTTCTCCCACCGTCGCTGCACGCGTTCCGGCAAGCTGGTATCCGCCTTTGCGTAGTAGGTTTCTTCCCCGAAGAGCTCGTCCGCAGCCTGTTGCAACTCGCGCGAGGGCGTCACGAAATAGCGGTCGTGCGCTTCGACGTAGATTTTTTCGCCGGTCGGCTTCATGAAACAAAGAAACAACGGGCATTTGCCCGCGTGCGAGGTGACGAGTTCGCGCACAGATTCCATCTGCTCGGGCTTCAAGTGAGCCATGTTCAACCGCAAATGCACCTGCTTTGTGTATCTTCTTGGCGCGTCCTCCAGCGGCATGATCTCCTGCGGAAAAATCTTCGGTCGTTCATCGCCGGTATTCACTTCGCCGATGACAAGAATCGCTTTGTTCGTAACGAGCAACTCGCGGTATTTGTCGTAATTCTCGTTCATGCAAAGAATTTGGACGGAGCCTTCCAAATCTTCGAGCGTCACCATCGCGTACGGTTTGCCGCTCTTTTTCGAAATGCCGCTCTGCACCGCGGCGATCATCCCACCGATGCGCGTAATGCCTCGGTTCGGCAGTTGCGCCAGCGTGACGGTGTTCGACAGTGAATATTTTTCCAAAATCGGCGCGTAAGGCGTGAGCGGATGGCCGGTGACGTAAAATCCGAGCAATTCTTTTTCGTGCGCGAGCAATTCATGCTGGGGCCATTCAGGCAGATTGGTGGCGGCCTCGGGCGTGGGCGCGGTTTTCTCCTCGAAAGCACCAAACAACGAACTCTGCCCGCGCTGGCGGTCGGAAATGATTCCCGCCGCGCGAGTCAGCGTATGGTCGATTCGCCCGAACAGCGCGGCGCGCGTCTGCCCAAAACAATCGCACGCGCCGGATTTAATCAGGCCTTCGAGAATCTTCCGGTTGACGGTGCGGCCATCGACGCGTTCGCACATATCGGCGAGCGTCTTGAATTTGCCGCCTTCATCGCGGGCCTTGAGGATTGTTTGAACTGCGACTTCGCCGACGCCTTTGATGGCTGCGAGGCCGAAGCGAATCCCTTGCGTAGGATGGGCATCCTGCCCGTCTCCATTTTCTTCTGTGGAAGTTTGAGACAGGCGAGACGCCTGTCCTACGGATTGAGCCGGCGCGAAATACACCTGACTTTCATTCACATCCGGCCCCTGCACTTCAATGCCAAACGCTCGCGCTTCGTTGATGTATTGGCTCAACTTGGCGGTGTCCGCCATGTCGTTCGTCATCATGGCGCAGAAGAATTCGACCGGGTAATTCGCCTTCAGATACGCGGTTTGATACGCCACGATCGCGTAGGCCGCAGCGTGTGATTTGTTGAAACCATAACCGGCAAATTTTTCCAGCAAATCGAAAATCTGGTTGGCCTTGGAGTCCGGAATATTGTTCTTCTCCTTGCAACCTTTTACGAAGGTCGCGCGTTGCTTCACCATTTCCTCGACCTTTTTCTTGCCCATGGCGCGCCGCAGCAAATCGGCGCCACCGAGAGTGAAGCCCGCCAGCACCTGCGCGGCTTGCATGACTTGCTCCTGATAAATCAAGATTCCATAGGTTTCGCGTGCAATCGGTTCGAGCAATGGATGCTCGTATTCAATTTTCACCTCGCCATGGCGGCGCTTGATAAATTCAGGAATCAGGTCCATCGGGCCGGGACGATAAAGTGCCACGAGCGCCGTGATGTGCTCCACCGAACTGATCTGGAATTTGCGGCACAAATCCCGCATGCCGCCGGATTCCAATTGGAAGATGCCGAGCGTATTCGCCTTGTTCAGCAAATCGTAGGTCTTGGCGTCATCGAGTGGCAGATTATCGATGGGTACATCGATGCCGCGCGTGCGTTTGACCATGTCGCAGGTGTTGCGAATAACGGTCAGCGTTTTCAACCCGAGAAAGTCCATCTTCAGCAGGCCTAAATCGCCGACCGGATTCATCGCGTACTGCGTGACGATGACGCCGTCTTCGTCCTGCTTGAGCGGGAGCAGGTTCACGAGCGGTTGATCGCCGATGACGACGCCGGCCGCGTGGACGCTGGCGTTGCGCGTGAGGTCTTCCAAAATAAACGCCGTGTCGATCAATTCGCGCGTCACTTCCTCGGTATCGTAAGCTTCCTTCAATTCGGGCGATTGCTTCAGCGCCTTCGTCAAATCCATCTTCAGGTCCGTGGGAATCATTTTCGCGAGGCGATCGCAGTCAGCATAGCCCAGGCCCATCACGCGGCCCACATCGCGCACGACGGATTTCGCGCCCATGGTGCCAAACGTGATGATTTGCGCCACGGCATCGCGGCCATATTTTCCGCGGACGTATTCAATCACGTCCGCACGGCGATCATCGGCAAAGTCGATGTCGATATCCGGCGGATTCACGCGCTCGGGATTGAGGAAGCGCTCGAACAGCAAACCGTAACGGATGGGATCGACGTTCGCGATGTCGAGCAAATAGGTGACGAGCGAACCTGCAGCAGAACCACGCGCCACGCACGAAACGCCCATTTCGCGGCCCTTGGCAACGAAATCGCCGACAATCAGGAAGTAACTGATAAACCCAGTCTTCTCGATAACCGTCAGTTCGATTTGCAAGCGGTCAATAACGACTTTGATGGCGGCGGCCACGGCGGGATCTTGCGAGGTCCTTCCGGCATCCTGCCGGAAGTTCTGATTATTTTCTGGGAAAGATTCTGCCGGCAAGATGTCGACAGCACTTTGATACGTCGGCAACCGCTTCGGATCATCAATGCCCTCAACAATAAACTCTTTCCCTTCGGCCCGCGCGCGCAGCGTGTAACGTCGAAACAACCCCTCCGCGAGCAAATGCCGCAAGTAGCCCTCGCGCGTAAAAGCCTCCGGCGGATGAAACACCGGGTAATGCAACTTGCCGAACTGGATTTCGAGATTGCACTGGTCCGCCACCTCGCGAGTGTTCAACACGGCCTCGGGCACTTCGGCAAAGCGCGCCTTCATTTCCTCGGCGGAACGCAAATAAAACTGTTCCGCCGCATAGCCGGCGCCCATGCGCTTGGGGTTGCTCAACAAGTCCTGCGTGCCAATACACACCAGGCAATCGTGCGCGTGCGAATGGCCTTTCTCGACGTAATGCACGTCGTTGGTGGCGATAAGCTTGAGGCCGAACTCCTTCGCCAGAACGATCAACTGCTTGTTGACCTTGGCTTGTTCCGGCAGGCCGTGATTTTGCAGTTCGAGGTAAAAATTTTCCGCGCCGAGCGTTTGCTTGAACCAATCCACTACTTCACGCGCCTTCGGAATTTGATCCTTCATGATCAAATCCGGAATTTCACTCGCGAGACACCCGGACATCGCGATCAAGCCTTTGCTGTGCGCCGCCAGGAGTTCCTTGTCGATGCGCGGTTTGTAGTAATAGCCCTTTAAATGCGCGTCGGTGGTGAGCTTGATGAGGTTTTTATAGCCTTCCTCGTCTTTGGCGAGCAATCCGAGATGGTGGTAAATATCGCGTGTCCCGCTGCCTTGTTTCTTGTCCAGCATCGAACCGGGCGCGACGTATACTTCACAGCCAACAATCGGTTTGATTCCTTTTTCGCGGGCAGCTTTGTAAAAATCGATCGCGCCGAACATGGCGCCGTGGTCGGTAATGGCGAGCGCGGGGAATTTCAGTTCGTGGGCCTTGTCCATGAGCCGGTCAAGCCGGCAGGCGCCATCGAGCAATGAATACTCGGTGTGCAAGTGAAGATGAACAAAGTCCGCGTGCGACGACATGCAGATAAAATACTCCCGGTTGGTACGGGCGTGCAAGGTTGGGTTACCGACAATCTATTGGTATTGGTAGGGACAGCGCGCTGCGCTGTCCGAGCCGCGTTCAGCGGCGCAACGCTCCTCGCCTACGTTCGAAGATTCCATTCCGTCCGCTGAACGCGGACGGCGACACCGCAGCGCGGCGTCTCTACCAAATTACCGCGAATTCTCTACTCCCCCGTAAACTTCCGATACGCCGCACCTCGCGGATCATGCTCCGATTGGTGAAGAATCAACGTATGAACCCATTCCGCCAGCCGGCGGCCCAGGCGGCGGCAGGCTTCGCGCTCGGCGTCGTTGCGCGGCCGGCCGGCGCAGATGGCGCCGTAGTGCAACGTTTGCCCCGGTCCGACGTAGTCCGGAACTCCAAATACCAGCAGCCCGTAATTCATCAGCACGATTTGCAGCGCGACACAGGTCAATTCACCCCCGCCCGCCAAACCGCCCGAAGAGGAGAACGCGCAGCCAATTTTCCCCTCGATTTCCGGCCAAAGCGGCTGCGCGACTTCATCCCACCAACGCTTCATTTGCCAGGCAATCGTGCCCATGTGCGTCGGCGAACCGACAGCGATGCCATCGCACCATAAGAGATCTTCAGCGGTCCCTTCGTCCACACTCTTGAAACGGATTTCGGTATTCGGAATGACTGCAGCGCCTTCGTGCACCAGGTCGGCCATCATTTTGGTATTCCCCTCACCGCTGTAAAAAAGAATGAGAACGCGCGCGGGACGATTCGAACCGGTTTGCATGAGCGCGATGATACGGCGGCGACGGTGCGAGGCGCATCTCAATTTTTGAGGTAGCGCGTGGCGTTTGGTTCCGAAGGAACCGCTGAAAATAGCCCGGCAGTTCACTGCCGGGTTAGGACGAAAATGTGCCAAGTCCCGAAGGGACGGCTGGATTCCGGATTCGGTCGTCCCTCCGGACTTGTATAGAGGGGGCCTCTTCCCGGCGTTGAAACGCCGGGCTATTGTCAGAAGTCCCTTCGGGACTGGAACGAATCCTAATTCGTCTCGTCCCAAACAAAACGCCCTCACACGCATCAACGCATGAGGGCGGGTGATTGAAATGATTCGCGCTTAATTAATCTTTGCCAGCTCCGCTTCGAACAACTCGCGGGTCTTGGATTGCACTTCGGCGAGCTGGAGTTCGCCTTTATCGAGCTTCGCGAGCAGCGCCTTTTGCGCGAGATAATCCTTGTTCACCACGCCGGCCTTGCTTTGCAGCATGCGCCAGGCTTTGCGGCGTTCCACGGCGAAGAGCACCATCTGGCGCGACACGGCAAAGAACTTCATCTTGCCGCCGATCTCCGCCTTGATGTAGCAGCCGAAGTTCGGCACGCAACTGCGATGGTTCTGGTTGAACACGCGGCGATAGATGACATCGTCCTGCGTGATGAAGAGCAGCATGTCGTCGAGGTGAATCAGCTCGGCGGCTTCCTCTTCCTTGATGGCCTTGATGTGCTTGCGGAAACGCGCTTCCGTCAACGCCCAGTGCGCCACGGTGTAATTGTATTCCTCGCCATTGCTGGCGTATTTGGTGCGCCACCAATCGCGGTTCGGCGTCGGGTTGCCCTTGAGGTCGAAAGCTTCCTGGGCGGTTTCGCCGTTGCGCGGATTGAAAACAAACTCCGGCATGCCGCGCGCGTCGCGCACCATCTTGGCCTGGTCGGCGCTCATGTTGTCCGCCACGCCGTGCTCCGGCTGGCAGGTCGTGTAAGCCTGGAAGAACGCCGTCCCGCGGTATTCCAGCCCGTCGAGCATCGCCTTGTAAAGCTTCGCTGCGTTCGCCATCGAAACCTGCGCGACAAACGGCGAACCGTGGCCGCTGGTGAAGGCTTCCGCCACGTTTTTCTTCTCAATCAATTTGCCCTGCGACGCGGTCCCGAACTGGTTCATGTCGTAACCGCCGAGCATTGTGGAGGAATCGGAATTTTGTCCGCCGGTGTTCGAATACACCTGCGTGTCGAGCATCAGCATCTTCACGTTCGGGCGGTTTTGCAGAATGACTTTCGAGACGTTCTGGAAACCAATGTCGCCGAGCGCGCCGTCGCCGCCGATGACCCAGACCTTTGGCAATTCGCGAATTTCCTGGTCAGTCATGAGCGCGTCGTCGAGATGCGAGAGCGTGAACAGGTCCGCTTCGGACATCACGTTTTCCTCGCGTTCGAGCAGCGCGTCCGCAAGACGTTCCGGAACGACCGAGCGGCGGGCGTGATTCAAAATCAACGATTCGCCGAGCAGCCAGCTGATCGTCGCGCCATCCTGGAACAGCGAGTTCATCCACGGATACGGATGCGGATTCGAAGGCGGCGTGGAGCCGTATACCGTATTGCAACCGGTGCTCGCGCCCATGAACATGACGCTCATGCCGTTCGCGCGCCGGCCATCGATGGACTGCAAATCGCGATGATTGAACGCGTCCTGGCGCATCACAGCGGCGAGATTCTTGATGAGTTGCTCGTCAGTCAGCGCGCCGTGCTTCGCCTCATAGGCGCCGATGCGTTTGGCGGTGTCGGCATCACTTTCGCCCCCGAGACCCATTATAATATGGGCGACGGCGCGGCGGAAACGATTGTATTCATCTTCGCTGCGGGCCTTGAGCTTCTGAAGTTTCTCCAAACCACTGTTTTCCAAATGCGTGGCCTTGGAGCGCAGGCGGTCGGCCTTCTTATGGTACAGCGGGCGCATGTAGGCTTCCGTCACGGAAGCGGCGGCGCGGAGCACGCTCTTCTCACCGCAACCGGCGCAGGCGCCATCGCCGCTGACCAGCGCCTCGTAATTGCGCCGCACCATGAGGTGATTGCGCAATGCGGCCTCGCGCGAATTCGCGGCGTCGCCGTCGTTGTAGAGGCCGAGGAATTTCTGCGGCGTGTCCGGCAGCAACCGCGAGAAAATCTGCGCCGTGGTCAACTCGGCGTTCAGATCCTCCGTCTCACGCGTCATGCGCAAGGCATCATGGTCGCCGCAGACCTGCACGCATTCGCCGCAGCCTTTGCAAAGGTCGCTGACGAAAATGGAGAACAATCCGCCGCTGCCCGGCGTCTTGGCTTCGAGCGAGCGGAAAATGGCGGGCACATTGTTATAAGCAAGCGGCAGCTTCGCGATGATGCCGGTAAATTCGGTCTTGGCCCGGTCGCTGACGTTCGCCAGCGCGTTGACTTCGTCGCGGATGATGTCCTTGAACGGAAGTTTCGCGCGCGTCTTCACAGCCTCGTTCATCTTCGCGCGCGCGCGCTCCTCGACACCTTTCAGTTCGCTCGCGAGTTTGGCGCGGTCGTCGGCATTGGTGACATAATAATTCAGCGCCGTCTTGAGAACCGTGCTGACGTCCTGCGAGGTGTTTGGCAACGCGGTGTCGGGGCAGGCCGTGATGCATTCCATGCATTGCGTGCAGTTTTCCGCGATGTAAACCGGCGTCTCGCGGCGGGCGACGTATTTGGATTGCGTCGCGCCGCTGCCCGCGCCCATCACGCCGAGCGAGGCAAGCGCGCTGGCCGGTTGATGATAACCAAGGCCGCTGCGATATTCGGAATCAAACTTTGCCAGCGTCTGGAAAGCGTAACGCGGCGTCTGCTGCGCGGGCGTTGGAATGCCTGTGCCGCAACCCGTGCCGCAACCTGCCGTCGGAATGATCGGCGTGTCGCCGATGGGGCGCACAGGCGGATTGCGCATGGACGAAAAATCCGGGTCTTCGAACTGCCCGTATTTGATTTCCTGCACGCGCGAAAAACCTTCGGTCATCACCGTCATGTTCGAGGTCACCACGTCATCCCCGAAGCGGCCGAATTTTTTCTGATACTGCTTTTTGACCGTGGCGTGGAACTGGTCTTCGGTGATGTTGTTGTGTTGCAGGAACGGCGAGACGCGGAAAAACGCGCCCAGGAAGCTGTTGCCCTGCATGCGCAATTGCAGTTCCGCCTTGTTCGTCGCTTTGCGCGCAATTTCGAAGCCGGGCAGAATGTAAACGCGGATATTGTTATCCTTAACAAACTTTCGGTGATGCGCCGGGATGCGCGTCCAGGCCGTCTCCGGCGTGTCGCTGGATTCCCACACGAGGCAGCCGCCCTTCTTGATGCCTTCGAGCGGATTCGTGTGCGTGAAGGCCTTCGGGTCGCAGCAGAGGACTACGTCCACGTGGTTGAGTTCGCAGTTCACTTTGATCTGCTCGCGGGCGACGGTGAGGTAATAATTCGTGGGCGCACCTTTTTTCTCCGAACCGTATTTCGGATTCGCCATGATGAACAATTTTTCCTTGAGCTGGCCGTGTTCATCGCGTTCGGCATCGCGTTCTTTGATCATCTCGCCGAAGTTGCCGACGATTTCGCCCAGGTTTTTGCCGGTGGTGATCATTCCCCAGCCGCCGATGGAATGGAAACGCACCGCTATGGCCTTGTCCGGCAGAAGCGAAGGCGTGTCCTTGGAAATGACAGCGTAAGGATGATCCACGCCGAGGACGAAATACGTCTCGCCGTCCGCCGCGCCCCGGCCATCCTTGCGGCGGGTCTGGCCAGTGGCGAATTCATAAGCGCCGAGGGAATGTTCCGGGCGGAAATCGCGCGAGCCGATGCCGTAAGCGCCTCGGAAAATGCGCGGAGTCTCTTCCGGCTTCAGCGCGGGCAATGCGCCTCCGAATTTCGCGACTTCGTTCGCCTTGCCGAGCGCCACGCGAATATCGCGCGCGAGCGGGTTGTCGCCGGCCAGGCCTTCATCGGTGCGTTCGAGGATGATGATGTTCTTCTTGCCACGCAGCGCGTTGATGACCGCCGCTTCGGGGAAGGGACGAATCACATTAACGTGCATCGAGCCGACCTTTGCGTTGCGTTGTTCGCGCAGGTAATCACAGGCGGCTTCAATGTTGTCCGCCGCGCAGCCGAGCGAGACGAAAACGGTGTCCGCATCGTCGCACTTGTATTTCGTAATGAGCCCGTAGCAACGGCCGGTGAGGCGGCCGAATTCCTCGTAGGCTTGTTCGAGGAAGCCGAGAATGGGCTCGTTGAAATTGTTGCGGCGCGCCACGACGCCGTTCATGTGATGCTCCTGGTTCTGCACCGGGCCGAGCAGGAGCGGATTTTTCAAATCCATCATTTCCGGCACACGACGACGTTTCGCGCCGAAGAGTTCGCGTTGTGCGGGTGTGGGACAATCGATCATGTCATCCGCGGCGCCGAGAAATTCGCGGAGCAGCTCAGCCTCGGGCGCGAGATAGGTGCGTTCACTGTGCGTGGTAAGCATGCCGTCCTGGATGTTCATTCCGGGATTGAGCGCGAGTTCATTGACCTTGCGGAGAATGATGCCTTGGTCCGCGGCTTGTTGCGCGTCCTTGCTGACGAGCATCGTCCAGCCGGTATCGAGCGCGGCATAAAAATCATCGTGGCCGCAGTGCACGTTCAGCGCGTGCTTGGTCAGGGCGCGCGCTCCGATTTCCAGCACCATCGTCGAGAATTTCCCGGGCGCGTGATAATACTGCTCCATCGCGTAAACGATGCCCTGGCCGGAAGTGAAATTCACCGTGCGCCGGCCGGCGACCGAAAACGCCGTCGCGCCGCCTTGCGCCGCATGTTCGCCTTCGGTCTCGACGGCGATTTTCTGCTGGCCCCAGACGTTGAGTTCGCCTTGCGCGTAGGAACCCTGGTAAATTTCACCGCCTTCCGTCGAGGGCGTGATGGGATAGAACACACCGCCTTCCGTGATGCGGGTTTCCACGTATTGAGTGACGAGTTGGTTCCCGTTACAAGTGACGCGAACGCCTGGATATTTTGGGGTGGAACGAGATGCGGCTGTCGTTGAATGGCCGTTGGAATCCGTAGCGGGTTTTTGGCTCATAATTCGGTCTAGAGTTGTGTCACACGCCGGACAAAAAATGGACTTGCCGTTAATTTCCCGGCGGAAAACAAAATTCGCTTAAAAGCATACGCTTAATGGGAAAAAGACTCAAAGAAAAAGAAACAATAATTGAGTATCAATCCGGCTGAAATATATCGGCAGAAGTGTGACCAAAGTTAAACACAAAAAAGCATTTCGTTCAAGAATTTTATCTTCATCAAAAAACTTTTACTTCTGGCATTAGTGGCATAACCCATGCACCGTTAACGCTGACCGTGAAAGAGAATTTTAACACGAGCACGCTGGCCCGTTTTCAGCCGGCGCAAGGCGAGCCCACCGATTGGCTGGGCAACTGGCATCCCCTCGCGGACCAGCTCGGCTCGGCCAAAGGCCTCGCCGCGCTTGGCGATATCGCTGCATCGCTACAGGTGCCGCTCGTGCATGATCTTCCGTCGCTGCGCCGTTTTCTTGCGAGTTACCAGAAGCAAATTCTGGTGCCCATCGAACTGCCTGCCATTCAACGCGCTTTCGACCATGCCTGCCACCATCAAGTGCGCGAACTCACCGAGTTCGATCGCCAGCTCGCCGGAGAAGCTGTCCTAAAACCGTTCGCTGAA
>Ga0335085_10004941_pt1 | contig 21783 bp, 15 predicted proteins | sample Lox_Sample_45_FD_206712 | JGI IMG/M metagenome (GOLD analysis project Ga0335085, IMG submission 206712) | Soil microbial communities from Loxahatchee National Wildlife Refuge, Florida, United States - Lox_Sample_4.5 | ecosystem: Environmental > Terrestrial > Soil > Wetlands | place: USA...
GGTTCGGGGCCTGCTCCAGACTCTTCTGCAGCTTCTCGATCTGTTGGGGGACCGAAATCAAATCGCGCTTGAGCCGGGCCTGGCCACGTTGCTCAATGCTCTCGCGGGTCGCCGGGCTCTCGATGATTTCCACTCCCGGCCAGGCTCTCACATAGGCCTCGGCCCCCTGGGTGTGGTCGCCGTGAAAGTGGGTTATCACCAGGTACTTGACCGGCTTGTCGGTGAGCTTGCGGATTTCGGCGATGAGAGCTTCTGCCGCCGATGGCTTCGATTGCGAATCCACGACTAGAACGCCGTCATCGAGGATAACCACCGCCGAATTACAGTTGGTGCGGAAAGTTGGCTTAGCGATGGCCGCATAAACTCCCTGGGTCACCGGTTTCACATCGAACACCGCATCCGCTGCGCGCGCGGCACCCGAGCCTAGTAGCAGACAGCAGATCAGCCAGCGAACGTACGCCATGCTTTCTCCATCAGATTTTCGCAGGGCGGGCACTCCACCTGCGTCAGGAATGCCCGCACACTTTGCGCCCCCTCAACTCAAAAGATCACCTTGATCGCGAATTGAATTTCGCGGGCCGTGGTGGAAGTGGAATCAATCAATCCCGCTCCGCCCACGGGCACGCCGTTCTGGTCGAACACGTCCAGGTGATCGGTCGGAGGATTGAAATTCGCACGGTTCAGGGAATTGAAGAACTCGGCACGGAACTGGATGTTGAAAGCCTCCGAAATCTTCGGAATGTAGTTGTTCTTGAAGATGGAAAAGTCCAGATTCACCAATCCCGGACCAATCAGTGAGTTGCGTCCCGCATTCCCCAGGAGAGTGAGCGGATTCGGCGCGGCAAAGCAATTCACGTTGATGTACTGCAGCGGGTTTCCGGAATTAACCCCCGTGCCGCATCCCGGCCCGGTCAAACGATTGGGGAAGGCAAAGGGCGACGAGCTTTTCGTTCCCAGAGGATCGCCGCTGATCAGGGGAGTGAACGGCAGTCCGGTGCGCGCCTGGAACACGCCGCCCAGTTGCCACCCAGTCGCCACCCACTTCACCGGTCCCAGGAACGACTTGGGGGAGGGAACATCCCAGATGCCGTTGATCACCAGATTGTGTGAAACGTTGAAGTCCGACAGCCCGCGCCGGGTGCGACTGTCGAACCAGAAGAGGTTCGAGATCGAGTTGGCGAATGGATCGCCCAGCGCGCTGCCCGATCCCTCGTCGGTACTGCGGCTGAATGTGTAGGATCCCTGAATCTGGAATCCGTGCGTCACTTGCTTTCTTAACTGCAACTGCAGGGCGTGATAGAACGAGTTGGAATTCCACAGCGAGACGTCAATGCGGCCGAAGTTGGGATTGACGACCGTTCCGCTCCCGGCCGGCGACGGCCAGAGATAACCCGCCGGCGTGAGCGTCGGCAGAACCATATTCGCATCGTCTCCGCGGAACAACTGGTGAATGCCGCGCGAACCGATATACGCCACCATCAAGGTTGTCGAGGCCGGCAGGGCCTGCTGCAGGTTCACGTTCCATTGCAAAACATAGTTGCGTGGAGGATTCGGTTGAATGTAAGAGACGCGCGCCGTCGTACTGGGCGTCAGTTTGGGCAACGCTCCTGCAGGATAGTCTCCCTGGCTTAATAAGCTGGTCAACTTGCCTGATTCAGTGTAGGGATACAAATTCAATTCGGTCAGCGCGTATTCATAGAGCAACGGCAGCACATCGAAGACGCCGAAGCCGCCGCGCAGGGCCGTCTTCCCTGTCCCAAACAAATCCCAGGCAAATCCCACGCGCGGTTCGAAATTTCGCAGCGTCGGATTGGCGAAAATCGGACTACCCAGTCGCGGCGCAGCCGCGGTGATGCTGGGCAGGTTGGACAGCTTGTTATTGGCTTCTGTGGCATCGGTTGAGATTTCATACCGCATGCCAAGATTGAAGGTCAGAGTCGGCTTCCAGCGGATATCGTCCTGAATGTAACCGCCAAAAATATATTGCGAGTAGTGCCGGGGGCCGACAGTCTGCGGCAGGGTCGCGGTGAATGAACTTGGCACGTTGGTCAGGAAACTGGTCAACGACCCGAAGCGGAAGGACCCGCCCACCGTCGAGAACTGCAGCACGTGATCGCGGTCTTGCTCGAGCGCCACTCCGAACTTGATGCTGTGCCGTCCGTGAGTCAGAAAGGCATCGTCATAGATCTGATACGAGTTCCACCAGAATGCCGTGTTGTTCTGGTTATTGGCCCCGCCTTGCAGGGTGGTCAGGCCGGAAACAAACGTCTGGGGAGCATCAAATCCTGGGATGGCGCCCAGGGTGGAATCTGCCGCCGCCGGATTGATTGCCCCAATGCCCTCACCGCCGCGGTTCACTACCCGGTTGTATCCCAGACGCACCGTATTGATGAAGCTTGAACTGAAGGTGTGGTTCTCTTCGATCGAAACAAATTGATTGGAAGTCTTTTGTGAGGTCTGCACTACGTTAAGAGAGTCGGGAAGGGTTCCCAGTGCGCTCTCCCACTTGTAGGTTCCGGAAAGAATGTCTCGGTCGGAGAAATGGTGATCCACGCGGCCGGTGACGAAGTTGTCGGTAACGATCTGCTGCGCGTCAAAGGAATACAATCCCAGGTTTCCGGGCGCCAGCAGCCCGTCGTTGGGAGTATGCCACAAAGCCAAGGCTCTTTGAATGTTGGGATCCACCGTAACATTCGTGGTGCTGCCGTCGGGGTTGTAAAGCAAGCCGGTGCGCGCCGTATCCGAAGGTACAGTCGCCAGGTTGGTGACGCCCAGCGACTGCCGGAGACCTTCATAGTCGGCGAAGAAGAAAGTCCTGTCCTTAATGATCGGCCCGCCCAGCGCACCGCCGAACTGGTTACGCTTGAAGGGTGGGATGCTGGGCGGATCGAAATAATTCCGCGCGTCCAGCGCGCTGTTCCGCAGGAATTCGTAGCCGCTGCCGTGGAACTGGTTCGTCCCCGAGCGGGTAATCGCGTTGACCACGCCGCCCGACGTGCGCCCGTATTCCGTCGAGTAGTTCCCGGTCAGCACCGAGAATTCCTGGATGGCATCGGTGCCCAGCGCGGCGCCGAGGACATTGCCCGGACTGCTGTTGTCATAATCATTGACGCTGATTCCGTCGACACGGTAATTGTTCTGCCCAGGGCGTCCACCGGTGATGGTGAGTTGGGTACCGAAGCCGCGGTTGCCTCGCGCTGATCCCGAACCGCCGCCAATGCCCGGTTGCAATGAACCCATTGAGACCACGCCCGGCTGCAGGGTCGCGAGCTGCGTCCAGTCGCGGCCATTGAGCGGCAACTCGCGCACTGTGGTCGCATTCACGTCGCTGCTCAACTGCGAACTCGCAAGCTGAATCAACGGGCTTTCGTCGTGGACCTCAACCGATTCGGTCACCTGGCCCGGGCTCAGCATGATGTTTACTTCCTGCTGAGCACCCACCCGGAGCACGATTCCCGACCGCACTTCAGAGCGGAAGCCCGCCATCGTCGTCGAGACTCGATAGGAGCCGGGCACCAGGTTGGGCATCACGTAAAGGCCGGCCGCGTCGGTGGTCGCCTGCCGCACCACGCCGGTCGCCGTGTTTTCAATGTTGACCTTCACGTTGGCCACGACCGCGCCCGTCGTGTCGGTGATCGTCCCGCTCAAAGTGGCTCCGGTCACCTGGCCAAACAAAGGAATTTGGACGATCAGGGCGAACAGGCAAAGCACACACGCGATACGAGCTGTTCGACTTCCGCGAAAACGAAGATTTGCCAGCATTGAGGCCCCCCTCGATTGTTGGTGGAAGACTGCCTTCAACTCTGTGCTGCATCACTTCTCTCAATCTCTTACGACCAGCCGTGCGGCTCACCGTCCAGGACGCCACTCTTTATCAGGCGCGATTCCAGACGCTTCTTGGCGTCCGCATCCAGCGTCGGAATCGGAAGCCGCGGATTTCCGCAGGGACGGCCCACGATCTCCATTGCCGCCATCGAAGCCGAGTAACTGTAGAACTCCGCCAGGATGGAAGTGAGTTCGGAAACCTTCGCCTGCAAGGGGATTGCTTTCTTGTAGTCGCCCGCCAGACAAGCGGTCAGCAGATCCCGCACCACCCGCGGCGCAATGAATCCGATCGGCGAATAACAGCCCGTGCCGCCGGCAGGAACGGTATACAGGGGAAATTCCCCGCCCGCCAGCAAGGCGAAATCCGGTCGCAGCGGAGTAGTAACCCTGATCACCTCCGCCATGTAGCGGGCTTCGCACTCGGCCTCCTTCAATCCGATCAGATTCGGACAACGCCGCAACATCTCGGGCAACGCGCTGCTTGGCAACGGTCCGGCCTTCTCGTTGTGATAAGCAATCATCGCGATGTCGACGGAGTTGCCGACCTTTACGAAGTGCTCCACCACTCCATTGGTTGGAGGATGCCAATAGTAGGGGGTTGTGACGCAGATGCCGTCGGCGCCTACCGATTGCGCGTGCTGGGAAAGTTCCACCGCTTCATCCGTGCCGGTGCAACTGGTGTGAATGAAGACGGGAACTCGACCATGAATCGCCTCGACCGTCAGCTTGGAGAGTTGCAGGCGCTCGTCGTGCGTCAGCGTGATCCCCTCCCCGATGTGCATGGGATGGGAAAAAGCGTCGGCACCGTAACGAACCAGGAAATCGGCCAACTTCTGGAAGGTGTCTCCGTCCACCCGGTTGTCGGCGGTGTAGGGTGTTGGCGGAGTATGAATGAGCCCACGAATACTTTTTAACAAGGGTCGGTGCGCGCTCGGCGCCTGGGTGGTTTCACCCGCCGCCGGAACTGGGGATGATAATGCCTTGTCGCCTGCCAGCAAAGCCGCTCCAGATGCCAGCACGGATTTTGAAAAGTCTCGCCGCGAGATCATTCTTCACAGACTCCAGTGATCGAAAAAAATGATGTTTCCGAGAGAAGCCACAAGAACCGTCGAGCAGAGGCTTTGTTGGGGTCAGCGTGCACCCGATCACCTCGCACCGGGCAAAAGCGGTCCGTTTGTTTTCTATAAGTGGAAGATTCCATTGGCGGATTCAAGCCGGGAAAGGCTGTGTACTCCGTCCACCCCGTTCCCGCGATGCGCCCCGTAACATGGGGGCAATGGTTAGTTTTCGTCCTTTAAATGCCCTTAAGAATTTATGAAATGTTAATTTCGAGGCAGAATTCGCATCTCGGCAGCCCGGGCTCCCGGTCAGACAATCGTTTTTCGTCTCCCGGAAGATGTTTCTTGACTCTTGGGGTAGAAACCTCGGATGATTGGGCGCACTCAACGTTCGTCTTGAACGCGGCATCCCGGATCAGTTGATCCGTCGGAGAGCAATGAAGCAGGCGGTTCAACACCTTTACGAATTTGGGCCCTTTCGCATCGACCCGGCTGAAAGGCTACTCCTCCGCTCCGGCGAACCCGTCCCCCTTACAGTCAAGGCTTTCGATACCCTGCTCATCCTCATTCAGAACAGCGGCCACCTGGTTGAGAAATCCGATCTGATTAACTCCGTCTGGGCCAATTCGTTTGTGGAGGAAGGCAACCTCACGGTTGTCATTTGCACGTTGCGCAAAGCGCTGGGCGATGACGATACCGCTGAGCGCAAATATATCCAGACCGTTGCCAAGCGCGGATATCGCTTCGTCGGCGAGGTTCGCGAGATCGTCGGCTCGGAACCGCAGGAACCGGTTGAAGAAGCTGTCGTCTTCCAGGTCCCCTCTCCGGCCGAAACTCCTGTTCTTCTGCTAAAGCACAAACCCGGGATGTCGTCCCGCACATTCAGGGCTGGGGCATACGCCTCCTTAATAGTGTTGTTCTGCCTGGCGATGTTCTTTTATTGGCGGCACCGTTCTGCGCAGGACGAAGCTGGCATTCGCTCCATCGCCGTCTTGCCCTTCCAGGCGTTGAATCCTGGAGCGACTCCGGACTATCTGCCCATCGGCATGGCCGATGCCGTCATCACCCGTCTCGGCAACACCGGTCAGATCGTGGTGCGCCCGACCAGTGCAGTGCAGAAATACGCTCACACCCTTGCCGACCCTGTCATCGTGGGCAAAGAACAGAAAGTGGACGCAATTCTCGAGGGCAAAGTCGAACTCCTGTCAGACTGGGTGAGCGTGCGCGTGCAACTCATCCGCGTGCACGATGGCGCACTGCTGTGGGCCGATATGTTCCAGGAACGGCCGGATCACATGTTCCTCCTGGAACAAGAGGTTGCCGAGCGAATTGTACAGTCGGCGCCGTTTCGTCTTTCTGCACCGGCGAAAATCCGCCTGGCTCACTCCGACACCACCGACCCCAAGGCGTATCAGCTTTATCTGGAAGGTCGTTACCTGCTCAACAAGCGCACGGAACTGGCAGTTCGCCAGAGCGTTGAGGCCTTCAATCAAGCCATCAACAGCGATCCACGATATGCCCTGGCCTATTCAGGCTTGGCCGATGCGTACGTCTTGTTAGGAACCTATGGGGTTCCGCCCTGGGAGCTTTACCCCAACGCCAAAGCTGCGATGTTGAAGGCGTTAGAGCTCGACGACAACCTCGCCGAAGCTTACACCTCGCGCGCCATGATTTCGTTTCATTATGAGTGGAGTTGGGATAAGGCCGATCAGGAATTTCAGCACGCCATCGCTCTCAATCCGAACGAACCCATGGCTCACGCCTGGTACGCCATGTATTTGGGGGCCATGGGACGTCACGATGAAGCGCAACACCAGGTCGACCAGGCCAAAGCTCTCGATCCGCTTTCGGCGATTGTGGCTGTCATCGATTCCCGCATAGCCTATTGGAACCATGAGTACGACAAATCCATCGCAGGCTACGCGAAGGTTATTGCACTCAACCCCCAATTTGGCAGTGCTCACACCCGCCTGGGAATGACCTATCTCGCCAAGCACTCATTGCCGGAAGCCATTCACGAATTCGAAGCGGCGGAAAGTCTTTCTGGGCCAGACCCTTACAACGAAGGACATCTGGGATATGCGGAAGCGCTGTCGGGTAACCCCGCGAAAGCGCATGAGTTAATCGACAAGCTGACGGCACGGTCGCGCCAGGAATACGTCCCAGCGCTCAGTATCGCGTTGATCTACGTCGGCCTGGGAGAACGCGAGCGCGCTTTCGAATGGCTATCTTATTCCTATCAGGATCGTTCCACGCACATGGTCTACGCCAAGGTAGATCCCCTGCTGGATCCGCTGCGTTCCGATCCACGCTTCAACACGTTGTTGAAGCAGATGAATTTGCTGTATCCGCTGGCTGCCAGTCAGTCGGTCTCGCCGCTGGCCACCCGGTAAGCCTTTTCTACATTGCTCACAATCGTCTCTTTGAGCCGGGGCGGAAATTTCTCCTGGTACTTGCTTAACAGCTCTGGAATCAGGCTCCTCCGGGTTTCGTCGAGGCTCTCTCCACGGGCGTACGCCTCAGAAGCTCCCTGCATTAAGTCCGCGAAATATTGTTTCCAAAGGTCAAAGGTCGCTTTGCCGCGAAAAACATCTCCGTGCCCACCCAGTACGGTGTCAAAATCCAGCTTCTCGGCGGCATCCAGCGTACGAATCCAGTCCGAGGGATAGCTGTCGCGCATGGTGGGGGTTAGCGATTGCAGAGAGTCTCCGGTGAAGAGCACCTTCTCCTGAGGGAGAAATACAAACAGATCGCCGTTGGTGTGCGCGCGGCCTAAATACAGAATCTCCACGCTGCGGGATTTCTGTTTCAGGATCACTTGGTCCGTCACCGTAATGGTCGGCATCGCGATCTGCATGGTCTTTGTTTCAGCGAGATATGTTTGTGCTTCACGAAGTGTTTTTTCGATCCGCTGTTTCTCGGCATCGTTTGCGGTTTGTTGCAGTTGCGAGCGGAGTTTCTCCATCTGGGCGGGAATATTGAGGCTCTCGTGCCGCAGGCGCGCCCGGGCGCGTTGTTCAATAGCCACTCGGGTTGCTTCGGTTGCAATGATTTGCGCTCCCGGCCAGGTCCTCAGATAAGTTTCCGCTCCTTGCGTATGGTCTCCGTGAAAGTGCGTGATCACCAGGTACTTAACGGGCTTGTCGGTGAGATGTTGAATGTAAGCGATCACCTCCTGCGCCGCCGAGGGTTTCGCTTCGCTGTCCACAACCAGTACCCCGTCATCGAGCAAAACGATACCTGCGTTGCAGTTGGGCCGGAAAGTGGGCTTCGCCAAGGCTCCGTAAACGCCGTCCGCCAGAGGCTGAAAGTCGAACAGTTCACCGGCTACCGCTATCCCCGACAGGGACAGCCACAGGGCCAAACCCGCGGCGATACTGCGAAAGCGAATCATCGGTTATCTCCTCGCCAAAGTTTCGCGGATCATAGCGACCTCGGGCCCGTAAAGTCCTTAGAAAACGGCTTTTAAGAAATCTTTAAGAGTGGCTAAAGGACATTGCTGCCCCCCTCGCCGAATCTATGAGCGCGCGCAAAGCCTTGCGGCGCTTGCGCCAGGGCCCAGAGCCCGCTCGTTCACATCAGGCGCTTCGGCTCCGGCGAATCGTGACCATGGAAAAAGCCTCAGTACAGGGCGGGCAGATAAAGACGGCGAGCACGGGAGCCGCATACATCGTCGACTTCCTCATCCGTCAGAAGGTTCCCTACGTCTTCGGATTGTGCGGCCACGGCATTCTTGGGCTGCTCGACGGATTGTTCGACCGGCAGGGCGAAATCAAGACCATCTCCGTGCACCATGAGTCGGCCGCCGCGTTCATGGCCGACGCCTACTTCCGCATCCGGCAAGAGCCGGTCGCGACATTTACCTCTTGCGGGCCTGGATCCACGAACCTGATCGTTGCGGTCGCCGCCGCCTTCGCCGATTCCTCGGCCATGCTTAACATCACCGGGAACGTTCCCACCGGGCAATGGAACCGCGGGCCTTTTCAGGAAACGGGCAAATATTTTCAGGGCGACTTCGTCAACGTCATGCGGCCTTACGTGAAGCGCAGCTTTCAGCCGACCCGCCCCGATATGCTGCCCCTCGCTCTGCGGCAGGCGTTTGCGCTGATGACCAACGGCCGTCCCGGCCCAGTGCAACTTGACGTTCCGCTGAACGTCTTCGTAGAGCAGGTCAATGAAAGCGGCGAACCGTCCGAAAACGATTGGCCTCGTGCGGAATGGGCGCGTCCCGCCGCCGATCCTGCAGCCATTGAGGAAGCTCTCGCGATTCTGGAGCATGCCGAGCGACCCGTCGTGGTTGCCGGGCATGGCGTGGAACTGAGTGGCGCGGAGCCGGAATTGCTGGCGCTGGCAGAAAAAATGTCTCTGCCGGTGGCTACCACTCCCTTTGGTAAAGGCGTGTTCGATGCACGCCATAACCTCAGCCTGGGAGCCACGGGCCGAAACGGTTCCTACATGGCGAACGCCGCGTGCCGCAACGCCGACGTGATTCTGGCCTTCGGCACGCGCTTTGACGATCGCGCCACCAGCGCCTGGTTGCGCGGATTCACCTATAACATCCCTCCCGCGAAACTGATTCATGTGGACGTCGACGCCTCAGAAATAGGCCGAAACTTCCAGCCTGCGCTTGGCATCGTTGGTGACGCGAAGCTGGTTCTGCAGCAACTGATGCAACGGGGCGCGAATGTTCCGCGATCGCAGCGCGGAATCTGGCTGCAGCGCATCGCCGGATGGAAAGAGCGTTGGGAAGAGGCTACCGTCGCGCCGCGCACCTCCGGTGCGGTGCCTATTCGGCCCGAGCGAGTCGTTGCCGACTTACGCAAAGTCGTGCCGGCGGACGGAATCGTGCTGGCCGATGTCGGCATTCATCACAACTGGCTGGTCGCCGAATGGGATGCATGGCAGACCCGCACCTTCCTGCAGACCTGGGGTTTCGCCTCGATGGGGTTCGGTGTCGCCGGTGCCCTGGGCGCGAAACTGGCTGCACCCGACCGTCCGGTGGTCGCGGTCTGCGGCGACGGTGGCCTGATCATGAACGCCGGTGCTGTGCTCACCGCGGTGGAATACGACATTCCGGTGGTATGGCTGGTGTGGAATAACCACGGATATTGCGCCATCCGCGATCAGCAACTCGGTTACTTCGGCAAGAATCGTGAATTGGCCACCAGTTTCACCAGAAACCATGGAGATTTATTCAGCGCCGATTACGCGATGATGGCACGCTCGATGGGCGCCGCGGGTATTCTCGTCGAGCGCTCCGGCGATCTTGCTCCGCAACTCGAGGCAGCCATTGCTTCCGGTCAACCGACCGTGCTCGACGTTCGGATCGACCGCGAGGTCCGTCCGATTTCCACCGGCAGTTGGGACCTCCCCCCCAAGCCCCATCCGCTGCCCAGTTTCGGTTGGGGCGAGGACGGCTAGTTGCCTCCAGACCACAACGATATGAATGCAGACCTCGCCCTTGCGCCCACATCGGCGGCCATGAATCGTGCCAATTCCGATGGGTGTACCGCCCTGCATGCGTCTGCAGGCTCTCTATGGAGCGGGCGCCGCCGCTATGTCGCGCTGTTTCTGTTCACCAACCTGTTCATTAACTACATGGACCGCTCCACGCTTTCGATAGCGGCGCCGGTGATTGCCGAGCGGTTCCATTGGCATCCCGAGCGGATGGGGCTGTTGTTCTCCTCTTTCCTCTGGACCTACTGGCTGGGCCTGATTCCCTGGGGTGCGATGTGCGACCGTGTCGGAACGCGTAAAGTAAACTCCATCTCTGCGACCATCTGGTCGTTGTCAGCAATGTTGACAGGCGCCGCTGTCGGCTTCGTCAGCATGTTTGGCAGCCGCCTAATGCTCGGGATTGGAGAATCGGCATCTTTCCCCAGTAGCGGGAAGGTGGTTCGGCAGTGGTTTCCCATTCGTGAGCGCGGGCTGGCGACGGCCATCTTTAATGCTGGAACTTTTGCCGGGCCCGCGGTATCGGCGCCACTGGTGGCGTGGCTGGTACTGCACACAGGTTGGCGAATGTCCTTCGTCATTACCGGCGCCAGCGGCCTGATCTGGGTCGCCTTATGGATCGCCTTCTTCGAAACGCCCGCGCGCGCCCCTTGGCTTTCTGAAGGCGAGCGCAATTACCTGCTGGCAGAAACCGGCGGCGAGGCGGAGCATTCGAAATCGGCGCGGGCCGACCTGCTTCACCTCCTCGGCCGGAAGACCATGTGGGGACTGTTGCTGACGCAGGGATGCTGCGCTTATACCATGAACCTTTTTCTGTTCTGGCTTCCTTCCTACCTGACCAGCGCGCGCAACATGTCGCTGATGAAGGCCAGTTGGTTCACCGCCGTGCCCTACCTGGTCGCGGCGGTATTAGGAATCCTGATCGGCAGGTTGAGCGATGTGGCGATCACTGCGGAAGCCATGAAGCAAGGCAAGCGGCGCACCCTGTTGATTGTCTTCATTCTGCTCTCAACCGTGGTTCTGCTCGTGAACGCTGTGCGCGGCGAGCGGCTGGTGTTGATCCTGATCTCGGTTGCGCTCACGGCTATCTCCAGCGCTCTGACACTGAATATCGCCATGACCAACGACCTCGTCTGGGACCACCAGATGGCGGGAACCGCGATGGGGATCTTGATTCTCGGCGGCATCAGCTTCAGCCTGGCGGCGCCGATTGTCACCGGCTACATCGTCGAGAAGACGGGTCGCTTCGACTCTGCCTTCTATTTTGCAGGAGCATTGTTGTTCCTCGGCATGCTGGCGTCCATTTTGATGACGCAGCAGCCACTCAGTTTCGCTTCCCCGGAGGCTGCGGCTTGAGCTCTTGGTCGCTGAAGATGGTTGCGCCCTTGGAGCCGGGCATCGTTTGCCGCGACATCGGACCGATGCTCGAGTTCTACGGCGGGGTGTTGGGCTTCGAAACAATCTCCGACGCCGAAGCGACCCCGCAAATGAGTTCTGAATTCAAAGCGGCGCCCCAGGGCTATCGCATTGTGCGCATGCAGACTCCCTATGGCGAACGGATCAAGCTGGTGCAGACTACCCTGCCGAACACTTCACACGAAGTCTCGCCCTGGACCTTCGGGCAATGCGGCCTGGCATATTTGACCTTCATCGTCGCGGATGTTCATGAGGTCGCCGCCCGCTTGCGGCAGCGCGGTGTGCACTTCATCAACGATCAACCGATGGAGGTGCGCACGGGATTCGAGGCGCTCTTTGTTACTGATCCGGAAAACAACTATCTCGAATTTGTGCAGTACGCAGATTTGGCGTCGTATCGCCCAGATCTGCTCCATAAAGCCCTCTCGAAGGAAGTGCGATGAAACCACTCGGACTCTGTTTGCTCACCTCGTTCCTGCTCGCGATGCCTGCTTTCAGCCAGCAAGCGGCTTCTCCCGCGATTGCGTTCAACGCTGAGGATCACCCGGTTCATCTGCCCGAAGGAATGCATCTAGGCGAAGTGGCGGGGGTCGCAGTGAATTCCAAAGGACACGTCTTCGTTTATCACCGCGGGCTGCGCACGCAACTTCTTGAGTTCGATGCGCAGGGAAAGTTTCTGCGCTCGATCGGGGATGACCTTTACGGCTTCGCCTTCGCCCACGTCGTGAAGATTGACCGCAACGACAACATCTGGTGTGTCGACGAAGGTTCCAACATGGTGATCGAGTTCAATCCCGCCGGCGAAGTGGTGATGGTCCTCGGGCGCAAGCCCGAGTCTGTCGAGGCTCCCGCGGCGGGCGAACCCAGCCGACCCCCACGCCCGGAGTGGTTCAACCGTCCTACCGACGTGGCGTGGGATGCCGCGGGCAACATTTATGTCAGCGACGGCTACGGCAACTCGCGGGTCGCCAAGTTCGACAAGAACGGCGATTTCCTCAAGGCCTGGGGACAGCGTGGCTCTGCCCCCGGCGAGTTTCATCTGCCGCACACAATGGTGATTGACGATGCGGGAAAGATTTATGTGGGAGATCGCGAGAACAAACGCATACAGGTCTTCGACGGCAATGGAAAATTCCTTACGCAATGGACCAACGTTGGAGCGCCGTGGGCGATCTGCATCACGCCGGGTCCGCACCAGGTGCTGTTCTCCTCTGATTCTGACGCGACCGGGCACATCTACAAGCTCGATTTGAACGGGAATGTTCTGGGATATTTCGGCTCGCGGGGAAAACAGGCCGGGCAGTTCGGCTGGGTGCATGAGATGGCTTGCCCCTCGGAAGCGACGATATACGTGGGAGAAATTCTCAACTGGCGCGTGCAGAAACTCGCTCTGAGTAAATGACGAACCCGTAGGCCGGGAACGGAGATAGTGGAAATGTGGAATCGATCCATGGGGTTGGCGTTGATGGCAGCGGGCTTGTTGTTGATTGCTGTTGCATGGGCCGAGCAAACGAAATCGAAGCCGACGCCGCCGGAGATCATCATCCTGCGCGGCAATCCCAGCGGTCCGGTGAAGTTTCGCCATCGTCTGCATACCGATGTGCGCGAAATCCCTTGCGGCACCTGTCATCACGCCTCCAAGCCGCAAAAGCCCGCCACTGCTGACCACCAACCCTGCCGCGGCTGCCATATGAGCGTGGCCGAAAAGCCGATGCTCACCAATATTGAGAACGCATTCCACAACGATGACGCTACCGCCGGACTCTGCATCAGCTGCCATCGCCGGGAAGATGCCGCGCATAAATACAAGCTTGCGCCGTTGAAATGCCGCGACTGCCACAACCAGGCCAATGCCCTACCGGAGCCAACCGCGGGAACTTAGGACTCTCTCCACACACGGGGAATATATGGGGCACGTTCTTGCGAAGCCACAATATGACGTGATCGTCGTGGGCGGAGGCAACGCCGGTCTGTGCGCAGCCTTGGCTGCTCGTCGCGGCGGGGCACAGCGCGTGCTGGTGCTGGAGCGCGCTTCGGAGGCGATGCGCGGCGGAAACAGCCGCCACACCCGCAACATCCGCTGTGTCCATCGCGGCCACGCCGACGAGACCTACGAACCGGCGGAGTTCCTCGACGACCTGCGCAGCGTGACCGGCGATCCCGTCAATCCGGAACTAGCTGAATCTACGATCCGGCTCTCGGAAGAGTTGCCCGGCTGGATGAGCAGGCATGGTGCCGCCTGGCAACCACCGCTAGCGGGCACGCTTCACCTGGGGCGCACCAACCGCTGGTTTCTGGGCGGCGGCAAAGCGCTGATCAACTCGTATTACGCAACGCTTACGCGCATGGGGGTGGAAGTCCGCTACAACGCCTGCGTTAATGACGTTCTGATCGATAACCGGCGCTTTGAAGGCGTAGCTGTGCGCCAGGACGGCATCCAGGAAATCATTCGAGGACGCGCCTTCGTGGCAGCTGCAGGCGGCTTTGAAGCCAATCTTTCCTGGCTGAAGCAGTACTGGGGGGAGGCTGTCGATAACTTTCGTATACGCGGCACTCCCCACAATGACGGCAAGCTGCTTGCGATTTTGCTCAGACACGGCACCACAGCGATTGGTGATCCGCGGGGACTTCACGCCGTGGCGGTCGACGCTCGCTCGCCAAAGTTTGATGGCGGCATCGTGACCCGGCTGGATGCCATTCCGTTCGGAATCGTGGTCAATCGCGATGGACGGCGGTTCTATGACGAAGGCGAAGAGATCTGGCCCAAGCGGTATGCAACCTGGGGAAGCCTGATCGCCGAGCAACCCGGCCAGTTGGCCTACTGCGTGGTGGATGCGAAAACCATCGCCTGCTTCCTGCCACCGGTGTATAAGCCGATCATCGCCGATTCTCTGGAAGACCTTGTGCCGCAATTGGAAGTGGACTCCGCCGCCTTCGTGGCGACGCTGCGCGAGTTCAATGCCGCCGCCAACGGAAACCGCGAAGCGAAGCGCGAAAAGGATGGCCTCCGCACGCGCGGCCTCTCGCCCGCCAAAAGCAATTGGGCGTTACCGATTGATCAGCCACCTTTCTATGCGTTTCCGCTCCGTCCCGGCATCACTTTCACCTACATGGGCGTTGCCGTGGATGGAGCGGCGCGCGTCTTGGATCGCAGCGGACGTCCCTTCCAGAACCTTTACGCCGCCGGCGAGATCATGGCGGGAAACATTCTCAGTAAAGGTTATCTGGCCGGTTTGGGACTGACGATTGGTTCGGTGTTCGGGCGACTCGCCGGGGAGGAAGCTGCCAAACATGCCTTCAGCTGAAAATCTGGTGCGCGAAGCAGAGCGTCAGCTAGTCATCTGCAATGCTTGCCGTTATTGCGAGGGATATTGTCCGGTCTTCCCCGCCGTCGAAGCACGCCGCGAGTTTACCCGAGGCGATGTTTTCTATTTGGCTAACCTCTGCCACGACTGCCGCGCCTGTTACTACGCGTGCATGTACGCGCCGCCGCATCCTTTTGGCGTTAATCTTCCCCAAGTGTTGTCGGAAGCGCGCCTTGAAAGTTATCAGGCATGGTGCTGGCCCAAGGGTTTGAACCAGGCATTTTCGAACTGGAGGGTTGGGCTCGCGCTCGCCGCGGCAACTTGTACGTTGGTCCTGGGCTCGATGTTTGTTTTGGTTCCGGCGGCCCAAGTAACAGCCCGGCATGTGGGCCCGGGGGCGTTCTATGCGGTCATCCCGTTTCTCACTCTGCTCGCTGCGACGTTGATGGTCAGCGCCTACGCTTTGGTGGTGTGTCTGCTGGGAGCCGCCCGCTTCTGGATTGAAACCGGAAGCGAGTTTAAAAACAGGAGCCTGGCCGGTGCATGGCGTCACACCATGGCCGATATTCTTCAGTTTCGCTGGCTCCGCGGTGGGGGCCCCGGCTGTTACTACCCGAAACAAACTCCCTCAGCCGCGCGCAGGGTCTACCACGCCCTGGTGTTCTACGGTTTTCTGACCGCGCTGCTTTCGACCACCGTTGCTGCGATCTATCAACATGGGCTCGACGAGTTGCCGCCATATGCGCTCACCAGTGCCCCAGTACTCCTTGGGACGATCGGCGGCTTGGCGATGATCATCGGAGTGAGCGGCCTCATCGCCATCAAAATCCGAAGCGATCGCGAACCCGCTGACACGCAGGCTTTCGGCATGGACTATCTGTTCCTGATCCTGCTGGGATTATGCTCGTTAAGCGGAGTTCTGACACTGGTCTTTCGCGCCACCACCGCAATGGGCTGGCTGCTGGCCATCCACTTGGCACTCACTGCCGCTTTATTCGTCAGTGTTCCCTACGGCAAGTTCGTGCACGCGATTTACCGTTCCCTGGCGATCTTACGCTATCGCCTGGAACAGTCCGGCAGATACTAGAACTTGCCTTCGCCCCGAACACGGAGTTCGTCCACCATAGGACGTCCCTCTTCAGCCTCTCCCCTGGTCTCCGCCTCCTCAGGAACTATGATTTCTTGTTGAGGTCGCCGTCCTTGTAGTACTTCGTTCCCTGCAGGGTTAATTGCAGGGCAAGACCGTTCTTGGTGATCTGGTACACCCAGACACCGGGGGCGACCTCGACCGCTCCCGAATAAGCGCCACCCTTGTCTCCCACTTTTGCCGCTGCATCGGTTTGGGCCGACCCCGACCACCCAGAATCGAGAAATTGGGAAAACGCTTTGTCGGTCGCGAAGACAAAAATGACACGGTAATCCTTGATGCCGATACCTAACCCGGCTCCCGCTGAAATCATCTTCATGAATGTTTCCTGCTTGGTCTGGGTGTTGATCGCGACGCCTGCGCCGCGCGCTGTACTCAGCAGGAACAGGTTTGTACCCATATTGTTGAAAACTGCATACCCGGCGGACTTTGCGATTGCGTCCTTCGCGGTAGGTTCGAGTTTGTAGAGGTCCTGCAGCGTCTGATTTGCCATCTTGCGGCTCTTGTCCCGCTTCTTTTCCAGCGAATCTCCAGCAGTGGCCACCCCTGCAATCACCAGAATCACAGCAACCATCGGGACGATTCTCTTAATTCTCATGAGTGCTCTCCTGTCTTGCAGCCCTTTGCGAATCGAGTCGCGATGCCCCTTGCACGGGTCATCGGACAGATCGGGACAGACCGGCGTCACCGAAGGTGCGATCGGTGGTCTCGGCGGCCTGCTCGGAAAAAACAAGAAACCGGTCTGTCCCCATCGGGCACTAAGGCCGTCTGTTCGCCGGACGGGTCGGGATCGGGCGGGGGTAGGGGAACGAGCGGCCATGGCGCCTCCAGGCACAAATAGAGATCGTCCACTGTTAACCCAAGGGCAGGCCGCCAACAACTGGCAAGAGTGCCAGTCAGCGCACTCGAAACGCCGCAGCTTCGGGGATTCCAGGCAGTTCGTCTTGCTGGAAAGAGGGCCAGAACCTGCATCCCGTGATATTGCGGAGCCGCGATTATGCGAACTGTTAATAGTTGCAGTGTCTTAATGATGCCGCAGGTTCCACAATCACAGTGGATTGCTTTATTCGTTCTCGACGCCGCTCTATCGCCAGGATCCAAGCCGCAACAACCGGAGGCACCCAATGAAGCTGAGACCGCAGCGTGATCTCTTTTCGTTCGCTCTAGTCATGGTTCTATTGCTATTGGCAGCTGGAACCGTGCCAGCGCAGGATGTGCGCTATAACTTCATGCCCGGCATCGATTTTTCCAAATTTCACACTTACAAATGGGTGGCCATCGAAGGTGGCGCCCATCCCGATCAAATCGTGGACGCGCAGATCAAGCAGTCGGTGGACTCGCAACTGTCGTCGAAGGGTTTGACAAAGACCGACGACGAAAAAGCTGACCTCTATGTCGGCTACCAGGTTGCTGTCGATCAGGAAAAGCAGTGGAACGGATATGGCATGGGAGGCGGCATTCGCTGGGGCGGGATGGCCACGGCAACCAGCTCCACCATCAACCTAGGGACTCTGGTTCTGGATCTGTACGATCCTGCGACCAAGCAGCTGGTCTGGACGGGACACGCGACAAAAACAATCGATCCCAAATCCAGCCAGGAAAAGAACCAGAAGAATCTCGATAAGGCGATGGCGAAACTTTTGAAAAACTATCCGCCTGCCAATCAGAAATAGAACGCCGAGTGCGGAAGAGCACAGAGGACACAAGCATGGCCGTCAATCGAATTACGGCATACGGACAACTTTAACCATCCACGGCTCTGACGGTTGATCCTGAACCGGCACAAGGAATAGCCGATGCTTGGTGTCAGAGAACATCCTATCTACGTGGGCGTCCCTGAATGGCTGGCCGGCTATCGCAAAGATTGGTTGCGGCCCGACTGCCTGGCCGGCCTCACTGCTGCCGCGGTAGTCATTCCGCAAGCGATGGCCTATGCCAGCATTGCCGGGCTGCCGATTCAGGTCGGTTTGTACACCGCCTTCATACCGGCGATCCTGTATGCATTCCTGGGTACTTCGAGGGTGCTGAGTGTCAGTACGACGTCGACCATAGCCATCCTGACGGCAAGCGCACTCGGTGCCGTACTAGAAAAAGACGGCGCTGACGCTCTGTTCACGGCCACGGCGACGCTGGGCCTAGTGGTGGGTGCAATGCTCGTGGCCGCTTCTTTCTTACGGCTGGGTTTCGTAGCAAACTTCATTTCCCAGCCCGTTCTCGTCGGATTTAAGGCCGGCATCGGGGTGGTCATCGTTCTGGGTCAACTCCCAAAGCTCTTGGGTGTCCACGTGCCCAGGGGGACCTTTGTTCAAAGCTTGTTTTCAACCATACGCAGGGTTCCCGAGACGCATTCGCTGACGCTGGTTCTTGCCCTCTGCATCATCGTGTTACTGATCGGCATGGAGCGGTTCACGCCAAGAGCACCGGCTGCACTCGGCGCCGTCGCCGCCGGGATCGGTCTTGCAGTTCTCTTCCATCTGAAGGCACACGGCGTGGATCTGGTCGGACGGATTCCCCGTGGCTTTCCTTCGTTTACTGCCCCGTCATTCGAGTTTGTCGCTCAACTTTGGCCGTCCGCCTTAGGAATCGCCCTGATGAGTTTCACAGAGACGATCGCTGCCGGACGTGCATTCGCGACAAGCGACGAGCCATGGCCGCGAGCAAATCGGGAATTGCTTGCTACAGGAATCGCCAATGCTGGAGGCGCTCTGCTGGGAGCGATGCCAGGGGGCGGTGGAACCAGCCAAAGCGCGGTCAATCGAATCGCGGGAGCGCACACTCAAGTCGCGGCACTCGTGAGCGCCGCCATGACACTCATCACAATGCTGCTGCTGGCTCCCTTAATGGCCCTGATGCCCCAGGCCACCCTCGCGGCCATTGTCATGGTCTCCTGCATGCACTTGATCAAACCTGCGGAATTTCGCGAGATCCTGCAGGTTCGTCAAACAGAGTTCATCTGGACTCTGATTGCTTTTTCCGGCGTAATTCTCCTGGGAACATTAAAGGGAATCATGGTGGCCATCATCGTGTCGATTGGCGCGCTTGCCTATCAGGTTGCGAATCCCGCCTTATACGTAATCGGACGCAAGCCCGGGACCAACGTGTTCCGGCCTCTTTCCCCGGAACATCCTGGGGACGAAACCTTTCCCGGTCTGCTCATCCTCAGGCCCGAGGGACGAATCTTTTTTGCCAACGCAGAACAATTTGCCCACAAGATTCGGCTGCGAGTTCAGGAAGAGAAACCAACAATCTTGGCGGTCGACCTGAGCGCTACGTTCGATCTGGAGTACACCGCCCTCAAGATGTTGGTTGCCGCCGAAAAAAAAGCCCGCGAGAGCGGCAGACGCATCTGGCTGGTGGGAATGAATCCCGAAGTTTTCTCTGTGGTGCAAAAATCGTCGCTGGGCCGAGAACTTGGACGAGAAGGCATGCACCTCAACCTGGAGAGCGCGGTAGCAAAGTACCTGTCGAACGCCGCGGCAGCATGAGACGACGCCAGTGAACGGCAGGCTGGACTCTGCATATCGCCGGAAACGGACGGGGCACTGCAAGGATGATCGTCAGCACGTCACTTTCGGCTTGACTACGCGAACGCGCCTTCGCCGGCGCTGTGATATAGAAGAGAAACTCCGCGTTCAAGAATCGTATTCGCCTGCAAGACCTGCCCGGGAGACTGAAAGTCGCCTGAAAAGCGATCCCCGTTATTCATGCTTCCACTTCAGGGCCTGACCAAGCACCGCGAGCAAGCGCTGATTGACGCCGTGTTCTTGCACCGCGATCCTCAGGGCGTGAGTACCTAGAAGTCGGGAGATCTCTCCCGCGTCGCGGATGTACACATTATTCTGCCGACAGCGACGCGCCACGGTAGCGGCATCTGGAGCACCCTCGGGGAGATGGCAGAGGAGGAAGTTCGCCGTAGCCGGAATGACTTCGAACCCCATCGCCCGCAAAGCCTTCGCGAGGTCCTCCCGAAGACCGCGAGTCTCGCGATATCGCTCGACGTAGTATCTCTCGTCCTCCAGTGCCCGGACGGCCGCAAGCTGAGCGGGCAGGCTCACCGCCCACGGCGGACTGATTTCACGGAGACGTTTGGTGATGAATGGACCTGCACAAACATAGGCAGCGCGTGCTCCAGAGAGCGCGTACACCTTCGACATCGACTTGCATACGACGACATTGTCGCTGCTCGCCGCAAATTTTTCGAGCGACTCGTCCGGCCCCGCATAGTCGACATAAGTCTCGTCCAGCCATATTCGTGTATTACGTGGTGCCTTTTTGAGCAGGCGTTCGAGCTTCACACGCGGTACATGCTGCCCGGTGGGGCTGTTGGGATTGACAATGACGACCAAGTCATAGAGGCCATGGGCCAAGCGATCTTCCAACTCTGATAAATCCACCTCGTAGTTCCTGGCACGCGAAAGAGGCAGACGGTCCACTTGGGCCCCGACTAAGGATTCGGCAACATGAGCGTATTCACCATAAGTCGGATCGAGCAAAAGCACTCTTGATCCGGACCTCAGCCATTCGCGAAAGGCCAGAAAGATCAATTCGGAAGAGCCTGCGCCCGGTACGATGCACTCCGCCGAGACTCCTCGCGAGCGTGCGATGGCACGCACCATCCCCTCGCATTCCGCCGGTGGCGAACTGCGAAGGAGGAACGGGAGGTTTTTCTTCAACGCCGACACCACGCGGGGTGAGGGTGGGAACCATGCATCGAGCACGTCTGCCGCAACAACGTCGTTGCTGCGCTCGAGCTTTTCAAAGTCTTCCCCAATAACTCGAAAGGAAGCGCCCCCGTGAAGGCACCGCGCTGCCGGGCTGAAGGGAACGGGCAACTGCCAGCCGACCCGCGACTCCATCCACCGTAAGACCTCGGGAAGGGAGTCGACAGCGGCCCGCAGTTCACTGACTTCGGCGGCGAGCAGTTCATATTGGATACGCCCAGACTGCGCTCTGCGCCCCAGGGATCGTAATCCCGCCTTCTTGTACAAGCTCAAAACTTCCTGTCGGCCAATCGCCACTACCCGCCTCCCGCCAAGAGACTCAATCCATCGCAGGGCGCCATACATCAGCACGATCGCAACGCTCAAACTGCGATAGCGTCGGACAACCGTCAGCAAGCGAACTTCATAGAGGCCCGAATCAAAGGCAAAGGGAAGTTCATCTCGAGGAAAATACTTGTCGACCGAGTAAGACGGCCCCGGCGGCGTGATGCTGATAAAGCCTGCGATCTCTCCGTTCACGCACGCCTTTATGTAATGATTGCGGGCGTCGAGAGCGTCACAGAGTTTGCCTTCCTCGCTCGGGAGGTGTTGACCGAGCTCCAGAGCATAAACCTCGTGGCGAATGCCATAGATGTTGGAACGCTCGGCATCATTCGCCATGGAGATCGTAATGCTCGCGCTTTCCCGGAACGAGTTGGCGCTAAACAGCACGCGGACCAGCACTCCCTCTGCGAAGGCGTTGGAAATCTTGGCGGAAGCGCCCCAATCGACGGTCAGATTCTATCTGAGATTTATCTGCTTTGCCTCGCCCCTGTCGCGCCAGCCGCCGCTGATTTATTGCGCCCGGATTGCAACCC
>Ga0335085_10004942_pt1 | contig 21783 bp, 19 predicted proteins | sample Lox_Sample_45_FD_206712 | JGI IMG/M metagenome (GOLD analysis project Ga0335085, IMG submission 206712) | Soil microbial communities from Loxahatchee National Wildlife Refuge, Florida, United States - Lox_Sample_4.5 | ecosystem: Environmental > Terrestrial > Soil > Wetlands | place: USA...
TTCTGATCCAGGACCACCTTGACCGAGGTGTCAAGTTTTTTGCCTTTTTTGATGTCGGTCAGACGGACCACGGCGTATTCGATCGACTTGTCCGCCCCCACCACCACCGATTCGTTCGGTTTAGTCTTGCCGCAGATGTTTTGATCCTTGTTCACCTCGTGCGGTTTGGCCGCCGGCGCCGCGCCGGTCAGCTTCACCGTGCCGCTGATGCTGCCGCCGCCCGAGACCGCCCCGCCTTCATACGCCGCCAACGCCCCGGTGGTCAGACCCCAGCCCCCGACCGCCAGCAGGCCGATGATTATACCCAAAAGACGTTTCGTGTTCATCTCATTTCCTCCCCTGTCAGATCCCGTTGCCCCGGCAAGGCCCATTGGATCATGCCGTTATGACGCCCCGCGCCGCCTCAGCCGACGGATGAGCCACCACTGCAACCCCGCCGCCACCACCACCCCGACCGCCGGATAAACGTAGACGGTCCGCGGCAGCGGCGGCTCCAGTAAAAAGTAGTACCAGTGCGAAATGGCCATTTTCGAACCCGTCTCCCCGTTGGAACCATCCCACACGAAAAAGGCGACGGGGATGAACTTGCCCGGTTCGAATTGGATGTCCTGCTCATGATCGGGCGTCGCCAGCGGCCGCTTCATCACCACCCGGTATTCCCCGTTCACGTATTCCCCCGTCGCCGTCGTCTGCACGCCGGAGGCCGGCTGGGCCACGACGCCGGCCAGTCCGTGGGCGTCCGCTTCGCCCGGAGTGCCAGCAGCCCCGCCCGTATCGGACCACCGCAGCAACTGCACGCCCAGATCGGGGTCCCCCATGAGAAAGTAGGGCCGCTTGGCCCCTTGCGGGATCTCCGTCGGGAATTGCACCGCCACGGCGTCTTCATAGCTGTTCTTGTCCGGATCGGGAAGGCTGTGGGTCGGATCATCCCAGACCAAGCGGAAGGCCAGCTCGTTCTCGTTGTAGACCGCCTGCACCTGGATTTCATCCGCGCTGGGGGTGAACATCCGGGGATCCTGGATGACCTGTCCGACGAGCGGATAGCGGAACACTTCCTGTTTCTTCCAGAATTCGTCTTCGGGATCGCCGGGAATCCTCCCGGCGACCCGCCGGGCGTGGAGCACGACCTTCAGCGGCGGGTGCTCCCCGCTGGGATCGGGCCAGAGCGACATGACGTAGTTGATCACATCCCACGTCTGCTCGTTGTTCAGACTGTCGGAGAACGAGGGCATCGGCGTGCCGGCCAGGCCGCCCTGCAGCCGTCGATAGAGATCCTCGGGCTGGTGGCCGCCCCTGAAATTCCAGGGCTTGGTCAGATTGGCCGGCCGGATCGGATAGCTCAAGTCGTCCGTCAGATCCGGCGCGGAGGGACCGTCGGCCCGCCCGTCGTTCCCGTGACATTTGAAGCATTCGATCTTTCGAAACAGCTCCTTCCCCCGGGCGATGCTCTCGGGGCTCGACGCCACGCGGGGGCCGATCTTGACCAGCTGCGGCGGTCCCGTCTCCCGAGCGAACCGGCGCGAAAAGGTCTTGATGTACGCGATAATCTCCCGCCGTTCGGACTCTTTCAGCACCTCGCCCCACGCGGGCATGCTGGTGCCGGGCATTCCGTTGCTGATCACGCGGAACAAGTCGTCGTCGGTGGGTGGTTTGCCGCTCAGGGTCGAGCGGATTTTGAACAACCCGTATTTGAAATTGCGGGGACGCGGCCGGAGAAAATCCGCCGCCGGACCATCGCCGCCGCCGTCTTCACCGTGGCAGTTGATGCACCATTTGGTGTAGAGTTTTTTCCCGGCCTCGACGTCGCCGCTCTTCGCCTCGCCCTCGGGCGCGGCGTCGGCCGCCTTGCCCTCCTTGGCGGCCTCCTGCGCCCAAGCCGAGCCGACCGGCCCCATGCCCGCACCAAGGCCCATGCCAAAGAGCAGGATCAGCCCCATGAGGCGCCAGTCAGTGCCGGTTGTACTCTTTTGTAATCCGCCCTCTTGCACTTCTTTACCCTTCAGTTTAATCCGCTCGTGCTTCGCACTCGCTCAAGTCAGGGGGAGACGCCATCTCCCCCTGACACCCCCCATCTACGCCGTGTATTTCTTTGCCCCGTGCTTGATCCGCTCGCGCTTCGCGATCGCTCGAGTCGGGGGAGATGCGCTTCGCTCGCCCATGGCCGTTGGCCATGTCGCCGGCTCAGATTCCGCCTTCGCAGGCAAAACCTGCGAAGCTCCATTCCTCTCCCCCGCGCCCCCATCGCCGTACGCCTTGTATTCCTTTACCCATCTGCTACTGCCACGTCCGGGGCTTCCAGCCCGTCTGGTCGTAGAGGAACATGATCACGGCCCAGCGTTCCGTCTCGCTCAACCGTTCCTGCCAGCGCGGCATCGCGGAATTCCAGGGCGTCGATTCGGGCGGCAGGCCGGGGCCGCCGGTGCTGATCCGCCAGAAGACGAACGATTCCTGCAACTGCGCGATCGTGGTCGAATCCATAAAATTGGCCGGCGGCAGATTGAACCCGTGCGCGAAATGGCCCCGACCGTCGAACCGGTCCCCGTGGCAATAGAAGCAGTTCTGGAAGTAGACCCTGGCGCCGAGCTTGAGGTACTCCTGATATTTGTCCGGTTGTTTTCGCAGCGGGTTGTTCAGCCCGGTCACCTCGAAAGGGGGCGCCGGATGGACGACGCGCTCCTCGGCCGGCGGATTCAGGCTCGGCGTGACCTTCTGGTAGACGCCGTAGCCGACCAGCAACGGGAGGAGCACCAGGACGACCTGGCGCGCGAATGTCCACGCCGCCCCCCGGCGGGCCGTGCCTCTGAAGAACTCGGCGATCGGCTGCGAAAAATCGAGCCAGACATCGTCATAGATGGAAACATAGACGAGCGCGCCGATCACCGTGAGCATCATGTACATCAGCACCAGGCTGAATGGCAGGGGCGGCTTGATGACGAACCGGATGACGACATAGATGCCGATCACCACGGCGAGCACCTTGACCAGCATGGGAATCCGCGGTTTCGCCACCCTAGGCTCCCGTCGCGCCCTTGGGTGGAGCCGGCGTCGCCGCCGGTTTCGTCGCCGGCTGCAACCCTTCCAGATAGGCCATCAAATCATCCAGATCTTTGACGGACAATTTCCGGTCAAATTCAAAATGAGGCGGCTTGCCCTCCTTGCCTCCGGCCCCGGCCGTCACGCCGGCTGGCCGGACCACCGCCGCGCGCAGCGACTCCTTGCTCGTATATTTGCCCAGGATCGATGCCAGTTGCTGATGGCAGCGGGCGCATTCGAGCTTGTTGAAAACCAGCCGGCCCGCGTCGGGGTCGCCCTTCACCACCGGCGGCGGCAGGAAGGCCGCCAATTCGCTTGGCTCGACCGTCACCTCGCCCCCCAGCGACTGCACGAAGGCGATCACGGCCAAGAGCTCCGCGCCGCTCAAATCGACCGGCGGCTTGTTGATGATCGGCATCTGGGCCGGAAACGGCTTGGGGGGACTCGCCGTGTAGTCCATGTAAATGTATTTCGACGGCTGGGTCGTCGACTCGTAGATGAATTCGCGGCTCAGCTTGGCGCCGACTCCCTCCAGATTGGGCGCGCGCGCGCCGTGGCTCGGCCCGATCGTGTGGCAGAGGGCGCACTGCCCCTTGCCGAAGAACAACTTTCTGCCGACGTTCACGAGGTCGGCCTTGGTCTTGATCTGCGCGGGATCGAGCTGCTCCTTGACCGGCGGCAGCGACGCCTGCTGCGGAATGCTCGACGCCATGTAATAAAACAACCACAGGATCACCGCCACGAACACGAGTATTTTGAGATAATTCTTCATCGCCCGACCGTGCTCGTCAGTGTGCCGGAAGTTTCTCCGCCGTCATGGGACGCGTCAGGCTGCCCTTGCCGGCTTTGCCGTCCGCGTGCGACGGCAGCGACGCCACCCAGAAAATGAAGCTCACGAACAGACAGAAGATGAACGTGATCGAGCACATCATCAGGGCGGCATCGCCCAACGCCGGTGAAAAGGCGTACGGCGAGGTATCCTCCAGCACGCCGTAGATGTGCCAGTGGGTGCGCGAAGCGGAGCGCGCGTACCCCATCAGCCCCATCAGCAGAATCACCATGATGGCGTTGAGCACCAGCGCGTACGCGGCTCTCATCGGCATCCGGCCCCAGTGCAGCGTGGTCTCCTTCGCGCCGCGCATGGAGATCATGACCAGGACGGACACCAGGATGAGCGTCCCGATCACGGTGCCGACCTGCGAAACGGAAAGGACGTAGATGCGCACGATCGCCGGCACGAAATAGCCGTAGATGCCGGCCCAGATCACATAGAGCCCCGCCAGACTGATCAGGACGAACGGCACGACGCGGGCGGCCCTGGCCCAGCGAACAGTTTCAATCTTGTTGGCCCGCCAGTACATCAGAAAACTCGCGAAGGTGACCAGGATCATCAAATTGGAGACGGTCATTTTGGCCGACATGACACCGAAGACGCCCAGCAGGGGATGGTGCGTGCCCCCGATGGCGCGGGACTCCTGCAGGCTGGCGACCATGCTGTGCGGCGTCATCCAGACGCCGAAGCACATCAGCAGGATGACGATGAATCCCAAAATATATTTTTTATACTTCTGCGACTCCTCGGTGCGGTGGGCCAGACCGAGCCAGAAATAATAATTGCTGCCCAAGAACAACACACCGATCAGGACCGCCTGGAGGATGAAGAGCCAAGAGAGAAATCCCCCCATCAGCGTGATCCCCATCTGCTGGTTGTAGCGGTAAATTTCCATCGTCAGCCAGTAGCCGGCGAACGGCAGCGGCAGCAACCCGAAGATGCCGATGAAGTTGCCGATATAGCCCATCCAGTCGTAGTGCGCCCGCTCTTCATGGGTCTTGGCGCCCAGGTAGCGGATGCCCGCGTACGCGCCGCAGAGAAACCCTCCCAGCACGACGTTGGCGATCAGCCGGTGGATGTTCAGCGGCCACCAGGTGGGATTATGCGCCGCCGCCCAGGTCCGCGCCCACGCGGACAAGCCCGCCGGAAGGACGACCGGACTGTTCTGGTAGGTCGCCCAGGAATTGGCCACGATGACGATCAAAAACCCGAAGACATTGAGCAGCAGTCCAAGAAACAGATGCAGACCCTTCCGGTCGCTCATCATGTCCCAGCCGTACCAGTAGAGGTAGAGCGTGACCGTCTCGAGCAGGAACAGGCCGACGTAGATGAAATAGGAGGCGTAGAAGACGTCGGAGAGCGCGTTCATGAATGTAGGATAGAAGCCGATCAGCATGAAGAGGAGGATGGCCCCCAAGAGCGCCGTCGTCGAATAGGCCGCGGTCAGCAGTTTCGTGAATTCCTTGGCCAGTTTGTCATACCGGGGATCGCCGCTCCGCACCCCGATCAACTCGCAGACCCACGCGAAAATGGGGACGCCAAGAACGAACCCCCCGAAGAGCAGGTGGAGTTGCGCCGCGATCCAGACCCAGTTCCGGCTGCCCAGCCAGGCCACATCCCGATATCCGGAACCGGCGGCCGACGCGCTTTCCCCGGCAAATGAGGGGAGGCACGCCTGGCAGGCGATCATGAAACAGAACAGGCCGAAGAGACTCGGGACGACGCGTCCATTCATCCCACGCCGGAGGCGGGCTCTAATCCCGGAACGAACGGCTCTCAGGCCGCGAAGGAGAAGACGTTCCGTGGTGCGGGTGGCGTTCACGGTGTCCCCTTCTCTTTCCCTTGGGCCTTTTCCCGTGTCTTTTGTGGTGCTGTTCCGGGGTGCGTTTCAGGCGTCTTCCCTTTTTCTTTTTCCGCCCCTTCTGATTTTGCAATCACAGCCGATGCCATGGCCAGCGCCTTTTCCATCCGGATGACCCGCCCCTCCGGCGTCACCGCCGGAGCCAGCGTAAAAAGTTCGGGCTGCTCCCCGCCGCCCTCGTCGTTTTCGACCACATGGTGGACGGGCAGGAACACCCACATCACCACCGTCGCCGCCAGACAGCACGCCACAAAAATCGTCAGGAACAATCCCTGGTCCTGCGGCACCCGCATCGCCGTCTACTCCCCCCGGAACTGATAAGCCCGGATGGTCAGGATGGCGATGGAAATCATCACCACCAGCCAGGATGAGAGCGCCACCGGCCGCTTCAAAATATGCCGCTCGGGATTGCGATCGATGAACGGGAGCGCCGCCAGAAGCAGCAGAAACACCGACGGCAGCACGATGGCGCCCAGAAACTCGCCCCATTCCCCCGAAAACAAAAACTGCAGAGCCGGATCCCGCAACAGCTGAAACAGGAACATGAAATACCACTCGGGCTCCGGATTCAGGTCCGACGCCACGGGGCTCGCTTCATCCATCAGCTCGTGCGGCCAGTGGATGGCGAGCGCGCAGACGATCACAAAGACCACCGCCATGGCCACGATGTCCTTCCAGACCTGGGTCGGAAAGAAATATTCCATCTTCGTTTCAAGTTCCCGCTTGCTGCCCTTGAACGGTCCGGCCGGCCCCGCCTTGCGGAAAAAGAACAGATGGACGCCGGCGATCGCCATCAGCGACAGGGGAAGAATCATGACGTGGATCACGAAAAACCGGCTCAGGGTCAACGCCCCGGGCACCGGGCCGCCCCGTAAAAACCGGCCCAGAAAGTCGCCGATGAACGGCACCTTGTCGACAATTTCTATCCCAATGGTGGTCGCCCAGTAGGAGCGCTGGTCCCACGGCAGCAGGTAGCCGGTGAATCCGAACGCCAGCACGATCAGAAAGAGCACGAGGCCGGCGAGCCAGACCATTTCGCGCGGCTTTTTATACGCGCCCCACAGGTAGACCTGCGACATGTGCATGATCACGACCGCAATCATTGCCGAGGAGCCCCACAGGTGGTAGCTCAGGAGAAACCACCCGTAATCGACGTGCTCCATAATGTATTTCGTGCTGGCCCACGCATGGTCCGCGGTGGGCGCGTAATAAAACATCAGCAGAATACCCGTCACCACCTGCATGGCGAAGACGAAGAGCAGGACGGAGCCGAACACATAGGCATAGCGAGCCCCCCCCGCCATCGGTTCGTTCAACAGCTTGGCCTGCAGGGTCTTGAGCTCGATGCGCTCGTCGATCCAGTTGTAGACCGTCTGCCACATGCTAGACAATCCGGACCTGCTCCGCCCTTCCGGCCTTGAATTCCATGTCGATGATCTCGATCTCCCCGCTGCCGGAGACCCTCACCGGGAGCTGATCGAGGGGGCGCGGCGCCGGGCCGTCCAACACTTTCCCGCTCACATCGAATACACTCAGGTGACACGGACAGACGAACACCTGCCCAAACCGTCGGTGTTTCCTCCAGCGGTAGGCGCAGCCCAGATGGGTACATTTGCCGGAGAAGATGACGACGTCGGATTCCGGATCATTCGTCCAGATGACCTTGCCCGACGAATCCCGAAACTCCTGCTCCGAGGGTTCGGCGGCGATTTTCTTCCGAAGCTCCGGAGAGGCCTTCAGCACCCAGTGCGATTTTTCATATTTCCGCTCCAGATAGCCCTCGCGCACGGTCTTTTCGAACTTCACCAGGCGGGGCACGTCCACCTGGGTCGCCTGGCCGACCTTCCCCAGCTTGAGCCAGTCGTTGTCGAACGGCTGGTACATCGGCTTGATCAGATATTTGACCACGGGAAAGACAAGCGGCAGCGCCAGCACGGCCCCGATGACGTTCGTGAACTTCGTGAAGAAGCTCCGCCTCGACAGATTTTTTTCCAGCTCCGGCAGGGGCACCAGCACTTCGCCCGGCATGACGTCGAGGTGGCGCTCCAGGTGGGGAATCTCGACTTCATGGATGGAGAGGTAATCCGCCCGACGGAACGGCTCGAATCCCGCGAGCGCATCCGACGGGCAATTCAGCCGGATCGACTGGTCCGTCACCGCGGACAGGTTCCCATCCGCGGGCACCAGCAGCTCCCGCCCGCCCGCGGCGATCACCAGATGGCTGATCTCCCTCGTCAACGGGTCGACAACCACCCGGATGACCTCGCCCACCTCGCGATCCGTGCACGCGACTTTCGCCTTGATCCTGGGCTGCATGACCGCTACTTGATCGAATAACCCGTGGGGAAGACCGGTTTCGGCGTGTCGACCGACGTATTCTTCAATGTGATCAGATAGCTGGTCAGCGCTTCCAGTTCGTCGTCACTCATCACATCGGGGTACTTGTCCGGCATCTTGTCCTTCTTCCGGTCCTCAAACCCATCCGCCTGCCAGTGGGTGGGATGGAAGATCTTGTCCTTGAGCTGGGCCTGGGTGGCCAGATTACCGATGTTGTCGAGTTTCGGGCCCCGCTTCTTTCCGCCGATGTTGCCGACTTTATGGCAGTTGTAACACTCTTGATCCTTGAAGACGAGCTTGCCCCGCTCGACCAGCTGCTCCGGCGTCAGATTTTTGATCGGGGTGGCCAGGTCCAGCTTGGGGACGTCCACCGGCCCGATGTCCTCCACGCTCGCGCCGGACGAACGAAGCTGGTTCAGCTTGGCCAGGATCTCGTCCGCCTTGCCCGACAATTCCTTGGTCTTCGCTTCCAGCGTGCCGGTCATTTCGGGGCTGCGCGTGAATTTCACCATCTTTCTCGCAATCCCTTCAACCTCGTTTTCCGAATGAAACTGGGGCAGGAGCGAGCTGGCGGCCACATAGAGGGCGGAACAGATCAGATAGAAGGCAATGATCCCGACGCCCGCCTGCCACCCGGACCGGGTCTTCATGACCGGAGCGTCCAAGAGGACAAACACCACAAACCCCAAGAGCGCATAGCCGGCAAACATCCATTGGAAGACCTCGGGAAAGCCCACCTGGCCGCTCACGACCCACAACAGCGCGCCCACGACGGCCGCAACGGGCAGCTTCCAGCGAATGATCTGAGCCCAGCTTTTCTGTCCCGGTGTCGGCGCGCTCATCGGCTGCCCGCCTTTTTGTCGTGCCCCATGCCGAGGGCCAACCAGATGGCCAGGCTCACAATCAGGAAAAAGACGACGGTGAGCAGGGTGATCAGGCGGCCGGAATAGGCCAGCGTCGGGGTGAAGTTTTCGGGGCTGATGTCGGGCACCAGATCATAGACATGGAAATACTTTCTCAGCGAGGAACGCACCACCCCCATCAATCCCATGGTCCAGATGGCGCTGAACGCCAGGAAGATGAGGGCAAACTGCGAGGAGAAGTTGATCTGTCCCCATCGGACCGTGCCCCGCTTGATGGCCCTGGTATACAGAATAAAGCTCATCAGGATCATGAGCACCATGAGGGCGGCGGCCGTATTCTTCGCCGGCATCAGCGCCATGAAATCCCAGTCGGAGGGCAGCGAGAGCAGATCAGCGTTCTGGTCGGTCAGCTCGGAGACCGCGCCCACGAACGCGTGCGGCGTCATCCAGATCGCGTTCCCGAAGAGGAGCACAAAAAACGCGCCCTTGATCACCAGTTCGCGGCGGCGCAACCCGAAGCGCTCGAGGGCGAGCAGAAGGGCCGCGATCAGCCGGAACGGCAGGGTCAGCAGGCTCTTCGGCTCGTCCGGCCGGCCGTGGCGCATCGCATCGGACGCGCTCGCGATGATGACCCCGATCGGCAGCAGGAACAGGAGCAGCGACAGCCCCACCATCCCCCCCTGCATGATGAAATACATCGAGAGCTGATCGCCCATCATGTAGGGGCCGACCGAGGCGTCGTAATCGTAAAACTCCGAGCCGTAGACATAGCCCATCAACGGCAGAAAGAGCAGCGCGCCGATCCCGATGAAGTTGCCGACGAACCCCATCCAGTCGTAGTAGGCACGCTCCTCGTCCGATTTGGAGAACATGTACATGTAGGCCGCGATCAGGCCCGCGATGAAGCCGCCGAAACAGATGTTGCCGACCAGCCGGTGGAAGTTCAACGGCATCCAGCTGAAGTTGTCAATTTTATCCCAGAGGGTCGCGGTCGTTTCAATATACGTCCGCAGGTTCATCGCCCCTTCCTCGGCCCTCACGGGGGTGTTCATGAACGCGGTCGGCGCGTCGATCACGACCAGCGTGGCGATGCCGATCAGATTGAGCAGAATCCCGATCGAGAGATGGCGCCCCTTTTTCTCCCCTTGCAGCGAGTCCCACGTATACCAGTAGCAGTAGAGGACGATCGTCTCGGCGATGAAGAGCAGGGGATAGGTGATGCCGAAGATCGGGAAAAAGTGATTGAACAGCCAACCGGTAAAACTGGGATAGAGCGCCACCAACACCAGGAGGAAGAAGCCGCCCGTCAGGGCCGTCATGCTGTAGAGAATGGCCGTGACCTTGGTGACCTCCTTCGCAAGTCGGTCATACTTCGGATCCTGATGGCGCATCCCGAGCCATTCCGAGATGACGACAAAGATCGGCGCACCCAGAATAAACGCCGCAAAGAGGATATGCAGCTGCGCGACGACCCAGACGGCGACGCGGTTGCCGAGATAGGGAAACTGGGTGGGGCGGACGATCTCGATCGTCTCCGCCCAGGCGGGCGCGGAGCACAACAGGAGCAGCCCGGAGCCAGCGGCCAGCAATAAGAACATCGGCCACGCGCTCACGCGCGCGGCCGCCCTGCCTGCTCTCATTTGGCTCCCGTCGCCGGTTTGAACTCCGTGGTGAAGTCATCGTGCGGCGAGGGTTTCCCCCCATGGGAGAAGGTGTGCTCGTAGGCCACAACGGACCAGATCTGCTGCTCGGTCAATTTCTTCTTCCACGGTTTCATTTTGGTGTCCGGCACCCCTTCGGAGACCCGCCAGAACCAGGCGCTGTCGGAGTAGAGCTTCATCCGCTCCCCCACACGGAAGTCCCTGGCCCCCCGCTTCTTGGGCTTGCCGTCCCGGCCGTGGCAGCTCGAACAATTCACATCAACGTCAAACTGCCCCTCATAAATCTTCTTGCCCTCTTCGATCGCCTTGGGATCGGTCCAGCCTCCCTCCGGCATATGTTTGTCGGCATACTCCGCCGGCACCGGAGGCGGCGGTTTGATCGGCCCCTCGCCCCCCCCGCACCCGAAGAATGCGATCAATGATAGACCCGCGACAATGCACCCGATCTCGATCCGCTTCATTCGACCCCGTCTCCTTTCCCATGCTCCTGGTCCCATGCTCCTGGCTCAAGCCGGTCGTCCCATCCCGCAGACTTCATCCGCCCCGCCGCCTGCCCCGCTCATCAAGGGGGGCGAGTGGCTCGCGTCATCGAGCCCCACGTTTGCGTTTCGAAACCTGACCCCCTTTTGAACGAACCGAGCGCTGTCGCTTGGCATAGACGGCAATCGACACGGCGACCGCACTCGCAACAATAGCGCCGGCGCCCAGCCACATTATCTGTCCACCGCCCCCGGTCGAGGTCGGTGGCGCCGAGGACGCCGCGGCGCCGAAGTTTACTTCCATCCGTCGTTCAGTCGTTGTATCTTGCGGATTGAATTGGGCGGCAATACGCTTGGTTTCGTCACCCGTGGAGACGTCGATCGGCTCGCCCAGATCCGTGTCATGGATGTGGAGCGTCGACTCATAATACCCCTGATTGTCGGTGAACGCTGTCGCGCCCTCGCCCAAGCGCGTCGCGCTGATGATCACCCTGGCGTCGGTGACGGGCTTTCCCTGGGCGTTTTGGACGGTGCCGTAAATGGTCAGCCGGTGATTGACTTCGTGCATCGCCTGCGCCACTGAGCCATTCCATGCCCCACCCCCGAGCAGAGCTCCCAACATCAGCAGCAGCCGCCAGATCGGCCGTCGGTTCATTCGGTTTCTTGCGCCGCGTTCTTGCCCATCACAGCGCGCACACCGCTCATTTGCCGATCGGCAGAGGCCCGCATTCGATATGGCGATAAAACCAACACTTCTCGTGATAAAACCAACACTTTTGCCGCAGAAGGTCACCACTTATAGCATAGGAGGTCTGCAATGTCAACAAAAAATGGGGCCGCCACGGCCCCGTCGCGCTCGTCGAATTACGGCCCAAGCGGCCACTCCAACAGCACCTGAATTTCCCCCGCGGAAATCGCCTGCTCCGGCGTGAAAGCGACCGCCGGAGACGGGGCGGATTCCCTGCGCTCAGTCTCGAGAACCAGTTCAGACGACCCTGCCTCCCCTCCGCTGAATTGACGAGCGAGCGCCAGCAGACGGGCCACGGCCGTCGCCCGATTGCCTCGAGCCCGCCCCGACTCGTCCCCCGCAGCCGCTGCGGGCCATGGCAGGCGAAGCTGCAGACGGCGCGGCCGCACGCCGGACAAGGCGGTCCCCATGGTTGAGAGCGCCCGTTGTCCTTCGGCGGTCAACTCCGCCTTGTCGGGGACAAACAGAAACGATTCGGCCAGCCGCAGATCCAGTCCGTGTCCGACTCGGTGAACCGTCAGGTGGCCGGCCTCGATCGCGTCATGAAGCGCAACGGTCAGCCGCTGCGCACCGGCCTCTGCATCGGCGGAATGCGCCTCCCCTGAAGCTGCGGGTCGGCCCGGCGTTAACGGTTTTGACTCATCCAGCCTGAGCAGGAGCTCTTCGCGCTCGGCCGTGAGCGAACGAAGTTGTTGGGTCAGCGCTTCATGAGCGAGATTCTGATCGGCGGTCAGGGCCTCAAGTTCTGTGACCCTGGCCTGAAGGGCGCGGCTGGCCTGCTGTTGTTCAGTCAGGGCGGTCCGGAGGGCATCGGCCTGCTGCCGTTGAACGGCCGCCGCCGTTTCCGCCTGACCCACGTGATCACGGAGTTGATCGCGCTCGTGCAGGGTACGCGTATAGACGTCCGTGCTGACGCCGCAGGCGGCGAGCCCACCGGACAGACAGAGGCATAGAAATCCTGCCGTCAGGCGCGCCCGCCGTGGAGCCACAGGGTGATGGCCGCACATGTCACCACCCTATCATGATCGGCCCGCCATTGAAAAGGTCGACCGAGGGAAAGGTCGATCTGGCCGTCGCGTCAAGTCAACGTGTCAGGCTTGCTGATCTTCGAACAAGGACTCGCCTTGGGATTGTTCGCCCAGTTCCCGGGAAAGACCGATCACCCGGTTGGCATAAGCCAGTGGAAGGGGCTTGCCTTCGGCCAGCCATTCAGAAACACGGGTCGGACCATAATTATAGGCGGTCAGGGCCGTCTTCATATCACCGAATTGCCGGACTAATTGCGACAGGTAGCCCAGACCCAGCCTGAGATTGATGACCGGATCAAACAGGCTTTCCTCGCCGCTCCACTTCACCCGCACCCCGGACGCCGACCATTGACGAACCATCGCTTCGGCCGTAACGGGCGACAGCTGCATCAGCCCCACGGCACCCTGCTCGGATCTCGACCAGTTGAACACGGAGCTTTCCGTGGCGATCAGGGCCATGACCAGCGTCGGCTGGAGACCGTAGCGCTGGCTCTCATTATATAGCACCTCCGCCAACCGCCGCTTCTGGGACAGGGTCAAGCCGGTCCGGTAGTCCGCCAGCCATTGATGGACCGTCCCAACATTAATATCATGGTCATTCCGGAGGGAGTCGATCGTGTTGCCTGAGCCGTTCGGAGCATCCACCCCGGCACTCATCGCCGGAGGAGGGGGTACCACCTCGATGAGTTGGTCGGACGGCGTCAGATCACTCCAGACAACCGCACCTCCCTGATAACCGGTCGTTAACAACAGAGCCAGCCCGCCAAACCCAAAGAGAGCCTTCCTCTGCGTTATCAAGCTCTTCAAACAGCCCGCCCACTGCTGTCCCATTCCTCGCCCTCCTTCCCATGCCTTCCCGGAGACACAGGGTTATCCCTTACAGGATGGCGCTAATCCTACCGAAGTGGAATTCCAATTGTCAACCCTTGAAACGAGCTGAGCACCCCATTGAGTTTCATGGGGATCTAGAGATAGAACTATTTGAAATCATTTTAAAATCATGCTCATTCGGCAATAAATCAATAAGGGGGATCGAGGTGATGTAGCTTTCGATTTCACTCCCTCTTCGCAAATATAGCAGATTCCCTTCCTGTTTCCCAAGCCTGACCACTACCGGCTGTGTGGCGGAATTATCACCACTAAATAATGTGATCACGATGGCGTCATCCCCTAAACCGAGTTTTGACCACGCCGCAGCGGAATCACCTGCAATTTTTTCGACCTTGGCCCGCCATAATGCATCAAGAAACTTCCGGACCTTTCCGGCAACACTGGTTGAAAGTGGTTGCGCCTTATAGAGCCAATCCCCCCCTCGCCGGGTCAATTGAAAGCTTCCTTCGGGCCGGTCGACCTGGAGGCGCTGGACCGTCTCCCCCTCCACCTGCGCCACCCGCTTGTCCCGCAGATCAAAGAGGCTCTTTTCGAACTGCAGCACGGTTGTCCGGTCGACCTGATAGAGCGGCGCCTCGGGCGTGGTCACCGCGTAGGCCGCTTCTTCGGCAAACGGCAAATACAACCTGACGGCGACCGACCGCGTGCCCGCCCGCAGAAGAATCTCCGCCTTTAACCTCTTCAATGCGGCAAGTTTTTCCGCCTTCCCCGAATCCAGGATCGCCGTGGCCTGCAGCGCGCTGACCTGCCTGACCAACTCCCGGACCGCTTCATCATCCGCCGCCGCGCGGATCGGGGCAACGATCTGCCAGTCGGCCGGACGGCCTGCTCCGGCGGCCGACGCCGACTGCCGCTCCAGGCGGATGAGGGGCGTGGATTGATCGGGATAGCGGAGTTCGACCCCCGTCACATCAGCGGCGGCCAGATCAAACAACTCTTTTTTTCTCAGATCAAACAGGTTCTTGCCAGCCACCTCCTTGATCTCGCGCGGCACCAACAGGACTGGCGCGGAGGATTCTCCATCGGCCGGGCGGCCGGTTCCCGCAGCCGTCAGCACCCGCGCGTAGGCTGCCGACCCGACCGGACTGTTGTCGCCGAAATCCACCCGGTGCTCGACACCGCCAACCGTGATCTGCAGGCTCACGGCCGCGGGCGCCAATCCGTAGCCCTTCAACACCGTCGGCTGCTTATCGATGACGCGCAGCCGGCTCGCGTCGTTCAACCTCATCAGGAGCGAGCGGACGGCCGCCTGATCGGCCGGGGTCTTCAACGGAGAGAGGATTTGCCAGACCCCGGCATGATCTTTCGTCAGGGAGATCGTCGAGCCGGCCGTCGTCAACACCAGGGCCGTTGCGGCGCCGGCATTAAAAGCGAGCAGCTTGTCGTCCTGCTCCGATGTTTTTTCAGCCGAGCGCTCTCGGGGCAGGTCAACCAGCCAGAGGTAGGCCCCGAGGACGAGCAGCACGGCGGCCCACAGCAACAATCCCCGCCACCGACGCCACCTGGCGCTGCCTGTAGTGTCGGCCATCAGCAACAGGTCCGCCGCCGCAGGAGGCTTACAACCGCCGCCGCCATTGCCACGCCCCCAACCCCGCCAGCAAGGCGGCGCCCGGTAAGATCACGATGGACACCCAAAAAAGCAGGCCTTCCTGTTCGCTGTTGAGAATCAAGGGGCTGACCCTGGCCTCCTTGGGCCGGATCGAAATCACCGCCTCATCCTCGGCCAGCCAGTTGATGGCGTTTAACACCAGATCGCCGTTGCCGTACAAACGGAAAAAACTGTTGGCGGCAAAATCGGAATCGCCGAACACCACCAGACGCGCGGCGCTCGAAGGCGCCGCGGCATCAGCGGGCGCCGGCTGTTTTTTCGGCGGAACCGGCTGCACCGCCATCGCGAGCGTCAACGGCCCCTTGATGTCACGCAGCCGGTCGTATGTGACCTGCTGACTCTTCAGATCGGTTTCTCCCCAACTTTTATCGCTGGTCATCACCAAATCGTCGTGTTTGAACGCGTCCGCCTTCGCCGGGTCGAATCGAAGGCTCCGGGCCGCCGGAAACGCCGTGTTCAACGTAAAATCCTTGGTGACGGCGTGCTCGCTGGAATAGGCGCGCGCCACCACCACCTCCAACCCCGCGCCGAAGAGGGAAATTGACGTTTCAATCGCCATATCCCGGTTCAGAATGACACCCCAGTCGGCCAGCAGCGGCTCCAGGCCGCTGGTGACCTGCGGGTCGGTCAGCACCAGCAGCCGTCCCCCCTTGTTCAGATAGGCCCTGACCGCCTCCATCTCTTGCGGCGCCATCAACTTGGCGGCACCACCGACCACCAGGGCCGTGGTCTTCTCCGGCACGGAGCCCTGCTGCGCCAGCGACAGCGCGACGACTTCATAGCCCTCCCGCTCCAGCCCCTCCTTCAGGGAGGAGAAACCGCCCTGCCCCGTATCGTCCAACCGGTGCTCGCCGTGCCCCTCCAGAAACGCGATCCGTTTTTTCTCGGTGCGCGTGACGCGGATCAGCGCATTGGTGAACAGCTGCTCGCGGTTGTCGAGATCCTCCGGCCCCAACAAGCGCACCCGGGTCTCGTGCCCGCCGCTCTCAAAGACCATCGTGTCATACTGGGTCACGCCGTACTGCTTGGCGACCGCGGGCCGTTTGTCGGGATCGATGTAGACGGCCGTCAGGCGGGGCGTGTATTGCTGGTAGCTGTCGACCAATCCATGGAGCGTCTCCTTGGTGCGGCCGAGATCCTGCACAAACAGCGTGACGGTCACATCGCGGTCGAGCGCCTTGAGCAGCTTCACCGTCTGCGGCGACAGGGAAAATTGTCCCGATCCCGACAAATCCCATCGGAGGTTGTGACGGGCCGCCAGCACGTTAACCAGCCCGATCACGGCAAGAAAGGTCACCGTCAGCAACCCGCTGTGCAGACCCACCCGGGCCGCCCGTCCCGCGGACATCGTCCACCGGCGCCTGCCCGTCTCTACCGCCATCGCTGGGACTCCATCACACGGTGCGTGAGGAACAGGCCGATGGCCGTCAGGCCCAACAGGTAGACGACATCCTTCGTGTCGATCAACCCCAGCAGAAAATTGTTCAAATGCTCCAGAATGGAGAGCTTGGTCAGCAGCAGACCGACCTGCGAATCCGCCGTCGAGGCGCCGGCCCATCCCAGAAGCCACATCACGAGCAGCAGCGAGAAACTGGTGATGGCGGCGACCATCTGGTGTTCGGTCAGCGACGACGCCAGGAGCCCGACGGAAAGAAACACGGCGCCGACGAGAAAGAGTCCCAAGTAGGCGGAGAACACCGGCCACCAGGCGATGGCGCCGAACCGGGCGAGCAGCAGGGGCATGTAGAGCGTCAGGCCCAGCATCACGCCGTAGAGCGCCAGGACGGCGCAATATTTGCCGAGGATGATCTGGGTGACGGTGACCGGCGAAGTCAGCAGCAGCTCGCTGGTCTTCTGTTTTTTCTCCTCCGCCATCAACCGCATCGTCAGAATGGGCACGATCAACAACAGAATTACGCTCAAATTACGCAGGGACGGCGTTAAAATCACCTCGTTGGCGTTCAGCTGGGGCATCATATGTTGCATGCGGAGCATCATGCGCGTTTGCGTGCTGGCCACGATCACGATACTGTAAAACAGATAGCCGCTCACCAGCAGGAACATCGCCACACTGACGGCCGCGACGGGCGACACGATCAGGGACCGCCATTCCCTGGAAAAGACGGCGATCAGCTTGCTCATGCCGCGTCCTCCGCATCCGTCGGCCCCGCTTCCCCCGATTCCCCCAATTCAATGACATCATGGTCGGGAGCCTGCTCGGACGGCTGTTCGGGGGACGGCGCGTGATGACCATCGGGCGCTGATGCGCCGGCCCGGTCCGCCGCGTCGGTCGTCAATTGCAGGAAGACCTCCTCCAGCGACATCGCCATGGCGGACAGTTCCACCAACCCGCCGTCCGCGTTGACAATCAGGCGGGCCGCCGCCTCCCGGACATCCTGTCCCCGCTCGCAGTCGATCAGCCAGGTGGCCGCCCCTTCCCCGTACGCGGCCGCCACCCCATCCGGAGCGACCCGCAGCACGCCGGGCAACGCGGCCAGCGCCTCGCGCAGGGCCGCCGTCGGCCGGCGCAGCGCGACCTTCACCTGTTCCGCCCCCCGCAACTGCGCCGCCAGCCGCTCCGGCGTATCCACCGCCACCACCCGGCCTTTGTGGATGATGATCACCCGCTGGCAGATGGCCGTTGCCTCCGGAAGGATATGCGTGCTGAGAATGACCGTGTGCGCGCCCGCCAGCGTCTTGATCAGTTCCCGGATCTCGATGATCTGCTTCGGATCCAAGCCGCCGGTCGGTTCATCCAAAACCAGGACGGGCGGATCATGGATCAGGGCCTGCGCCAGGCCCACCCGCTGCCGGTAGCCGCGCGACAGGTTGCCGATCAGGCGGCCGCGGACCTGTCCCAGCGCGCACCGCTCCACCGCGTGGTCGACCGCCGGGCGAACGCCGGCGCGGCCCACGCCTTTGATCCGGGCCACGTAGCGCAAATACTCCGTGACGGTCATCTCAGGATAGAGCGGCAGCGTCTCGGGCAGATAGCCGATCCGTCGTTTCACCTCCAACGGCGACTCATCGATGTCGTAGCCGGCGACGCGGACGCGACCGGACGTGGCCGGCAGCGACCCGGTGAGGATGCGCATCGTCGTCGTCTTGCCGGCACCGTTCGGCCCCAAAAAGGCCAGCACCTCGCCGTCCTCGACGCGGAAGGTCACCTCTTCGATCGCCGTGAGGGCGCCGTATCGTTTGGTCAGTTGGTCAGCTTCGATCATGTGAAAATCGGTCGGCCGCTTTCATACCCCTAGAATGAGGACCTATCCCTCGCCGCGTCCGACGGCCATTCCCGGCCTCCATGCGGCCGTTCAAGAAACAGAAAGGGGAAGCCGTCCCGGCTTCCCCTCCCCGTGTTCACAGGCTGTCAGGCGTCGTAAATCGCCCGGCCTCTTCCGGCTTCAACGCCCAAACCGGACGAGCACGCGCTTACGGCTTCTCGCCGCCGAGGCTCCGCTCGTAGAGAATCGCCTTCCAACCCTCGTCTTCCGTAATGACCGCGCCCACCACCGGAATCATGGCCGTGCCCGCGCTGCCATTCTTGAGCACCCACATCATCTCACCCGGAGTTTTCGCCGTATGGAATGCGGGGTTGGTGAAATTGCGCGGCGAAGGATCAAGCCCCGTGGCGGCCGGGCCGTTCCCCTTGCCTTCCATCCCGTGGCAGGTGAAGCAGGTTCCCTTGCCTTCAAAGATGGCCTTGCCTTCAGCCAGCATGGCCGCATTGCCCTGGTACGGATTCTTGTTCTTCTTCGCTTCCGCGATCTGATCCGGCGGCACGCGGGGAACCAAAGGATCCTTTTCCGCTGACTTGGCAACGGCCGCGCCCATAACGGCCAGAACAACCAATACCAAACTTACCTTCATGACGTGCTTGACCATGATGCTGTGCCCTCCACTGTGAGTGATAGTCCCGCTGTTCTCTGCTGCTGCGCCGACTCCCTCGGCATCGACACGCGTGCCTGGCTCAACCATTCACTGCCACCGAAGATGCAACCCCGATCATCCCTCCCTTCTGCTCCATCGGCTCAGTGCGGTTCACCTCTCCACACATCGCCTTCCACGACATGCAGTTTCAGACGCCGATGCCGCGTGAGTATTCAATGATCCCCAAGCAACGGGAGAATAATGCCTCTGCAAACCGCGGCATGATAACGGATTATAAGCATGATGTCAAGCCGATTGACGCCCATTGCCCCCCATTACCCATCCACCGCCGGCTCCTCGTCCCAAAACCGGCATAGCCACCGCGTCAACAGCGCCATGGCGCGGCTGCTCCGGCGGCCGACGCCCCATAAGGCCGGCAATTGCATCGGTCGCGCCGCCACGGCCAGGCCGCTTTTCCATATCGAAGTCGATCCGTCGGCGCGGAGAAACGCGTCCGGCGCCACGTTCAACGCCTCATCCAGCGGGTCCAGAATCGCCCGAACCGCCACGACGGCGACTCCGGCCGCCAGGGCGGCCTCGGCGATGGCACCGCTTTCCATATCGACGGCCAGGGCGTCCGTCCTCGCGGCCACGGCCTGCTTTTCCTCCCGCGTGCCGACCAGATGACCCGCGGTCGCCAGACGGCCCTCGTGCACGGTCACCCCGCACACGCCCGCTGCGCGCAGCGCCGCAGCCCTCAGCCATCGATCGGGCGGCGGTCCCACGGCACGCACGGCTCCGGGCCGGTCGCTGTGCAGGCGGGCCCCCGATAGGCCTCCCACTAGGGCCCAATGATCGCCGAGCACAAGAGACCCCGAGGGAAGATCCGACCGCAGCCCTCCGGACAGGCCGGCGGAGATCACGCCCCGATACGACCGCCGATCAAGCAATCGTGCGACGGCCTGTTGCGCCCGAACCGGGCCGATGCCGGTCTGGAGCACCGACAGGCGATGTCGGCCCGCACGCCCGTGGAAGAACGGCGCTGAATCGGCTTCGCCGGATCGTTGAAGCTTCAAGGGCCGTCTGAGCGGTCGCAGTTCATGGGCGGTCGCCACGCAGACCAGCCAGCGCCGATGGCGTGCGTCGTCGGTTGACGGGAGTGTTACCACGGGGCGGATCGGGAGGGAGCCACCGGCTCCACCGGGGGTTACCGGGATGACGAGGCGCGACGGCCCGAACTGACCCGATAGAAGCCGGACAAGCGGTGCTGATCACGGATGACGGTCGTCACCATCCTGCCCCGGCCGGTCAGATTGTCATAGAGGGCCAGCGCCCAGAGGGGAAAATATTTGCAATACATGTGATACCGGAGATAGAACACGCGGGGAAAGCCGGTGCCGGTAAACGCCCGTTCCTCCCAGGCGCCGTCGCTCTGTTGATGGCGCAGCAGATAGTCGATGCCGGCCCGCACCGCCGGGTGGTGGATCTCGCCGGCATGCAACAGGCCCATGACGGCCCAGGCGGTCTGCGAAGGGGTGCTCGGCCCGACGCCGGCGAGGGTCGGATCGGCGTAGGACTCGCACGACTCTCCCCACCCCCCGTCCTCATTTTGAACCGAAACCAGCCACTGCGTTGCCTTGCGGACATAGGGTTGATCCATCTCCTCGTGAATCATGCGCAACCCCGCCAGGACCGACCAGGTTCCGTAGATATAATTGACGCCCCACCGGCCATACCACGATCCGTTCTCCTCCTGGTCGGCTTTCAAAAACGCGATCCCGCGGGCCGCCGCCGGGTAGGTCACGTCAAATCCCAACACCCCCATGGCCTCCAACGCGCGCCCGGTCAAATCCGCCGTGCTCGGATCCAGCAGCGCGCCGTGATCGGCGAACGGGATGTTGTTGAGGATCAGCTTGTTGTTGTCGGCGTCGAACGAGCCCCACCCGCCGTCCCGTCCCTGCATCGCCAGCAGCCAACGGAACCCGCGCAACATCTCGCGCCGCTTCCACTCCTCGTCAGGCAGGATGACCTTGCCCAGCGCCATCAACACGACGGCCGTATCATCAATGTCGGGGTAGACTTCATTTTCAAACTGGAAGTACCAGCCGCCCGGCTGCGCGCCGGGGCGCCGCACCTGCCAATCCCCTGCGCGGCGAATCTGCTTGCCGAGCAGCCATTCCGCCGCCTTGGCCAGCGCCGGATGATCGCGGTCGAACCCGGCCTCGACCAGCGTATTGATCGTCAGACAGGTGTCCCAAATAGGAGAATGGCACGGCTGCAGGTGCAGGCGGTGTTCATCGCTGATCTCCAGCTCTTCGATCTCGTTCAGCGCCTTGCGCACGACGGGATCGTTGACCGAACGGCCCATCAGCAGCGAGGCCACGATCGAATTGGCCATCGCCGGATAGATCGCGCCCAGCCCGCCGGAGCCCCGCATGCGGGCGAACATCCAGTCCGCGGCCCGCGCGATCGCGCGGCGACGGAGCCCCCGCAGGTGATGGCGATCGTACCAGCGCAGCAGCCGGTCGATCAGCAGAAACAGATTGCGCCACGTCATCCAGCGGCGGGACG
>Ga0335085_10004944_pt1 | contig 21776 bp, 16 predicted proteins | sample Lox_Sample_45_FD_206712 | JGI IMG/M metagenome (GOLD analysis project Ga0335085, IMG submission 206712) | Soil microbial communities from Loxahatchee National Wildlife Refuge, Florida, United States - Lox_Sample_4.5 | ecosystem: Environmental > Terrestrial > Soil > Wetlands | place: USA...
TCGATATGGCGTTGCAGCACAACATCAACCTGCAGATTTTCCGGTATGATCCGGAAATCGCCCAGTACGCGTTGCAGGGAGCTTATGCGCCGTATGACCCGACCGGTGCGTTCTCCGGGCAACATCAGCACAGCCAGAGCGGTCCGACTTTTTTGGGCACCAACGTCATTGGCGGCGTCCTGTCGGACCAGGACAGCTTTGACACCAGTTTGAACGGGCTGTTGCCGTTCGGCACGACCTACCGATTTTCGGGAACCACGGCCGACACCGTGCAGGACCAAGGGGTGGCGGGAATAAAGAGAAACGCGGGCGCACAGGCATCGGTGCAGGTGACACAACCGTTGTTGAAAAATCTTTGGATTGATTCGACGCGGCTGGTCATTCAGGTGGACAAGAACCGGCTGAAATACTCCGAATTGCAATTGGAATTGGAGCTGATGCAGACCATCACGCAAGTGGAGCAGGCTTACTACGATTTGATCTACAGCCGCGAGAATGTGATCGTGCAGCAAAAAGCAGCCGAGCAGACCGATCAATTGGTCGTGGAAAGCAAGAAGAAGCTCGAAGTGGGAGCGCTGGCGGAATTGGACCTGGCTTCCGCCGAAGCGCAGGCGGCGCAAAACCGCGCGGCGATCATTGTGGCCCAGGCCCAGCTGGGAACCCAGGAGCGCCTGCTCAAGGGGTTAATCACGGATGAATTCACAAAACTGGCGGACGTTGACCTCATCCCGGCGGGCAGTCTGACAGCGCCGGCAATGGAGTTCAACCGGCAGCAGAGCTGGAAGACGGGCTTGGAAAAACGGCCCGAGTATCAACAGGCCAAACTCGATGCTGAACGCGCCGGCATTCAATTGAAATTTGATTACAACCAGCTTTTCCCCGAGGTCGATGTCTTTGGGACCTACGGTTACAACGGCTCCGGGACCGTTTTCAGCGGTGCGCTTTACGATGTGCAGGAACGGAACCTGCCATTTTATACCTTTGGCGGCCAGATCAGTTTTCCGCTGGCCAATATTGGCGCCCGGAACACGTATAAATCCGACAAAGTTTCCCTGCAACAACTCGTGCTGCAAATCAAAGCCGTCGAGCGCAACATCCTGATTTCAATCGACAACGACATCGGAAATCTGAAGTCTGCTTACGATGCCGTCCAGGCCACGCACGCGCAGCGGCTTTACGAAGTGCAGGCTTTGGAGGCGGAAAAGAAAAAGTTGGAAAACGGCAAAAGCACGACCTACAACGTGTTGCTCGTGCAACGCGATCTCACTTCCGCTCGTGGGGCGGAAATTCAGGCCCTGGATGTTTATAACCGCGATCTTTCGCAACTCAGCCTCGACGAAGGCACGACGCTCGATCGGCTGAACATCGTCTTCGAAGCGAAATAAGCACCGGCGGCTAGCCCAGCCAGTCCAGAGTCTTTCGCGCATCTCCCGCGAAATCCGTCGCCATGTCGGCAGCATCCTCCGTCTTGATCGGAAGATATCTGGCGGTGGCAGTCGCGAGGATGTCGCCCGCCTTGTCTTTGACTTCCCCTTTGGTGTCGAAAACTCTATTCCCGCGATTGGCAACCAATTCGCCAAATACCAGGACTTCCTCGCCGGGCCGGAGCGGTTTTAGGTAACGCACCGTCAGTTCCGCGCAATAACCGAACCGCCTGGCCCCAACCGCCATGGCCCAGGCCATGATTTCGTCCAGTAGCGTTGCGATAATGCCGCCGTGCACGACCTGTTTGAAACCGACGTGTTCCGGCCGCGGCGTAAAACGCGTTCGCACGATGTGCCCATCCGTTTCGAAGCGCAGATTCAAGCCGATGGCATTCGATTCGCCGCAGACAAAGCACGAATGCGTGTGAGGCAATTCTGTCATGAGGGCAATAGGCGGCCATTATTCCAGCCGTGCAAGTGGAAAATCGAAAGGCCCAGGGCTCACGCATTTAATTTCGTTGAAAATGGTCTTAATGGGGGAAATCCATGCAGTTAGTAGCGCAGGCGTCCTCGCCTGCGAGTTCCGGCACGGTCCCGGGGCCAGGAAACAATTGCGTTTAATCTTGCTTCAGTGTCTGGCGGCGAGACGCCGCCGACACTCGCAGCTGGGACGGCTGCGCTACATTTAAATGCGTGCGCCCTGTGATTTCACCAACCCCCGCTTGATTCGCCCCGCCCCTTCTGTTATCCACGCGCAAATGATTAAACCCGGCCTTCGCGCCGTCTAATGCTCATGGCAGTCGCAGGTTCCTCCCGGCCACGCGTGGTTGTCGATGGAAAGTTTTTCCGGCTGGGCGACAAAAAATTTTACGTCAAAGGCATCGCTTACGGGCCTCTTCCGCCCAATGCGCAAGGCCAGCCTTTTGCCTCACCCGAACAGACCGCCCAGGACCTCGATCAAATCCGTGAACTCGGCGCCAACGTCATCCGCGTCTATCACGTGCCGCCCCGCTGGCTGCTCGACCTCGCCGAATCGCGCGAACTCAAAGTGTTCGTGGACATCCCGTGGAACAAACATCTCAGCTTTGATTCCGCCGAGCGCCGCGCTGAGGCGCGCGAAGCGGTGCGCAACGCCGTTTCAGCCTGCGCGCAGCATCCCGCCGTGTTCGCCTTCAGCGTCGCGAATGAAATCCCGCCGGACATCATCCGCTGGACCGGCCCGAAAGCCGCCGCGGATTTCATCGATGAACTGGCCTCGGTCGCCAAGCGCGTGGACCCCGGCTGCCTCTGTACCTACAGTAATTTTCCCCCGACCGAATTCCTGCATCCGCGCGCCGTGGATTTTGTCACCTTTAACGTCTACCTCCACAACGAGCCCGCGTTCAAAAGCTACCTCGCGCGGCTCCAGATGATGGCCGTCGCCAAACCGCTCGTCCTGGGCGAATTCGGCATCGACTCCATCCGCGAAGGCGAGCCGAACAAATGCGCCATGCTCTCGTGGCAGATCGAAGACGCCTTTCGCGCCGGACTGGCGGGCACGATTGTTTTTACATACACCGACCAATGGTACAAAGACGACTGCCTCGTCGAAGGCTGGGAAATGGGGCTCGTCTCCAGCGACCGCTGGCCGAAGGAGTCCTATTCTGCGGTAAAAAAAATGTACCGCGCCGCACCCCATTTTCCGCTGGCGAACTGCCCGAAGGTTTCCGTCGTGGTCGCCAGCTACAACGGCGCACGCACGCTGAAGTCGTGCCTCGATTCGCTGCAGCGGCTGAACTATCCCGATTACGAAATCATTCTCGTCGACGACGGTTCCACGGATGACACGCAAAAAATCGTCGCGGAGTGGCTCAGTAGCGGCACGGGCGTCTCGCCCGTGAGTCCATGTTGGCACGGGCGGGACGCCCGTGCCACTATCATCCGCCACGAAAAAAATTTCGGATTATCCGTCGCGCGGAATACGGGCATCACCGCCGCGATGGGAGAAATCGTCGCCTTCACGGACTCGGACTGCCGCGCAGACGAGGACTGGCTTTATTATCTCGTCGGCAGCCTTGTCGGCAGCGGGTTTGTCGGCATTGGCGGCCCGAACCTGTTGCCGCCGGAAGATTCGCGCATAGCAGCGGCGGTGATGGTCTCGCCCGGCGGCCCTGCGCACGTGATGCTCACCGACCGCGAGGCCGAGCATATTCCCGGCTGCAACATGGCGTTCTACAAACGCGCGCTGGAGGAAATCGGCGGCTTCGACCCCATTTTCACGAAGGCGGGCGATGACGTGGATGTCTGCTGGCGGCTGCAACAAGCCGGTTGCAGGATTGGCTTCAGCCCGTCGGCGTTTGTGTGGCATTACCGGCGCTCAACGCTGCTCGCCTACTTGAAACAACAGGAAGGCTATGGCGAAGCGGAAGCGCTGCTCGTGCGCAAGCATCCGGAAAATTTCAACGCTTTCGGCGGCGGCATCTGGCAGGGGCGCATTTACGGCTCATCCAAATTCGGCGTGGAACTCCGCGCGCCGGTCATCTATCACGGCCTGTTCGGCAGCGCCGGTTTTCAAAAAATTTACGCCTCCGAGCCGGCGATGTCGCTGATGCTTTGCACGACGCTGGAATATCATTTTTTTGTGGCCATCCCGTTGTGGATTTTGTCGGGCATCTTTCCGCGCTTGCTGCCGCTGGCCATCGTGAGCCTGCTGATTCCGGTCGGGATCTGTGCCCTGGCCGGAGCGCAGGCCGCCTTGCCGCGCAACAAACAGGAATGGTGGTCGCGGCCGTTGGTGGCCCTGCTCTTCTTTCTGCAACCCATCGTTCGCGGGCTCGCGCGTTATGGGGGACGTCTCGCGCGACAGCCGTTGGAAATGGAGGCGCAGGAATCCATCGATTCTCTGGCGCTTTACCACGGCCGGCAACCGCTTAAGGAAGTTCAATATTGGGCGGACCGGCGCGTCGACCGCCTCGATTACGTCGCGGCGATTGTGAAACGGCTCCAGGAACGCGGCTGGCCGTATCGCTCCGACGTTGGCTGGAGCGATTACGACGTGGAAATCAACGGCAGCCGCTGGAGCCAACTGCTGCTGACCACCGTCGTGGAAGATTACCCGCAAAGCCGCACGCTGATCCGCTGCCGCTTGCGCGCGGCGTGGTCATTCCAGACACGGGTCGCGTTCTGGTCTTCGCTCGGGCTGGAGCTGCTTTTCATCGGCCTGATGGGCTTTCATCGCGCCTGGCCGTGGCTCGTGCTGTTAACGCTGCCCTTCTTCATCTGGCTCGTGATGCGTGAGGAAAGAAAATTGCAAAGCGTCGTGACCGTCTTCCTGGATCAACTCGCCAAAGAACGAGGCCTCACGAAAATCCATGCGGATTCGACGGCACCGCAGAGAGTGTCTTAGTTTGGCAGGGATGGCGCGCTGCGCCGCGTTCAGCGGCGCAATAGCGTTTCGATCACTGATTGGTCACCAATCGAAAAAACTCCATCGGTCCAAAGTTTGTGTAAGGACTCGTCGCGCCCGGAATCGTCGTGAATTCCGCCGGAAGATTGGTCGCCGATTGAAGAAAATAACCCGCGTTTGTCCACGTCACCACGGCTCCATTTTCAATGCTTTCAATGCTGAGCAGCGGCGGCACCGGGAGGCGGCTGACGGTGAACACATGATTGGTTTGTTGCGCCGCCGCGTGAATTAAAACATCTTCCGCCTGCAGCTCGCTTTCGCGGTCGGACATTTCCGCGATGTAATCATCCACGCCCGCGTTGTTCGTCGGCCAGCGGGCCGAGGCCCAGGATTCGTAAGTTTGAGTCGACACATTTGTGCCCGGCGCGTACGTCGAGGCGTCCGAACGCGAATAACCGAGCAAATCGCACATCAGTCCGAGAATCTCCTTCTTTTGCGCCCAGAACGCTCCGCTGTAATTCGTGAACCCGTTGTAGCCCGCCGCCAATTGCGCGGAGGTGACCGTGACCACGTTGCTCCCATCAATATTCAGTTCATAATTTCCCGGCGGCAGATTCGTAATCCTGAGAATCTCGCAGAACTGATTCCCCAGCGAAGGCATCAGCGTGAACGCGCCGCGGCAATCGTTCGTAATGTAGCCGTCCGGCACATAAAAACCCGGCGCCATGCGATCCGCATGAAAGGTGAACGAGAGACTGTTTCCATCCCGCGACAACCCGGTGACAGTACAGTGATTCGTGCACGAAACGGTCCCCGCATTGAAATCCAGCACCGCCGTATAGGTGTTCGTATCCACTCTGAGACTGCGCAGGTTGGTCAGGTCCCACACCAGTTGTAATTCGTTCGCCGGGTGGTCGTACGCCGGCGCGTTGAACCAGAAATTAGTGCCGCTTGCGTAGGCGTTGGTGAACACGCTCACGAGATTTGTCCAGGAATCAACAAAAGGAACACCATCCTCCAGCGCGGCGCTGCGGCCGCCATAAGAATAATCGCGGGCTTCGGGCTCACCGTCGGCTGTGTTGTAAGGAATGTCCCCGATCACGATGCTTTGATAGAGATTTTGGGGATTGGGCTGAGTCCAATCATTCGTCAGGTAACCAACCCGGTTGTAAGAGTTCGTCGGATACTGCAGCAGCTCCTTGAAAAACCCGTAGATCGAATTGGAATCGAACGATCCATCGGTGCCGATGGTCCCGTTCTGGCTCACGTAAAAAATATTGAGAGCGTTGGTCTTTCCGTAGGAAGACCCGGCATCGGGGATGCCGTACATCGGCACGCGCGTGAGCAGCATTTCCAGGTTGTTACCCCCGCTCCGGCTGTGGTCCCGGTAGGAAACAAAATACTGCGGATAATAACTGATGAAAAAACTCCCCAGGAAAAAATTCTGCCGCTGGCCAAACGGTCCCCGGCCGAAGGAATCGGACCATGTGGTCACCATCGTGTCATTGGTCAGGACGGCTTGCGCCGGCGCACACGAGGTGAAAAAAAGCATTGCGGCCGAAAGGATCGAAAGCGCCAAAATTCTCATGCAACAAACCGATTCTGTTTCATTCTCTATTATGCCGCATTCCGCGAATGAGTAAATCCATTAATGACATTCCGATTACCACGTGACGCATCTTGACACTGCCCCCGAACGCAATTCCACCGGGGCGCGGCATTTATGCCGCTTCAGCGTGCGCGAGCCTGCGAATTAATTGTTTTGCCTCATGGCAGCCGAATGTTGAAGCGACCTAAAGGTCGCGCTGCGTGGGCAGTCTCCGGATGCGCCCCTTATCGCGTCTTCGCGAACATAAAGTTCCAAAGACCATCCGAGGCCAGCAACAGTTTGCCCAGCGGCGTGCACAGAATCGGCGAAAACATCAGCGATTGCAGGCGGCGCGCCCAGGCCAGCCGTTGCGCGAAAGCGCAATCACAAGCGCGCGCGATCGAATCGCGCGCCTCGGTCCAACCGTAAGTGCCTCTGCTGTATTCGGCCAGCGGTTCAATCGCCAGCTCCGCCGATTCAAATGCCATCGACATCCCGTTCCCCGTCACCGGTGGAATCATCGTGAGCGCGTCGCCGACGCAGCACTCCGCTTTGCCGAAGGCCCGTTGCGGCCTCAGAGAAAGTCCCGCCACGGAACAAAAAGATTTTTCGTCGAAACGCGCGGAAGCGAGCCGCTCATGCAACGGCGAGCCTGCCTTCCCGCGGAGCAGTTCGAATCCCGAAGCGAGCCTCTCGCCGGGCCGCCCGCGAAAAAGCCCGCACACATTCACCTGGCCGCTATCGATCCGATTTACGCCCACGTAATTATCGTCCGACACATGCATCTCCAGATCGGCGGCGGGATTCACGTTCGCGGCGTGGGCCTTCAGCCCGAACCACCGCCAGCCGTTTTCAGTCGGTTGCGCGCGCCGGCCACTGGCGCGGACGATGCCTTCGCCGGCCCCATCTCCAGGCGCTTCGTGCGACGGATTCCAGCGCCCGTGCTGAAGCTCGCCGCCAAGCCGTTGAAATTCTCGCGCAAGCGCCGCATCCAGCAGGTAGCGCGACAAACCCATCGCCGGCGTCGGCAAATGGCGAACCGGAGACCTGTTTCTCCCGGAAATAAACGCGGCATTGTTCACGTGAATCGCGCCTGCCTTTTCCAGCAGCGGCATCAGCCCCAGCCGTTGCAAAACGGATATTCCGTTTCCACTGATGAATTCCCCGCACACGCGATGGCGCGGATATTGACCGGCCTCCCAAATCGTCACGGGAATTTCGCGCTGCCTCAGGCCGATGCCCAGTGTCAGGCCGGCCAGTCCGCCACCAACAATCGTGATGGGCCGCGCGGAAGCCATGATCACATTTTTCGCCGCGCAACAAACAAGTGGCTGAACAAACCGGCGCGGCGCTCCACCAATTCCCATTGCCCGTCATGCGGCCAAAGATTCGAAAGTTCGCGCCCGCTGAATCCAGCTTGCACGCTCACCGGTGCATCGTGGCAGGTGACCGGGCTGCAACCGATGATCGACAGCGAGCGCGCGCAGAACAACGGCCACGCGCCGCGCCGCGGTTCCACCGCGATGAGCGCATCCGCCTTCTTCGCGATCGCGGAGAAAAGCCCGGACAATTCCGTGTCGCTGAAATGATGCAGGATGAGATTTCCGAGAACCACGTCGGTTTTTTCGGCAACGGTGTCAGTCATCCATTGAAAAACATCCGCTTTGACCGACCGGATTCCCCAATCGAGCGCGGCAAAATCGGCTTTGGTTCCGTTGCTCAACAGATCCTGCAAATCCACCAGCGTCACACTCACCTCCCGCCAGCGGTCGGCCAATCTCCTCGCAATGCGCAGGAGAAGCTCCCCATCGCCCCCACCAATTTCGACAATGCGCGACGGAGTTTTTAGCGGAAAAACTTTCTTCAGCGACTTGGCGAGAATTCCAGCATGGCCCATCAGCGTGTTGAGGCGCCGCAAATCCCGGCGGGTCGCGATGGCGCCCGGATGTTCCGGCGGCAAATCATCGACCAATTCCGAATGCAGAGTCCGAATCATCTCATCCCACCTCCAGCAGCGCCCCGTGGCAGCTGAAACCCGCTCCGAACGAGCTCATCCACCAGATGCCCGGCGGCACGCTGTCATTCAGCGCATTTTGCAAAACAAAATAAACCGACGAACTGCTCACGTTGCCGTATTCCCGCAACACCGCCTCGCTCCAGCGCACGTCGCGGTCGCTCAATCCCAGCGCATCGCGCAACGCCACGAGCACATCGCGTCCGCCCGGGTGAAGAATCCATCCGGCGACATCCGCGCGGTCCACCTTCGCGCGCGCGAGTGTGTCGGTGAAAAGTTTTCCCGCGTGTTGCGCGGCCAGAGCGGGCACCTGCGGCGTCAGAATGTTGCGCAGCATCCCGCTCTTTTGTTCGAACCGCAGCAAGTCGCGGTCGTTCGGTTCGGTGAACGAGCCGCCGAGTTTCCATTTCACGGAACGATGATTACCGGGCGAATTCGAAAGCACCGCCGCGCCCGCGCCATCGCCGAACAGGCACGCGCTGATTAAAACGCCAATGTCATCGTCCAAATAAAACGCCGCGCTGCAAACCTCGACGCATACCGACAACACGCGCTCGCAACGGCGCGCCGCCAGCAACGCATCCGCCACGTGCAGATTCGGCAGCGCCGCCCCGCAACCCTGCCCCACAAGATCAAAAGTCATCACGTTCGGACGCAGCCCCAGCCGCTCGCCGATGTAGCTGGTCAATCCGGGACACAGATAGCCGGTGCAGGTGCTCGCGATGATCGCGTCGATGTCCGTCGCTTTTATCTTCGCCTCCGCCAGCGCGTGCTCCGCGGCATCGGTCGCGAGCAACGGCGCATTGTGAGTGAAGCGGGCGTGCAACGCATCCGGCGTGAGGTCGAACGCGTCATTCAGATTTTCCAGCGAGAGATGGCGCGTCGCGATTCCATTCGCGCCCGTGAGCACTTTTTTCAGGATGGCGCGCGAGCGCGGTGTCAGGTCGCGAAAGCGGGTGGAATTTTGAAGTGCGTCCCAGCATTGCGCCTGCGTATAGCGGTGCTTCGGGGCGGCCGTTCCGAGTCCGGTGATGAACATGATGCTAGACGGTAGCGCCAATTGCTGCTTTGCGCCACTCAGGTAAGACGGGCGGACCGGACGCTTTGTTCCGACTAGGAAGCCTGAGGAAGAACTACAAAAACACCGAGGCGGGTGGCGCCGGCTTCCACCAGCGCGCGGGCGGCTTTTTCGTCGAGCAGGGGATTTTCTGCTTTGATGCCGAATTTTGGGCCGGCGGCTTCGCGGAAAAGCTTGATATCCTCCAGGGTGGCGAAGGTGGCGCAGACGAAATGCGCCCCGGATTCAGAAATCAATCCGCAGGCGATCTCAATTTCCTCCCGCGTGAGCAGGCGCGTAGGAACATGGACTTTCACGGTGCGCTCGTCTGCAGCCTCGGCGATGTCGCGCAGTTCACGGAGTACTGATTTGTGGTCGCCGTCCTTCAGCCGTCCGGCATTCAGATAGACCTCGAGTTCCTGGGCGCCAAAATCAATGGCCACCTCGGTTTCGTAACGCTTCACGTCGCCATCGGATGTTCCGAGCGGCCCGCCAATGAGAGCAGTGACTTTAAGGTTGGTATCGTCGAGAAAGGAAGCCACCGACTCGACGCGTGAACTCGGCACGCAGATCCCGTAGAGCTTTTGTTCCCGCGCTTTGCGGCAGACTTCTTCGATCTCTTTAGCGGTCACAGCCGCCCCTGCGAGTGTAAACTCGGTGATTCGCGATAATTCCGATGGCGCAGGCAAGGTCACTTCTGCAGCAGATCCGCCACGAGCGATTTTTCTTCCTTCAACTCGGCTTCGGTCGCGGCGATTTTGGATTTGCTGAAATCGTTGAGCGGCACGCCTTGCACGATTTCCCATTTCTTCCCGTCTGTGCGAATCGGATAGCTGAACATCAAACCCTTCTCGATGCCGTAATCGCCGGGTGTGCAAACGGCCACGCTGAACCAATCCCCAGCCTTCGTCGGCGTGGTCAAATTTCGGACGGTATCCACCACCGCATTGGCCGCGCTGGCCGCGCTGCTCAGGCCGCGCGCCTTGATGATGGCCGCGCCGCGCTGCTGCACCGTGGCAATGAAATCCTTCTCCAGCCATTCGCGATGGCCGATGACCTCGGGAACGAGACGCCCGTTGATTTTCGCATTGAAGTAATCGGGATACATCGTGGAGCTGTGATTGCCCCAGATGGCGAGATTGCTGACGGCAGTCACATCCACGCTGGCTTTTTTCGCGAGCTGCGTCCTGGCGCGGTTTTCATCGAGCATCGTCATCGCGAAGAACCGGTCGCTCGACACGCCCTTGGCATTATTCATCGCAATGAGAGAATTCGTATTGCACGGGTTGCCGACCACGAGCACGCGGACGTCGCTCGCCGCGTTCTTTGCAATGGCCTGTCCCTGGCCGGTAAAAATTTTTCCGTTGATGCCGAGCAAATCCTTGCGCTCCATTCCTTGCTTGCGCGGCACGGCGCCGACCAGCAGCGCCCAATTCACGCCCTTGAATCCTTCGTCGAGGCTCGAGGTCGGCACGATGCCCTTCAGCAGCGGGAACGCGCAGTCATCCAGCTCCATGCAGACGCCTTGCAGCGCGGCCAGGGCTTTTTCATCCGGGATTTCGATGAGCTGCAGAATCACCGGCTGATTTGGGCCGAACATCGCGCCGGAGGCGATGCGGAAAAGAAGGGAATAACCAATTTGGCCGGCAGCGCCGGTCACCGCGACACGAATGGGAGCTGTGTTCATAGTCAAAAGTGTGGCGAAGTATGCGTCGCTCCGATTGTCCGCGCAAGGGGAGAAACAGTAGGGTGTTGAATGTAGTAAGAGGGTTAAATGGTTAAATAAGTTGAATAGTTAAATGGTAGGGACGGCGCGCTGCGCCGTCCGCGCCGCGTTCAGTGGCGCGACAGGCCTCGTCAAACCGCTCGAAGACTCCGCACCTCCATTGAACTTATTTAAACAATCAAAGCCCAATCGGATGCCACGCCGTCTTGAATTCCACCGTATCCAAAATCCAATACGGATCTTCGGGCTTGGCGGTGAACCATTCGGCAGGCTGCAGCGCGTGATTTGCGTAGCGCTTCAGATTGATGGCCGTGCCACCCTGCAACTTCGCGCTCAGCTCGCCATCCCCTGCTCCGTCCACGATGGCATTCACGTCCATGTGGCTGGCAATGTGTGGCACGAGTTCCGCGCGTTTGCCGGTGAGAATATTCACCACGCCGCCGGGCAAATCGCTCGTGGCCAAAATCTCGGCAAACGTCGCCGCCGGCAGCGGAAATTTTTCGGAAGCGACTACTACCGCCGCATTCCCGCTTAAAATGACCGGCGCCACCAGTGATACGAGCGCGAGCAGCGACGGCGCATCCGGCGCCACCACCACCACGACTCCCGTCGATTCCGGCGTGGTGAAATTGAAATGCGAGCTGGCCACCGGATTCACACTGCCGAAGACCTGTGCGTATTTATCCGTCCACCCGGCGAAATGCACCAGCCGATCGATGGCCGCATTGACCTCGCGTTTGGCATGGGCAGCGGTCGCCCCCGTGGAACGCGCAATTTCAGTCACCAATTCCGCCGCGCGGTTTTGCAGCATCTCTGCCGCGCGGTAGAGAATCTGGCCGCGATTGTAGGCAGACGCCTTGTTCCAGCCGTTGGCGGCGGCGCGGGCGGCGGAGACGGCATCGCGGAAATCCTTGCGCGACGCGTGCGCGAAATTATCCAGATGTTCCCCGCGCGGCGATTTGGCGGGCAGATAGCGGCCGCTTTCGCTGCGCGGAAATTTGCCGCCGATGTAAAGCTTGTAAGTTTTGCGGACGTCCAGCCGGCTCATATTCCCCGAATCGTAAATCGTAAATCGTAAATCGTAAATGGGTTTTCTGGGGTTCTCACCCTATGGGTACTCGTGCCTGATTTAGGAAAATAGGGAGGATTGCTCAGAGAAAGAATTCCCTTGTGCACTACAACGATTCCGTGCGGATGCGTCTGGCCGGAAATATATTGCGGCCGACCACGAAAGCGAGGTTTCGGTTCACACCCGACCCGGTGCGAACGAAAGGATTTGTTTTTTCCCGCGCGTGTTATATTGAGAGGCCTGTGACGCAAGCGATGTCTAAAACCCTGCGGATGGCGGCTGTGGCCGGGGTCTATTTTATCGCGGGCAAGCTGGGATTGCTCCTGGCAAACGTGCACGCGAGCGTGTCACCGGTTTGGCCCGCCACCGGCATCGCGCTGGCGGCCCTCCTCGTTTGGGGGGTTGAGCTTTGGCCGGCCGTATTCATCGGCGCGTTTTTGGTGAATATCACCGCAACCCTGCCGGCCCATGCTTCCATTTTCCTCCGCATCGTCCAGGCCCTTGGCATCGGCGCCGGAAACACAGTGGAGGCCGTCTCGGCCGCGTGGCTGGTAAATCACTTCGCAGGCGGCCGCCATGCCTTCCAAAAAGTCGCCGACGTTTTTCGCTACACCTTTCTCGCGGGCTCGGTCAGCACCGCCCTCAGCGCGACCCTCGGGACCTTGACGCTTCTCACCTGCCGTTTCCTGCACGGGCACACCTTTCCGGCCGCGTGGCTCACGTGGTGGATGGGCGACATGATCGGGGCGATGCTTGTCGGACCGTTGATTTTGCTGTGGGGCGCCAATCCGAGTCTGCGCCTGGGAATGAACCGCGCGGTGGAAGCCCTGTTGCTGCTGATGTCGATCCTGATGGTTTCGGCCATCAATTTTTCCGACCTGTTTCCTTTTGGTGCGAAACATTACCCGCTCACATTTGTTTTTCTTCCATTCATCGTGTGGGCGGCTCTGCGATTTGAATCGCGCGGCGTGGTGGCGTATTTGGCCTTGATCGCGTGCCTGGCCATCAACGGCACCTGGCACGGCTATGGCGCGTATGCCATCACGGACCAGAATGGCTCGTTGCTCATGCTGCAAACCTTCATTTGCGTGGCAGCCTTCGCCGCGCTCGTGCTCGCCGCCGCCGTCGCGGAACGCAAAGCAGCGGAGGAACAATTTCGCAAACTAAACGCTGAACTGGAACAGCGCGTGCAGCAGCGCACCGCGCAATTGGAAGGCACCAACAAGGAACTCGAAGCGTTTTGCTATTCCGTCTCGCACGATTTGCGCGCGCCCCTCCGCACCATCCGCGGCTTCAGCGAAGTCCTGCTCGAACAATACAGGCCGCAGCTCGATGCCCGCGGCCAGGACTTTTTAAAGCGCACCTGCGACGCCGGCCTTCAAATGGACAAGTTGATTGAAGACCTGCTGAAATTGTCGCGCGTTTCCCGCAACGAAATCCAGCAGACCGATGTGAACCTCAGCGCCATCGCCCAGGAAATCGCCTCCGACCTCGCAAAATCCGAACCGGGCCGGACAGTCGAGTTTGCGATTTCCCCCGGCGTCCAGGCCAACGGCGACGAACGCCTCATGCGCGTCGTCATGGACAATCTTCTCCGCAACGCCTGGAAATTCACCCGCAAACGTCCCGACGCCCGGATTGAATTTGGCCGGTCCAACGGCGAGACCTCGCCGTTTTTCGTGCGCGACAACGGAATCGGTTTCGACATGGCTTACGCAGGCAAGCTGTTCGGTGTTTTCCAGCGCCTGCATTCGGCCTCGGAATTTGCGGGCTCGGGCGTGGGCCTGGCGATTGTGCAGCGCGTCATCAATCGCCACGGCGGCCGCGTCTGGGCCGAGGCAAAAGTAAATTCAGGCGCGACATTTTATTTTACCTTGCCATCTGCAAAAGGCTCTTCTAACTAACAAGCTGAACCATTGCTGACGCGCGTATGAACCGGAAATCGATTTTGTTGGTGGAAGACAATGCAAACGACGAATACCTCACCTTGCGCGCCCTGAAAAAATATAACGTCGCCAACGACGTCGTCGTCGCTCGCGATGGCGTCGAGGCGCTGGATTATTTGTTCGGCACCGGCGTGCATGCCGGGCGCGATGCGCGGGATTTGCCGCTCGTCGCCCTGCTCGATTTGAAATTGCCGAAGGTGGACGGCCTCGAAGTCCTGCGCCGCGTCCGCGGCGACGATCGCACGAAGCTCCTGCCGGTCGTCATCCTCACCTCCTCGAACGAGGAGCGCGATGTTATCAACGGCTACAAACTCGGCACCAACAGCTACGTCCAGAAACCCGTGGATTTCGCCGCTTTCATGGACGCAGTGGGTCAATTGGGACTATATTGGCTGATGCTCAACCAGCCGGTGCCATCGTCAAAATAAAATGAATACTGCCAAGCCATTAAGGGTTTTGCTGGTGGAAGATTCGGAGAACGACGCCGCACTCCTGGAATTGGCATTGCAACGCACGGGCTTCTCGACCCGGTGCGAACGCGTGGAGACCGCGGAAGACCTCACCGCCGCGCTCGACCGCCAGGATTGGGACGTCGTCGTTGCCGATTACGTCATGCCGCAATTTGACGGCCTGAGCGCCCTTGCGCTCGTCAAGGAAAAGGGCCTCGACCTCCCGTTCATCATCGTCTCCGGCCACATCACGGACGATACCGCCGTCGCCGCCATGAAAGCCGGCGCGCACGATTACGTGATGAAGGACAATCTCACGCGCCTCGGCCCCGCGGTCGAACGCGAACTGCGGGATGTGGAAGTCCGCCGCGCGCGGAAAATGACCGAGAAAAAATTGTGGGAGGAACACGCCTTCCGCTCCGCCATTGAAAACTCCATTCCTTCCGGCATCACCGTTTTGAACCTCGACGGCAAGCTCACCTACGTGAATCCCGCCTTCTGCGAAATGGTCGGCTGGAACGAATCGGAACTGATCGGCTCCAAGGCGCCTTTTCCCTATTGGCCCGGGGAAGAGGCCGAAGCCATCTCGGCGTCGATGGCAAAAGTGATTGAAGGCGGCGCCCCGAGCAATGGAATGGAATTGCGTTTTTGCCGCAGCACCGGCGAACGCTTTGACGTGCTCGTCCTCGTCACCGCCCTGCGCGACAGCTTTGAAAACGTGAGCGGATGGCTGAGCTCCATCACCGACATCACCGAACGAAAAAAAGCCGAAGCCGAACTGCGCCGTTCCCACGAGGAATTGGAACGCCGCGTGCAGGAGCGCACCGCCGATCTTTCCACGGCCAATTCCCGGTTGAAATCCGAAATCGCCGAACGCCGCCGCCTCGAACACGAGTTGCTCGACATCACCGAAAAAGAACGCCGCCGCATCGGGCTCGATTTGCACGATGACCTCGGCCAAAAACTTGCCGGCGTCGCGCTGATGTCCAAGGGCCTGCAACTGCGCCTGGCCAAACAACGCGCCGCCGAAGCCGCCGATGCGGGCAAGATTCACGAACTGCTCGAACAAGCCATGAGCCACGCCCGCGACCTCGCGCGCGATCTGGCCACCCTCGACTTCAGCGAAAACGATTTGCCCTCCGCCATCGGCAAACTCGCCGCGCACGTCAAGGACTCCTTCGGCATCACCTGCCGCTTCAAATCGGACGACGCCATTCCCCCGCTCGAAACCAACACGGTGAAGCAGCTCTACAAGATCACGCAGGAAGCCCTCACCAACGCCATCAAGCACGGCAAAGCCAGGCAGGTCAGCATCCAGCTCTCGAACGGCTCAAATCGCCTGCAATTAACCATCAAGAACACCGGCGCGCCCTTTCCGTCCGTGGTCGGCCGCAACGCCGGCATGGGATTGCGCATCATGAATTACCGCGCCAACCTGATTGGAGCCTCTTTGGAAATCAAACCCGGCGATCCCGAAGGAACCGTCGTGACCTGCTTCGTGCCGATTAAGAAGTAGACTCGGCAGGCACGACGGGCACTCGTCTCCGTGTCGCCAGCCGCACTCCCACCACCATTCCCAGCAGTCCGGCCACTATCAGGAAAGAATAAGGATTTTTTCTCACAAGCTGGTTCGTCTCCTGGGCCCGGTGCAGAATGCGCTGCTTCATTCCCTCGCACCGCTCTTTCAACGTCAGCAGGCGCTGCGCCACCGGATGCTGCGGCGACTCCGCGGCGTTGACGCCAATGGACTTCGCCAGACCATCCGCTCCCTGCACGATTCTTTCAAGATCGTCCACCAGCTTCTCCAGCGAATTCTCTTTGGAGATTAATTCTTTGAAATACACTTCCATAGCGTTGAACTCGTTAGAAAAATCCTCCAAAACCTCCAAAAACGGAATGGGGCGTAAGCCCTACCTCGCATTCACCTGATACGTGAAACCCGCACATGGCACCCGGGTTACCGCTCCAAAAACTTCAACACCGCCTGTGTCCGCGATTGCACGTGGAGCTTTTCGTAGATCGTGTGCAGATGCGCCCGCACCGTGCTCAACGTGATGCCGAGATGCTCGCCGATTTCCTTGTAAAGATATCCCTTCGCCAGCAGCGTCAGGATTTCCAGCTCCCGCTTCGTCAATTTCTCCATCTCGGACGCGGGCTGTTTAATCTGCTGAAAATGATTCACCACTTTGCGCGCGATTTGCATCGACATCGGCGCGCCGCCCGAATGCACCTGCTCCACCGCCTGCGTCAATTCCGCCGGGTGCATGTTCTTCAGCAAATAACCGCTCGCGCCCGCCCGCAACGAAGCAAAAATCAAATCGCTCTCCTCGTACGTCGTGAGCATCAGCACGAGCGATTGCGGCAGGCTCTCTTTCAATCGCGCCACGCACTCCACGCCGCTCATGCCGGGCAGGTTGATGTCCATCAGGACGACTTTGGGTTGCTGCGCGGGCAGATCGCGCACGGCTTCCTCCCCGCTCGCATAGGCTCCGACGCAACGAAGATTGGGCGCGCGGCCAAGCAACTCCACCAGACCCTCGCGTGTGCCGCGATTGTCTTCGACGATAGCCACTGTAATGGGCGTACTACTCATTTCTAATAAGACATCCTATTCTGGCGTACATGAGCGGGTCATTCAATCGAACAAAGGTTGTAGGCCGTTAAACCCCCAAAAAGCTCCTTTTTCGCCATATTTCCCCACAAACCGGTCAATTGGTTGAATTCCGCCAGGGCACATCAAAAATAATCGTCGTCCCCGTCCCGGCGTGGCTTTCAATGGAGCATTCCCCGCCGATTTCAGCCATGCGCTGGCGCATATTGCGCAACCCATCCGCCCACGCATCCTGCGGCGGCCGTTCAAAACCATGCCCATCATCAGTGACAGCCACGCGCAGCTTTCCGTTCGAAACATCCACCCCCAGCCGCACCTCATGCGCCCCCGCGTGCTTCACGATGTTGTTCAACGCCTCTTTCACCGCGAGGAACAGATTGTGGCGAATGTCCGCCGGCACATTCAGCTCAGGCGGATGCTCCGGCAAATCCAGCCGGCAGCGAATCCCCGGCGCGCGCAGAAAATCCAGCGTGAACTGTCCCAGATAATCCACCAGGTGCGGCAGCGTGTCATTGCGCGGATTCACCGCCCACACAATTTCATCCAGCGACTTCATGACCTGCCGGGCCGTCGTCGAAATCTTGTCCACGTGCCCGCCGGCTTTTTCCGGCGCCTTCATGTCCTGGCGCGCCAGCTCGCTCAACAGCGTGATTTGGGTGAGATTCGCGCCCAGGTCATCATGGATGTCCTTCGCGATGCGCGCGCGTTCCTTGTGCAAAAGCGTTTGTTGCTCCAACTGGCGAACCTGGATGCGCAGGCGGCGGAACGAAACGTACCGCACAATCGCGATCACCGACAGCGTGAAACCCGCCAGCGTCGCCAGTTGAAACCACCACCGCTGCCACAAAAACGGCTCCACGTGAAAATGGATGCTCGCCCCCACGTCATTCCACACGCCGGAATTGTTGCACGCGATGACGTGGAATTGGTAATTGCCCGAACTCAAATGCGCGTAGGTCGCCTTGCGGTCCGTGCCGGCCTCAGTCCACTCATCCTCAAATCCCTCCAGCCGGTAGCGGAAATTCACATTTTCCGGCGCCAGAAAACTCAGCGCCGTGTAATCAATCTCCAGCCGGCGGTAACTTGCCTTGATGGACAGCTCGGGATGCGGCTGGTGCAAATCGGTCAGCTTGCTCAGATCAGGATCGCGCAACGGCGATTTGCTGTCATACACCGCTACCGGCTCGCCATCCACCAACACCCGCTCAACCAGCACCGGAGGTGGTTCAGGATTGTCCCGAATATTTTCCGTGTGGACCACCGCCAGGCCGGTGCGCATCGCCAGCAGGATGCGGCCACCGAGACTGCGCGTGGCCGATGGGACCGTGTCATACGTCGGCTGCAGGCTGTGCAACTCCTCCGCCCGCCCATACAGCACCGAGCGCAGCCGCGTCTTGCGCCCCGCCCCCACGTCATCGGCCACGCGGGACACTTCGGGCATCGAAACCTGGAAAATGCCGCCGTTTCCCGCCAGCCACAGACGGTCCATTTTATCAGCCACAATTTGCGAAATGAAATTGTCGTGCAGCCCTTGCTCCGTCGTGATGCGCGCGTATTTCCCGTTCTTGTACCGCCCCAAACCCGCTCCCGCATAGCCAATCCACACCGCGCCATCCGAGGTCCCCGTGAGGCAGCGGATGGAAGCCGCACCGCCCTGGATGCGGTCCGTCTCGTCCGTCAGCGTTTTGTCCCGGATGCAAAACAAATGCCCCTCCGAAGTGCCGCCCCAAATATTGCCAAGCGTGTCCTCCGTCAGCGCCCGCAGATAACGCGTGCCGGTCGGCAGCTGGATATTTTCAAACGTGCCGTCGTGGAATCGTTGCAAACGGTTGAAATAAGTAATCCACACATCCCCGCTCGATGTCACCAGCAGGCCGTGGACATATTCGGAGGACATCCCGTTGCGCACCCGCCAGTTTTTGTACTGGCCGTTTTGGTAATAAAGCAACCCACGGTCGCTCGTGCCGATCCACACCCCCCCGCTCGCATCACTGGCCACGCAGACCGGCGTCCCGCCGGGCCAATTCGTTTCGCGCGAGACGATGGACCACTCCGCGCCTTCGCTGCGCGCGAGAATGCCGTTGAGCGTCGCCACCCAGACACTGCCGCCGGAATCCTGGCAGACGGAGCGAATGGCCTCGAAAGGCAGCCCCTCCTCGGTTCCCAGCAATTCCACCGCGCGCGGACGCAGCCGGTCCAACCCGCCGCCGTAAGTGCCCACCCAGATATTTCCCTCGCGGCCCTCAAAAAGACATTCAATCTGCCGATGCGAGGACGGCATGGTTTCAAATCCGGAATCGTCTTTGCGGAACAAACCGTTCGCGGAAGTTCCCACCCACAACGCCCCCGTATGGTCCTCCATCAGCGCGCTGACCGAACTGCCCGGCGGCAATTCACCCGCCGGTTCCATCACGCCGCCCTCCTTGTATTTCCAGAGCCGCGTGCCGGAGCCCACCCAGACACCGCCCGACCTCGCCGCCGCCACTCGCACATAACCCGTCTGCGCAAAATCCTGCATTTGCTGAAATTTCCCGTCCCGGAAAACACTCAAATGCCCGCCCTTGGCCAGCCAGATCTGCCCCCGGTTGTCCGCCGCAATCCAACCCTGCCCGCTGGGAACGCCCTCGGCCTCCCCCACGATCGTGATGCGTCCGTTTTTGATGAAAGTAAGTTCGCGGCTCGCACGGTACCCCATCCAGATCGCGCCATCGGCCGCCTCCGCGAAAACCAGCGCCTGCGCGTTCGGCAATCCGTCCCGCGTCGTCAACGCCTTTGCAGAATCCGCTTTCGAGTAAACGACAATTCCGCGATCCATCGACAACCAAAGCGTTCCCGACCGGTCCAGCAGCAGCGTGCGAATGCCGCGGCTCGGCACACCCTCGACGTTCAACGGTGAAAAATCATCAAACCGCGCGCCGTCAAACCGCACCAACCCGCCCACCGTGCCCACCCACAAAAAACCATCGTCCGTCTGCGCAATGCCGGAAACGTTGTTATCCGGCAAGCCCTCATCCGACTGCCACGGCCGCGCAATCCAATCCTTGCTGGCGCCGAATCCCCCGAGGCTCGGAAGCAGGAAGAGCATCGCGAGGGAAACTCGATTCGCCAAAGATCGTGTCAGTGCTGTGAGCACAGGTACATGATAACAACCGTGGAATTATGCGCAAGGCGAAGGGTTCATTGGCGATGACCTGATTTGCTGCCAGCTTCAGAACCCTACGGAGTTCCATCACTTGGCCCTGGCTCGCCCGCCCGGCGAGCTCGGTGTTCAAAAGAAAAAGGTGACGCCCGCCATTCCTGTGACGCAGTTCACGCCGTTGTTTGGCTTGTAAATGTCGGCGCTGGACATGTGAAAATAACCCGCTTGCACCGTCACGGCCACAGTGTCCGTCACATACCGCTGCACGCCCACCGCTGCCTGGAGATTGAATTGAAATACGCCGCCCAGGTCCGGCTCGCGGATGCTCGTCGCCGAAACCCCGGCTCCGCCATCAATATATGGAATCCAACGCGTCCCGGTGGCGAAGCAGTAGCGCAAATGCGGAGTCAAACCCATCACCCATTCGGTCCTCGGCAGGAATTGCGCGCCGCCGAACAACTCCAGTCGAAACTCAAAGTTGCCCCGATACCAACAATCCTTGCCCAGGGTGCCGTCAAGCATGCGACCGTACGTGACACCGCCGAGAGCAATATTGTGCCGTTCAGTCCCCCCGAGAGCAGTGAGACCATAAGTAGCGCCGCCACTCAGAGTGAGAGACTGCGCCCCGCACCGAAACCCGTCACCCACGCCATCCTCCCAAATGCTTTCGTGATCCACGGACGGCAGCGCCGGCCCACTTGCCGGTGGATCCGCCCGCAATGAAAGAGATTGTTGAGCCGGACTGTTCCACGCCGCAACAAATAGCGCCCACAGCGCAACCAAACCCGCACAGGCATGGCGATTGAGAGGACGCGATGCCGGATTTATTTTTTTCATAGTCGATTCGCCGTGTTCCTTCTCTGATTCCGGCGAACCTATCTCCCCTTCACACCGTTGCCATTGCACATAAGTTTACGGGGTCGAAAACCCAGGCCGCCGGGCTGGCAAACGACTCCGCCTCTCAGAGGCTGCGAAGAACTTGATGATTAAGGAGAAGCAAAAAAGGGAACTGAGCGGCCGGAGGAAAAAGAAGTGGGCGTCGGATCGGGCAAACCTTTCACTTAAGTCCTGCCAGATGAACCTTCATAGGAGGCGCATGGTCGAAATACTCATCTGGACTCCTCCGGGTCTGCCAAGACTAACGAATTCAAAATGGACTCGTAGGTCTCACGAATGCTTAGAGTGCGGTGATCTTCATGACGCCTAACGAAAAAAGCTGAGCCACCACCGACTCGCGACATGAACCGCGACAGCGGAACTGACCGCGCCAACGGCGGTTGGCTCCGGCGACTTGTTAGGCCACAACATCGTCATATCTCAAAATCGTCTGGCAAAAATGTTTGCCAGTCTAGCTACATCGTCAGCCTT